>WNEY01005330.1_pt1 | contig 14159 bp, 16 predicted proteins | sample 5400531 | NCBI WGS metagenome assembly WNEY01 (sample SAMN13153338, study PRJNA577476) | soil metagenome | isolation source: 200 cm saprolite under Douglas fir tree site 1 | place: USA:California | collected 2015-04-18
GCGGCAGGAGGTGAACGAGGTGGCGGTGCTCGAGCGGCCCGGTGAAGAGCGTCCGCGGCGGCGGCGTGCGCTCCAGCTCTTCGCGGTAGTCGCCGAAGCCGACGATCACCGCCCGGGCGTCGACCTCCCGGAGCGACTCCAGCAGGACGTGGACGCCCTTGTTGTAGAGCAGCTTTCCGAAATAGACGACCGTCGGCTCGTCCGTCGCAAAGAACTCGGCCAGTCGCTCCGCGTTGCCCTCGTCCGGTAGACGCTCGTTCGCGTTGCCCGGATTCGGCGGATCGGCGCGCGCCTCCGCGAGCACGTGCTCGAGCGCCTCGTCGCGCGGCTCCGGGCGGAACTCCTCCACGTCGACGCCCGGCGGGACCTCGTGCACACGCTCGACGTGGCCGAGCACGTCCTCGAGCACGGCGCGGATGTGCGCCGAGCCCACGAACACGGCCTCCGCGTGGGCCAGCGTCTCCCTTCCCCACGCCGTCAGATCGGCGTTGCCGCGCATCGAGTACTCGAGCTCGGAGCCGTGCGCTTTGACCGCGAAAGGCAGACCGCTCGCGACTCCGATGGCCGCCCCCGGCAGCACGTGGTTCGCGAACACGAAGTCGGCGGGGAGAAGCGCACGGAGCGCGGTTGCGTTGAGGGCGACGTAGCGCTCACGCTCGGCGCGCGTGAAGTCCTGCAGCAACTTCGCCTCGAGGCCCTCGTAGCGGTCGAGCACGAACACCGGCAGCAGCCCGCCCACGTTCGGCCGGAAAACCCGAGCACCCCCCAGGTCGTAGCGGCCCGGATGCGGCTCCTGACAGATCACGACGACGTCGTGACCGGAGCGGCTCCACTCGTGCGCGAGCGCGCGCGTGTACACGTTCGATCCCGTACCGCCGAGCAGATAGCCGTGCCAGAGCAGGATTCTCATGTCGCCGCAATCATGGACGAGTGACCACACTGTCCCGCCCGGACGTGTCTTGGGTCTGACCCCAAGACAGGTCCCTGGGCGCTAGGCCCAACGAGGACCTGTCCCTTTAGGTCAAGTAGAAGTAGAGGGCGTAGAGAAGCTCGACCGCGGGATTGGAGGTATGTACGGCGACGTCCTGCGGCACGTCGAGCAGCGCCTCCGAGTAGTTGAAGATGATCTTGATGCCGGACTCGACGAGATCGTCTGCGACGCGCTGCGCGTTGTCCGCGGGAACGGCCATGACGCCGACGATGATGTTCTTCTCCCGGATCGCGTCGGCAAGACGCGCGTAGTCGCTTACCGGGACGTTTCCGACCGGGCGGCCAACCTTCTCGGGATCGGTGTCGAAGACCGCGGCGATGTGGATTCCGTGCTCGGCGAAGATCGGCGAGCTGGCAATCGCCTGACCGAGGCGCCCGGCACCGATCAGAGCGATGTTGTGCTGACCCTGAGTGCGAAGGATCTTCCGAATCTCTCCGAGCAGCGAGTCGATGTTGTAGCCGACACCGCGCTTGCCGAACTTGCCGAACGCCGAGAGGTCGCGGCGGATCTGCGTGGCGTTGATGTTGGTGTAATCAGAGATCTCCTGGGAGGAGATCCGCTCCTTCCCCATCTTCTTCGCCTGGGTCAGCACCTGGAGGTACCGGGACAGGCGCGCGGCGACCCCGACCGTCAAGCGATCTCCCACCCCGGTGCTCCTGCTATCGAGAGTTTGTGACAACCGGATCCGGTTGTATCACGCGGCGCCGGACCGGGGCGCCGGTTGACTTTGTGCGCCCACTTTGCGGCGTAAGGCATCAGGATCGACGTAGTAGACGAAGGCCCGTTCGCTGTCGATCTCGATCACCGGGAGCCACTCCCGGTATCCGACCTCGAGCTCGGGATGGCCGCCGATGTCCACTTCTTCGAACTCGAACGGCACTTCCCCGTGAACGCGCTCGATCACCTCTCGCGCGCGCCCGCAAAGGTGGCAGCCCTCTGCGTGGAAGAGCGTGACTCGTGTTACGGGTAGATCCCGCGCGTGATCGTCGCCTCCGCCACACGCTGCACGGCCAGCCCGTACGCGGCAAGGCGCATCGACACCCCTCGGCTCTCGTGCGTCGCCCAGGTCTCGTTGAACGCGCGCGTGAGGATGTCGTTGAGCTTTGCGTTCACCTCGGCCTCCTTCCAGAAATACTCCTGGAGGCCCTGGACCCACTCGAAGTACGAGACAACCACGCCGCCGGCGTTCGCGAGGATGTCCGGGAGAACGAGCACGCCCTTGTCCTCGAGGATCTCGTCCGCCGCCGGCGTCACCGGGCCGTTCGCCCCCTCGACGATGATCTTCACCTTCACCTTGTCGGCGTTCTCGGCGGTGATCACCTGCTCGAGGGCGCACGGAGCAAGCACCTCGACGTCGAGCAGGAGCAGCTCCTCGTTCGAGATCGTGTCCGCGCCCCGGAAGCCGGCGAGCGCGCCTGTCTCACGCTTGTGCGCGAGCGCTGCCTGCACATCGATGCCGTTCGGGTTGTAGAGGCCTGACGTCGAATCTGAGATGGCGACAACCTGCGCGCCGTCCTCTGCGAGAAACTTGGCGAGGTACGAGCCGACGTTGCCGAATCCCTGCACGGCGACGGTCGTTCCCTGCAGCGACATCTGCCGCTTCCGCACGGCCTCGCGCACGCAGTAGAGCGCGCCGCGCGCGGTCGCTTCCTCCCGCCCGAGCGAGCCCCCGATCGTGAGCGGCTTACCGGTGACGACCCCGAGCACGGAATGGCCCTTGTTCATCGAGTACGTGTCGAAGATCCAGGCCATCACGCGCCCGTCCGTGCCGACGTCCGGCGCGGGAATGTCCTTCTCCGGTCCGATCTCGTTGATGATCTCCGAGGTGAAGCGGCGCGTCATGCGCTGGAGCTCGCCCTCGGACATCGTCTTCGGATTGCAGACGACGCCGCCCTTTGCGCCACCGAAGGGGATCCCTGCGAGCGCGCACTTCCACGTCATCCACATCGCGAGCGCCTTGACCTCGTCGAGCGTGACGTCCGGGTGGTATCTGATTCCACCCTTCGACGGCCCGCGCGCGATGTTGTGCGTGACGCGAAATCCCTCGAACACGAGCGTCCCCCCGTCGTCCATCGTGACGGGAATGGAGACGGCCAGCGACTTCTTGCACTCCTGGAGGACGTTGACGAGGTTCGGATTGATCGCGAAGACGTTGGCGACCAGGCGCAGCTGCTCGCGCGCGATCTCGAATGGGTTCTCCCGCAGGTGCGTGACGGGGGCGTCGACAGTCGTCACTTCAACTCCTTTTTCCGCGCAAATCGGGGCATTTTCGGGCTGGGCCGGGCGCAGCCTACTTGATCGTGATCCCGATCGTCCGGATCGTCGGGGGTCCTGCGTCGGTCCCGAATGCGACCAGCCTGAGCTGGTAGTCGCCGGCGGGAAGTACGGCACCGGTCGGGTCGCGACCGGTCACGCCGAACGAATACCGACCGGGGAGCACGTCGCGTAAGCGCGCGAGCAAACCGATCCGGCCGCCGCCCGGGCTCCAGAGCTCGAGATCGAGGAGTGACAGCGGCAGCACGTCCTGTCCTCCACCGGAACCGGGGACGGAACCCGCAACGAAGCTCAGCAACGCGGGAGCCTCGTCCGAAGGAGCGAACGTGCGCGTGGACAGCCGAACCGATTCAAGCGACGGGGCGTGGCGCTGTCCGAAGAGAATCGTCCACGGGACGCGCACCTCGCGCCCTGCGAGCGGTGTCACGAGCAACACTCCTTCTACCGGAGCCGTGCCCTCGAGCTTGCTCGTCACACGCGCGCGGAGACGCACGCGGACGATTCGTCCGGGACCGAGCGACAATCGGGCCGGCCTGACGTCGAACTCGACCGCCGCGGCACCCTCACGCGCGACCCGCACGTCCAGCGACAGCCATAGCCGCCGGCCCGAGAGATTGCGCAGCTCGACCTCCTGCTGCGTGCGCCACCGGCGGCTGTTGGCGCGCCCGAGCGCGAGCGCGGCAGGAACCGCACCGACCTCCGTTGCAGTCGCGCCGCCGATGTCGAGAAGTCCCACACCCCGAGCCGTCACGGGGTCTTCGGGAAGGGGCCGCGCAGACCCGACGAGGAGGCTCTTGAGCGCCTCCGCGCCGAGGTCGGGGCGCGATTGTGCGAGCAGCGCCGCCGCGCCCGCGACGAGCGCCGCCGCTCCGCTCGTGCCGTTGACGGTTCCGTACCTCGCGGAGCCGTCGGGATTCGCTCCCGGCTCGGCGGTCTCGAGAGCGACGCCCGGCGCGACGACCTCCGGCTTCACGCGACCGTCGAAAGCCAGGCCGGTGCGCGCCGAGCGACACCGTGGCGGGCGTGCCCGCGCGGATCCGCTCGAGCAGGCGCTGCGCGACCTCCTCGGGAACGGAGACAGCGGGAATCGGACCGCTCTCGTCGAGACCGATGCCCCCGGCCGGAAGATCGGCGCCGTAGAAGAGCACCGCCACTGCGCCTGCACGCGCGGCATTGGCCACGGTCATGTCCGGATCCGATCCTGCGTGCAGGAGAGCGGCGCGGCCCGCGACGAGGCTGAGTCCGCGGCGGTCGAAGAAGTCGAGCAACGGGACGGCACCGCGGTATCCGACGGGCGCGGTGGTCTGGGCCCGCGGCGCCCCGATCCCCGCGTCGATGGGCCCGTCAGGTGTCACCGCGCCTGCAAGCGGTCGCAACCCGTCGAGCTCGACGTGGAGGCCGATGCGCAGGACGACGCGCACCTGTCCGTAGCGCGGACGGAGATCCACGGCGCCAACCGTGAGCGCAGCAGGAGCACCGCCCGGACCCGCCACGCTGCCGAAACCCGGGCCTGCCGGACCGTCGTTTCCGGCCGGAGCCGCGACCAAGGTGTCGAGCCGCGTCGCCCCGGCCGCCGCCCGGGCCAGCGGCCCGTCGGTGAACGCGGCGAACGGCTCGGCGACGCCGACCAGCGCGACGCGCGCGGCGTCGTGCGCATCTCCATCCGCGTTGGGATCAACCGCACGTTCGAGGCCCGCGAGGATCTGGTCGGTGCGTCCGTAAACGGCCCAGCGTGCGGAGGCGTCCCGCTGCCACCCCGCCACGCGGATCGGCAGGAGCGTGGCGCCGGGTGCCACGCCCGCGAGCGCCCCGGGCCCGCCGGAGCCGACGAGGAGGCCTGCCATCTCCGTGCCGTGACGCTCCAGCTCGGCCGGCTCGTCGGGCTGGGGCGCCGCCAACGCGCCTGCGTCGCCGCCGACGATGTCGATTCCGCCGGTGACTCGACCGCGAAGGAAAGGATGTGCGCGGTCGACGCCGGTGTCGAGCAGAGCAATCGTCACGCCGCGGCCGTCCTTGTCTGAGAGCGTGATCCCGGGCCGCTCTCCGAACTGCGATCCTGAGAGGAGCCGTGACGTCAGAGAGGCCGGGTAGGCCACGCGCACCGGATAGACGCCGGCAACGTCCGGCGCGCGCTCCAACAGGGCCACACCGCGCGCGTCGAACGCAGCCGAGAAGCCGTTGAGCGTGCGCGTGTAGCTGAACTCCGGTTGCACGACCACACCCTGGATACGAAGGCGCGCAATGAGCAGCTTCTGCGCAGACAGCGCGCTCTGCGTCCACCGGCGTTCCTGCTCGCTCGTGGCGAGACCTCCGGCGCGTCCGACGCGGTCCGCCAGCGCCGGTGCCTTGAGCACGACGATGACCCGTTGGCCGACCGCGACCCGAGGGCGCTGCGCGCCGGCGAGGCCCTGCCAGCTCGGCTCCCCTGCGGGGGCCGGGGCCCCGCCGCGACCGCCCGCGGCGATCAGGACTGCCGTGATGACGACCGCGAAAGCCGCCAGCACGAGTGCGTTGAACGGCTCACGCGGAGGACGCGTAGGCATCGAGCGCAAGATAGCCGGGATACGGGACGGGCTCCGCGAACCGCGCCGCCGATGCGATCATGGCAGCGTTGTCGGTGCACAGCTCGAGCGGAGCGAAGATCGCATCGGGCAGTGCCGCGCGGAGCTCGGAGTTGGCCGCCACGCCGCCGACGACGGCAACTGTTCCTGCCCCGATCTCCTCTGCGGCCTGCCGGGTCCGGTCGACGAGCGCACGAACGATGGCGCGCTGGTAGCTCGCGGCGAGGTCGGCGCGACGCTGCTCCAGCTCGTCGGGTGCGAGCCCGCGCACGGCGTAGAGGAGAGCCGTCTTGAGACCCGAAAACGAAAGGTCCAGACCGGCCACGCGCGCGACGGGGAAGTGGTACGCCGCCGGATCTCCCTCGCGCGCGAGCCGGTCGATCTCTGCGCCTCCGGGGTAGCCGAGCCCGAGGAGCCGCGCCCCCTTGTCGAAGGCCTCACCGGCAGCGTCGTCCAGTGTCGTGCCGAGGACGTGCGGCACACGGCCGCGCTCCTGCACGTCGAGCAGCAGCGTGTGCCCACCGCTTGCAAGGAGGCACAGGAACGGCGGTTCGAGCGGCTCGGGCTGCAAGTAGAGGGACGCGACATGGCCGTGGAGATGATCTACGGGAGCGAGAGGCAGCCGCCGCGCCCAGGCGATCGCCTTCGCGGCGGCGACGCCGACGAGCAAGGCGCCGATCAACCCCGGACCGGCGGTCACGGCGACGAGCTCGACGTCGCCTAGTTCGGCCTCCGCCTCGCCGAGCGCCTCCCGCACGACCGGAGTGATGAGCTCGAGGTGACGCCGCGAGGCGACTTCGGGGACCACACCGCCGTAACGAGCGTGAAGGTCGGCCTGAGAAGAGATGACGTTGGCGAGAATCCGTCCGTCAGGCGAAATCAGCGCCGCGGCGGTCTCGTCACACGACGTCTCTATTCCGAGTATCAAGCGCTTTCGCTCCGCGAAAGCGCACGGACGTCCAGGACTTCGCCTTGTGGATCTGCCTGCTGGCTAGACAGCGTCAACGACTCACAGCAGTTAGTCGCTCGCAGCATCGCTGCGAGCGACAGGGTCGCGCCACATGATCAACGCGTCCTCGCGGTTGTCCGTGTAGTAGCCGCGGCGGATACCGCGCGCTTTGAAGCCCGCCTGCTCGTAGAGCTTGATGGCCACGTCGTTCGAGATGCGGACCTCCAGCGTGTAGCCGCGGCGGCCCTCCCTCGCCGTCAGCTCGAACAGACGCTCGAGCAGGATCGATGCGATTCGCTTCCTGCGGTGCTTCGGCGCGACGGCGAGATTCATCACGTGCCAGGCGTCGACGTAGCGGGAGATGATCAGGTAGCCGAGCAGCTCGCCTGTCTCCGGCTCGAAGGCGCCGAGCGAGATCGACGAGGGTTTGGCGAGCTCGCCGGCGAACATCGAGCGCGACCACGGCGTCGGGTACGAGGCCTGCTCGATCGTCTCGATCGAGTTGAGGTCGCGCAATTCCAGGCGGCGGAAATCCACCCTGCTCGCGGTCGTGCTCACAACCGCGTTCTATCAGCGTCGGGGATCCGTAGGTACAGGGGGTCGACCGCCTCGGCCGGGCCGAAGTCACGCGCCAGTTGCGCGTGGTAGCGGGCACGAGGCAGGTGGCGCTCGTCCTGCTCCGGCGGGATCTCTGCGCCGGCGGCCTCCAGCACCGCGCGGTACCGGACGGCGCCGCTCCCGACGCAGACCGTGCCCGGCGCGAGCTCGAGCTGGGCGGGCGCGAGCACCCGAGGCTCGCCCTGCAGGACGAAGACCTCGCGGCGGCGTGCGTCGACGACCGGGACCGCCCCCGGCGCACCTGCTGCGAGCGCGTCGAGCGTCGAGACGCCCGCCACGGGCACTCCGAGCGCGAGCGCGAGCCCACGCGCCGTCGCCAGTCCCACTCGCACGCCGGTGAAGCTGCCGGGCCCGATGCCGACCGCGAGCGCCTCGATGTCCCCGGTGTGCGCGCCCGCCTGACGCAGGAGCGCGTCGACGTCCTCGAGCAACGTCGAGGCCCGCGACGCACGCTCACCGAGCACCTCTCCGTCCAAGACGAGCGCGCTCGTCGCGACGTCAGTCGCCGTGTCGAAGGCGAGGATCAGCATCGCTGTGAATCGTGACAAGTCGGCGCTCGTCTTCGCAGTGCTCGAGGCGCACCTCCACCCGCGGGAGCGGCAACACGCCCTCCCCCGCCTCCGGCCACTCGACGAAAACGACGGCGTCCTCGAAGTACGGCTCGAGGTCGCCCCACTCCGCCGCGGAGACGCTCTGGAAGCGGAAGAGGTCGAGATGGGAGACGTCGACGCGGCCCCGGTAGCGGTGGCCGATCGTGAAGGTGGGGCTCGTCACGGGATCGTCCACCCCGAGCGCCCGGCAGGCGCCGCGGACGAAGGTCGTTTTCCCGGAGCCGAGCTCGCCCGAGACGTTCACGACGTCGCCCGGCCGCAGGTCGGCGGCGAGCCGCGCGGCGATCTCCTCGGTCTCGGCGGGCGAACGGGACTCGATCAGAACAGCCCGAGCTGCACGGCCGGCTCGGCCGCGACGGGTGCGACGAACACCGGCTCGGGCGGTGCAACCTCGCGGCCAAGGAGGTCCGGGAGCCGTGCGAAGTCGGATTGCAGCACCTCGAGCATCCTCGGCGTGTAAAGCGCGGCGGCGGGATGGTAGAGCGGGTAGAGGAGCACGCGCCGTCCACCGAGCGTCGTCTCCTGCTCCTGGCCGTGGACGCGCGTGATCCCCGTCGGCCGCCCCGAGAGGAGCTTGGTGGCGAAGTTGCCCAGAGTCGCGACGACGCGCGGCTGGATCAACTCGATCTGCCGCCACAGATGACCCTCGCAGGCCTCGATCTCCTCGGGCATCGGGTCGCGGTTGCCGGGCGGGCGGCACATGATCACGTTCGCGATGTACACCTGCTCGCGGGTGAGGCCGATACCGGCGAGCAGCTGCTCGAGGAGCTTTCCGGCGGCGCCCACGAAGGGGATTCCCTGCTTGTCCTCGTGAAATCCGGGGGCTTCGCCGACGAACATCAGGTCCGAATCCGGATTGCCAGAGCCGAAGACGACCTGCGTCCGACCTCCGGCGAGCGCGCACTTCGTGCAGCCGGCGACGACCTCGCCGAAGGCGCGCAGCTCGTCAGCACGAGTCAGGTCAGTGACCGCAGCCACAGCTTCCGCCGCAACAGCCGCCACCGAATGCGCCGGTCTGCCCGGCGGTGCCGATCATCGCGAACGTCGAGAGCTGCTTGGCGACTTTCGTCGCGCCGCATTCCGGGCAGACGACTTCCTGGTCGCCCCGGACGAGCTCCTCGAAGTGCTCCTCGCACTTCATGCAGACGTACTCGTAGATCGGCATCGCCCGGGCAGTTTACGGGCGGTGCCGGACGCGCTGCAAACGGCAGCAGGAGCTCTAGTAGGCGCCCTTCACCCGCCGGCCTCCGAGCTTGCCGGAGACCGAGTTCTTGGAGAACTTGAGCGTCCCAGCGACAGCGGCCGAGCCCGAGACGCGGATGCTGCCCTTGAAGACCGAGGGAGGCCCGACGTCCACGAGAGTGAACTTCCCCGTGACGAAGAAGTCGGGAGCGACCGCGTACTTCGTGAGGATGAAGCCATCGCCCTTCTTCATCTTCACGAGCCTGCCGCCGTAGAGCCCGCTCTCCGGAGCGGTTGGGGAACTCGGCAGCTGCCACCACGTCGCCTCAGCTTCGCGCACGGCCTTCGAGGCGACCGCAAGGGTGGAGTGAACCGAGGGCCTCGCCGGCTTGCGAGGGAACGCGCCGAGAATCTTCATGAGCGGCGGGACGCGAGGGCATGCGGCCAGCGTCGGAGCCGAAAGCGTCCCGAGAATCCATGCCCGGACCGCGTTCTGCGAGCAGAATGACGCGTCGGCGCTGAGGACGCTGTGACCCACGCCGGGGACGACGATCAGCCGGCCCTGCGGAAACTGTCGGACGACCGACACCGCATTCGTCGTCGGCGTCCGCATGTCGAACCCGCCGTTGACGGCCAGGACCGGAACGTTCGGCAATGGGCCGGGAGCGAGCGGGGTGTTCCCGGCCGGCGACGGCCATTGCTGGCAGAAGAATGCATTTCCCACTCGCGCGGCCCAGTTGCCGAAGGGCCCGAATGTCCCAGACGGAAACCCCGCGACGGTCGCGTCGAGAATGGCTGAGCGTGCGCTGGGTGGAGTTTCAGGGGTCCAGGGAAATCGACCGTCGGAGCAGTTCGTTGCGGCGTAGAGCCCGAAGCTCAGATCCTCCGGAGAGAACTCGTTCGCCCTCAGGTCGAGATCGAACAACCTAAGCAACGGCCGCGTGTTCCCGGAGAGCACCGCACGCACAGCCGCCGGCGCCTCTGCCGCAAGGCCGGGACTCAAGTCGGCGTCGACCGTCAGCGAGACTAGATCCTCACCGTTCATTCGGATCGTCTTGAGCTTCCCGCTCGCCGTGATGACCTTTCCTTGGATCGGACGCGCCTCGAGCCGGTTCGCGAGCCTGACGACGTCGCCGGAGAAATCGGGAGTCGCGGCACGACAGATGCCTCCCTCGCAAAACGAGCTCAGCGTGTCGGGCATCTCCCGCAGCACGTTTCGGTCAAAGGGATCGGGAAAGATCGGAACGACGACCGAATCGAGAACCAACCGGTCGACCGCAGCGGGATGGGCGAGGGCATAGGCCAGCGAAAGCTTCGTGCCGTAGGACACGCCGTACAGCCCGATGCGGTTGAAGCCGAGCGCCAAGCGGACCGCATCGATGTCTTCCGCGTGATCGCGGGTGGCGTAGAACTCTCGCTGCGGCCCGATGATCGCGGCACAGTCGCGCGCGAACGCCGCCTCCTCCTCGACGCTGGCATGGACCGCAGACTGCAACGCGGGGCACCGGATCACACCGGATTCGCCGGTCCCGCGATTGTCGAACGCCACGAACGTGTAGCCCGGAAACATGAAGCGCATCAACGCCACACTGTTGGGAGAAGTGAGATCGAACGCACCGGCGGAGCCTTGTCCGGGGCCGCCTGCGATCAGAAACATCACTCCCCGCGGAACCCCGGTGGCGGGAAGGACCTCCACGTGGAGTGCGATCGTTCCGGGTATGCGGCCGCCGCGGTCGATCGGGACGTCGACGGTCGCACACTGAACGCCGTTCGTCTTGCACGGCGCCAGAGCCGTTGCAGCGCGAGCCTGCGCCGGACCAACCAAGACGGCCGCGAGGACGAGCGGGAGCAAGATGCGGCGACCCACGAGGCACGCCAGGGTAGCAGCGGCAGATGTACTCTTTCGGTGCCCGGTATCCGCTACGGAACTGGAGCTCCAAGTGTTCGAGAGCGTCAAGGTCATCGGCTCCGGCCGCGTCGGCTCGCCCGTCTCGGCTCGTCTGCGCGAGCGCGGGATCCGCGTGGGAGGCGACGCGGAGCTCGTCCTCCTCTGCGTGCCGGACGGGGCGATCGGTGAGGTTGCGCGCCAGATCGATCGCGGGCCGTGGCTGGCGCACGTCTCAGGCGCCACGCCCCTGTCCGCACTCGAGCCGCACCGGCGCCGCTTCACCGTCCATCCGCTGCAGACGTTCACGCGCGCGCGAGGACCCGAGCAGCTCGACGGCGCCTGGGCTGCCGTCACGGCGGAGTCGGAGGAGTCGCGGGCGGCCGGCTTCTGGCTGGCGGAGGCGCTCGGCCTTCAGCCGTTCGATCTTGCGGACGACGCGCGCCCCCTGTACCACGCGGGCGCGGCGATCGCGTCGAACTATCTCGTCACGCTGCACGCGGTCGCAGCGGAGCTCTTGCGCGCGGCCGGCGCTCCGCCCGAAGCCCTCGTGCCGTTGATGCGCCGCACGATCGACAACGGCTTCGAGCTGACCGGACCGATCGAGCGCGGCGACTGGGAGACGGTGGAGGCGCACCGGCGCGCGATCCGCGCGGCGAAACCGGAGCTGGAGCCGCTGTACGACGTGCTGGCGGAAGCGACGGCGAGGTGAAGACGGTTCGCACGATCCGCGAGCTGCGCGAAGCGCTCGAGCCTGGCGGGCGAATGGGACTCGTTCCCACGATGGGCGCGTTTCACGCTGGGCACCTGTCGCTCTTCCGCGCGGCACGGGACGAGTGCGACGTCGTGGTCGTGTCGCTCTTCGTCAACCCGGCGCAGTTCGGCGCGAGCGAGGATCTCGACCGCTACCCGCGCGACGAGGCGCACGACGTGCGCCTTGCCGAGGAGGCCGGCGCCGACCTCCTGTTCGCTCCGGATGAAGGCGAGATGTATCCGGCCGGATTCGGGACCTGGGTCGAGGTCGAACGGACCGGCGCGGAGGGAGAGTCGCGGCCCGGCCACTTCCGCGGCGTCGCCACCGTGTGCCTCAAGCTGTTCAACATCGTCCGGCCGCACGTCGCGTACTTCGGCCAGAAGGACGCGCAGCAGGCGGCGGTCCTGCGCCGGATGATCCGCGATCTCGATCTCGACGTCGAGCTGCGCGTCCTCCCCACCGTCCGCGACGACGACGGGCTCGCGCTCTCCTCGCGCAACGCGCACCTCTCCGAAGACGAGCGGGAGCAGGCACTCGAGCTTCCGCTCGCCCTCGAAGCCGGCCGTTCCGCACATGTCCAGGGGTCTGACCCCGTCGCCGCGGCCAGGGCGGCGCTGAACGGTCTGGAGCCGGACTACGTCGAGCTCCTGGACCTCGACGGCGTCACGGTCCTTGCCGCCGCTGCCCGCGTCGGAACGACGCGCCTGATTGACAACGTCATTTTGGCAGTCGCGTGCCAAGCTTCAGCCTGGCTTGGGCGTACAGAACAGGGAGAGCTCACGTGAAACCAGGGAAGGTCACGCTCCTCGAGCTCGCCGACATGAAGGCGCGCGGCGAAAAGATCGTCATGGTCACGGCGTACGACGCCCCGGGCGCGCGACTCGCGGAGCAGTCCGGAATCGACATCCTCCTCGTGGGCGACTCGGCCGGGATGGTGGTGCTCGGACATGAGAGCACCGTCCCCGTGACGATGGAGGAGATGCTCTTCCTGACGCGGAGCGTCGCGCGCGCAGTGCAGCGCCCGCTTGTCGTCGGCGACATGCCGTTCGGCAGCTACCACGTGTCCGACGAGGAGGCGGTGCACAACGCGATCCGGTTCGTCAAGGAGGCCGACGCCGACGTCGTCAAGCTCGAAGGCGCCGGGCCGTCGCTCTCGCGCGTCCGCGCGATCGTGTCGGCCGGAATCGGCGTGATGGGACACGTCGGGCTCACGCCTCAGTCGGAGACGATTCTGGGCGGGTTCAAGACCCAAGGGCGAACGGCGGCGAAGGCCCGCCGGCTGCTCGCCGACGCACTGGCGCTCGAGGCGGCCGGCTGCTTCGCGATCGTGCTCGAAGCCGTCCCCACGCCGGTGGCCGCGCGCATCACGGAGGCGCTGACCGTCCCGACGATCGGGATCGGTGCCGGCGCCGAGTGCGACGGCCAGGTGCTCGTGTACCACGATCTCCTCGGGCTCACGGAGGGACGCGCGCCGCGTTTCGTCAAGCGCTACGCAAACCTGGCGGAGACGATCCTGCGCGCGCTCACCATGTACGCGGAAGAGGTGCGCAGCGGTTCGTATCCCGCCGACGAGCACACGTACGCGATGCCGGAGGACGAGCTCGAGCTCTTCTCAGCCGAAGGCGTAGAGCACGCTCACGGCGAGAGCTAGACCGGCCGCGATCGCGGCAGCCACCGCAACACCCCCGAGCGAGCGAGCCCAGCTCCAGCCGTGCACGGTGCGCACGCCGACGACGAGCAGGACCAGCGCCCACAGGACGAAGCCGTAGAAGGCCCAGGCGAGGACGGTTCCGGCGCTTCCTCCGTCGGGGCCGCCGGTGCGAAACAGGTCTTCGCCGTAGATCGCGATCCGGATCGGCCAGTAGAGAAAGAGTGCAAGCGCGATCGGCCCCGCGGCGAAGGCCAGCGTGTGCCGGGCGCGCCGGAAGCTGCCGCGTCCGCCGAGGCGTCGCAGCGCAACGTGAAGCACCTTGCCGACCACGAAGTACAGCGAGAAGCCGTAGAGGCCGCCGGCGAGAAAGGCCCAGATGGTGACGACGAGCCAGTCCCGCGCCGGGTCGTCGAGGAGCGTGCCGGTCACCGAGGTGGCGAGCACGCCCGCGATGCCGGCGAGCCAGACGATGGCGCCGGCGGCGTCCTGCCGCGCCCCGGCGGCCTCGTCGGAGTCGTCGCGCAGCGCGGCGAACACCGGGCGCGGGCTCTGCAGTACCAGGAGAGCGCGCAGGAACCACGCCTTCTCCTCCGCGCGCGCCTCCGCTCTGACAGCCACTACGCCGCGGCCACTGCAGCTTTGGGCAGCACGTGCCGAAGGAACTGCCCGGTAAAGGACTCCTC
>WNEY01002221.1_pt1 | contig 14157 bp, 12 predicted proteins | sample 5400531 | NCBI WGS metagenome assembly WNEY01 (sample SAMN13153338, study PRJNA577476) | soil metagenome | isolation source: 200 cm saprolite under Douglas fir tree site 1 | place: USA:California | collected 2015-04-18
GTGTCGGCGCGGCTCAGCCGCGCCTTGACAAAGGCTAAACTGAGGTTGTGGAAACAGTGACCAAGCAAGACGTCGTCGAGGCGCTGCACCAGGTCGAGGATCCGGAGCTCGGCATGGACATCGTCGAGCTCGGCCTGCTTTACGACGTGGAGGTCGAAGGCGCGAAAGTGAAGGTGATCCACAGCCTCACGTCGATGGGCTGCCCCGCGGGGCCGATGATCCAGGAGGACATCCACCGCGTCGCCTCCGAGCTGCCCGGGGTGGCGGAGGTCGAGATCGACCTGACGTGGGATCCTCCGTGGACGCCTGAGCGGATGTCCGACGACGCGAAGTTCATTCTGGGCTTCGGTTAGCAAACCTCCGCGCCGGACCTCGTCGGCATCGCTGCGCGTAGGAGGAGCATGAAGCAGCGACTGCTGCTGTTCGTCGTGTTAGCAGCGTTCGTGCTGTTCTGCCTCGGGCGCGCCGTCGAGCAGCCCGCCGCGGCACGCATGCCCGACTCGGGACTGCTGGTCGTGCTCGATACGAGGAGCGGCAAGACGATCGCCAAGGTCGAGTCCAAGGGTGTCGTGGACACGGCCGTGGCAGATGGGCACGGCGGCTGGTTCGTCGGCGGCTTCTTCACTCGCTTCGGCGGCGTGCGGCGGGTTGCGCTCGCGCATCTGCTCGCGAACGGGAAGGTCGACCCGAGCTGGCACGCCTCGATCGGGAGCGCGAGCGGCAGGCCGGTGAGCGTCGCCGCCCTCGCGCGAGCGGGCTCGCGCCTCTTCGTGGCGGGAGCGTTCGGGCGCGTCGGTGGGCTGCAGCGACCCGGTCTGGCCGCCGTTGATGCGAACACAGGCGCCGTCCTCCCTGGCTGGTTACCGAGTCCGCGCGTGTGGATCAGTATTAGCGCGCTCCGGGTCGCTGGGCGACACCTGCTCGTCGCCGGCCAGTTCGGCTATCCCGCTTCGGGGATCGCCGCCCTGGCCGTCCGCACCGGCGCCTTCGATCCTCGCTGGAACGGCCGGATCATTGTGATCGGCGATGCCGGCTCATTTAATACATTGCTCACGCGAGGCTCGCGCGTGTACGTCGCCGGCAGCTTCCACGTCGCCGGGCTGCAGCGCAACGGCCTCGTCGCGCTCGATACGCAAACGGGGGCGCCCGACCGGCGCTGGGCGCCGCGCGTGCCGAACTGCTCGGTTTGCATCGGCTTTGCCGTCCTCTACGGCCTTGCAGCCTCGGAACGGCGCATGTACGTCAGTGGCGCCTTCGGCCAGATCGACGGCGTGCGACGCGGCGGCGTCGCCGCACTCGACACACGCACAGGCGCTGTCGATCGCACCTGGCGACCGGCAGGCGGAGGAACCGATGTCCTCCATCTCGCGCTCGCCGGATCACGCCTCTATCTCGTCGCCTTGAGCGGCCTCTCAGCGCTCGACGCTCGCACCGGCGCGCGCGCGTCGTTGCCGGCCGGTCCGTCACCGCATGAGGTATTGGCGCTCACCGTCTCCGGAAGCCGCTTGCTGATCGCCGGCCGAGTCTGAGGATGGGACGGCTTGCGATGGTGCTTGCCGCGCTGGCGATTGCCGCCGGCGGTGCGCCGGGCGGAACGGTTACGGATGGAATACTCCGTGCATCACTCCCAGGCGGCTGGTCTGGATCGGTCGGGTTCGGCAAGCAAATCGTCGCCGGCCTGCCGCGTACCGAGGCCTACATTCTCATGGCGAATTTTCCGCTCGCAAGCGACGCGGCAACGCATGAAGCCCAACCGGTCGTCCCTCCGCACAAACTGATGATCTCGCTCGGAGACTTCGTGCTCACCGGTCGGGCCGTTCACTGGCCGCGCCTGCAAACGCTTCGGTTGCCGGAGAATCCGACCGAAAGGCGAACGGTCTCGTGGCACGGGCGCTTCGCGGGCCGCGCCGTTTGGGTGACCGTGTCGTTCGGCTCAAAGCCGAGTGCGAGAAGTCGCGCGCTGGTCGACGGCGTTCTCGCGAGCGTGCGTCGAGTGCGCTAGATGGTTGATGCCATGCCCGGGTGCGCCTGGGGATGGCTCAGATCAAGCCGGGCGGCCGCATCACGCGCAGCCCAGGCTGGTGGCCTGGGCAAGCGGGAGGCGGCCGAGCCGGCGCCGTGTCTGAGCCACCAGCCAGGCGTGCGCAGGTGTGGCATCAACCATCTAGCCGGGGATCCGCAGGACGATCTTGCCGAGCTGCTCGCCGGCTTCCAGGCGCTCGTGCGCCGCGCGGGCCTCGCCAAGCGGGAACACCATGTCGATCACCGGCTTCGCGCGGCCGGACGCCACGAGCTCCAGCACGGCTTCGAAGTCCTGCTTCGTGCCCATCGTCGAGCCGTAGATCGTCAGCTGCTTCCACCACATGCGGTGGAGGTTCGCCGGAGGATTCGGGCCGCTCGTCGCGCCGCACACGCAAATCCGGCCTGCCGGACGCGCGACACCGAGCGACGTCTGCCACGTGTCGGCGCCGACCGTCTCGACGACGACGTGCACGCCGCCGTCGGTCGCGTCCTTCACACGCGCGGCGACATCCTCCGTCGCGTGGTTCACCGTGACGTCTGCGCCGAGCTGCCGCGCCCGCTCGAGCTTCTCGTCCGACGACGACGTGACCAAGGCGCGCGCACCGAGCGCCTTGACGATCGCGAGCGCCGCCGTCGCGACGCCGCCGCCGATCCCCCAGATCAGCACCCATTCGTCCGGCTGCAACGCCGCCTTCGCGACCAGCATCCGCCACGCCGTCTCGAAGACGAGCGGAAACGCGGCAGCCTCGTCGAACGACAACGACTCTGGGATCGGATAGACGTTCGACTCCGGCACGGCGACCAGCTCCGCATGCGTGCCGTCGGTGTGCTCGCCGACGACGGTGATCACGTCGCCGTGCTCGAGCCCCGGATTGATCACGACGCGCTCGCCGGTGTCGACGCGGATTCCCGCGCCGTCGGCGCCGAGGATGCGGGGCTTCGGCACCGACGGCAGGCCCTTCCGCACCCAGAGATCGAGGTGGTTTAGGGAAGCGGCCCGGAGCTCGATCAGCACCTCGCCCGGCCCGGCGACCGGGTCGGGAGCGTCTTCGTAGCGCAGCACCTCGGGCCCGCCGTCCTCGTGGATGCGAATCGCCTTCACGCACGCGATCGTAGTCGCCGGACTTTCGACACGAAGCCGGCACCCACGCGTGCGGAAATCCTCGCTAGCGTGACTTCAGGGGCGCTCGTGCGCCCCCCAAAGGGGTTGGGGATTTTTCCGGTGGTGAGCTTGCGCTCCCCACAATTGGGGTGCACGGATTCCGGGCACAATGTGAGCGTGATCGGGGTCGGTCACTTGCAGGAACTTGCCGAAGAGCTTGGTCTCGACGTCGTCGGGGCTGCGCGCGCCGAGCCGTACACCGAGACCGAGCGGCATATCCGCGAGCGGCGCGCGCGTGGGCTCTTCGCAGACATGCGCTTCACCATGGCGCAGCCCGAGGTGTCGTGCCACCCGGAGATGCTGCTCGAAAACGCCCGCACCGTCGTCTCGGCCGCGCTCTGTTACTGGGAGCCTGGACGCGAGCCGGGGCCGGGGGAGGGGAGGCTGCCGCGATACACGTGGACCGACCGCTACGCGCAGCTGCGCGAGAAGCTGAACACGCTCGGCGAACGCCTGGGCGGCAATTACCGGGTGCTCGTCGACGCGAACCAGCACGTCGACCGCGAGGCCGCGGCGCGTGCGGGCGTGGGCTTCTACGGGAAGAACACGCTGCTGATCACGCGCAAGTTCGGGTCGTGGGTGGTCTTGGGGACACTCATAACAGACACCGAGCTGGAGACGACGGCGCCTCTGAATCTCGACTGCGGAGAGTGCCGCCTCTGTATCGACGCGTGCCCGACCGGCGCGCTCGACGAGCCCGGCACGCTCGACGCGACGCGCTGCCTCTCGTACTGGACGCAGTCGCCCGAGCCGATACCCGAAGAAATGCGCACGGCGCTCGATGACCGTGTCTACGGCTGCGACATCTGCCAGGACGTCTGTCCGTGGAACTCTGTTAGCAAGAAGGCGTTTCGCGACGCCGTACCGTCGCCGGATGCCGAGCCGGTGGTCTCCCTCGTCGACTGGCTCGAGGCGTCCGACGACGAGCTCGCCCGCCGCTACCAGCGGCTATACGTTCCGCACAACGACGGTCGGTACCTGAAGCGGAACGCGCTCATCGTGCTGGCAAACCAGAAGCGGTCATGAACGATCTGCTGCACCTCCGCAGGACTGAACGCTGGATCGCCTGGGTCCGGGTCGTCGCGATTCCGTTCGCGGTCTTCCAGGTCTCGGTCACGAGTGCGTATCCGCCCGGCTACGAGCGCGCGGCCTGGCTGATTACGGCGGGCTTCGCCGCCGGCACCGCCGCTCTGTTCGCCGCGGCCCGGCTGGAGCTCGAGCTCCGTCGCCAGCGCGCGCTCGCGTGGACGGCGCTCGCATTCGACACGGCCGTCGTCTCGGCATACCTGCTTGCCTACAACTTCCAGACCGGCAGCCCGATCCGGCAAATCCTCTACCTCGCCGTGGTCGAGGCCGCGGTGCGCTTCGGCGTCCTGGCCCCACTGGTCGTTACCGCGGTGACGGCGCCGGTGCTCGCCGAGTGGGAGCACCTTCGCTCCACCCGCGTGCACGAGACCTTCCACACGGAGTACGTATCGTTCCAGGTCGGCGCGCAGATCCTGCTCGGCCTCATCATCGGTCGGCTCGTGCGCCGGCTGCAACGTGAGACGGCCTTGTCGGAGGCGCGCGCAGTCGAGGCCGAGCAGCTGCGCGACGCGCTCGGACGGCGCGTGGACGTGCTCGAGGCGGCGAACCGGTGCGCGAGGGCGCTCGGCTCGTCGCTCGCGCTCGACGAGGCGTTCGGTGCATTCATCCGTGAGGTGCGCGGCCTGGTGCCGTTCGACCGGCTTGGGGTCGTCCTGCTCGAGGGTGACCGGCTCGAGGTGCTCGCCACGGCGGGCGCGGCCGCGGACGAGGTGTTCCCACCCGGGTCGTCGCGCCCGGTCACGGGCTCGATCTTCGAGACCGTCGCGGACGGTCACGCCATCTACCGCCGCGACATGGAGGAGCAGCGCCACTCCGAGGAGGCAGAGCTCCTCGACCTCGGACTTCGCTCGCGCCTGATCGCGCCGCTGCTCGTCGGCGCGCACCCGATCGGCCTCATCTCGTTCGTCCGCCGGGAGCCCGACGCGTTCAGCGCGGAGGAAGTAGAGCTCGTCTCGCTGATCGGCCGGCTCGCGGCGACCGCTGTGCAGAACATCCGCGCGTACGACGCAGAGCGGGGCACCGTCGAGGAGCTGCGCCGTCTCTCCGCCCTGCGCGCGGACTTCGTGTCGCTCGTTTCGCACGAGCTACGCAGTCCGATGGCCGCGGTGATCGGCTCCGCGCGGACGCTGGAGAAGCGTTGGCGTGAGCTGTCGCCGGATCAGCGCGAGTCGTTCCTCGCGCTGATCGCCGACGAGACGTCGCGACTCGCGGCGCTCATCGGCGACGTCCTCGACACGTCGCAGATCGAGGCCGGCACGTTCAGCTACTCGTTCGCGGACGTCGACATTGCCGCGTTGATCCGGGAGTCGGTCGCCACAGCGGCTGTCGGGCAGGACGAGGTTCCGGTCAAGTCGGCGATCAGGCAGCCGCTGCCACGCGTGCGCGGCGACCGCGAGCGCCTGCGGCAGGTACTGAGGAACCTGATCGACAACGCGGTGAAGTACTCGAGATCGGGCGAGCCGGTCGAAGTCGCCGCGTCGGCCGACAACGGTCGCATCGTCGTGGAGGTCCGCGATCATGGTCCCGGCATCCCCCACGAGCAGCAACGCCTTATTTTTGAAAGGTTCGGCCGGGCTAAAGGCGGCAGCGCGAAGCCCGGCACGGGGCTCGGCCTCTTCATCGCGCGGTCGATTGCCGAGGCGCACGGCGGGACGCTCGACGTCCACTCCCTGCCGGGGCAGGGAGCGACGTTCAGGCTCGCGCTTCCCGCCGAGGCCGCAGCCGACTGACGCCCAGCTCTTCCGCGAGCGCTTTGGCGCGCTCCGCGATCCGTTTCCGCAGATCATCCGGCTCGAGCACGACGGCCTCCCCGCGGTAGGAGAAGATCTCGCCGAGCAGCCACTCGTCGCTTCCCACCGGACGCTCGGCGAGCGCGGAGCCGTCCGTTAGCAGCCGCGCGCCCTTCTCGACCTCCCAGCGCGCCACCTCGGGCGAGTACCAGATGCGCACCGTGCGCGCGTACTTGAACTCGCCCGGCTCGAAGCCGTCGCGCGGTTCGAAAGACTCCTTCGTCACCTGCGCGCTCCGCATCCGGTCCAGCCGGAAGCTGCGCGCGCCGTCGGACGTACGGTCCCACGTGTGCACGTACCAGTGCGGCAGCGCGCGCTCGAGACGGTACGGCTCGACGACGCGCTGCGACCACGTCTTCTCGCCCTCCTTCTGGTACTCGACCTCCACGAGCCTGTGCTGGCGGATCGCGTCGGTGAACGTCGCGATCAACCGCTCGTCTTCCGTGCCGACGTGCGGCGACGGCGTCTGCGCGAGCTCGAACTCGCCGAACGTCTCCTCGAGCTTGCGGCGAACTCGCTCGAGCGGCGTGTGCACCTCCGCCGCGATCCCGGGACCGACGAACTCGAGCGCGAGCCGGATCGCGCGCGCCTCGAGCGGCGTCAGGCGCGGCGGCGCGCGGAACGTGTCGCCGTAGAGCTCCTTGTCGACGCGCACGACGCCGCCGTGGAGCTCGGCGTACACCGCGTAGCAGCCGCCGCCGAAGTTGACGAGGTTCAGCAGCGAGAGGTGGTCCTCGAGCTCGTCCGGAGGGATGTGGAAGCGCTCGACCAGATCCTGCGCCGGGATCTCCGCTTCGCGATCGTCGCCGCAGGCGGCGAGCAGGTACGCGAGCAGCGCCTGCAGGACCGCGAAGCGCTCGGGCGCAACGGGGCCGGCGGGACGCTCGGGGGCGCCGTCCGAGACTCGCCGCTTCGACTCGGCCGCAACGATCGGCAAGGCGCCGCCGTGCGCCTCGCGGATCTTCCGCAGCCCGTCGGCGACGGCGCGGCGCAGCTCGTCCGGCTCGACCGGGATCGCACGCCCGTCCTGCCGCAGCACCCACGACGCGAGCTGCCCGAGTCCCGCGTACTCGGTGACGAACGCGCCGTCCTCGACCGTCCCCGCGCGGCCGAACGCCCGCTCGACCCACCACGCCGTGTCGCGCGCGACGTCGATGCGCGCCTCGCCGACGATGTCGCCGATCTGCCATGTCGGACGGTCGCGGTAGAGGTCGATGTCGAACTCCGCCGGCACGCGGAAGTCGCGCTCGCGCCGCGTTGCGAATTTGATGTCGCCGCGGACGCGCGAGACGCGGAAGGTGCGGATATCGTCGCGGTCGAGATCCTGGCCGACGACGTACCATGCGCCGCGGTCGTTGAAGAGCGCGTACGGATTGAGCGCTCGCTCGCTCTTCTTGCCGGTGGACATCGCTTCGTATTCGAACTTGACCGTGCGCTGCTTCGAAATCGCGCCCTCGAGCTTCGACAGCCGTCCTTGCAGCTCGGGCGAGTAGTCCGGGTCGAGCCGCTCGACGCGGACGGCGGTCTCGGTCGGCTGCTCCGGGAAACCCGGCCGGCCGAGGGCGAGGTTCTGCAGCGCGAGCCGCAGCGGCTCGGCGTACGCGAAGCGGCCTTCGAGTGCGTAAAGATACGTCTGCAGGGCCGCGAGCTCCTCGTCAGAGAGCTCGAGCGGCGGCAGAAAGTACTGCTCCGAGCGGAGCGTGTACAGCTCCTCGCCCGTGAACTCGTCGCGCTGCGAATGCAGGGGGACACCGAGCGCGATCAGCTCGGCGCGGTCGGAGTAGAACCGCCGCGCGAACGCCTCGTCGGACATCTCCGAGTAGCCCTCGACGTTCGATTTCACGTCGCGCGCCGTCAACGGCCGCCGCTCCGCCATCAGGAACGCGACCAGCGAGAGCTGGCGAATCAGCTTGTCGGTGTCATGACTCACGGCGTATCGAGCTTATCGTTCGCTCGGGTGCTTTACGGGTGGCTCTCAGAACAGTGGCCTGAGGCGGTCCGCTCGATAGCGATAGCCGTCCTGCTCGAACGGGAGCGGCCCCGCAACTTCCACCTCGACGGCTTGTCCTGGATGCAGCGTCTTGTAGCCCTCGATCTCGATCGCAGAGAAGTGAACCCAAATGCCTTCAGGTACATCGGGCTGGTAACCACGCCCCAACCTTCCCGCTCATTCCACTCACTGACGGTCGCGGTAATCATCGGATCGGGATCCTAGGCGCTCGTGACGATTTCCCAATGGTCTTCCGCCGGCAGCGTGGCTCTGCCACGCTGCTCTCGCACGTGAGACGAAGGAGCGCGCCCCCAATAGTGTTTTTCGTCGCGCGAAATGCTTGCATTTCGCGCGAAGCGAGCGCAGCGAAGCGTTAAGCCGCGACTTTGGAGCGTTGCTCCAAGTGCTGGTGCGACGGGCAGTAGTCGCGTTCCGGCAGCGGCGTGCGCTGGCACGGCTTGCCCTTGCGCGTCGTCGCACGGCAGCGTGCGACTCCGCCGTCGAGCGCGCCGGCCTCGATCTGCTCCTCGATGAACGCGACCGCGGCGGCGACGCCTTCCTGCACCGCCCAGGCGACCTGCGCCTGCGCCGTGATCGGGAAGTAGCGCCGAATGTCCTGGAAGAGCGCGCGGTCGGGCTTCGCGAAGTACAGCGGATCGGTCGCCAGCCGCTCCATCGTCTGCTCGCACGCAAAGAGGACTTCGCGCCGGTACTCGAGGTGGACGTCCGCCGCGACGTAGGGGTCGATCAGGTCTTTGATAGAGCGGTAGATCGCGCGCGAGTACTGATACATGCAGTTACGAAGGTGGAGTGTACGTTCGTCCATTCGTAGTCTTATCTCTTCGGTGTTAAGTGGCCGGAAAGCTTTGTTAATGAGAGGTAAAGGCCGATCTCTGGGGCGTGCGCAGATGATCCTACAGGGTCCAGGTCCGTGTTACAAAGTCCGCCTTTCTGTTGTCTCGGGTGCGAACGCTTGTACCGTGCTCGAAAAGCCGTACCCGGTCGCGACTGAACTAACCCTACTTCGTCACGGGCTTCGGATACGCGCTTCTGAAGCCGCCGGACTTGGCTGCGGCGACGTGGGCCGAGGCCTCGGCGTACGAGGAATAGACGCCGCTGAAGACGACGTAGTAGCCCGGGTGGAGGCTCGAGTACTGCGACGAGTCGAGGATCCCGACCTGCGGCAGCCCGGCCTGGAGCGCCCGCCTCGCGGCCTGGGAGGCTCCGCTCCGGCCTGCGTTCGTGGGGATCGACTCGAGGACGATGGTGAAGCCGTTCTGGCCCGGCCAGGCGATGACGTGGTTCCTCGGCGGGGGCGGGGTCGTCGGCGGCGGCGTGGTCGGGGGCGGGGGAGCCGTCGTGGTCGGGGGAGGAGCCGCGGTCGTCCCGGCGGCGGGGCTGGTCGTCGAGCCCGGCGGCGTCGCGACGATCGCCGGGCCGGGCGAGCTGCTCCCGTTCGAGATCACGATCGCCGCGAGCGCGCCGAGCGCGGCAAGAACGAGGAACACGAAGACGGGCCAGATCCAGTCGCCCGGGTACCAGCCCCGCTCGGCCCAGGCCGATGCGAGCCCGCCGAAGAGGCCGGTTCGCGTCGGCAGCCGCAGCCCGCACTCGAGGCAGTACTCCTGGCCGGGGGCGTAGGCGGTCCCGCAGCGCGGGCATGTGCCCGGCTGGCCCGGCTCCGTCATGCCGACTGCTCCGCTCCGCAGCTGGGGCAGAAGCGCGCGCCGGCGAAGAGAGGAACGCCGCACTGAGCACAGCGGACCGTCCGGGACGAGCCGCGGGCCGCCGCAGCCGAGAGCAGCTGGTCGAGGTCGTGCAGCCGCTCCTCCATGCCGACGATCTCCGCCGCCTGCTCGTAGACGAGGTCCTGGCGGAACCGGTCCTGGCGGTACATCTCGAGGACGAGCCCGCCGAGGTCGCGGATTCGCTGCTCCCGCAGGCGCAGGAGCGCGCGCCGCTCCCGGCGCAGCTGTCCAGGTGGCGGCAGCGGTCGCCGTCGCCGAGCGGGGGCCTGCGTGTCCTCACCCGTCGTCGGCCTGGAACGCATGCGAAAGCGGTCGATGAGCGGCGCCATCGACAGCCGAATCTAACAGCGGCTACGTGCGGCTAGAGCTGAATCACGACGAGCCGTTCTTCGGTCAGCTCGCGTACGGCGTAAGCGGGGCCCTCGCGCGTGTTGCCGGACGCCTTGACGCCGCCGTAGGGCATCTGGTCCGAGCGGAAGGTCGGCGCTTCGTTGATCGTGACGCCGCCGAAATCGAGCTTCGGCGCGACTTTCAGGGCCGTCGTCAGGTCACGGGTGAAGATCCCCGCCTGGAGGCCGTACCGCGTCGCGTTCGCCCGCTCGATCGCCTCGTCGATCGAGTCGACGGGGTTGACAGTAACGACCGGGCCGAAGACCTCCTCGCACTCGACCTTGTCGTCGGGCTTCGGCCGCGCGATCACCGTCGGCCGGATCAGTCCCTCGTGGGTCGCGTCGCCGCCGGTGAGGATCTCGCCACTCGACGCGTGCACCCACTCGAGGATCCGCTCGCGCGCGTCCTCGTCGATCACGGGCCCGACGTCCGTCTCCTCGTCCGCAGGGTCGCCGACCTTGAGCGCCTCGACGCGCGGCACGAACGCGGCCACGAAGTCGTCGAACGCGTCGCGGAGGACATAGATGCGCTGCACCGAGATGCAACTCTGCCCGGCGAACGAGAACGCGTTCGCGGCGAGCTTCTCGGCAGCCCGCTCGACGTCGGTGTTCGCATCGACGATGACCGGTGTGGCGTTTCCGAGCTCGAGGCTGACGCGCTTGCGCGGGGCGCGCTCCTTCAGCTTCCAACCGACGTCGCCGGAGCCGGTGAAGGTCAGCGCAGCGACGCGGTCGTCCTCGATCAGGACGTCGCCGATCTCGGACGCCTTGCCGGCGACGACGTTCAGCCAGCCCGCCGGCAGCCCGGCTTCCTCCATCAGCTCGGCGAGCAGCAGCGAGGAAAGCGGCGTCTGCGACGCGGGTTTGAGGACGACGGCGCAGCCGGCCGCAAGCGACGGCGCGAGCTTGTGCGCGACGAGGTTGCAGGGGAAGTTGAACGGCGTGATCGCGCCGACGATGCCGATCGGCAGGCGCAGCGTGAACGCGAGCTTTCCTTCGCCGGCCTGCGCGGCGTCCATCGGCACCATCTCGCCCGCGAGCTTGCGCGCCTCGACGGCGGCGAATGTGAACGTCGACATCGCGCGCCTTGCCTCGACGCGCGCGGCCTTCATCGGCTTGCCGGCCTCGTCCGAGATCAGCCGCGCCACCTCGTCGTGGCGGCGCCCAAGCCCGCCTGCGACCTTGACGAGGATCTCCGCCCGCTTGTGCGCGGGCAGCGGCTCGCGCATCGCGCCCTCGGCGGCGTCGATCGCGCGGCGTGTCTCGTCCTTGCCGGCCTTCGCCACGCGGCCGACGACGCCGCCGGAGTAGGGAGAGCGGACTTCGATCCAATCGCCGGTCTCCATCCATTCGCCGCCGATGAGGAGCTTGCGCTCGAGCGCCGTTGTCGCCACGCCGGAAGTCTAAGAGAATGCCTCCATGCAGCTTGCCGACGTCCGGGCGATCGAGTACGGCGGCGTCCTCGTCGAGGGCGAGCCGTGGCCGAGCTGCATCCACGTCATCGAGCACCCGGACGGGCGCGTGCTCGTCGACACGGGGATGATCGACTCGACACCGGAGCTGGATGAGGAGTGGCACCCGTTCTTCGATCCGGAGCGGATCCCGCGCGACGTCGCCTGCGTGATCAACACGCATCTGCACTTCGACCACTGCGGCGGCAACCGCCTCTTCCCAGGCGTGCCGATCTACCTCCAGCGGGCCGAACGAGAGGCGGCGCGCAAACCGGGATACACGATCGCCGGGTGGGTCGAGTTCGAAGGCGCTCGCTACGTCGAGCTGGAGGGCGAGGCGGAGATTGTGGCGGGCGTCTCGGTTTTCCCCACACCCGGGCACACCCCCGGGCACCAATCGGTCCGCGTGGAAACCCACGACGGGCTCGTCGTTGTCGCCGGCGACGTCGCGTACACCTGGGACGCATTCGACGATCCCGCAAACGACGCCGCGGCGCGGGTGCGCGCGCTCGACCCGGCGCGCATCTGGCTCGCGCACGCGAGGGAGCCGCGCTAGGTCTTCTTCGACCCGTCCGGTTTGCCGTCCGCGTTCAGGTCGCTGCGGCCCTTGTCGAGGTTCCCGTTCCGCCGGTAGACCACCGTGAGCGTGGTCGCGGGCTCCTGGTTCGCGACACCTCCGATCACGCACCATTTCTCGATGTGGTACGTGAAGGTCTTGCCCCTGCGCCTGCTGCGGGCGAGGGAGTGCTTTGACGTCGCGACCACCGTGAAGCTTCCGTTCGTCGTCGAGACCTGCGTCGGCGAGCAGGTCAGGATGCAGTTGACGCCGGCCTTCTGGTTCTGGATCTTGAGGTCCGTGCCGGCGGGCGGCACGACCTCGATCCGTCCCCGACAGTCGCCGCTGCCGGGCGCGCACGTGAGCTGCCAGCGCACGTCGAACGTCGCCTTCGTCTCAATGCCGGCGTACCTGGCAGTGCGCGTCGAAAGCTGTCGGCAGTCACACGGCGGCGAGAGCCCGAGGTCGGTCACCTTGGCGACGTGCACGTCGCCGCTCACGCTCGGCGACTGCGACTGGCCGGCGATGAAGATCGCGCCGTCCGACGCGTCCGCGGCCACGCCGGTGGCATCGCTGCCGACGCCGACCGCCAATTGGCCGGCGAATGTTGGACAAGCGTTGCCGCAGCCCGCCCGAAAGACCCAGGCGAGCCCGTCGTACGCGTTCGCAAAGATGCTCGCGGCGCTGTCGACCGACGCGGCGACCCCGTAGACGAGGCCGGCGGACGTCCGAAACGCGTCGAGGTCGGTGATCCCGAAGAAGCCAATGCCTCCCGGCGGCGTCCGCGCGACGACACGGTCGACGTCGTCGTGCGCGTCGAGCTGCACGACCCCCGCCGGCTGGCACGAGGCGGGATTGCAGCCGGGGAAGCTCCCACCCGGGAAGAAGCCGTCGAACCCGCCGTACACGGATCCGTCCGCGTCGAGGAACACGTCGTCGAACGTCGAGCTGAGCGTCCCCGTGTAGATCCGTTGCGCGAACGTCTTGCCGCCGTCGGTGGAGCGCAGCAGGAACGGGTTCTGAGTCGCCGTGCGCGTCCCCGTACCGAGCAGGCTGCTGGACGTGGTGCCGCCGGCGACGATGACGGTGCTGCCGATCACGTCGACGCCGTACGCGGCGTCTGCGCCCTGGCCGCCGAAGCGCAGGACGTGGTCGAACGCACCGGTCGGTGTGAGGACTGCGAGGAACGCGTCGTTGCCACCACCCGGTCCTGTGGCGGTGCCGAATGCGAACGAGTTGGTGAAGCCGACGAGGTAGGCGGCGCTCGGTGTGCCGACGAGCGCCGTCGGGTAGTCGTTGCCGTCACCGCCGACGTACGTGCTCCACGCGAGCGTGCTCGGGTCCGTGAACGACATCGCGAAGGCGTCGTAGCAGGCGTTGCTGCCGCAGTTCCCGCCGCCGTAGGTGGTGTCGGCGGCGTTTCGCGTCGGGAAGTTCGGCGAGGTCGTGATGCCGCTGACGAGGAAGCTTCCGTTCTTCCCGGGCGCGAGCTCCTCGCCCTCCTCGTCACCGGAGCCGCCGAACTGGAGCGTCGCTTCGGTTGCGAGATCGGTCGAGAGGACGAGGACGACGGCGTCGAAGTTCGCCCCTCTCGAGACGAACCCGGCGCGGTTGAGCGGAAAGTCCGGCGACATCGTGCTGCCGGCGACGTAGATCTTTCCGTCCGCGCCCTGCTCGACGTCGAACGCATCGTCCACTGCGCTGCCGCCGATGTCGACGCTCGCTGTGATCGTGGGGTCGATCACGAGCGGCTGCGAGCGGTCGTAGGAGCCGACCGCGAAGCTGAGCCTCCGACCGCGCACGATCCAGCGCGCGTGAACGGAACGGCGTTCGCCGGCGATCGTCTGGTACGCGCGCGGCTGCGACTCCGATGCGCGCAGCGATCCGACCGAGAGGGTCAGCGTTCCGTCACCGCGACGCGTGACCGTGCGCACGCCGTCGAGCGCGAGACGGATCGACGCAG
>WNEY01002222.1_pt1 | contig 14156 bp, 10 predicted proteins | sample 5400531 | NCBI WGS metagenome assembly WNEY01 (sample SAMN13153338, study PRJNA577476) | soil metagenome | isolation source: 200 cm saprolite under Douglas fir tree site 1 | place: USA:California | collected 2015-04-18
GATTTGTGCCCGGACTGGGCAGATTTTCCTGGCGGCCGCACAGCGGTCAAGGATTTGGCGACCGCGGAGCGGTCAAGGTTTCAGGCGACTGCGGAGCCGTCAACATTTTCAGGGGCAGCAAAGCAGGCGAATTTGCGGCGCGGGGCGCAGAGGCAGGAAGGCAAGATCGCAAAGGGACAGGTGCAATCGCGCGTGGAGGAAGTGAAACAATTTCCGGCCGTGGAACGCCGCCGCAATCCGGCGTTGCCATCCGAACAGCGCGAAAAAGGGGAGGTTGCCATCTTCCAGGAGTTGGGGAAGGCGCTGACGTCCTCGCTGCAGCTCGATCAAGTTCTCCGGACGATCATGGAAAAGATTGACGAGTTTTTGCGCCCGGACAACTGGTCTCTGCTGCTGCTGGATGAGGAAAAGCAGGAACTCTACTTCGAGCTGGCGGTAGGGAAAGCGTCGCAGGCACTGAAGGACGTGCGCATCAAGATCGGGCAGGGCATTGCAGGCTGGGTGGCGCAGCACGGCGAGACGGTAGTGGTGCCGGACACGACGAAAGACACGCGCTTTTTCTCCCAGGTGGACGAGAAGACGAAGACCGAGACGCAATCGATCGTGGCCGTGCCGGTGAGGTTTCGCGATACCTGCCTGGGGGTGATCGAGCTGATCAATTGCATCGGGCCGGAGGGATTCGATCCCCGGGACCTGAAGCTGCTCGAAGCGCTTTCGGATTTCGCGGCGATCGCCTTAGAGAACGCGCGGCACGTCAAGCGCATCCACGATCTGACGATCAAGGACGACTGCACTTCGCTCTATAACGCGCGGCACATGAGTTACATCCTGGAGACGGAGATTTACCGCTCGCAGCGCTACAACTACGAGTTCTCCATCGTGTTCATCGACCTGGACCATTTCAAATTGGTGAACGATACGCATGGGCACCTGGTAGGGTCGCGCCTGCTGGCGGAAATCGGGAATGCCCTGAAGGGGCATTGCCGGCTCATCGATTTCGCCTTCCGATACGGAGGGGATGAATTTGTGATCCTGCTGCCGCAGACGTCGAAAGACAACGCCCTGAACGTGGCGCGGCGTTTGCACCAGTTGATCCGCGAGGCGACTTGGCTGTCGCCCGAAGGGTTAAACGTGAAGATTACGGCCAGCGTGGGTGTGGCTTCCTACCCCATGGATTCGCGCACCAAACAGGGACTGCTGCACCTTGCGGATGAGGCCATGTACCTGGTGAAGAATACCAACCGCGACAGCGTTGCCGCGGCCAACATCGGAATCTTGCCGGATACGGCCACGACCGCCGAATCTGCCGGATAGCTGCGCTCTTCTGCCGGAGGGGTCCCACTGCGCGATGAGGCATGCCCACACCATCATCAAGGCCTGCAAGTGCGGCCACGGAAAGAGCATTCACACGGGAATTTTTCAGCGTCGGCGAACATGCCCCGCCAAGTGCAACTTCCCCGGCTGCCGCTGCGCCGACTACTCTGCGGTTCCCGCTAAGGAAGGAACTGAGAGCACCGCGGACGAGGGCTTCTCGGGAACCCGGCCGGGGTCGCCGCGAGGACGGAGCAAACCGTGACGCGCGCAATGCACCGCAATCATGAACCTCACTGCCCGGCCAACACCCAGATGGGAGACTGACCCGCTGCCAAGCATTTCGTCTTCTATACAGTCCTCTGAAATTTTGCTTAACTGAAGTCATGAAGAGAAGCGAAGCAGCAAAGTACGCGCGCTGGTCGGCGCTGGCGGCGTTGCTCCTGGCAACCGTGACGGCCGGGGTGTATTTGGAGCGCAAGTGGATCGCGCACCGAGAAAGGGAAAAAGCTCCGCCGCCCGCTCCTCGGGATGTGACGCGGTTGTCGAGCGGGCTTACGTTTTCAAAGGTGGCGGGAAACCAGAAGATTTTCACCGTGGAAGCATCCAAAGCCACGGATTTCAAGGATAAGGATGCGAGCTTGCTCGAAGACGTGAAGATCACTATTTTCGGGAGGACTGGCGAGCGGCACGACACGATTCATACGCAGAGCTGCCAGTATGAAAAAGTGGGCGGAAGCATTCTCTGCAGCGGCGAAGTGCAAATCGACCTGCAAAGCGCGGCGGATGCAGAGCGGGCGGCGAAGAATCTCGAAGGAGCAGCGGGAGAGAAAGTGCACGTGGAGACCCGCGGGGTGACTTTTAACCGGGCCTCCGGAACAGCGCAAACGGACCAACCTGTGAAATTCGTTTTTCCAAGCGGAAATGGGGAAGCCGTAGGCGTGGAATACCATTCGGAAGAAGGGCAAGTGCGGCTGCTGCGGGAGGTGCGTTTGATTCTCGAGCCGCCAAGAAGCGGGGCAGCGGGGAAGAAAGCCGCAAAAGTGGAGGCGCAAGAACCTGTCCAGGTAACAGGGAACAGTCTCGATTTCCGGCGGAATTCCCGGACCATGCGTCTCGAAGGGCCCGTGCAGGCGGAAACGGGTGCGGCGCGGCTACTGGCTGGAGAATTGACGCTGACGCTGGACGCCGCGTTTCGCGCCGAGAACCTTGTGGCTACGCCGGGAGCAAACGGGAAGAAACCGGAGTTGGCGTTCCAGGGAAAGGATGGCCCGGCAAGCCTGAATGCGGAGAAGTTGACGGCACGCTTCGCGCCCGCGGGATGGCTGACAGACATCGAAGGAACAGGAAACGTGCACGGATCGCGACGCAGCAGTAAAGACGCAGACGAATTCAGCGCGGAGAACACCTCCCTGGAGCTTGCACCCAAAGTGAGCCGGCCAAAGCGGTTGCACCTGAGCGGGAATGTGCTGTTGCGCACGCAGCCGGAAACGCCCGGCGATGCCAAAGCGCTGCGGACCAGCGGGCTGCTCGTCGAGTTCGCTGAAGCAAGGAACGCTGAGGGCGGCAAACCAAAGCACGCTGAAACGCTCGGCGCGGGTACCATCGAGTGGACAGACGCAACCTCACCAGAAAAGTCGCCAACAACGCCGGCGAATGGTGCGGCGCGCACGAAATTGCAGGCGGAGAAGCTGGAAATGGAGTTCGGAGCAGAGGGTAAGGCAAAGCAGTTGATCGCGACCGGCAGTGTGCTGACGGAAAGGGCAGTGCCCGGGAAGCCTGTGCAGACAGCCACGGCGCAAAGCGGAGTCGCGCAGTTGCTGGCAAGCGGCGGATGGTCGCAGATGGATTTGCAGGGTGATGTGAAGCTGAAAGAAGGAGACCGCAGCGGACAGGCGGACCACGTTGTGTTTGTGCGCGCCACGCAAACGGCGCTGTTGACGGGGAAAGCCGTGGCGCGCGATACAACGACGGAGACGCGCGCGCCCCGCATCACCTTCGCGCAGACGACAGGGGAAATTCGCGCGGAGGGCGGCGTCCGCTCGACGGATTTTTCAGTAAAGGGAAGCGCGGCGCAGCTTGCGGCCGTGCCGGCGAATATTTCGGGGGACTCGTTAGAGGCGAATTCGCGGACGGGCAGGGCGCTGTACACCGGACACGCTCGTTTATGGCAAGGCGATTCGGTGCTGGAAGCGGATTCGATCGAGTTGCTGCGCGGGAGCAAGGTATTGAACGCCGCCGGTAATGTTCGCGCCGTATTTCCACAAAGCGCGGGGCCCTCGCCAGCGCAGGCGGTTGCCGCGCAAACGGCGGCGAAGCGGCGGAAGTTGTGGCACGTGACGGCAGGCACGCTGACGTACCGGGATGCGGAGAGCCGCGCACACCTGGAAAAGAGCGTCGTGATGCAATCCGTGGAGCAAAAAATTCGCGGGGCCGCGATGGATTTGTTCTTCGCCAGAGCGGGAACACCGAACGCCGACGGCCCCGTTGCCGCCGCGTCGGCAGGTGGGCCGCAGCAGATCAGCCGTGCCGTGGCCACGGGAGGTGTAATCGTGGACCAGGGGACGCGGAGAGCGACGGCGGAGCGCGGAGAGTACGCCGCAGCGGACGGAAAATTCGTGATGAGCGGCGGAAATCCCACGATATACGACGCTGCCGAAGGCACGACCACGGGGCGTCAATTGACCTTCTTTCTAGCGGATGATACGATCATCGTCGACTCAGAAAATGGTTCGCGGACGTTGACGAAGCACCGAGTCGAGAAATGACGCGACCGCGCTGCGGTCGCCCGTGACGAGGTATGCTGAAGCTCCAGGCCGTCGATTTGAGCAAGTCGTACCGTGGCCGCAAGGTCGTTGACGACGTGAAACTGGAGATCGGTCAGGGTGAAGTCGTCGGGCTGCTGGGCCCGAACGGCGCAGGCAAGACGACGACGTTTTACATCATGGTGGGTCTCACCCGGCCCGACTCCGGCCGCGTGCTGCTGAACGACGGTGAAATCACGGACCTGCCCATGTACCTCCGGGCGCGCAGCGGGATCAGTTACCTGCCTCAGGAACCCTCGGTTTTTCGCCAACTGACCAGCGAAGAGAATCTTCTTGCGGTGCTGGAAACCCTGCCGCTCACACCGGAACAGCAGCGCGACCGGGTGGAGGAGTTGCTGGTGCAAATGGGGCTTGAGACCGTGCGGACCAGCAAGGCCTATACGCTGTCCGGCGGCGAGCGCCGCCGGCTGGAGATCGCGCGTTCGCTTACGCTGCAGCCTTCTTTTATTCTGCTCGACGAACCTTTTTCCGGGATTGACCCGCTCACCGTCAAAGACCTGCAAGAGATCATCCGGGATCTGGCAAATTCAGGGATTGGAGTTCTGATCACGGATCATAACGTCCGGGAAACTCTCAGCGTCACGGATCGCGCATACATCCTGAAAAGTGGGAAAATATTCCGTAAGGGCCGCCCGGAGGAGTTGAGCAACGATCCGGAGGTGCGGCGCGTGTATCTAGGCGATCATTTTCGGCTGAATTAGGGATAGGGAAAGAGATAGACGGGACCATCCATGGCTTGGCAGGGACTCAAACTCAACCTCAAAGTGACGCAGAAGCAGATTCTGACGCCCGGCCTCGTGCAGATGGTCAGTGTCCTCGCCCTGAACCGCCTTGAACTGCGCGAGATGATCAACCAGGAGATGATCGCGAATCCGGTCCTGGAAGAACTCAGCGAAGAACCCACGCAAACCGACAATTACAGCGATGAAACTTTCCTCAAGGCGGAAACAGAGAAAGTTCCGGAAAAGCCCGAACCCAATCCCTTCGACGAATTCGACGTCGGGAGCTTTTTCAACCAATACCTGGATACCGGCGGCGACGGCGGCCAATCACAGGAGCGCGAGGTTTCCGAACGGCCGTCGTTCGAAAAGTTTCTATCCTCCCCCAGCGGGCTCTCCGACCATCTGGAGTGGCAGTTGAGCGTGACGATTTGCTCGGACACGGTCAAGGAAATCGCCGAAAACATCATCGGCAACCTGGATGAAAACGGATACCTTACCGCGTCGACCGAAGAACTGCTGCAGAATGGGAAATACACGCAGGATGACCTGGAGGACGCGGTGGCGGTGGTGCAGGACTTCGATCCGATTGGCGTCGGCGCGCGGGATTTGCGCGAATGCTTGCTGCTGCAAATAAAGGCTTTCGATCCTCAGAACACGCTGGCGCAGCAGATTGTCTCCGAGCATCTGAAGCAAGTGCAGTCCAACCAGCTGAAGGAGATTGCCCGGGCGCTGAACCGGCCGCTGGAAGTGGTCAAACGCGCCCTGGAGGTGATCAAGAAGTTCGACCCGCGCCCCGGGTTGCGCTACAACAAAACGGAACCGCGCCTCGTCGAGCCGGACGTCTATTTCCGGAAGGTGGACGACCAGTGGCAGGCGTTCTTGAATGAGGACGACATGCCGCAGCTGCGCCTGAGCCCCACGTACCGGCGGCTGCTGGTCAAAGATGCCGCCGACCGCGACGTGCGGAACTACGTCAAGGAACGCTTTACCGCCGCCGTACAGCTGATGAAGAACATCGAGCAGAGAAAGCATACGATTCTGCGCGTGTGCCAGTCGATCATTGCGCGCCAGGGGGAATTCCTGGATCAAGGCCCCGATGCCCTGAAGCCGATGATGATCAAGGAAGTGGCCGAGGAGGTCGGTGTGCACCCTTCGACGGTGAGCCGCGCGGTGGCCAGCAAGTACGCGCACACGTCGCAGGGCGTGCTGGAGTTGCGGTCGTTTTTCAGCGAGTCCGTGAACGGGCCGGAAGGCGGCGGAATGTCGCTGCTCACGCTGAAGCGGCTGGTCAAGAAGATGATCGAAGAGGAAGATGCGACGAAGCCGCTGACCGATGAACAGATCGCGAAAAAACTGGATGACACCGGGATTCACGTCACCCGGCGCACGGTCGCGAAGTACCGCGAAGATATGAGAATTCCCAGCACCCATCAACGCCGCGAGAAGAATTGAGCTCGCGCCGCCCGTGAAGCCGCCGCCGAGACACGACTCACGCCAACTCGTCATTCTTACAGGTCTTTCCGGTTCCGGGAAAAGCACGGTCCTGCGGGCCTTCGAGGACATGGGTTTCTACTGCGTGGATAACCTGCCCGTGGAACTCATCCCCATTTTTGCGGAGCTCCATGCGGCCGGCGAAGGAGACTTTGCGCGCGCCGCGCTCCTGGTGGATGCGCGCGAGGGGTTGCAGCTGGAGAAATTGCCTCCCATTCTCCGGCATTTGAAGAAGGATCATCCCATCGTGCTGGTTTTCATCGAAGCGAGTGAAGATGCCTTGCTGCGGCGCTACAGCGAGACCCGGCGCCCGCACCCTCTGGGGAAGAACTATTCGGTGCGCGAGAGTTTATCGCACGAGCGCGCGCTGATGGAACCCATCCGCAAGCTGGCGGATGCGGTGATCGATACAAGCAAATTCAACGTGCATGAATTGCGGCACTTTATTACCACGCGATTCAAGAGCCCCGATAAGCGGCCAATGCTGATGTCCGTTGTGAGCTTTGGGTACCGCTACGGCGTGCCGTCGGACGCAGACCTGGTTTTCGACGTGCGTTTTCTTCCGAACCCGCATTTCGTCCCGCGGTTGCGGCCGTACACCGGGAGGGACGCGAAAGTGCGGCAGTACATCCGTTCATTCCCGCAGACCGGAGAATTCCTGCGGCGGATCGAAAGTTTGTTGACCTATCTGATTCCCCATTACGTCCGCGAAGGAAAAAGTTATCTGACGATTGCGTTCGGCTGCACCGGAGGAAAGCACCGCTCGGTCATGATGTCGGAGTGGCTGCAGAGAGCGCTTGAAAAGCGCGGCTATTCCACGAAGGTCAGCCACCGCGATATCGAGAAGTGAACGGCGGAATTCGCCCGCGCTCCCGTGCCGGGCAGGGGGCGGAAACTTGACACGCCGCGAGGCGGCGAATAGCGTACCAAGTGGGGAAGTCAGGGAGCCTGCAGCGTGGCCTCGTTTTTATCACCACAATTGAATCGCCTGCTGAGTTACGTGCGACCCTATAGCGTCCGGCTGACGATGGGCGTAACGCTGGTGGCGTTCGTGGCGCTCGCCGAGGGCCTGGTGGCGCTCATGATCAAACTCGCGATCGACTTTGTGCTCGATCCGTCGATCAACGTCTCGAGCCTGCCGTTGCTGAAGTTGCCGGGGGGCCGCCAGATCTTCCTCAATGAGTTTTTTCCGCCGAGCATTCATAACGTCTGGACCATTTTCGCAATTTCGCTGGTCGTTCTTTTTTTTGGAAAGGCGGTTGCCGAGTACCTGGGAGCGACGCAGATTCAGTATGTAGGGCAAGCGGCGGTCACGGATCTCAGGAACCAGGTGTATTCACGGCTGATTCGTCAGCCCATCGGTTTTTTCCAGCACCACCCCACCGGGAGAGTCATTTCCACGGTCATCAACGACGTCGAAAGGGCGCGTCTGGCGCTGAGCGACTACCTCGCCGACATTTTCCAGAAAGGCTTCACTTTCCTGGTTTTCGTCGCCGTGATGTTTTATTTGAATTGGAAAATGGCGATTGGCGCCGCGGTTCTCCTGCCGCTCGTCGTGCTTCCCGTGAACAAATTCGGCAAAAAGATCCGCCGCACTTCGGAGAACAGCCAGACGCGTTTGGCAGATTTGAGCCAGATTCTGCAGGAGACGGTCAGCGGGAACCGTGTGGTCAAAGCCTTCGGGATGGAAGAATTTGAAATCGGGAAGTTCCGCATCGCGGCGCGCAGGTTATTGCGGGAAAACATGCGCTGGGTGCGCGCCGCCGTGATCTCCGGCCCGATCATGGATATTCTCGGAGCCATTGTGATTCCCCTGCTCCTGTTGTACGCCCGGGACCGCATCCATCACCAAGTCCTGACCCGGGGAGATTTCTTCGCTTTTCTTTACGCGCTGTTCAATTCCTATATGCCCATCAAACGCATCGGATACATTTATCAGCAGTTCCAGGCAGCGCTGGGCGCGAGCACGCAGGTGTTTGCCTACCTCGACCGTCCGGAAGAAGTGAGCGAACAGCCGGGAGCCAAGCAACTTGCCCCGTTTTCGGAGGAGATCGTCTTCGACAACGTCGGCTTTTCCTATGACCACGACTCCGGGAGGGTGCTGGAGAAAATTCAGTTCCGGGCGCGGCGCGGCGAGGTGATCGCCCTGGTGGGTACAAGCGGAGCGGGCAAATCCACGCTCGTGAATTTGCTGCCGCGATTTTACGAAGCGACGGCCGGGGCCATCCGGATTGACGGTGTGGACGTGCGCGAGGTGACGATTCGCTCTCTCCGCGAGCAAATTGCCATGGTCGCCCAGGAAAATATCCTGTTTCACGACACCGTGTGGAACAACATCTGTTACGGCCTGACGAATGTTCCCAAAGAGAAAGTGATCGCCGCGGCGCAAGCCGCGCTGGCGGATGATTTTATCGGGGAGCTGCCGCAGGGCTACGACACAGTGATTGGCGAGCGCGGAACGCGCCTCAGCGGCGGGCAGAGGCAGCGCATCGCGATTGCCCGGGCGATTTTGAAGAATTCTCCGATCCTGATACTGGATGAAGCGACTTCGGAGCTGGATGCAGAATCCGAGCTGAACGTGCAAAAGGCGCTGGCCAACCTGATGGTGGGGCGCACGACCTTCGTGATCGCGCACCGGCTGGCCACCATCCGCCGCGCGGATCACATCCTGGTACTGGAAGATGGACAGATCCGGGAAAGCGGGACGCACACCGAACTGATGGCGCACGGCGGCACCTATGCGCGGCTTCACGATCTGCAGTTTGCCGATGAAGACATGCTGGCGCCCGCGCAAGCCGCTGCGCCGGGTGTGGACGCCCCCGCCGATCGCTCATGAGCGAGAAAAATCCAATGCCAGCCAAGCGGCCCGAGTGTCTCTCCATGACCGGGTACGCGCAGGCGCGCACCGAACAGCACGGCTGGGTGGTGCGCGTGAGCGTCAAGAGCGTAAACCACCGGTTCCTGGATCTGAAGCTGCGCATGGCGGAAGGATTTGATCTGTACGACTTGCGCTTGCGTCAGATCGTGCGCGAACGGATTCACCGGGGGCATCTCGAGATTCACGTGAATGCGGACCCGGGAACAGCCGTGCCGGTGCAGTTGAATAAGGAACTCGCGCAAGCCTATTTGCGCGCTGCGGAAGCATTGCGGCAGGAGACGCGCGCGGCGGCGGACGTCGACGTCGTTTCGCTGCTGCGGCTGCCGGGAGTGATCTCCGGATTGTCCGGAGCGGTGCCGGAATCGGAAGAGGAACAGGAGCGGCTGGGGCAGGCCCTGGACGCCTGCTTGCGCGAAGCATTGGCAAAGCTGGATGATATGCGGCGCGCGGAAGGCCAGCACCTCGTCGAGGAATTGCGCGGAAGGCTGGGCCGCATCGGCGAGCAAACGGAGCAAGTGCGCGCGCTTGCGGCGACGCTGCGGCCGGCGTTTGCGCGCCGCCTGGAAGCCCGGCTCAAAGAATTGCTCGGTGGAATATCCATCGAACCGGCGCGGCTTGCGCAGGAAGCGGCACTGCTTGCGGAACGCAGCGATATCAGTGAAGAATTAGACCGCCTCCGCAGCCATCTTCTCCAGTTTACGAAGCTGCTGGATGGAGCCGGGGAACAGGGGAAAAAGCTGGATTTTCTTTTGCAGGAGATGCATCGCGAGGCCAATACCATGCTCTCCAAGACGCCCGGCGTGGAAAGCGAAGCGCTGGCGATCACCGGTCTGGCGTTGGAGATCAAGGCGGGGATCGAAAAATTGCGGGAGCAGGTGCAGAACATCGAATGAGCACGGGGACAGAGCTAGCGCCGCTGGTGTTGATCGTATCGGGCCCGTCGGGATCGGGAAAGTCGACTTTGGTGCAGAAGATTCTGGAGCTGCCGGGAACGATGCCTTCGATCTCCTGCACGACCCGGGCCCGCCGCGCGACCGAAGCCAGCGGGAAATGCTATGATTTCGTGACGGAAGCGGAATTCAGCGCGATGGTGGGGCGCGGCGAGTTTCTGGAGTACGCCCGGGTTTTTGGAAAATATTCCTACGGCACGCCGAATAAATGGCTGGAGGATTCGCGGAGGAGGGGCCTGGATCTCGTGCTGGAAATCGATGTTCAGGGCGCGGCGCAGGTAAAGGAAAAGTTGCCGGAATCCGTGGCGATTTTCATTTTGCCTCCGTCGCGAGAGGAGCTGGAGCGCAGGCTGCGCAACCGCGGCCAGGATTCCGGCGAAGAAATTGCCCGGCGGCTGGCCCAGGCGCGCGATGAGATCGCGGCATTCCGCAAATATTACGATTTTTGCGTGGTAAACGACGACGTGGGACGCGCGGGACGCGAAGCGCAGGCGATCGTGACCGCGTTGCGCTGCACCAGCGCGCGGCGGCGGGCCCGGGTGGAAAATCTTCTGGCATCATTTGGGGGGAAGGACTGAAATGACCGTGCAGACGAAAGCTCCGGAGAGCCAGTTTGCGTACGTAGTGCTCGCGTCCAGGCGCGCGCGACAGCTGATGGCGGGTGCGCCGCCGCTGATCGAAAACCCGAGAACTCTGAAGCCCACGCGAATCGCCTGCGAAGAGTTGGAGAACAGCCTGCTCGAGTACGAGTTCACGGAGCCGGCTTCGATTGGCGAGGGTAAAGACGGCGAGAAGCGGCGGAAGTAACCGCCCGCAGAGGCAGCGATGCGAATCACGCTTGGTGTGACCGGCGGTGTGGCGGCTTATAAAGCCGCGGAGCTGGTGCGCCGGCTGCAGCAGGATGGGTTCAGCGTCCAGGTGGTGATGACGCGCGGGGCGCGCGAGTTCCTCATGCCGCTGACATTTGCGGCGCTCACCGGGCAGAAGGTCATCACCGATCTCTTCGGGGAATCCTCCGGCGGCGATGCCAACCTCGACAGCGCCATCGAACACATCGCGGTTGCGCAGCGGACAGACCTGTTGCTGGTCGCGCCCGCCACGGCGGATATTCTGGCAAAATTTGCGCGCGGAATCGCAGACGATTTTCTTAGCACCTTGTATCTGGCAACGACGGCTCCCGTGGTCCTCGCGCCGGCCATGAACGTGAATATGTGGAACCACGCGGCGACTCAGGAGAATGTGGAGCTGCTGCGCGCGCGGGGCGTCACCGTCGTCGATCCCGCCGAAGGCTATCTGGCCTGCGGCATGACGGGGGCCGGGCGGCTCGCGGGCCAGGAAGAGATTGTCGCCGCCGTCCGCGAGGCGCTGAAGACCGAACGGGATTTGGTTGGCGAGACAGTCTTGGTCACCGCGGGACCGACCTGCGAAGACCTCGATCCGGTTCGGTATATCACCAATCGTTCGTCCGGAAAAATGGGCTACGCGGTTGCAGAAGCAGCCGCCGGGCGCGGCGCGAAGGTGATTCTCGTGAGCGGGCCAGTGAATCTGGAAACACCCGCCGAAGTGGAACGCATTGACGTGCGTACCGCGAAAGAGATGCATCGCGCCGTGGTAGAGAGGTTTGCGGGTGCTTCCATTGCGGTCCTCGCAGCGGCGGTGGCGGATTACCGGCCGGTGCAGCAGCGCGCGGAGAAGATCAAAAAGGGCGATGCGCCGCTGACGATCTCCCTCGAACCGACGACTGACATTCTCGCGGAAGTGGCGAAAACCAAAGACCGGGGAATCGTGGTTGGCTTTGCCGCGGAGACGGACCACGTTGCGGAAAATGCCCGGAAAAAACTTTCCGCAAAAAACGCGGATCTGATCGTGGCCAACGACGTCACTGCCGAAGGCGCAGGCTTCGATCAGGATATGAATATTGTGACGCTCTTCTCCCGCGATGGCCGCGATCTCGCACTGCCCAAATTGAGCAAACGCGAAGTCGCGCATCGGATTCTGGATGAAGTGGTCCGGCTGCGAAGCGTGCTGCGCGGAGCGACCGCTGCGAAGCGATCCGCCGTTTGATGCCGCCATGGCCGAACGCCTCCCCGAGACTCTCCAGAAAAAATTATCCGAACGGCTCGGCTTCTACGAAGACCTCGGAATCCGCCTGTTTTATCGGAACCGCCGGATTCAAGCTGGACTTGAGACTGAAGCCCGCTTCGAATCGTCCGAAATCGCGGCGGATTCCGGCGTGATCCCTCAAGAGGAAAGGACTTTGCCGAAGACCGCGCGTACATTCGAATTGCCAAAAGCCGCACCCGTGGCGGCCACAGCGGCTCCAAGGTTCTCACCGCTGCCGGTTGCGGCCGGACCATCCCTCTTTGAAGCTGTGGACAAGATCGCGGATGACACGTTGCTCAAGGTTCGGGAAGATCTTGGCGAGTGCACGCGCTGCAAGCTGCACCGTACGCGGCACAAGATTGTTTTCGGCGACGGAAACCCGAAAGCCGAACTGATTTTCGTAGGCGAAGGTCCGGGCGCCGATGAAGACGCGCAGGGATTGCCCTTCGTCGGCCGAGCCGGCAAGCTGCTGACGCAGATGATTGAGGCGATGGGGCTGCAGCGAAAAGACGTTTACATCTGCAACGTGGTAAAGTGCCGGCCGCCCGAAAATCGCCTGCCCGAAAAAGATGAAGTCACCACCTGTTCGCCGTTCCTACTCCGCCAGATCGACGCGATCGCACCGAAAGTGATTGTCTGCCTGGGAAGCGTGGCGGTCCAGACGCTGCTGGAAACGAACCGCGGAATATCGCAATTTCGAGGACAGTGGCTGGAATTTCGTGGAAGAAAGCTGCTGGCGACCTATCATCCGGCCTATCTGTTGCGCAACCCGAACGCGAAAGGTGAAGTCTGGAAAGACCTGCAAAAGGTGATGGCCGTGCTCGGCCTCGAACTGAAGAAAGGCAAGTCCGCCTAGCAGGTCAGAATAAATCAAACGAAGCAGGTTCACGGAAAGCTCGGCCCCTCCGTTGTTAACAAAGTTCGAAAAACTGTTCTTCCGCTGCATGCGCTATAATCCCGCCCAATGTCTCTTGCGTCCGGCACCCGCCTGGGCCCTTACGAAATTCTCGCGCCGCTCGGCGCGGGCGGCATGGGAGAGGTGTACCGCGCCCGGGACATGCGCCTGGAGCGCATTGTCGCCATCAAGATTCTTCCTTCGCATCTGTCCGATGATTCGACATTGCGGCAGCGCTTCGAGCGCGAAGCCAAAAACATCTCCAGCCTGAACCATCCGCACATCTGCGTGTTGTATGACGTGGGAAGTCAGGACGGTGTGGACTATCTGGTGATGGAATGCGTGGAGGGCGAGATGCTGGCGAAGCGGCTGGAGAAGGGTGGGCTACCGCTGGAGCAGGTGCTGAAGCATGGCGCGCAAATCGCGGATGCGCTGGACAAAGCGCATCGCAGCGGAGTGATTCATCGAGATCTGAAGCCCGGCAACATCATGATCACCAAGTCCGGCGCGAAGCTGCTCGACTTTGGCCTGGCGAAAGCTGCGGTGCCGCTGGCGGTGGGAGCGACGCTCACGGCTGCGGTAACGCGCACGACGCCGGTCACGCAGCAGGGCACGATTGTCGGCACCTTCCAGTACATGTCGCCGGAACAGATCGAGGGAAAGGAACTGGACGGCCGCACAGATATTTTTTCAATGGGCGCAGTGCTCTACGAAATGCTGACCGGCCTATGCGCCTTTCCGGGCAAGAGCCAGCTGAGTGTAGCTTCAGCCATCCTCGAAAAGGAGCCAGAGCCAATCAGCACATTTCAACCGATGACGCCGCCGGCGCTGGACCATGCCGTCCGCCGCTGCCTGGCGAAGGACCCCGAAAGACGTTGGCAGAGTGCGGCCGATCTAGCTGATGAGTTGCAGTGGATCGCGGAGGCTGGATCACAAGCAGGCGCGCCCGGTCTAGTGGTTTCACAGCACAGGTTGCGCGAG
>WNEY01002223.1_pt1 | contig 14153 bp, 15 predicted proteins | sample 5400531 | NCBI WGS metagenome assembly WNEY01 (sample SAMN13153338, study PRJNA577476) | soil metagenome | isolation source: 200 cm saprolite under Douglas fir tree site 1 | place: USA:California | collected 2015-04-18
TGTCGCCAACGCGCCATGGCACGGCTTCATCATGCTGGGCGCGGTGTTCCTCGCGGTGACCGGCACCGAGACGATGTACGCCGATATGGGGCATTTCGGTCGTCAAGCGCTGACCCGAGCCTGGCTCGCCCTCGTCTTCCCGGCACTCGTGCTGAATTATTTCGGGCAGGGCGCTCTCTTACTCGGCGACCCGGCGGCGCTCGAAAACCCGTTCTACCGGCTGACGCCCGGATGGGGTCTCTACCCGCTCGTCATTTTGGCCTCGGTCGCGACGATCATCGCCTCGCAAGCGGTGATTTCCGGCGCCTTCTCGATCACCCGCCAGGCGATCCAGCTCGGCTATCTGCCGCGGCTCGAGGTGCGCCACACCTCGGAGACTGAGATCGGCCAGGTCTACGTGCCGCGCATCAACAGCGGCCTCCTCGTTGCCGTCGTCATCCTGGTCCTCGGCTTCCGGTCATCGGACAATCTGGGCGCGGCCTACGGGATCGCGGTCAGCGGCATGATGGCGATCACCACCGGGCTCGCCTTCCTCTATATGCGCAACCAGGGCTGGAGCCTCGCGATAGCGGTCCCGGTGTTTGGCGTTTTCGGCCTTGTCGATCTCACCTTCCTCTCCGCCAACCTTCTGAAGATCGCCGAGGGCGGATGGTTTCCGATCGCTGTTGCGGCGCTGGTCTTTGCCGTGATGGGAACCTGGTGGCGCGGCCGGCGGCTGCTCGCCGAGCAGCGCGCGCGCGACGCGATACCGCTGAGCCAGTTTGTCGACGGGCTCAACCCACAGCGGCCGGTGCGGGTGCCGGGCATGGCGGTCTTCATGACCCGCGACCTAACCCAGGTGCCGCTCGCGCTGCTTCATGCATTGAAGCACTACAAGGCGTTGCACGAACGCGTCGTGATGATGCAGGTCGAGACCGAGGACGTCCCGCACGTGCCGGCCGAGCGGCGCCTCGAGATCAACGAGGTCGGCAAGGGCTTCTACACGATGCACGTCCGTTACGGCTTCATGGACCAGCCCAACGTGATGCGCGCCCTGGCGCAGTGTCGGGTTCAGCATTTCCACGTCAATTTGATGGAAACTTCGTTCTTCATCGGGCGCGAAAGGCTGCGCACACGGGCGCGCCGCGGTGCCTTCTGGCACTTGCGCGACCGGCTATTTATTTTCCTGACCAACTTGGCGCTCGACGCGACCGAGTTCTTCCGCATCCCGCCGAACCGGGTCGTCGAGCTCGGCGGCCAGATCGAGATCTAAGGGGCGCACCCCCAAGCCCCTCTCCCGCACTGCGGGAGAGGGAGGGGCCCGTCGCGCAACGATGGGAGGGTGAGGGTTTACACTCTGATGACTCTCACCCGGTCCCGCACTAGCGCGTGCGACCACCCTCTCCCGCAATGCGGGCGAGGGTTATATTCAGTGGATCTCGTCCTGCTCCCGGTAGGCCTGGCGCAGGCGCTCGATCGAGAAGCCGGGCTGCTTCGAGGCCTCGATCAGAACCCGCTCGCGGCGGGCCAGGAGATCGACGGCGGCCGGGATCTTGGCGACCGCGTCCGCGGGGATCACCACCGCGCCGTGGCGGTCGGCGTGAATGATGTCGTTGGCCGAGACCACCATGCCGCCAACGCTGACCGTGCCGCCGAACTCGACGAGATGGACGTGGGCGTGGCTCGGCATGACCGAGCCGGCGAGGACGAAGAACCCCGGCGACATCGCATCGAGGTCGCGCACCGAACCGTCGGTGATCACGCCGACGCAGCCGAGCCCGGCATGCACATGGGTCTGCACTTCGCCCCAGAAAGCGCCGAACCCGGTATCGGGCGCGTCGATGTCCTGGATCACCGAGAGGCTGGGCAGCGGCGCGGCGGCGATGTGCTCGTAATAGCCGAGGCGAATCCGGGTCGCGCTGTCGCGGTCGCGCGGATGCGGCTCGCGCGAGCGGATCAGCGCGGTCCGGGCGAAGCCGACCACCGGCTTCAGCTCAGGAAACGGCGCGATCAGCTGGCGCCGGGTAAAGCCGAACGCCCGGCGCGCCGGCACGACGATCTCGAGCGCGTTGCAGATGGTCGGCGTATCAAAGGCGCGCAGCGCCTCTAGGGCGTGGCGATCGGGATGGTCGGGCATCGGGGGCTCTCCAAAGGTGGCGAGGGTGATCGCGTCGCTTTATGGACAATGGCGCCGCCCCGCAAGGGCTTTTCGCCGGCACCCCTTTCCCGCATGATCGCCAAGGCGGCGTCCTCTCCTTCCCTCTCCCGCACCGCGGGAGAGGGTGGCGAGCGCAGCGAGCCGGGTGAGGGTATAGCAACCGAACGACCCTCACCCACCGCTCGCTTCGCGACCGGCTCCCCCTCTCCCGTGATGCGGGAGAGGGTTTTCAGAAGCGACACCCTCACGGTCTATGCCATTGAGTAACTTCCCAGATTACGGCCGCATCCGGCGGGCGGATTTCGTGCTCGCGGAGGGGATCGACCACCTCAGCCATGGCGGCTATGGCGCGATGCCGCGACGCGTGCTCGCGGCGGCGCAGCAGTGGCGGCTCCGGATGGAGGCTGACCCCAGCGCCTTCTTCCGCCGCGACCTGCCGGGCCTGTTGCGCCGGGCCGCCGGCCGGGTTGCCGCTTTTCTAGGTGGACGGGGCGAAGATTGGGCATTCGTCGAGAACGCGACGGCCGGGCTCAACGCAATCATCGGCTCGCTCGCGCTCGCGCCGGGCGACGAGTTGTTGTGCCTGTCGCAGGTCTATGGCGCGATCGGCAATGCGCTCAGCTTCCATGCCGGCCGCTGCGGGGCGCAGCTGGTCAGCGTCGACGTGCCGGTGCCGTTCACCGACCCCGCGCCGCTTCTGGGTGCGATCTCCGCCGCGATCGGGCCGCGGACGCGGCTCGCCTCATTCGATCACATCACCTCCGCGGGCGCCGTCATCCTGCCGATCCGCGAGATGGCGGCGCTCTGCCATAAGCGCGGCGTGCCCGTTGCGGTCGACGGCGCGCATGCGCCGGGCCAGCTCACACTCGACGTGCCGGCGCTCGGCGTCGACTGGTATGTCGGCAATCTGCACAAATGGGCGTTCGCTTCGAAAGGCGCCGCGGTCATCTGGTGCGCGCCGGAGCGGCAGGAAGCGCTGCATCCGACCGTGATTTCGCATGCTCTGGGCACCGGCTTTACCGCCGAGTTCGACTATGCCGGGACGCGCGACAATTCGGCCTGGCTCGCGGTGCCGGCAGCGCTCGACTATATCGATGCGCTGGGCGCCGAGGCGATGCGCGCCCATAACGCCGGCCTCGCGCGCGAGGCCGGGGCAATGCTTGCCGAAGCGTGGGACAGCGAGGCGGCGGCTGCCGCGGAATTCTGCGCGTCGATGGTCTCGGTAAGGCTCCCCGGTGGTGCCGGCGGCGATCGTGATGCCGCACGCCGTCTTGCCGCCCGGCTGACCGAGCGGCACGGCATCACGGCCGGGATCATGGTGCTCGACGGCGGCCTTTGGGTCCGCGTTTCGGCGCAGATCTACAACGAGATCGGCGATTACGCGCGGCTCGCCGCAATCGGCAAGAGCCTCGCCGGCTAGATGCCTACAGTCGCAACCAGCATCAATCCGAGCGGAAGAGCGACCATTAAGAATGTGACAAGCACGGCGAACACGCGCTCGGCACGGCTCCATTTCTTCCAGTCGGCAACCATATCACGCATCGACCCTACCCCTGCGGCGACCTTGCCGCTCTTTGCCGGTCAGTTTCCGGCAAAGCCCCTAAATCTTGGTTAAACGGTCCAGGCACGACGCCTATTCGCCTTAAAAGCAAGCGCCGCGCCATTCCTTCACCTTGTCCTACGCCGATCGCTCAGCCATCATGGTCGGACAGATTGTCGCGGCTAAAAGTGAAGGGAGACCGCCGTGCCCAGTTACGTCATGCTCGCGAATTGGACCGACCAGGGCGCCCGGCAGGTCAAGGATTCGCCAAAACGGCTCGATGCCGCCAAGAAGGCGCTCGTTGAAATGGGCGGCGAGTTCAAGACGCTCTACATGACGATGGGCGAGTATGACCTGATCGTCGTCTATGAGGCGCCGGACGACGCGGTCGCGGCGCGCTTCACGCTGCTGCTGGCGCAGATGGGGGCGGTGCGGACGACGACGATGAAGGCCTTCCCCGAGGCCGCCTATCGCGAGATCATCAATTCGCTCGGCTGACGAGGACTTGGATGAGCGTTAAGACCCGCCGGTTGCGCGAGCTGATTGCGGGCGACGCTTTTCTCTACATGCCGTCGGCGGCGACCCCGATCGAGGGCCGGCTCGCCGAGGCGATGGGAACGCCGCTCGTTTATACCGGGGGCTATGTCAGCGGCGCCTCGCGCGCGATCACCGAGCCGTTGTTGACGATGGACGAGCAGGTGCGGATCGCCGGCGAGGTGGCGCGGGCGGTCGGCGTGCCGCTGGTTGCCGATGCCGGCGCCGGATTTGGCGAGCCGCTGCATACGATGCGCACGGTGCGCGAATTCGCCACAGCCGGGGTCGCCGGGATCCATATCGAGGATCAGCTCTACCCGAAGCGGGCGCATTATCACGCCTATCAGGTGCACGCGATCCCGCGCGACGAGTTCGTCGCCAAGATCAAATATGCCTGCCTGCAGCGCGACGAGACCGACCCCGATTTCGTCATCATCGCGCGCTCCGACACCTGCCGCGAGTTCGGGCTCGACGAGGCGATCGGGCGGATCAATGCGGCGGCCGGAGTGGGCGCGGATTTGGGGCTGGTGTTCCCGCGCAGCCGCGAAGAGGCCGAAGCAGCGCCGCGTCTGGCGAGCGTGCCGCTCATCTGGGTGCAGAGCCGCGGCAATCGCGACGGCCGGCCGATCCTCCCGCTCGGGGACCTCAAGGCGATGGGGTACCGCGGCTGCATCGACGCGCAGATCCTGCTCGGCGCCGCGCTCCACGCGATGAAGCGGGCGCTCGGCGAGATTCTGGCGACCGGCAGCTACGCGGGAATCAGCGATTCCGAATTCGTGGGATTGCGCCAGGAAATCGAGGACCTGATCGGGCTCGACGCCTATTACCGGATCGAGGCCGAGACCGTCGAACCGGGCAGCCAGCCCGGCTGACGCCGCCGTCCCCCTCTCCGCCCCCGGAGGCGGAGAGGATTGGGGTGAGGTGGGGGATTCCAGAGCGCTCGCCCACACCCACCTCACCCTCCCATCGCTGCGCGATGGGCCCCTCCCTCTCCCCCTGAAGGGCGGAGAGGGGAAGACACCGGGAATGCGGTTGGAGTGATCCCCCTTTCGGGGTGCGACATTCTGTCCTATCTTGTGAGTCAGACTGCGGCTGCGCCGCGCCGCCATCGGCGGGCAGCCGCTCCCACGCTGTGGAGTTTTGCCATGAACGTCGAGACGATCCTGCGCAAGAAAGGCAATTGGGTCGCGACGATCCGGCCGGATGCAACGGTCGCGGACGCGATCGACATGCTGAACCGGGAGCGCATCGGCGCGATTGTCGTCAGCGAGGACGGTATAGGCGTCGACGGCATCCTATCGGAGCGCGACATCGTGATCGCCCTGGCCGGAGACGGCAAGGATCTGCTGTCGCGCCCGGTCGCCGACATCATGACCCGCACCGTCATCACCTGCGACCCGAGCGACACGGTCGGCGAGCTGATGGCCGAAATGACCAACCGGCGCATCCGCCATTTCCCGGTCGTCGCCGAAGGGCGCCTCATCGGCATCGTCAGCATCGGCGATCTGGTCAAGAGCCGTCTCGACGAGGTCGAGTTCGAGGCCAGTTCGATGCGCTCGTTTATTGCCGGCGCCTGAGATAAACCGTCATAAATGACTCTCGCTCCGCTGCTGGCCGCGCCGGCGGTCATCCAATGGCACGCCTTCGCCGCGCTCGGCGCCTTCGCGCTCGGTGCGGTCCAGCTCGCCGCACCGAAAGGCACTATCCCTCACCGCGTCTTCGGTTGGGTCTGGGCGACACTGTTGTTCGTTGTGGCCGTTTCCTCGTTCTTTATTCATGAGATCCGGCTGTGGGGGCCGTGGAGCCCGATCCATTTATTGTCGGTGTTCACGTTGGTCATGCTGCCGCTTGCCGTCCTCAATGCCCGGCGGCATGAGGTCGAGAGACATCGCCGGGCGATGACCGGTCTCTTTGTCGGTGCGCTGGTGCTTGCCGGAGCCTTCACCCTGCTCCCCGGCCGGATCATGCACGCGGTCGTCTTCGGCCCGTGAGCGGCAGCCGGGGATTGCGGCGCCGGCCCAGCTTCGCTCAATGTCCACGGGTTTGGTGATAAGCGGGGCGCGGCGATGAATCGGCTGCTTGAGGATCTGCGCATCGTCGAATTCTCGGCCTTTGTCGCCGCGCCGCTCGGCGGCATGACGATGGCCCAGCTCGGCGCCGATGTGATCCGCATCGACCCCATTGGCGGCGCGATCGATTTCGCCCGCTGGCCGGTCACCGATAGCGGCGCGAGCCTCTACTGGGCCGGCCTGAACAAGGCCAAACGCTCGGTCGCCCTCGCTCTCGACAAGCCGGAAGGGCGCGAACTGGCGCGCGCAATCGCCACCGCCCCCGGTCCCGGCGCCGGGATCGTGCTAACCAATCTGCCGCCGTTGGCCGGCCTCGACTACGCCAGCCTCAAGAGCGAGCGCGACGACATCATCGTGCTGCGCCTCACCGGGAACCGCGACGGCAGCGCCGCGGTTGATTACACGGTCAACGCCGCGAGCGGCTTCCCGCTGGTGACCGGGCCAGGCGGTGCGCCGGTCAATCACGTGCTGCCGGCCTGGGACATCGCGGCGGGGCTCTATCTGGCGACCGCGCTGCTCGCCGCTGAACGGCACCGTGGCCGCACCGGGGCGGGACAGGAGGTCGTCGCCGCACTCAGCGATGTGATGCTCGCGATGGTCGGGCATCTCGGCTATGTCGGCGACGTGCACATCAACGGCCGTGCGCGGCCCGCGATCGGAAATGATTTGTACGGCAGCTTCGGGCGCGATTTTGCGACCGCCGATGGCCGCCGGGTTATGATTATCGCGCTGACCCCGCGGCAATGGCGCGCGCTCGGCCGCGCCACCGGGCTCGCCGACAAGCTCGCGATGGTGGGCACGATGATGGAGGTCGATCTCGATACCGAGAGCGGCCGGTTCGAGGCGCGCGACGCGATCGCCGCGTTGATCGCGCGCTGGTGCGCCGGCAAGACGCTCGCCGAGATCGCCCCCGCCTTTGCCGGAACCGGCGTCTTGTGGGGCCCGTTTCAGGATTTTGTCGGGCTGGTGCGCGACGATCCGCGCGCGTCTCCGAAGAACCCGCTCTTTGCCGAGATCGAGCAGCCCGGGATCGGCCGGTATCCAATGCCGGGCCTGCCGCTCGATTTCAGCGCCGCGACGCGTCAGCCGACTCGCCCGGCGCCCCGTCTCGGCGAGCACACCGACATCGTCCTGGCGCAAGTGCTCGGCCTTCCCGCCGCCGAGATCGGCCGGCTCCACGATGCCGGGATCGCCTTCGGCCCGAAACGAAGTTGATCACCACGGAGACACGGAGGACACGGAGATTCAACATCGGACCGCGAGCGTCTCGCCCGCCAAATGCGGCCGGGACGGCCGCGGTCCAAAACCGCATCGTCTCCGTGCCCTCCGTGTCTCCGTGGTGAACCTGTCGGCTACTCCGGATCGCGTTCGCCCTGCGACAACCGGATCTCCCGCAGCACGTCGCGGACGCCGCGCGCGGTGCGCAATTTGCGGCCGATATCCGGAGCCAGACGCAGATCGCCCTCGGTATCGAGCCAGCCGGCCTCGGTGTCGGGCGGCAATTCGCGCATGACCTCGGCGAAGGCGCGGAAGATCGCCTCGACATCGCGCGCCTCGAGCCGTCGTTCCCTGGCCACGCCGACCTCCGCTGTGGCGCGGAGCTTGTCGCCCCGCACGGCCAGCCTATCAGAACAGCGCCAGCTGGTCGCCCTTCTGCGGCGGCGGACGGAAGCGGCTGCTGTCGAGCGCATGAGGTATGCGCGGGGCGAAGCCGAGCCGGCGGCAGGCGCGGTCGAAGCGCGCGGCGAGCATCTCGGCGTAAGGTCCGCCGCCGGTCATCCGCTTCGACCAGGCCGAATCATAGAGCCGGCCGCCATGGCATTGCGCGACCAGCGACAAGACGTGTCCGGCCTTTTGCGGGGCATGCTCCTCCAGCCATTCCCGGAACAGCGCCTTCAATTCGAGCGGCAGCCGCAAGAGCGTGTAGCCGGCGACGCTGGCCCCGGCTTCGCGCGCCTTCTCGAGGATCGCCTCCATCTCGCGGTCGTTGAGCGCGGGGATCATCGGCGCCGCCAGAACTCCGGTCGGCACGCCGGCTGCGGCGAGCGCGGCGATCGTTTCGAGCCGGCGCTCCGGGGTGGCGGCGCGCGGCTCCATATGGCGCGCCAGATCGCGGTCGAGCGTCGTCACCGAGACCGTGACGACCGCAAGCTTGTCGCGCGCCATCTCGCCGAGGATGTCGAGATCGCGCTGGATCAGCGCCCCTTTGGTGACGATCGTGACCGGATGGCGGAAATCGCGCAGCACCTCGAGGATCGAGCGGGTGATGCCGAGCCGCTTTTCGGCCGGCTGGTACGGGTCGGTGTTGCTGCCGAGCGCGAGCGGCCGGCAGCTATAGCCCTTCTTTCGCAACTCGGCGCTGAGCAGCGCCGCCGCCTGCGGCTTATAGAAGATGCGGGTCTCGAAATCGAGGCCGGGCGACAGCCCGAGATAGGCGTGGCTCGGCCGCGCATAACAATAGATGCAGCCATGCTCGCAGCCGCGGTAAGGGTTGATCGAGCGGTCGAAACCGATATCCGGCGAGTCGTTGCGGGCGATGATCGTGCGGGTCGCATCGACGCTGAGAACCGTCGGGACGCGGCCCGGCTCGCTTCCCGGCTCGTCCTCGACCGACCCCCAGCCGTCATCGAAGGCGACCCGCCGCTCGCTCTCGAAGCGGCCGGTCTCGTTGCTGACGGCGCCGCGTCCCTTGCGCGGCATCACGCTGCCCGGCATATCCATGCCGGGCATTATGCCGGCCTCATGAGAACAATACAAGAACATATTGATGTGTCGGTCGTCATCCCGACGCTCGATGCCGCGGCGGACCTGCCGGCGACGCTGGCTGAGCTTGCCGGCGCCCGGTTGATCGGCGAAATCATCGTCGCCGATGGCGGTTCCAGCGACGACACCGTCGCGATCGCCGGCGCGGCCGGCGCGCGGATCGTCCGCGCACCGAAGGGACGCGGGACCCAACTCGCCGCCGGCGCGGCCGCCGCGTCCGGCGATTGGCTCTTGTTCCTGCATGCCGATTGCCGCCTCGCGCCGGGCTGGGAAGCGGCCGTCGAAGCCTTTGTCGCGGGCCCGGGCGTGGTCGGGCGCGCCGGCTATTTCGCGTTTGCCCTCGATGACGCGAGCCGGGCGGCGCGGCGGCTCGAACGCATGGTCGCGTGGCGCTGCCGGGCGCTGGGCCTGCCCTATGGTGACCAGGGGCTGCTGATCGCCCGCCCGCTTTACCAGGCGGTCGGCGAGTTTGCGGCACTGCCGCTGATGGAGGATGTCGAGTTCGCTCGCCGGCTCGGCCGCCGCCGGCTGGCGCCGCTCGGCGCCTCGGCCTACGCCTCGGCCCGGCGCTATCGAGAGGAGGGCTATATCTGCCGGCCGCTGCGCAACCTGTTGTGCCTGTCACTGTATTTCGCAGGCGTGCCGCCTGAGCGCATTGTGCGACTTTATCGATGACGCGCCGCCATCTCGTGCTGTTCGTGCGGGCGCCGCGGTGGGGCGTCGGCAAGCGCCGCTTGGCGCGGGACATCGGTGACGCGGCGGCATTGCGCTTCGAGCGGGCGATGCTCGGATTGCTGGTGCGTCGCCTCGGCCATGACCGGCGCTGGCGGCTGCGCCTCGCGGTGACGCCGGACCGCGCCCGCCGCTGCGCCCACCTCTGGCCGCCGGGGGTGGCGATCGCCGCGCAGGGCGAGGGCGACCTCGGCCGGCGCATGCGCCGCGCCCTCGCCGCCTGCCCGCCCGGGCCGGCGGTTCTGGTCGGCAGCGACATCCCGGCGCTGGCCGCCCACCATATCGCCGATGCGTTCCGCCTCCTCGGACGCCACGATCTCGTCTTCGGCCCGGCTGGTGATGGCGGGTTCTGGCTGATCGGCGCGCGAAGCTGCCCACGGCTGCCGCCGCTCTTCGGTCCGGTTCGCTGGTCGGGGCCGCACGCGCTCGCCGACGCGCTGAGCAATCTGCCGCCGCGGGTCTCGGTCGGCTTCGCCGCGCGCCTGGAAGATGTCGACGACGGCCCCTCCTACCGCCGCCTCGCCCCGCGCCGCGGGTTTTGATTTCGGACCTACCCCTTCAGGTGCTCCTGCAGGCGCGGCATCAGCTCGACGAAATTGCACGGGCGGAAGCGGTTGTCGAGCTGGTGAACGAGGATCCCCTCCCAGGCGTCGCGGCAGGCGCCGGGCGAGCCGGGCAGCGCGAACAGATAGGTGCCGCCGGCCACCCCTGCGGTGGCGCGGCTCTGGATCGTCGAGGTGCCGATCTTCTCGAAGCTGAGCCAGCGGAACAGCTCGCCGAACCCGGCGACCTCCTTTTCATAGACACTGTGGAACGCTTCCGGCGTGACGTCGCGGCCGGTGACGCCGGTCCCGCCGGTCGCGATCACGACATCGATGTTCGGGTCGGCGATCGAGGCTCGCAATTGCCCGACGATCGCGTCGAAATCGTCGCGCACGATATGCCGGACCACGACGCGGTGCCCGGCCATTTCGGCCAGCTCGGCCAGCGTGTTGCCCGAGCGGTCGTCGGCCGCGATGCGGGTGTCCGACACGGTCAAGAGCGCAATATTGACGGGCAGGAACGGGCGGGTTTCGTCGAGGCGGCCTGGCATCGCTCACTCCCTCTACCGATGGCCGAAAGATAGGGAGCGCGAGCGCCGCCCGCTAGCCGGCGGGCGCATCGAGACGCGCCTTCAGCGCCAGGAGGTCGCGCCAGGTCTCGCGCTTGCGCGCCGGGTCGCGCAGCAGGAACGCCGGGTGAAACATCGCCAGCGTCGGGACCGGCGCGTCGAGCCCGGGCACGGCCAGCTCGAACCAGCGGCCGCGCAGCCGGGTGATCCCCTCGCTCAGCGGTAGGAGGGCGCTCGCCGCCGTGCCGCCGCTCAGCACCAGCACAAGGGGCCTGGCCAGCGCAATGTGGCGCAGCACGAACGGCAGGCAGGCGGCGATCTCGGCGGCATTCGGCTTCCTATTGCCGGGCGGGCGCCAGTAGATGACGTTGGTGATCTGGACGCTGGTGCGGTCGAGCCCGATCGCCGCCAGCATGCGGTCGAGCAACTGCCCGCTGCGGCCGACAAAGGGCCGGCCGAGCCGGTCTTCCTCGGCGCCCGGCGCCTCGCCGATGATCATGACCGATGCCGCCGGGTTGCCGTCGAGGAACACCGTGTTGGTCGCGGTGCGCTTCAACGGACAGCCGTCGAACCCGGCGACGAGCGCGCCGAGCGCCTCAATAGTCTCGGCGCCGGCGGCCAGCAGGCGCGCCGATTGCGCCGCCTCGGCCAGCGACTCGGCGAGCGCGCCCGGGGGTGCGACGACCGAGGGCGCGACTGCGGGCGATGGCGCCGGGGCTGGCGCCGGAATTGCGGCCACCGGCAGCGCCTTGGCGGGAGACGGCGGAGCGAGCCGGTTGGGCGCGACCTCGCCGAGCGCCTCGTCGGCGCCCATCGCGATCTGCCATTCGAGCAGCGCCAGCGCGCTGGCTGCCGGGAGGCGCGGCCCGGGGGAAGCTGGATCAGGCGACGACATAGGGCAAGGTTAGCATTGCGCCGCGCAATCGGCACCTGCCGGATCGGCCTCGACACATTGAGCGGAGGCGCCGCGAAGGCAACCCGGGTTTGCGCGGCGCGGCGCCCTTCGCTGAATCTGCAAGGAATTTGCAGCAAAAACTCGCCTGGAGGTTGCGTGCAATGCCCAAGAATGGCCGGATCCCTGGGTTTTCGGGTCATCTCCCGCGAGATACCGCCGCTCGTTTGCAGCGAATCTGCAGCAGGTGTCATTCTGCAAATCCGCAGCGGATGCCGATCCCGCAAATCTGCAGTAGATGCCCATCCGGCGTCGCCTTTTCCGCCAATCCGGATTGTGCGCAAAGAATACCATGCGAATGCGGCTAATTTAACGTCGCCGCAAACTCGCGACGTTCCTCCAACCCACCTCTTCTTCTTGTCATACCGGCGAAAGCCGGTATCCAACGGCACGGTGGATCCCGGCTTTTCCCACGGAACAAGTCCGTGGGCTATAGGCCCACGGGATGACACGGAACGGGATTTCGCCAGAATCAGGTATAGATGCGAGGTCGGAGCCGGACTGGAAAAGGGTGCGTACGAGGAGGCGGGCGAATGAGACGCCGCGAGTTGATGTACATGCTGGGCGGCGCGGCGGTTGCGTGGCCGCTTGCCGGGCGCGCGCAGCAGAAGGCGATGCCGGTGATCGGTCTCCTCGGCATTACCTCGCTCGGCATGGATGCGCCATATGTGGCCGGGTTGCGCCAAGGACTTAGCGACACCGGCTACGTCGAGGGACAGAACGTCACGATTGAATACCGCGGGGCTGAGGATCGCTATGATCGACTGCCCGGGCTTGCCGCTGATCTCGTCGGTCGCAAGGTCGACGTGATCGCAACCATCGGCGGCAACGTTTCGGCACGAGCGGCGAAAAACGCGACCTCGATGATCCCGATCGTCTTCGCCACCGGCGCTGACCCGGTCGTGGCTGGCCTCGTCGCAGGGCTCGCCCGGCCGGGCGGCAATCTCACGGGTGTCACCTTCCTCACCGCCGATCTGACGTCCAAGCGGCTCGAACTGCTTTCCGAGCTTGTTCCCAGGGCCAAGGTAATCGCCGTGTTGGTGAACCCGAACAACCCAAGTACCGAGCGCGTGATGCGGGACGCGCAGGAAGCGGCGCGCGCGAAGGCGGTTCGGCTCCAGATCGTCAAGGCCACCACGGAGAGCGAGATCGACGCCGCTTTCGCCACCCTCGTCCAACGGCAAGCCGGCGCGCTTCTCATCGGCGGCGATTCGTTCCTCAACAGCCGGCGCGAGCAGCTTGTAGCACTCGCCTCACGCCATGCCGTTCCGGCGATCTATCAGAGGCGCGAGTTCGCCGCTGCCGGCGGCCTGATCAGCTATGGGGCGAACCTCACTTCTGCGTATCGCCAAGTCGGAATTTACGCTGGGAAGATCCTCAACGGCGCGAAACCCGCGGATCTTCCGGTCCAGCAGCCGACCACATTCGAGCTGGTGATCAACCTCAAGACCGCCCAGGCGCTCGGCCTCACCGTGCCGCAGGCGCTGCTCGCCCGGGCCGACGAGGTGATCGAATGAGGCGCCGCGAGTTGATTCTCATGCTGGGCGGCGCAGCGCTCGGGTGGCCGTGCGCCCTCCGCGCGCAGCAGAAGCCGATGCCGGTGATCGGGTTCCTCGCCAGCGGCTTGCCCGGCCCATCCGCTCCGTTTGTCGCCGCCTTCCGCCAGGGACTGAGCGAAACCGGCTATGTCGAGGGACAAAACGTGGCGATCGAATACCGCTGGGCTGAGGGAAACTATGATCGCCTGCCCGCATTGGCCGCCGACCTCGTCGGCCGCAAAGTCGACGTGATCTCGGCCCAGAGCACCCTTTCAGCGCGCGCGGCTAAAAGCGCAACGTCGACGGTCCCGATCGTCTTCACTAGCGGCAACGACCCGGTCGCGGCTGGCCTCGTCGCCAGTCTCGCCCGACCGAGCGGCAACCTCACGGGCGTCAGCTTCCTCACCGTCGAGCTGATGCCCAAGCGGCTCGAACTGCTTTCTGAACTGGTCCCCCACGCCAGAGTGATCGCCCTGCTGGTGAACCCGAACATTTCGGCTGCCGAGCGCATCATACGAGACATGCAGGAAGCGGCGCGCGCCAAGGGAGTGCAGCTCCCGATCCTGGAGGCCGCCAACGAAAGCGAGATCGACGCCGCCTTCGCCTCTCTCGTCCAACTGCAAGCCGGCGCGCTCGTGGTCGGCACCGATCCGTTCTTCTTCAGCCAGCGTGAACAGCTCGTGGCACTGGCGGCACGCCACGCCGTTCCGGCGATCTATGAGTGGCGTGAAAACGTCGCTTCTGGTGGCCTGGTCAGCTATGGAATTAACAATATCG
>WNEY01002224.1_pt1 | contig 14151 bp, 14 predicted proteins | sample 5400531 | NCBI WGS metagenome assembly WNEY01 (sample SAMN13153338, study PRJNA577476) | soil metagenome | isolation source: 200 cm saprolite under Douglas fir tree site 1 | place: USA:California | collected 2015-04-18
GGAGCTGGAGTCATTTCTCCAATGCGTTTGCGACCGCACGCGGCCGCTCGTGAGCGGCCAGGACGGCGTCGCCGCGGTGGCGCTGGCGAAGGATGTTGCCGCGGCGATCGAAGAGTCGATGAGGCGGTGGAAGAAATGAACGAAGCAAAATTTATCCTGAGCGGCATAGCTGCTCCACCGGAGATCCTTCGGCGCTTTGCGCCTCAGGATAAATTGCCGGGAAGACGATGAACGAAATTCAGATCGGAATCATCGGCGGCTCGGGCCTCTACCAGATGGAGGGTTTGAAGGTTCTGTCCGAGCGAAAGCTCGAGACGCCGTTCGGCGAGCCGTCCGATCCGTATGTCATCGGCGAGATCGACGGGGTGCGCGTCGCATTCCTGTCGCGTCACGGCGTTGGCCACCGCAAGCTGCCCAGCGAGTTGAACTACCGCGCGAATATCTACGGACTCAAAGTTCTCGGTGTGCACACGATCATCTCGGCGAGTGCCGTCGGATCGATGAAAGAGAGCTATCAGCCAACCGACATCGTTTTTCCGCATCAATTCATCGACCGCACACGGCATCGTCCGGACACGTTCTTTGGAAACGGGATCGTCGGACACATCAGCTTTGCCGATCCGATCTGCGCCGGCGTGTCACTGCTGGCCAGCACTGCCGCGCGCGAGGCGGGAGCGCGCGTTCACGAAGGGGGCGTCTACATCTGCATCGAAGGTCCACAATTTTCCACTCGTGCCGAATCCAATCTTTATCGATCGTGGGGCGTGGACGTCATCGGCATGACCAATCTGCAGGAAGCGAAGCTGGCGCGCGAAGCGGAGATCTGCTACGCGACGATGGCCCTGGTCACCGACTACGACTGCTGGCATGAGAGCGCCGAACCGGTGAGCGTAGAACAGATTCTCGGCTACCTGAAGGCAAATGCGGAGATGGCGCAGCACATTTTGCGGCTCACCGTTCCGCGTGCCGCCGCGCGCAAGCGCGACTGCGCCTGCGTGAACGCGTTGCAGTACGCCATCGTCACCGACCCGGCGCAGATCCCGCGGGATACCAAAGAGAAGCTCGCGCCGATCATCGGCAAATACATCCAATGAGCATTCTCGTCGTCGGCACGGTCGCATTCGACAACATTCAAACTCCGTTCGGAAAAGCCGAACGCTGCCTCGGCGGATCGGCAACGTATTTTTCGGTTGCTGCGTCCTTCTTCACCGACGTCGATCTCATCGCCGTCGTGGGCGACGACTTCACCGAGGAAGATCTGAGCATTTTCCGAGGACGGCGAATCAATCTGGAGGGATTGGAGCGAGTACCCGGCGCGAAGACTTTTTTCTGGAGCGGCGAATACGGCTACGACCTCAATGTCGCCAGGACGCGCGAGACGCAACTGAATGTCTTCGCCGACTTCCACCCCAAGCTCAATGAGAAGCAACGGCGCGCGGAGGTGCTCTTCCTGGCAAATATCCATCCCGAGCTGCAGATGGATGTCCTGCATCAAGCAAAGCGACCGCGGCTCGTCGCGCTCGATACCATGAACCTCTGGATCGCTACGAAACGCGACGCGCTGGAGAAGGCCTTCAGGAAGGTCGATCTGGTGCTGATCAACGAAGCGGAAACGCGGCAGTTCACCGGACAGGCGAATCTGGTGAAGGGCGCGCGAGAAATCCTGGCGCTCGGTCCCCGGACAATGGTCATCAAACGCGGCGAATACGGCGTGCTGATGATCACGCGCGATGCCGCGTTCGCGGTGCCGGCGTATCCGCTGGAGAATGTCTTCGATCCGACGGGCGCCGGCGACACGTTCGCCGGCGGCTTTCTCGGCTACCTGACTTCCTGCCGCGATCACGACGATCGCGAGCTGCGCCGGGCGATCATCTTCGGCAGCGTGCTCGCGTCGTTCACCGTGGAGAAGTTTTCACTCGACCGCCTGCGCGAGATCACCCTCGCCGATATCCAGGAGCGATACCGGGCATTTCGCGCGCTGACTCACTTCGAAGATTTCGAACACGTGGTGTAGCGGTCCTTGGCTGAAAGCGCTACTCCTGAGCTGCGTCCCACATCCGGTAGAACTCTCTGCGGACGGATGGATCGATCTGATCTCCCAGATCACGAGGTAGTTTGAGCGCGATGATCAGGTCCTGGACATCGGCGAGGTCGCGGAGGCGGCGATGTTCCGCAGATAAGCCCGAGGCCAGCTTCAGTTCGATGAGCTTGGGCAGCGAAATCACACGCCGGCCATCACGATTGACCGACGCATCTTTGGGCGTGGGAAACGCAACCGGTTTCGGCTTTCCATCACCGGGGAATTCTCCCGTGGTGATGAACTCGACATCGACACCGGTCTTCGTGTCGCGGAATTTTTTGCGCGAACCTTCAAAAGCCGGACGGTAGTCCCGGCCAACAAGCAGCTTGTGAACGCGCTCGAGGCCGTCTGTCGTGGTCAGCAAATCGACGTCGTTCGTGAACCGCACGTACCCGTGAGCAATCAGGGCCATTCCCCCGATGATCGCGTAATCGATGCCTTCCCCTGCCAAACGATCCGTGATGCGGGCGAGCGTCTCCGCGACCGCCTCCCGCCGCCGCTCGGCTTCCTTGAGCGTGCTATCGAAAGGAGCGTCGCGAACGATCCAGGGCATGAGGTCATTCTACGCCGCGATAGACGACCTCCCCACCCCTCGAAGATTTCGAGGTGCAGACCTGACTGCGTTCACTCCCGCCGGTCGTGTCGTTCGAGCTGTTGTTCGGGCACATCGGCTGCGAAGTTTCGGTGTTGGATTGCAACCACGAGATTCCGATCGAACGGCAGTTCGAGCTCGCGAGCCTGATTGAAGCTTTCCTCGCCGGGGGTCGGCGAAGTGCCGCGCTAGGCAGCCCCCGGCATGGACCTCGCCCTACGCGATATGCGAGACGCGGCGCGAACGCCGGACTCGCACGCAGCCGACGACGCAGCGCAATTCCCACACGTTGCGGCCCGGCTACTGACAGCGCGTGTCGTTGCTAAAGTCATCGACTGTCACGATACCGTTGGCGTTCACCGTGGCGTGGGCCAGGAAGTGCTCGTTAAAATCGTCGCCGCCGATCAAGGTGCCGTCCTCGCCTTGGCGGATGAACTGCGCGGTCCACTCCAACGTCTCGTGGAACGGCGCCAGATCCGGCGTGTCGAACACCAAGGTCTGGGTGGAGGTGTCGACGACGACGTACACCTTGCCCGACACCGTCCCGACCGCCTTGAGCCCCTGGAGGTTCGCCTCGATGTGAGATTGGACCATGCCGCCTGTGGAGAGGTTCGCACTGAAAAGCAGATGCAGCTCACCCGTGCCCATGAAGTCTTCCGGCGGGTCGACACAGATGTTCGTCCCGTTGAAGGTGAACGGCGTAATCGTCAAGACGACCGTGTCGGCCCTCGCGGGCGAGGTGGGCGCGAGTGCGACCCAGGCAAATATAGATGCGGCGAGGGCGAAGATCCTCGCTCGCGAAGCAATGCGCGACAGCCTAGTCATACATCCCCCTCGGTTACCCAGCGTTCCCTCGGCTGCATGCGAGATGCCAGCGACTCGAGTTTAGCGACCTGAGTCAATCAGCCGCCCGACCGGGTCAAAGCGCTAGACCCCGCGCGAGGCAGCGTTCGCGGTTCCTGCGTATCCGCTGGAGAATGTCTTCGACCCGACGGGGGCGGGCGACACGTTCGCCGGCGGCTTTCTCGGCTACCCGACTTCTTCGGCAGCGTGCTTGCGTCGTTCACCGTGGAGAAATTCTCACTCGATCGCCTTCGCGAGATCACCCACGCCGAGATTCACGAGAGGTATCGTGCGTTTCGCGCGCTGACTCACTTCGAGGACTTCAGTACCAGCGGTCGGTAAACGCCGCGATCAGTTGAATCGCATTCATACGTCCGTTAGTATGGGCGTATGAACAAGACACGGCGTGTAACGGCGAACATTCCAGAAGATCTTTTGAAAGCCGCGCAGGAGGTGACCGGCACGGGCATCACCGAGACGATCGTTGAGGGTCTCGAACGTGTGCGTCGGCAGCGCTTTTACGAAAAACTGCAGCAGTTGAAGGGCAAAATCCATCTGAACATCGACATCGACGAACTCCGTGGCCGTAATCGTCGATAGCTCTGTTCTCATCGCCTATTTGCGCGGTGAGCCGATTTCCCTCGTCGACACCGCTTCGAAGGACGGCACGATTGTTGTGCCGCCAATCGTCGTCGCAGAGCTGGTCACTGGCGGCAAGACACCAGCAGAGCGTGCTGCGATTGGTGAGCTCCTTCAGGATTCACCCCTGCATCCGACACCCCTTGCGCACTGGATCGCCGTGGGCGAGCTTCGTAAGAAGTTACGAAAAGCAGGTGTCGCTGTCACCATCCCCGATGCTCACATTGCGCAATGCGCGCTGGACCTTGACGGTGTTCTGCTCACGCGCGACGCCATCTTCCGCCGCCTGGCACGTCACATTCCGCTGAGGCTCGCTGCGGGATAAACGATTTCCCCACCCACCACCGTGTACCGCACCTTCGTCTTGAACAGCTCCGACTGGGGCGTCGAATGGAGATCACCTTCGACGATCGTGAAGTCTGCGAGCTTGCCCGGCTCGATCGTTCCGCGTGAACCCTCCTCGAAAGCTGCATACGCCGCGTCTTTCGTGAATCCGCGAATCGCTTCCACGAGTGTCAGCTTCTGATCGGAATACCACCCGCCGGCCGGCCATCCTTTCTGATCCTGTCGTGTGACCGCTGCATAGATTCCGAAAAACGGATTGACCGCCTCCACGGGGAAATCCGATCCGAGCGCGAGCCGCGCGCCGGAGCTCAAAACGGTTCGCCACGCATACGCGCCCTTGATCCGCTCCGGACCCACACGATCTTCGGCCCAGTACATGTCGGAGGTCGCGTGCGTCGGCTGAATCGAGGCGATGATTCCGTCGCGGGCTACGCGAGCGAAATCCGAAGGCGCGACGACCTGAAAGTGCTCGATGCGGAAGCGGTCCTGCGGCGTCACGCCGGCGGCTTCGTACGCATCGATCGCATTGCGCACGCCGCGATCGCCGATCGCATGCGTATTGACTTGAAACCCCGCGGCCTTCGCTCGGCGCGCGACATCGGCGAGATGTTCCGGCCTGCTCACAGTCAGCCCGACGTTTCCCGGATCGTCGTTGTACGGCGCAAGGAGCGCGGCGCCGCGGCTGCCGAGGGCGCCGTCGGCGTAGAGCTTGACGGAGCGCACGGTCAGACGGCCGCCGTAGTCGATCAACTTGCCGCGTGCGAACCATTCGTCGAGAGCGCGCGCGTTGTCGGCGATCATCGCGTAGTCGCGGATGGGGAATTGCTTCTCGTCGATCAGCTCACGGACGGCGCGGATCGTTTCGTCATCCGCGCCGGGATCATGAATCTCGGTGAGGCCGTTCTCCGCGATCTTCCGCGCCGCGGCGAGCACGCGCGATTTCCGAAGGACGAATGATGGCGGCGGTGCCGCGCGATCGATCAATCCCTCGGCTGCGTCGACGAAAACGCCAGTCGGATTCGCGTTGGCGTCGCGGAGGATCCTCCCGCCTTCCGGATCGGGCGTCGACGCGGTCACTCCGGCAGCCCGCATCGCCGCGCTGTTCGCCACACCCGCGTGACCGTCGACGCGCCGCAGCCAGACGGGATGATCGGCGATCGCCGCATCGAGCGGGCCGGCGGTTGGAAACTGTTTGCCCGGCCATCGATTCTGATCCCAGCCGCGACCGAGGATCCATTCGCCGGGTTGGGCGCGGGAGGCGCGCTCCGTTACGCGCGCGATCACTTCGTCGTATGACGTCGCGCCGACGAGATTGACTGTATCGAGCGAAAGGCCGAGCCCGTATAGGTGGCCGTGGGCATCCGTCAGACCCGGCAATATCGTCGCACCGGTGACGTCGATCACGCGCGCGCCAGGATGTTCTCTGCGAATCTGGTCCGCGGGGGGCGACGGCGACCACGCGACCGTCGGCGACGTCAACCGCGTAATTCGGGCGCGGCGTCTGGCCCGAACCGGACACAACTGTAGCTCCCGAGAAGATCACGTTATTTGCAATTTTTACGGTCGGTGCAGGCGTTTTGCTGCATCCAAGCCCGAACAAAGATAACGCAGCGAAGAAGGTGCATAGCCGCATGGTCACATCGTATCGGATTACCGCGCTCCTCATGATTCTCGTCGCCGGATCTGCATTCGCCGACGGATCACGATTCAGCGCGGCCGAAGTGCCACAAGGTCTGGGGATCAAACACCAGGGTCGCATCGTCATTCGAAACGACGAGCGTTCCATCACCGTATACAACTTCTTCGGCAACGTGAGCCAGGCACTGGTGAGTCTGAAAACGAGCCGAACGTTGCGCTACGCTTCCTTCGGAAACTCCGTCTACGATTCCTCGGCACAAGTGAGCACGCCGTTGCCGGTGTATCTCACCAATGCGATCACCGATGCGGCAAAAGCGCACGGCGTCGATCCGCGTCTGCTGGTTGCGGTCGCGCGCCGCGAGTCGCGTTTCAACCCGAACGCGGTTTCGCCCGTAGGCGCCTGCGGCATCATGCAGCTCATGCCGGCCACGGCACGGTATCTGGGGATCAACAACATTTTCGACGCGCGACAGAACGTGTTTGCCGGCGCGCGCTATCTGCGCACGCTACTGGATACTTTCCATGGCGATCTCGATCTGACGCTGGCCGCTTACAACGCCGGGCCGGGCGCCGTGCAGAAGTACAACGGGGTACCGCCGTTCCGGGAGACGCGTGATTACGTGGCGTCAATCCGGGCGGCGTATCAGCGCGCGCTGCAGAACTAATTCAGCTCTCGCCCCACTTCAGCTTGTTGCGCAGCACGTCGAAGTAGTTCTTGTTCGGCGAGTGCACCATCCGCACCGTCTGATCCGATTTGCTCACGCAGACGCGGTCGCGTTCGCCGATCGGCAATCCTTCCTGTCCATCGAGAGTCAGAAAAATCTCCTGATTCTTCGTCACGATGCCGATCTCGATGTCCAGCGTGTCCGGAAGGACGATCGGCCGATTGCTGAGCATGTGCGGACAGATCGGCGTGATGACTACGGCGCCCATCGTGGGATAGACGATCGGCCCGCCTGCGGAGAGGTTGTACGCAGTCGATCCCGTTGGCGTGGAGACGATCAAGCCGTCGGCGCGAAACGTAGAGACGAATTGGCCGGAAACGGTCACCCGCATCTCCACGATGCGAGCGAGCGCGCTCTTGTTGATCGTCGCGTCGTTGAGCACTCGATACGTCCGCTTCTCGCGCTGCTGCCCTTCTACGACGACGTCGAACGTGACCCGTTCCTCCGCGCTGTACTTGCCGGAGAGAACCGACTCGAGCACCGCCGGAAACTCCTCCAAACGCACTTCGGTGAGGAATCCGAGCGTTCCCATGTTCACACCGAGAACGGGAACACCCTTTGGCGCGTAGCGCGCGACGGACAGAAGCGTTCCATCGCCTCCGAAGGTGATCAGCAGGTCGGCGCGCTTGCCAAGGTCGGACTTGGAGACGCAGGGACCGCGATCGTTCAACTTGTCCGCTGTCCCGAAGTCGAGACAGATCTCGTAGCCGCGTTTGCGCAGATCGGCGGCCACGTGTGAGGCGTACTCGATCGCCGGCTCCGAGGTGATCTTCGCAGCGATGCCGATGGTCTTCACAAACCTGAGTTTATCCTGAGGCGCACAGAAGCATCGGAGCGCCAGCCGCTGGCTGGCTGGTACGCCGCCGGCCCGGCGGCCGGCGAACCAGCCGGCGAGCCGCCGGCGCTCCGGGCGCTCACGTCACGATAAATTGCTTACGGCGATCGCCCGGCGCACATCATCCGGCTCGATGCTGATGCGCTCCCCTGCGCGCTCGGGACCGACGAAGAGAATCGGATGGAGCACTTTCTCCAGGATCGCGCGCAGCGCGCGGGCACCGAGTTTCTGTTTCAGCGCCGCGTTGGCGATCTCCATGAGCGCATCGCGCGTGAAGTCGAGCTGGATCTGATCGAGCGCGCAGAGCCGTTGATATTCGGGAATCATCGCTTCGCGCGGCTGCGTGAGGATGGTGACCAGATCATCCGCGGTCAACGCGTCGAGTTGCACGCGCACCGGCAATCTGCCCAGGAGCTCCGGAAGGAAGCCGTACCTCACCAGGTCTTCCGTGCTGATCTCGCGCGGGGGCGGCGCCTCATCGCCGAAGAAACCGATCGGCTTCGTCTCGCTGGTCTCCTCCATGTCTGAAAACGAACCGGCGCAGATGAACAGGATGTTGGAGATGTCGATCTCCACGTAGTCGTACTTGTTCCAATGCGCGGTGACGTTGAGCGGCACGAAGATTTTTTCGCCCTCCAGGATCTTCAGGAGTGCCTGCTGCACACCCTCGCCGCCGATGTCGCGCGATCCCGCGCCCGTGCGAGCGCCGCCGGTGCGCCGGGCGATCTTGTCGATCTCGTCGATGAAGACGATCCCGTTCTCCGCGGCGTTGACGTTCTGATTGGTGGCGTAGAGCAGGCGGCCGATGGCCACTTCAACGTCTTCGCCGTAGTAGCCCGCTTCGGTGAATGCGGTGGCGTCGTTGTAGGCGAATGGCACGTCGAGAATTCTGGCGAGCGTGCGCGCGAGGTACGTTTTCCCGGAGCCGGAGGGCCCGGCCATCAGGATGTTCGATTTGCGGATGGAGACTTCGCCGCCGAATTTGAGGTACTCGATCCGCTTCAGGTGATTGTAGGCAGCGATCGCCAGCACTTCCTTGGCATGCTTCTGCCCCACCACGTATTGATCGAGCTGCTCAAAAATGCGGCGTGGAGTGACGTGAAGAAAGCGGTAGATGTCGCGCTTTTCTTTCATCAGGCGCCGCAATTGAGTATAGCAAAGGCTTGTGGAACACTCGTGGTCCGCGGTTCGTGGCTCGCGGCTCGCAACCTCAATCTGCGAACCGCGAATCGCGAAGCGCGAACCACGATCATGTGCGGCATCAACGCGATCTACGCGTTTCATCCCTCCGCGCCAACCGTCGACGCCGATGAACTGACCCGGACGCGCGAAGCGATGCGCCTGCGCGGGCCGGACGCCGCCGGCCAATGGTTCAGCGACGATCGCCGCGTCGGACTCGGGCACCGCCGGCTTTCGATCATCGACGTGGCCGACCGCGCCAATCAGCCCATGCGCAGCCGCGAAGGCGATACGGCCATCGTCTTCAATGGCGAGATCTACAACTATCGCGAGTTGCGTGACCAACTTCCCGGAGAACGCTTCGACACCACGTCGGACACGGAAGTTCTCCTGCGCCTCTACCGCCGCGAAGGAGCGGCGATGCTGCCCCGTCTGCGCGGCATGTTCGCCTTCTGCATCTGGGACGAGCGGACGCGGACCATGTTCCTGGCGCGCGACCCCTACGGGATCAAACCGCTCTACTACGCGAACGACGGCGCGACCGTGCGCGTCGCCTCTCAGGTCAAGGCGCTTCTTGCAGGAGGGGGAGTCTCCAGCGCGCGCGATCCGGGCGGAATCGCCGGTTTCCTGCTGCGGGGCAGCGTGCCGGAGCCGTTCACGATGTACGAGGCGATCCGCGCGGTACCCGCCGGAAGCTGGATGACCATCACATCGGCGGGTCCGTCGGAGCCGCAGTCCTTTTTTTCACTTGCCGCCGTTCTTCGCGACGCAGTGCATTCGCGTTCGCACTCACAGGCGGAGCGCAAGCAAATCATCCGCGATGCAGTGACCGAATCCGTTCGCTACCACCTCGTCAGCGATGTGCCCGTCGGCGCGTTCCTGTCATCGGGCCGCGACTCGAGCACCGTCGTCGCTCTCGCGGCTGAAAGCGGCACTCCGATGCGCGCGGTGACGCTGCGCTTCGCGGAGTATGTCGGCACACGCAAAGACGAAGCGCCGCTTGCCGAGGTGGTGGCGCGGCACTACGGGACCCGGCACACGACGTGGACGCTCACCGGCCAGCGCTTTCGCGATGATCTGCCGAAGGCACTGGAAGCGATGGATCAGCCCTCGATCGACGGACTCAATTCGTATTTCGTCTGCAAGGCTGCCTCGGAGCTCGGCTGGAAGGTGGCGCTGTCAGGTACCGGCGGCGATGAGCTGTTCGGCGGCTATTCGACATTCCGCATCATTCCGCGGCTCGTGCGCACGCTCGGGCTGTTCCGGCATCTCCCGCGCGCGGCACGGGCGTTCGAACACAGCTACAGCAGGGTGATGCCGAGGAGTCACGCGAAATTCAGTCCGAAGACGGCGCACACGCTGAAGTACGCGCACTCGTACGAAGGGGCTTACCTGATGAAGCGCGGGCTCTTTCTCCCGGAGGAGCTTCCCGACCTTCTCGGCGACGAGGTGGCGGAGGAAGGACTGCGGCGGCTGGCGATCCTCGATCTAATCCGCGCCACGATCACGCCGGACCCCGGGTCGCCGTTCGCGCGGGTGGCCGCGCTGGAGGCGTCGCTGTTCATGCGCAATCAGCTCTTGCGGGACATCGATTGGGCGAGCATGGCGCATTCACTCGAAGTGCGCGTGCCGCTCGTCGATGCCTTCCTGCTGCGCAAAGTGGCCCCGGCCGTTTTCACCAGCAGCCGTCGCGACGGAAAAGAATTGCTGGCGCGCTCGCCGCGCACGCCCCTCCCGGAAGCAGTCCTCACGCGGAAAAAGACCGGCTTCACGCTGCCGATCCGCGACTGGCTCGAACGCGAGCACCAGGAAGTGCCGCATTCATTCGGCATGCGGCCGTGGGCGCTGTTTCTCTACCAGCAGAATCTCGCGGCGGCGTGATCACACCCGCCGCTCGTCGCCGCGGCGCATACGCCCCTGACTCCCCTCCAGCAGCGGTTCAAAGTCGGCCGGAAGCGCCGCGAGCAGCTTTTCCACCAGTCCCTGGGTGACAGCAGTCTGCAGCACTTCCAAGACGCGGCGCGCATGGAAGACCGCATCCGGCAGTTCGCTCCCTTCTCCTTCGCGCGCGCAGACACGTCTCACGAAGTCATCGAGTGAGAGCCGCTCGAAGATCACATCGCTGCGCAAATGACGGCCGATCTCCGGCGGCAACTGTGCGGCAATGTTGTCGGCAAAGTCTGCCTCGAGCCTTTCGCCCAGGGTTTCCAGTGTGGCTCGAATGATTTTTTCAGCATCCCCGCGCGAGCCGAGCCGCGCGCGCGCCTGAACCTGGCCCACGAACTCGTCGTGATTCATGAAAGTCCCCCTGTCCTGCAGAATTTTTTGACACCGCGCCCGCGCCGCTTCGCCCGTAAGACACTAGTCATCAATGAGTTCACTTCGCGTGCCACATGGCTGCGCGATTGAACTCTGTCCCGCCTCGGAAAGGAGGTGGGTCTGATAGTGAACGGTTCTATGTGAGTTCTGAAGATTGCGATCGAGGTCTTCGTGTGCGCTACCACAGCCAATCGATCAAGTTAAGACATCAACTAATAACATCAACAATTAACGAAAGGAGAAACAGACCATGCGGAAGTCCCTCCCCATTCTCGTCACCCTTTTTGTCATCGCTTCAATCAGCGCGGCTGCCTTTGCCGCCGACACGCTGGCGAGCGCGCCCGCCGGCGTGGTGAACATCAATACCGCCGACGCCGCGCAGCTCTCGCTTCTGCCGCGCGTCGGACTGAAAGCGGCGCAGCGCATCGTCGACTACCGGACGCAACACGGTCCGTTCCAGAAGACCACCGACATCATGCAAGTGAAAGGCTTCGGCGATAAGTCGTACGAACGCCTCAGCGCCTACATCGTGGTCGACGGGAAGTCGACGCTCACCGCCAAGATCCGTAGCCCGCGCAAGCCTCGCTCCTCGAAGGCTTCGAAGTCCCGCCTCAACACGGCCAGCTAACGGCCGACCTGCCGGGGCCGCCGGAAGGCGGCCCCATTCGCGCCTTTGGAGTGCGGTGCCTTGGCACCGCTTTCCTGGCCGGCAGCAGGCTGCCGGTTCAAAGCGGCGGCAAGCCGCCGCACTCCAAAGGCGAAAGGAGAAGCATGCGTCATCGAAATGGATTCTCTCTGCTCGAGCTCATCGTCGCCGTGGCGATCATCGGCCTCATCGCGCTCTGCGCCGTTCCGGCTTTCGCAAGCTATCGCCGGCGAGCTTCGGTGATTTCCCAGGCGGCGGAGCTGCGCGGGATCTTTCGGGCGGTTCGATCGCGAGCCATTGCGCGCAGCAGTCACGCCGGCGTGAAGTTCACGCGTGTCGGCAGGACGTGGACGTACTCGCTCTATGACGATGGTGACGGCGATGGCATCCGCAGCGACGACATCGCGTCCGGCGTCGACCGCCGTTACGCGGGGCCGTCGGTGCTGATGCCGCAGTTCAACATTGCCAGCATCGCGCTTCTCTCGAACACCATTCGCGATCCGGACGGCGATCCGCTACTGCCGACTGCGTCCGCAGTGCAGTTCAATCGATCGACGCTCTGCTCATTCGCGCCGACGGGCTCCGGAACGCCGGGAACGATCTACATCACGGACGGCGCTGGGCAGCTCTTCGCTGTTCGAGTCCTCGGAGCGAGCGGACGCGTGCGCATGCTGCGCTACAACTCGGCGCGCCGGCGTTGGGAGCAGCAATGAATCCTTCCCACGCCGCCGCGGCGCACGAGCAGCTCCTTCGCCTCGTACGTCTGTACGAGCGAAAGCGGATTGCTCCGCAATTGATCGTCGGTGAACGCATCGGTCAGCACGCGGCCGTCCATGTCGCGCCCTACCGGCAATCCAGCGGCGTAAAGAACGGTCGGGACGATGTCGTCCGGCGAAGCGGAAGAAGGTTTCTCGCGATGGGCGACGCCGGAGCCGGTCATCATCACGAATCCGTCATCCGCTCCTGGATCCTCGGCCGAAATCCAATCGCGCAGCAGCGCGTAAGGCGTGGCCGGGAGCGGCTGCGGTACCGGTCCGGACGGCGAGAGCACGACCAACAGGTGATCCGGAAACTGATGCGCGATGGAAGCCAGCATCGCGTCGATCTGTTCGGCATACGCGCGCAGCACCTCGCCCTTCATCGTCGAGCGTGGCGGGAGATCGTTCGTGAAAATGTGAATTCCGCGCTGCGTCTCTTCGAAGCCATTGAGAGCACCGATGACCAGCGTGTAGCTCCGGTCACCAGCGGCAGCACGAATCCGGACGGTGGTCGTCAGATCGGCGGCGAGACCCTTGACGATTCGCTCCTTCGCGCGCCCGGAACCGTTGAATCGCTGGACGACCGCTGCGGATGGAGCCACGGTTGGAGCCGAAGGAGAGCCGGCCGAGGGCCAGTCGATCACCGCCGCATTCAAGCCGACGCGTTTGAAAACAATCCACAGCGGAAGGGAGTCGCCTCCCGGAAGCTGCGCCGAGATGCGCTCGACGGGCGGAATCAGCCCCCAGACTCCGAAGCCGACGCCGCTCGGCAGAATGAGAAATCGTTCCGCTGGATCGCTTCCGTTGAGCAGAGTGCGATAGGCGAACCGCCCCGTGACTCCGTGGCGAAATGGGAGCTTCCCGGTCGCGATCGACGCCCAGAGAGCGCTTGGATTGAGCGTCGGGAACGGTTCGAGCCGCGTGAAGTACGCGTTCTTTCTCACCTGGACGAAGAAAGGAAGGCTCCCCTCGCCGGTCAAGGTCAGGATCCAGTCGTAAGGAAGATTCCGCACCGCGACCACAATCACCGGCCGCTGTCCCGCAACTGTCCCGACCTCTGCCACAACGACGCTCTGTTTCTCGGTGCGGTACCGATCGCGCCGCTGATACAGAAAGAACGCGGAAACGGCGATCAGCAGCACGCCGACGACGAAGAGGATGCGCGACTGCCGGCGATCGGCGTTGCGTTCCACGAACCACAGCAGCAGCAGAGCGAAAGCGGTCGAGGTGATCAGGTTGGTCGCCTTGGCCAGCATGCGCACCGCACCGATCGGAAGAAGTCCGATGCGGAAAACGTAGAGGTGCATCCAGTAAAGCGCGGCAGCGATGAACGCGGCGAGAACGACGTAGCCGAAGCCGTGCGCGCGATACGTTCCGTTACTGCTCTCCGGTTTGCCGAAGATCTTCACCCGCAACACCCGCAGCAACCAGAGCGTCGTGCCGAACAGAACGCCGCAGATGACGCCGTAGATGATGGTCACGGTCGCCAGACGCGCCGGCGTGATGTCCACCTGCGGATTGAGGAAGTAGAGCAGGTGTGCCATGTACAAGC
>WNEY01002226.1_pt1 | contig 14150 bp, 13 predicted proteins | sample 5400531 | NCBI WGS metagenome assembly WNEY01 (sample SAMN13153338, study PRJNA577476) | soil metagenome | isolation source: 200 cm saprolite under Douglas fir tree site 1 | place: USA:California | collected 2015-04-18
CCGCGCGATGGATTGACCGCATTCGGGCGTGACGTCGTCCGAGAATGCGAAGCGCTCGGAGTGATTGTCGATCTTGCCCACATCAATCCAGCCGGGTTCGAGGAGATCATCGGAATGACGAGCAAACCGGTTATCGTTTCACACACGAATGCGAGAAAATATTACGACATCGAACGCAACATCAGCGATGGCCAGATCAAGATGATTGGCGAGCGCCGGGGCGTAATCGGTGTGAACTCGGTCCTGGTAAGCCCGCGTAAAGAAGAGGCGACGCTCGACCGCTACATCGACCACATTGAACATATCGCGAGCCTGATTGGCATCGATGCCGTCGGAATCGGATTCGACTTTTTTGAGTTTATTTACCGCCAGTGGTCTGAAGCGGCAAAACAGGAACTCGCGGCGAAGCTAACGAAGCCGCACTTTCTTCCCGACCTGCGCAACCATTCCCACGCGCGAAATTTGACTCGCAAATTAATTGCGCGCGGATTCAGCGGCGAGCAGATCGAGAAAATTCTTTATGGGAATTGGATGCGGCTTCTTCGGGAATTGCTTTAGTCTGAGGGTGTCACCGGCTTGGCAGAGCGATGGTGTAAGTGATTAGCGCACAAATCACCACCATCCCAATCATTGCAAAGATAAATATAGCGTCCGCTATTCGTTCAACTCGGTGCATCCGGTCGACTCCACGAGAGCGGAGTGCCCAATAGGAAAGAAGACAGGAGATCAGAAACAACAAGGCGTCTATCGCCAGACAATCGTCCGCCAGCGTGTCCGCTTTTCCGAGCGTGACCACCACCCGAATGAGTCCGATGACGGTCAAGCAAACGCCGACCATTGCTGACGAAACGGTAAAAATGTGAATGCAGATGTCCTGCTCAAGATGATTATTTTGATTAGCCTCCCCGCTCGAGATCTTTTTCATGGGATTTGAAACTTAGACCATGCGTGAAATTGGCCGTTCATACTGGGCGCAGGATAACGTGTGCTTTCGCGACCCGCTCCGCTGGACAACCCAGTAAGCGCAATGAGTAATCGATTCGTTAGGATAAAATTGCGTGCCCGTCAGAAAGGTTGAAAATGTCGCAGAGGCATCGGCTCTTTGAAATTCATCAACCTGACGCGCCGCATTGAGATCGGCGCGAACTCGTATTATTTGGAGATCGCTGGTCACCGTCTGGTGCTCGATTCCGGAATGCATCCGAAGAACGTGGGCGAGGATGCGCTGCCAAATTTCAAATTAATCGCGGATCGACCGCTCGATGCGGTACTCATTTCGCATTCGCATCAGGACCACATCGGCACGCTGCCGGTGCTGATGCGGCGGCAACCAAAAGCGCGCGTGTTCATGAGCGAAGCGGCCGCGGAAATCGGCAGCACGTTGCTCCATAATTCGGTCAATGTCATGACGCGGCAGCGCGAACAGCTCAGCGGGGCGTTGTATCCGCTTTTTACGCATCGCGAAACCGATCGGGCGGCGGATGTTTGGCATTGGTGTCCGATGCACCAATCCATCACCCTGTCGGGCGAACATGCCACGGAGCGCGACACAAACGGGGTCACCTTTCAATTTTTCGATGCTGGCCACGTCCTTGGTTCGACCGGAATTCTTCTGCGTGCCGAGGGCCGCACGATTTTCTACACTGGAGATGTCAATTTCGACGATCAAACCATCGCGCCAGCGGCGATTTTTCCCGAGGACAAGATCGACATCTTGATCATGGAGTGTACGCGCGGCGATCACGCCCAACCCGCCACCTGGACGCGCGCCGGTGAAGAAAGGCGTCTGGCCGAGGCAATCGAAGAAGCTTTTCGGCGCGGCGGATGCATTCTGATTCCCGTTTTTGCGCTTGGCAAAACGCAGGAGATCCTCGCCATGTTCTACAAATTCCACCGTGAAAGGTTACTGCCCGATTTCCCGATTTACATCGGTGGCTTGAGCTTAAAAATGACCGAAATTTACGATCGCCGTGCAAACATGAGCCGGCGCCAATTGCCGCGGCTGCAACTGCTCAACAAGCTGCGCCCATTTGTTCTGAACGCGGAGACGATTCACGGCTCGGCCGTGCGCGCTCACCGCGTTCACGCCCTTTCGAGCGGGATGATGATGCGGAAAACGCTCTCCAATATTTTTGCGCGTCGCATCGTCGAAAACCCGCGCCATTCGATTTTTTTCGTCGGCTATGCCGATCCGGAGTCACCCGCCGGAGTTTTGCGAAATTCTGAACCGGGCGAGGAAATATCGCTCGATCCCGATGAGCCTGCACAACGCGTGCGTTGCAACATTGAACAGTTTCAATTCAGCGCGCACGCATCACGCGAGTCGTTGATCGCATATGCGAGGAAGCTTTCGCCAAAAAAGATCGTACTGGTACACGGTGATCCACCGGCCGTGGAATGGATACGCGCGACGCTTGTCGCGGGGCTGCCCGATTCAGAAGTAATTGTTCCGACCCCAGGCGTCGAAATTGAGTTGTAGCGGAGCGCCGACCATAAATTTCTCGTCGTCGAAACTAGTGCGACGGTCATAGACCGCCGCTACAGCAGACAATGAAAATCGCATCCTGGAACATCAATTCATTGCGCAAGCGCCAGGATCGTCTCTTTGCGTGGCTCGAAAGTACACAACCGGACGTCGTTTGTTTGCAGGAAACGAAATGCACCGACGAACAATTCCCCGTGCTCTCCTTGCAATTGGCCGGTTATCACTGCGCTTATCACGGAGAGAAATCGTACAACGGAGTCGCGATCCTTTCGAAACAGAAACCGCAAGACGTGCGCGCTTCACTTTGCGATGAAGTTGTCGATCGACAAGCCCGCGTCATCGCGGCGAAGATCGACAATCTCCGTCTCTACTCCATTTACGCGCCAAACGGCCAGGCGGTGGGATCGCCGGCCTACGAGTACAAGCTGAATTGGTACATGCGACTCCGCGATTGCTTGTCGAAGGAAAAAAATCGCAAGCTTATCGTCTGCGGCGATTTCAATGTCGCGCCTGAAGATCGAGACACATACGATCCGGAACTGTGGCGCGGTGCAATCATGTGCTCCAATCGCGAGCGCGCCGCCTTCCGGCAATTGTGTGATGTCGGTTTGACCGACACGCTGCGACTTCATCGGCAGGAGAGCGGTCTTTTTAGCTGGTGGGATTATCGGATGCTTTCTTTTCCGAAGAATCGTGGTCTGCGCATCGACGCGATTCTGGCGAGCAAATCGCTTGCGGGAAAATGCACCACTGCCGGAATCGATCGCGAAATGCGCAAAGGCAAAGAGCCGTCCGATCACGCGCCGGTCTGGGCAGAATTTGAACTGTAGCGGCGCTCTATGAGCGTCGTACTAATTTTAAGAGTGCGACGGTCGCAGACCGCCGCTACAGAAAGAACGTGACGAACGAGAATTCGCATCTGCTCGTAGCCGCTCCGCTTCCCAAACCGCTCATGATTTGGGATGGCGAATGTCATTTTTGTCGACTGTGGATCGAGCGCTGGCGCGAGATCACGCGTGGCGAGGTTGAGTATGCGACGTATCAGGAGGCCGCGGAAACATTTCCGGAAATCTCCCGGACGGAATTTCAGCGCGCCGTCGCTTATATCGACAGGGAGGGCAAGGTTTTTTTTGCAGCTGAAGCAGTCTATCGCTCGTTACGATGTCGATCTTCGCGAAAGTGGCTGGCTTGGAGTTACGACCACGTTCCCGGTTTCGCACCGATTTCTGAATCTGTTTACAAATTCGTTGCTAGTCATCGGGATTTTGGCTCGGCGATTACGCGTTTGCTCTGGGGCGACGATGTTCGCCCGCCGACATATTTCGTCGCGCGGCGCTGGTTTCTGCGCGCGCTTGGTCTGGTTTACTTGATCGCGTTCGTTTCGCTTTGGGTGCAGGTCGACGGGCTAATCGCTTCTAACGGAGTTACGCCTGTCAGCGCGTTTCTTGCCGCAGTGCGCGGAGAACTCGGCCCCCGTGCATTGTCGATTTTGCCGACGCTTTGCTGGTTCAACTCGAGCGACGCGTTTCTTCATTTCCTTTGCGGCGGCGGTGTTGTTCTGTCGTTATTGCTGATTTTCGGAATCGCGCCAGCCGTTTCTCTCATCGCGTTGTTCGTTTTTTATCTTTCGCTCACCATTGCTGGCCAAACTTTTCTCAGTTTTCAATGGGACATTCTGCTGCTCGAGACCGGTTTCTTGTCGATCTTTCTCGCGCCGTGGCAGCTTTGGCCGAAACGCGGACGAGAGCCGCCGGTTTCTCGAGCCGCCTTTTTTTTGCTCAAGCTCCTTCTTTTCAAATTGATGGTGATGTCCGGCGTGGTGAAGTTGACCAGCGGCGACGGTTGCTGGTGGAATTTGACCGCGCTCGATTATCACTACTGGTCGCAGCCGTTGCCGACAATCTTCGCCTGGTGGGCCGATCAACATCCGGAGTGGTTCAAACATTTCTCGGTCGCTTTTTGCCTTATCGTCGAAATCATCGTGCCGGTCTTTTTTTGGACACCGCGGCGATTACGGCTGATCGCATGCGGCTTGGTGGTCTTCCTGCAAATCGCGATCGCGGTGACCGGCAATTACTGTTTTTTCAATTTGCTCACGATCGCGCTTTGTTTGTTGCTGATCGATGACGCGGTGTGGCGCCGACGGCGCGGCGCCCTCCAACCGGATGGAGAGACACGCGCTGTCGTGTCCCCATCGATTGGCCAGCGATTCTCGATGTACGGCGCGGTTGCGGTGATCATCGTGACCTTGCCGCTGAACGCGTGGCTTATTTTCGGCGCGTTCAAGCCGGAAGCGAAGTGGCCGCGCTCGCTCGTGTTTTTTTACGAACAGATTGAGCCATTTCGGATTGCAAACAGTTACGGACTTTTTCGCGTGATGACGAAGGACCGCCGCGAAATTGTGATTGAGGGGAGCGCGGACGGAATCGATTGGCAACCTTACGAATTCAAATGGAAACCGGGGGACGTGATGCGCCCGCCCGGCTGGTGCGCACCGCATCAACCGCGGCTCGATTGGCAGATGTGGTTCGCCGCGCTCGGATCGTACCAGCAGAACCCGTGGTTCATTCGAACGGCGATTTGTTTACTGGAAGGCAAATCGGATGTCACCCGGCTCTTCGCACGTAATCCCTTTCCGGAGCGTCCGCCGCGCTACGTTCGCGCAATTGTTTACCGCTACCGTTTTACGACGGCCGCCGAACATGGACAATCAGGCGCGTGGTGGAAACGCCAGGAACTGGAAGAATATTTACCGACTGTTTCGCTCGAGCAATTTCGCTAAGCTCGACAAACAGTTTCGCGAAGCGAAGCTGTAGCGGCGGCTCTTTTCAGCCGCAAGTTTTAGATCGGGTTGCGCGTGGGGCGACGCGCCTCTACACCGCGGGTTGAGCGAAGTGTCCCGGCGATTATATTTCGCGCGATGGCGAAAGAGGAACAGATCGTGACGGAAGGAACGGTGACACAGGTGTTGCCCGGCACGATGTTCCGTGTCGATTTGCCCGGCCAGCGCAATGTGCTGGCGCATATCTCCGGCAAAATGCGCAAACATTTCATTCGCATCGTGCCAGGCGACAAAGTTTCGGTGGAACTGTCGCCCTACGATCTAACCAAGGCGCGGATCATCTTTCGCGAGCAATAGAAAGATCGACAATCGCAAGCGCAATCGGTGCGCGATTTACGTTTCCGTTTCTAGAAGATTTGTTTGTCCCGGCGGTTGCTGAAAACGGTCAGCACGCGGATACTGCGAATGAAAATCAAACGGAGAAACCAATGGCTGAAGAAAACAAACATGGAATAACAGACGCGCAAAGCAAACTGGAGAGCAGCAAAACACACGCGCGCAAAGCCGCCGAGGATTTGCGATCTGCGGCCGGCTCGATCGCCGGAGAATATCGCGGCAAGGCCGAGCAAGCCTGGGGCGACGCGCGCGGCAAAGCCGAACAAGTGTGGGACGATGCGAGAGATCGCGCTCGCACGTTTCAGGAAGATGCCGAACAATACGTGCGAGAAAATCCGACCAAGGCGATTTTCACCGCGCTTGGAGTCGGGTTCGTCCTGGGGCTCATTTTCCGACGTTAATCGGGCTGCGTAAATGGCTGACGAAGCCACCCGGTCCCGCAATCCCGCGGGCCGCGCCGGTTTGCTTGATAATCTGCTGGCGCTTCTGAGCGCGCTGGCGGCTTTTTTTGAAAGCCGCTTTGCGCTTTTGGCCCGCGATTCGAAAGCGGCGCTCGTGCAAATGTTTGGCCTGGCCGCCTGTTTGCTCGTCGCCTTACTTCTTTTCACGTTTGGTTACATTTTCCTCATCGCAAGCGCGATCGTTGGCCTGGCGCACATTGCCCGGGTCTCGTGGTTGTGGACGGCGCTCGCGGCCGCCGCCGTCCACTTTGTTATTGCCTTGATTTTCCTTCTGGTCGCGCGCGGCCGCATGACGAAGCCGCTTTTTCGCGCGACTGCATCTGAGTTAAAGAAAGATCGCGAATGGCTGAAGAACCTGGAGACGACAAGCCGACCGAGGAGTTAAAAGCACAAATCGCGCACACTCGCGCGCTTGTCTCGCGCGATCTTAGCGGTCTGCGCTATGAGTTGGATTTTCTCGGCAAAATCCGCAAGTCGTTTCGACGGCAGACGGTCTTCTGGCTTGCGGGGGCCGCGGCCGTCGGTCTTCTTTTGACTCGGTTGTCGGCGCGCACGAAGAAAGTTTATGTCGAGCCAAGGATCGGCGGAAAATCGAAGCACCGCCTTCTCGAAGCCGGGTTCGTATTGGGCGCGCTGAAAATCGCAGCCACTTTGCTCCGGCCGGTGATTGTCGATCTTGTCAAAAATCGATTAAGCGGTTTCGCCGGAAAAAAATCGCCGTTGCCGAGGAAGTGGTGACCTTCTTTTCAGATTTACGCCGGCGCCGCGCCGCATAATTATTCTTGAAGCGCACCATGTTGGCAAAAATTGAATTACCGCCCGCGAAATCGCATCCACTTGCTCACGTGGACGAATATCTCGCGATTGGGCAGGCGGGCGACGCCTCCGATGTCCATCTCGGAGTAAATTCACGGCCGATTTGGCGCCTGCACGGAACCTTGCAACCGATCTGGCCTGACGCACCCTGGCTTACTGCCAAGGACACGGCGACTTTGGTTGAAGGCTTTATTCCTGAATTTAATAAAAGGGAACTGGCCGAGCGCGGCGATACCGATTTTGCCTATGCAAACAAATCCGCTCGTTACCGCACCAGTGTCGTGCGTCAGCGGCTCGGAATAGACATCGTTTTTCGCGTCATCAATACGCACGTGCGCACGATGGACGAACTTGAGTTGCCCAAGCATCTCAAGCTACTCACTCGTTATCAGAACGGGCTGATCCTGGCGACGGGTTCGGTCGGCACTGGTAAATCGACTACGCTCGCGGCCATGGTCGAGCAAGTGAACATGGAACGGCACGAGCACATCATCACCCTGGAGGACCCGATCGAATACATCATCACGCCGAAAAATTGCCACATTACTCAACGCGAAGTGTTCATCCACACGCAATCTTTCGGTGCAGCCCTGCGGGCCGCCCTCCGGGAAGATCCGGACGTGATCATGGTCGGCGAAATGCGCGATTTGGAAACGATTTCACTTGCCATCACTGCGTCCGAGACCGGGCATTTGGTTCTGGCAACCCTGCACACCGGAAGCGCCTCGCGCACGCTCGATCGCTTGCTCGATGTATTCCCGCCGGATCAACAGGAACAAGTGCGAGTCATGGTAAGCGAATCTTTGCGCGGCATTATTAGTCACCAGCTTGTGCCAAGAAAAGATGGGACAGGCCGCGTGCTGGCGCTGGAAACTCTGACCAATACGCCGGCGGTGGCGAACGTCATTCGAGAAGCAAAAACCTACATGCTCCCAGGCATCATTCAGACCGGCAAAAAACAAGGCATGCAGTTGATGGACGACACGCTTGTCGATCTTTATGACCGCGGGCTGATCAGTGCGGAGGAAGCGTACGCGCGCGCAGACCAAAAAAGGGAAATGCGAACGCGCGTCGGACTGCGCGCAAATTGACAAAGCACGAACGACGAAATCCGAAACGCTGACGTAATGGCATACCTCGATCAGTTTTTGAATGTGGTGGTGAAGCAAGAGGCCTCCGATCTTCACATCGGCGAAGGACAACCGCCCAAGATTCGGAAACACGGCGACATCATGCCGATCCGGGCCGACGCCGTGTCCCGCGATGAAGCGGCGGCGATGTTGAGCGAAGTTTGCGGACCGCAGAAGTGGGAAATTTTCGAGGAGCGCGGCGATCTCGATTTCGCTTACGAGATGGATACGGCGTCTCGATTTCGTTCTAATTATTTCAAGCAAGCCAATGGCTATGGCGCCGTTTTTCGCCTGATTCCGACGAAAATTTCCACGCTCGAGGAACTGGGCATTCCGGTCGTGGTCAAGCAATTTGGCCATTTGCGCGGCGGTCTTGTCCTGGTCACCGGCCCAACCGGTTCGGGCAAGACCACGACGCAGGCGGCCCTGCTCGATTATATCAACGAGAATTTTTCGAAGCATATCGTAACGATCGAAGAACCGATCGAATTCGTTCACGAACACAAACGCAGCATTATCACGCAGCGGGAGGTGCCAGGTGATTCAAGGACATTTCCCGACGCGCTAAAGGCGGCACTGCGCGAAGACGTTGATGCTGTGCTTGTCGGCGAGATGCGCGACCTCGAAACCATTTCGCTCGCGCTCACTGCAGCTGAGACTGGTCTACTCGTGTTCGGCACATTGCATACAAACAACGCGCGAAAGACCGTCGATCGAATGGTGGATGTGTTCCCGGCCGAACGCCAAGCGCAGGCGCGGGCGATGCTGGCGAACTCGTTGCGCGGGGTGCTCGCCCAGTTGCTTTTGAAAAGAGCGGATCGCCCTGGCCGGATCGCGGTGAATGAGATCCTGATCGCAAACGCCGCCGTTGCGGCCATCATTCGTGAAGGCGCGTCGCAAAAGCTTCAGGACGTTATCGTTTCCGGAAGAGCGCAGGGGATGCAATTCATGGACGACGCGATCTGGGCGCTGCTGGAAAAGGGGATCGTCTCGCCTCATGAAGCCTTCATGAAGGCGATCGACAAAAATCGCTTCAAGCAATTTCTTCCAGCGGAAGAGGCACACCTCGGTGACGCTGCCGGTGCCGTGCCCGATGATGAGCAACGGCAGCCGGGCAATTTTGTCAAACGTATCGCGGGTCACGCGCCGCGGCGGTGAGGGGGCGAGAGATCGTTCCGCGTGCGTTGACAATAAAAAAACCGAGTGATAAGGTCGCGCACCTTTGCAAAACAACTCTTTAATAGGACCTTAAGATCGACAATCGAACGCGAAATGCACTCGTTGCTAAACAATCAGGTTCTGGTGTTGAATCGTCTTTGGCAGGCGGTCAACATTTGCACGGCGCGGCGTGCCTTCGCGCTGGTCTACGCTGGTCACGCTCATGTCGTCTCATCGGATGACGCAAACAATTTCCTGACCCACGATTTCGAGAGTTGGCGCGATTTCTCCGCCGCCGCGCCCGATCACGAAATGGTCACGACAATTTCGTGGAGGATTCGCGTGCCGCGGGTGATTGTGCTGCTCTTTTTCGATCGGCTGCCGAAAAAGGAAGTGAAGTTTACCCGGCACAACGTTTTCGAGCGCGACAAAAACACCTGCCAGTATTGCGGACACGCCTTCGATCGGAATGATTTGAATCTGGATCACGTCGTGCCGCGCGATCGCGGCGGGACGACAACGTGGGAGAATGTGGTTTGCTCCTGCATTGGCTGTAACACGCGCAAGGGTAATCGGCTTCCGCGAGAGGCGCAGATGAGTCTCATCCGCAAACCAAAGCGGCCGAAGTGGCGTCCGTTTGTGCACGTTACCTTTTCCTCACCCCAACATGAAAGCTGGCGCCACTTTGTCGATCTTGCCTATTGGAACGTCGAGCTAAGTGACTGAGAATTGGTTATATCGTTAGGAAAGTTACAAAGTTAGAATGCAGAACTCCTTTGTAACTTTTTAACGTTTTAAGGCTTCTAAAATCGGCCACGGATAAATCCCGAGCCAAATAGTCGCGACGATCAAGGCCGACATGGTTGCGCGAGACAAAGCGTTTACGGGAATTTTCTCCTCGCTTGTCGGTACCTGCCAATACATCGCGCGGACAACCTTTAGATAATAATAAAACCCACAGGCCACTGTGACCACGCCGGCGACGACGAGCACTGTTTGGCGCTGCGCGATTGCAGCGTAAAAAATAAAAAATTTGCCGAAAAACCCCGCCGTAAACGGGACGCCCGCGAGCGAAACCATCGCGATCAACATGGCGAAGGCGAGAAAAGGGGAGCGCTTCGCCAGGCCATCAAAATCGGAAATCTGTTCGCCGGTGCGCTGAGCGACGACGATTAAAACCGCGAAACTGAGCAGAGTCATAAGCAAATAGGCAACGAGATAAAAGGTCACGGCCGATCCCGCCAGACACGCGACACCGATGAGCAGATAACCGGCGTGTGCGATGCTCGAATAGGCGAGCAACCGCTTTAGGTTGCTTTGCGGCAGCGCGGCGAGATTGCCGTAGATCACGGTGAGCAGCGCGATCAGCACAAGCAAACGTTCCATTTGTGGCAGCATCATGAACGGGCGCAGCACGCGCACGAGCACGACAAAGCCGGCGGCCTTCGATCCAACCGAAAGATACGCGGTCACCGGCGTCGGTGCGCCTTGATAGACATCCGGCACCCAGATTTGAAACGGCACGGCCGCAATCTTGAAACCGAGACCAACCAGAACGAGCACCGCACCAAAAAGGGCCCCGCCACGCTCGATCTCAGGATTTGCGAATGCCGTCGTGATGCGCTGCAAATTTGTTTCGCCAGTTACTCCGAAAATCCAGGTGATTCCGTATACAAGAAAAGCGGTAGAGAGGGCGCTCAGCACCAGATATTTCACACCCGCTTCAAGTGTTGTTGGATTGCGTCGCGTAAAACTGACCAGCACGTAAAACGAAATGGTGACGAGCTCGATCGAAACGAAAATCATCACGAAATCAATTGCCGAAACGATGTACATAAGCCCGGCGCAGGTAAAAATGGGCAGAGCGAAAAATTCTCCGAGACCTGATGGAGTCGTCGCGCCAGCGGAACTGCGCAGGACGGGGGCGTAATCTATCATCATAACGAGGACCACGATGGTGGTGAGGAGCGCGAAACGTTTGAAGAAGATCGACAATGGGTCGGCCGTATAAAAACTCCAAAACCCGGTTGCCGACTCAAGTGCAGGACCTGGTTCGAGAAACCAGGTGCCGATCAACACGACGGTGAGCGCGCCGATTGCAGCGAAGGCCAGAGTTCGCTTGTCGATGCGCTCAACAAAGGCTTCGAACAACAGAACCAACATGCCCAGAACGAGCACGGCGATCTCGAGATTGCGCGCCGGAATCATGGTGGTCGATTGTCGCTGAAATAAGTTTGGAACGCGGGCGCGACGATTCGCACGAACGATTGCGGGAAAAATCCGAACCAAAGAAGCGCGGCCACCAGCAACGTGACCGGGAATCGCAAGCTGCGGTCAAGATCGACGAGATTATTGCCGCGCGCGCCGAGTGTTCCCATAAAGACTTTGCGATACGCTCGCAACATGTAAACGGCCGAGATCACCACCCCCCAAAGCGCGAGGACGGTGGCGACCTGAAAAATGTGGAAACGTCCGATTTCCCAGCCGTTTTGGAACGCGCCAAAGAAAATCATCGCTTCGCTGGCAAAATTGACGAAGCCGGGAAGACCAATCGCGGCAAAGGCGCCAAGACCGAAGGCGAGTCCGGCGAAGGGCATCACTTTGCCGAGACCGCCGAGATCGTCGAAGAGCAAGGTGTCGGTGCGTTTGCGGAGCTCACCGGTAACCGCAAAGAGCAGCGCGATCGAAAGACCATGAGCAAACATCAAGATGGCCGCGCCGCTCGTTCCCAGAATATTTGCGCTGGCGATCCCGAGAAAAATGTAACCCATGTGCATGACGCTTGAGTAACCAAGCATCCAATCGAGCCGCTTCTGCGCGATTGTGACCAGCCCGATGTAAATGATGTTTCCGAGTAACAACACCACGAGCAGACTCGTCCAATGACGCGCACCCTCCGGAAGCAGCGGCACGGCCAAGCGCAGCAGGCCGTAAAGTCCAAATTTTTTTAACACTCCCGCATGGAGCATCGCCGCCGGTGCGGGCGCGGACGCGTAGGCTTCTGGCGCCCAGCTATGAAACGGGAAGAGCGAGACAAGGATTCCGAAACCGATGAGCAGTAGCAAATAAACATGGCGTTGCGCCTCGGCGCCGATTTGTCCCGCCGCCGCCGCTGCCTGCAACGCGCGAATGTCAAAGCTGCGCGATGCGACTGGAACGCTCTGGTAGAGCAAGATCAAACCGATGAGCAAAATGAAACTTCCGAGCGCGAGATAGATCGTGATCTTCCATGCGGCCGCGCTTCGGTTCCCGCTGCCCCAGATTCCGATCAATAGAAAAGTCGGGATGAGCGCGAGCTCGTGAAACGCATAAAAGAAAAATAAATCGAGCGAAGCAAATGCGCCGATCGCCCCGCCGGCGATGAGCAGAAGACAGGCGTAAAACGCGTTTTCGTAATTGTCGATCTTGCCGGTGAACCAAACGGCCGCCAGCGTGACGATCGCGGCCAGCAAGACCATGATCAGGCTCAGGCCATCGAGACCGACTGCGAAATTGAGTCCCCAGTCCGCGGAAATTGTAAAGGAATGAACATCTTGAAAACCGCGCCGTGACTTTTCGAACAGAGCGAAAGCGAGCAGCGCCGCCACGAACGTGAACACCGAAGCGAGCAACGCCGTTCTGCGCGCGGGCGCACCAGCCAGGATGGCAATGGCAGCAATGATCGGGCAGAAAATGATGAACAGAAGCATCAGCGGAAAACGGCGAAATAGATGAGGGCGACGATACCCAGACCAAAGAGGAATGAATAAGCCTGCAGATTTCCCACCTGAAGCAAGCGCAGCAGCGAGCCGATTCCCCATGTTCCGCCACTCGCCCCGCGCACTGCTCCGGCGTCAATGATCCATCGATCAAAGAAAGCCGAGATGCGCGCGAGAGGTTCCTGCGTCCAATCGATCAACCAGCGATAAAACTCGTCGAAGTAAAAACGCCGCCGCAAAAGATCGAGATCGAACGTTTCGCTCGCATGACCCTTGTAAGACGCGATGGCGAGACCGGCCCCGAGAACCAACGCGCTCATTGCCAACAGAGGAACGCTCTCGAAAAAACCCATTTCCTGGGGAATCACAACGAACCGCCGGCTGAAAGAAGCAGATCCGCCAACGATAACGAACAGCGCCAGCACGATTAATGGCCCGACCATCACAAAAGGCGATTCTCTACTTATGCGGGCGGCATGACTGCGCGGCTGGCCAAGAAAAACAACCACCAGGAGGCGCGTAATATAGAACGCGGTCAGTAACGCGGTGCCCAGAGCCACAACAAAGATCGACATGTTGTGTTCGTAGGCGAGCGCCAGAATCGCGTCCTTGCTAAAAAATCCGCTGAACGGCGGGCAACCCATGAGCGCGAGGGCGCCGATCAGAAATGCAACAAATGTGATGGTAAGATTGCGGCTCAGACCGCCCATTTCCCAAATGTCCTGTTCGTGGTGAAGCGCGACGATGACGGAGCCGGCCGCGAGAAAGAGGAGCGCTTTGAAAAACGCATGCGTGAACAGGTGATAGATCGCCGCGTTGTTCGATGACAGTCCGATCGCCATCACCATGTAGCCAAGTTGCGAAAGCGTGGAATAAGCGAGGATGCGTTTGATGTCGTTCTGCTGGGTGGCGATCAACGCAGACATGAGCGCGGTGATCGTGCCGATCCAGACGATGACCAGGAGTGCGGTGTGCGAAGCTTGAACGATGAACCCGACTCGGACCAGCATGTAAACTCCGGCTGCGACCATCGTCGCGGCATGAATCAGCGCCGAGATCGGCGTCGGACCTTCCATTGCATCCGGCAGCCAAACATGCAGCGGGAATTGCGCCGATTTTCCCACCGCGCCGCAAAAAATCAAAAGCGCGGTGATTGTCAGAAACGCCGGATGACTCGCTAAGATCGACCATCGCGGGGCAATGTCGGCAAAAACGACCGATCCC
>WNEY01002227.1_pt1 | contig 14146 bp, 14 predicted proteins | sample 5400531 | NCBI WGS metagenome assembly WNEY01 (sample SAMN13153338, study PRJNA577476) | soil metagenome | isolation source: 200 cm saprolite under Douglas fir tree site 1 | place: USA:California | collected 2015-04-18
AGCGACAGGGCCATGGCCAGCGCGTAGAGCTGCCGGGGGTCGATGCCCATCAGCGCCGCGGTGGCCTGATCGTCCGCGGTGGCGCGGAACGCGCGGCCGCGGCGCGTGTACCCGATGAAGAGCTGCAGGCCAAGCAGCACCAGCACCGCAACGACGAGCGTGACGAGGGAGAACCACCCGATGGCCAGCCGCGGGCCGAGGGCGAGGCTGGCAGTGTCGATCGCGCCGGGGTTCAGCCGCCGCGAGTCGGCCGAGAACGTCTCCAGCAGCGCGTTCTGGATGATGATCGACAGGCCGAACGTCACTAGGACCGGTGGCAGCAGCCCGCGGCCGAGGAGCCGGTTGAGGACGAGCCGCTGGAGCCCATAGCCGAGCAGCGCCACCACCGGCACGACGAGCACGAGCGCGAGCAGTGGGTTCAGCGCCAGCGCGTCCACCAGCACGATGGTGAGGAAGGCGGCAAGGATGCTGAAGTCGCCGTGGGCAAGGTTGACGATGCGCATGACGCCGAAGATCAGCGAGAGCCCGGTGGCAAAGAGCGCGTAGAGGCCGCCGAGCAGCAGGCCCTGAACGAGCGTGTCCACCCAGCCCACGGTCACACGCCGAAGTAGGCGGCGGCGATCTGCGCCCGGCTCAGCTCGGCCGCGCGCCCGGCCAGCGACACGGTGCCCTTGCGGAAGCAGAACACCCGACGAGCGATGCGCAGCACCTGGCTGACGTCCTGCTCGACGACCAACGTCGTCATACCTTCGGCGGCGACCGTCGCCAGGACGTCGTAGAGATGGCGCACCACGACGGGCGCGAGCCCCAGCGAGATCTCGTCGACCAGCAGCAGCCGCGGATTGGTCATGAGCCCGCGGCCGATGGCCAGCATCTGCTGTTCGCCGCCCGAAAGGTTGGTGCCCGGCTGCCGGCGGCGGTCGGCCAGTCGCGGGAACAGGTCGTACACGCGGCCGAGCGTCCAGCGCCCGGGCCGGCTGCGGTAGGCGCCGACCAGGAGGTTCTCTTCTACCGTGAGGCTGGGAAAGATCCGGCGCCCCTCGGGAACCAGCGCCACGCCGTGATCGACCATCGCGTGGGCCGGCCCGCCACCGACCGGCGCGCCGTCCACCACGACGGCGGTGCGGGCCACCGGCAGCGCCCCGGCCACCGCCTTGAGGAACGTGCTCTTGCCTGCGCCGTTCGCACCGATGACCGCGACCGTCTCACCGGCGGCGACCTCGAGCGAGATCCCGAACAGCGCCTGGAAATCGCCGTAGAAGGCATCGAGAGCCCGGACGGCGAGGAGGCTCATTCGCCGTCGACGCTCATTCCACGTCGATGCCGAGATAGACGCGCTGCACCTCGGGGTTGGCCATGACCTCGTCGGGCGGGCCCTCCACCAGCATCCGGCCGAAGTCGATGGCGACCAGCCGGCGCACGACCGAGCGCAACGCGTGCACGATGTGCTCGATCCACACGATGGCCACGCCCCCGGTGTTGATGCGCCGAACAACGGCGATGAGCTCGGGCAGTTCGCGATCAGTCAGCCCGCCCGCGATCTCGTCGAGCAGCAGAACGCGCGGCCCCGTCGCGAGCGCGCGGGCCAGCTCCAGCCGCTTGCGCTCGAGCAGCGTCAGCGCTCCCGCCCGAATATTGGCCTTCGGCGCCAGGCCGCTCAGCTCGAGAGCCTCCATGCACATTTCTTCCGGGCGGCCCTCGCCGGCCGTCCGCCCGAACGTGGCGCCCACCAGCACGTTCTCGAACACGGTGAGCGCCTCGAAGGGGTGGGGGATCTGATGGGTAAGCGCGATCCCGGCGCGGCAGCGGGCCTGCGGCGGCAGACGCGTCACGTCGCGGCCGGCGAAGCGCACGGCACCGCGGTCGGGCCGCAGGCGCCCGATCATGAGGTTGAGCGCGGTGGTCTTGCCCGCGCCGTTGGGCCCGATGACGCCGAGCGCCTCGCCGTCGTCGACGGCCAGGCTCAGGCCATCGACAACGAGAAGCGAGCCGAACGCCTTGGAGACGTGGTCGAGGGCCAGCAGCGCCGCCATCACGTCACCGCCGGCCCGTGAGCCTCAGCCGATCGGACGGAGCGTGCCCGCCGTCGGGATGCTCGGCGCCATCCGGTTGGTGACGATCACCATGTCGAAGCGGAAGTCCTTGCCCTTCACCCACTGGCCGCCGACCAGCGGCGTCTTGGTGACGTTGGGCACCGGCCCTTTGGCCCAGGAGATCGGCCCGACGATCGTGTTGAGGTTGGTGGACTTGATGGCGGCGACGATCGCGCCCTTGTCGTCCACGCTCGACGCCCGCTTGAGCGCGTCGAAGCCGACCTCGAACAGCGCGTGCACGAAGCCGAGCGGCTGCGTCCACTGCTTCCTGGTCTCCTGCGTGTATGCCGCGGCGAACTGACCGGCGGTGGCGCCGGTGAGCGACGACTTGAACGGGTGCTGCGGCGTCCACCACACCTCGGTGGACATCCCCGTGCCGATGTCGCCGAGTGCCTCCACCGAGCGGGGGAAGAGCAGCGCCTTGCCGATCGAGGCGATCTTCGGCTTGAACCCCTGCTGGGCGGCCTGCTTCCAGAACGTCGTCCAGTCCGGTGGGATCGGCACGCCGGTGACAATCTCGACGCCGGCGCTCTTGAACGCCGAGATCTGCGCCGAGAAGTCGTCGGTCAGGTTCGGATAGCGACCGGGATCGACGATCTTGTAGCCGGCCTTGGTCAGCGCCGGCGGGAAGCCGCGCTCCTTGTCGCCCCAGGCGTTACCGTCGCCGTCATTGGGCCAGAGCGCGCCGACCACCTTGTTGGTCGGCAGCGCGCCCCACATGTCGAGGAACACGCCGATGATGTCCTCCAGGCCCCAGAAGAAGTGGTAGGTCGACTTGAACCCGACGTCGGGTTTGCCGCCCCGCGCGAAGAACCACGGCTGCCAAGGGCACATCGACGATACGCACGGTGTGCCGTTGACCTCGCACTGGTCGGAGACCGGGTTGGTCGTCTCCGGCGTGCTGGCCACCATCATGAGATCGATCTTGTCGGAGAGGATCAGCCGCGAGGCCACCTCGGCCGCCCGGTTAGGGTCCGACTGGCTGTCGCGCACCACGATCTCCACCGGGAGGCTCTGGCCCTTGATCGTGACGCTCGGCACCGCCTTGCGAATTCCGGCCAGCACGAAATTATCGGTCTCGCCGAAGCCGGCCAGCGGCCCGGTCTGCGGACTCACGTAGCCGATCTTCAGCGTGCGGCGCTGCGCGAACGCGCGACCCGGCACGACACCGCTCACCGTGAGCGCGGCGCCGGCCGATGCCGCCTCGAGGAACTCGCGCCGGCGCATCAGAACTGCACCGGGGACGGCGGCATCTTGCCGGCCGCGTAGAGCGCGGGCAGCTCGGGGGAGGCGTTCTCCCACACGAGGAGCATCGAGCGCTTGGGCGCGAAGCCGCGGTGCCGGATGTCGGCGGGCATGGCGGCGACATCGCCCGGCTTCATCGTCACCCTGGCCCGTAGCGCGCCGGTGTCGCGGTCCTCGACCTCCCAGTGGATCTCGTCGCTGAGCTGCACGAACCACTCGACACGGTCGTTGCCGTGGATGATGGGCAAGATGTTCTCCTCCGTCGTCGGACAGTAGAGGCTTGCCTTGCACACCGAGACGACCGAGGGGTTCCAGGTCACGTCGGAGCGCGAGAGGTAGGCGAAGAGGTTGAACGCCACGACCTCGTTCTCGAAGCCGGGCTCGGCCAGCACCTCCGGGGCGTCCTGCGGCACGTCGGGGAATCCGCGGTTGACCGGGAAGCCGTTGTCGTCGGTGCGGACCGGCTCGTCGCCGGGCGCTCCGATCATCCGCTTGGCGGTGACCCGGTGGCGGGTGATCGCCTCCTTGTTGCTGCCGTTCTTCGGTCCGAACGCCGAGCCGGTCTCCTGCGGCGCGGCGAAGGGATCGAAGGGGGCGTTCGTCCAGTCCTCGAGGATGGCCTGGAAGACCCGCTGGATCAGCTCGGTCTTGAAGTTCTCCGAGTAGTCGCGCTTCGATTTGCGGTAGTGCTCGTTGAAGCGGCCGGCGTAGAGGTCGACGTTGCCGTAGTGGTTCACGGTGCCGACCACCGCGTCGAAGTTGACGATGCCGTAGAAGAAGCCCCAGGCCACGTCGCGCTGCATGGCCCGGAGGAACGCGTCGGCCGGGATCATGTGACTGGCCTGCGGCCAGTGGACGTGGGCGAAGTACTCGTCGCGCGTGAACGAGAACTTGCCCAGCGTGAAGTCGCGATAACCGTGCTTGTTGGGCTCGAGGCTGCCCAGCTCGGGCAGGGTCTGCGTCGTCGCCATCGTCGTTCTCCTTCAGGCCTTCGGCTGCGGCGCGGTCTGACAGATGTCGGCCCAACGCTCTACCGTCTCGCGGCCCACGAGGGTCTGCAGCAAGATCACGCCGGGCCGGGCCGCGTGGAATTGGTAGGCGGCGCCCGCCGGCAGCAGCGTCATGTGACCCCGCCGCGCGCGGACCACGCCCATCTTCTTGCCCTTCGGCGTCCCGGCCAGGGCCACCGAGCCCTGCGTCCCGGCCGGCACGGCGCCGGCGTCGTCGAGCTTGAGCAGGCGCACCTCGATCTCGCCGTCCATGACCAGCGCGAACTCGTCGTGCGCGGCCGCGCGCCAGCCCGAGGTGCCCTCGGCGCGGACAGCCTCGATCACGTACTCGATGTTCTTGCCGACGGCGACCTTCTCGTAGGGCTTGGCCCTGGACGCGACCTCGAAGATGTTCGAGAAGACATAGTTGCGGGCGTCGTCGTTGATGACCTCGACGCCGCCTTTGTCAAAGCGCGCCAGCGAGCCGAAGCGTGTCATGTACTGCGCCATTGCTGGCCTCCTTTCCCGCGCGCGACCCGCGCCACGTGACGGGGGAACAGGCTCTCGATGAGCCGGCGTCCCCTGTCGATGAGGGCCACGGTGATGTTGCCGTTGCGGCGGAGCAGCTTTCGTCGGCTCGATTCCGACGGCCTCGGGCGATCCCCCGTAGTGGGTGGGCATAGTTTGAATTTGAACTGCTGACTACCCGGCTCCGGTCGCTCTGTCAAGCCCCACCACGGCTGGCTGTCTCGCCTGGACTCGCACGTCCGCCATCGTGGGCCAATTGAGAACGGGTCGCAGCGCGCCCGTCGTGCTCGAGCTGGCGACCTTCGGCATGGCTGATTGACCGTCCAGCACAGTGCGGCGTCGACTTCGAGCCGAGGAGGACGCCGCGTTCGCGGCCGTCGGATATCCGAGCAGCGGCTAGATCGACGCCATCCCGCTGCGCGCGAGATACTCGAACGTCTGGTCGTAAAACGCCGGAAGCCGGGTCGGATCCTCGTCATCGCCGCGCGGCACGACCAGAGCCATTCGCGCGAAGATCTCGTCGCCGAACAAAGAATCGGGCACTCCTGATTCGGAGTGCCCGAAGTTGGTGGGCCGTCACGGACTCGAACCGTGGACCCGCTGATTAAGAGTCAGCTGCTCTACCAACTGAGCTAACGGCCCGTTACTCGTCCACCAATCTCACGATCTCAGAGTGGTGCGCCTGAGAGGATTCGAACCTCTGGCCTTTGGCTTCGGAGGCCAACGCTCTATCCAACTGAGCTACAGGCGCGTCCGGCTTTCTCACGAACTGGGGTGACCGAGGGGAATCGAACCCCCAACCCCTGGAGCCACAGTCCAGTGCTCTGACCAATTGAGCTACGGTCACCGCGACGGAGCGCGACGGTTCATGCTACAGACCGCCTTTTAGAGTGTCAACCACGCGGCCCTCCAGGGCCGCCCGCATCGCCGCCAATCCCTCCGCCGGAGCGCGCAGTGGGGTCCCCACCCGGGACCGCACGCGCTCGATGCGGAGGCCGGCGTCGAACGGCCGCTTCGCCCGCTGCTCGAGCTGGGCGGTCGTCACCGGCACCAGGAAGCCGGCGTCGAGGCCGAAGACCTCGCAAGCGAGGCGCGCGAAGGCGTAGCGATCCATCACCACCGGACCGGCGACGTGGACGACCCCGTGAGTCGTACGCTCCACCAGCTCGACGGTGGCGGCAGCGAGATCGACGTTGAAGGTGGGGCTCGACCGCTGATCGGCCGGCACCTTCAGCGGCTCGCCCGCGGCGGCCCGGCGCAGGAGTTGATAGACGAAGTTCTTGCCCTGGGGCTCCGGCCCGTACACCACCGTCGTGCGCACCACCAGCGCGCGAGGGTTGGCGGCGACGACCGCGCGCTCACCGTCGAGCTTGCTGCGGCCGTAGACCGACAGCGGCGCGACCGGGTGGTCCTCACCGTAAGGGCCGCTGCGCCCGTCGAAGACGTATTCGGTCGAGAAGAAGACGAACGTCGCGCCGCGCTCGGAGGCCAGCGCGGCGGCGCGGGCCGGCGCCTCGCAGTTCGCCCGAAACGCCTCATCCGGGTGATCCTCGCAGTAGTCTACGAACGTCAGCCCGGCCGGGCAGAACACGACGTCGGGCGCGGCCTCCGCCATGACACGCGCCGTGGCGGCGCCATCGCTCACGTCGAGCTGTATCGTCCCTTGCTGCGCCACGCGATGATGGGTGGCGACGACGGTGTGGCCGCGAGTCACGAGGATCCTTCCCAGCGCGGCGCCGACCTGGCCGGAGCCGCCGATCACGAGCGCGCGCATCCGCGGGCGGCTCAGCCCTCCGACTCGCGCGGAGACGGCCCGCCGTCTACGATGATGGTCTCGCCCGTCATGAACGAAGATGCATCCGAGGCGAGGAAAATGCAGGGATAGGCGATCTCCTCGACGCGGCCCCAGCGTCCCATCGCCACGCGCGCGGCAACGGCCCGGTAGGTCTTGTCGGCGTCGGGATCGGTCTTGTGGAGGACCTCCATGTAGCCCTCCGTCTCCACGGGGCCGGGCGCGATGCAGTTCACGCGAATGCCCTGACGCGCCCAGGCCACGGCGAGGGCGCGCGTGAGGTTGATCACGGCCGCCTTGGCGGCGCCGTAGTGCGGCATCATCGTCGAGCCGTAGACGCCGGCGATGGAAGCCAGGTTGACGATGACGCCGCCCCCTCCCTGTTTCACCATCTGCCGCTGCGCCCACTTGCAGCCGAGGAAGACCCCGTTGAGGTTGATGCCGACCACGGCGTTCCAGCCGTTGACGGAGATCTCCTCGGGGCGCGAGCGGAACGAAGCGCCGGCATTATTGATCATCACGTCCAGGCGCCCGAAGTCGCGCGCGGCGCGATCCACCACCGCCTGCACCTGCTCCTCCACCCGCACGTCCACGGCCATCGCGAACGTGCGCCGGCCGAGCTTGCGGACCGCCTCGGCGACCGGCTCCAGGTGTTCGACCTTTCGACTGCAGATGGCGACGTCCGCGCCGGCCCGAGCGAATTCGATGGCGATCGACTTACCGATGCCGGTGCCGCCGCCGGTGACGATGGCCGTGCGCCCTTCCAGGGAGAATGGAGATTTCATGGACCGGGACGATACCAGATTTTTGTGCGGCCTATCGGGGTAGCGCGATCTCGGCCTGCCGCCGCGGCACTTCGCGGTCGAGCCGAGTCCACACGTCCACCGTCGACAGCGTGGCGCCGTTGCTCTCCGCACACGCCTGCAGCTTGCTCAGCAGGGGACGGGCTTCGTTGAGGCGCTTGCGCGGCGCCTTGGCAGCCTGGCGCACCCCGTCGTCACCGGTCGTCTTCGCTTCCAACCACGCCTGCTCGACGTGAGCCGCCATGAGTACCATGCGGTCGATCTCCCTGTCGACGTAGGCTTCCCACTCGTCGCTGCTGGCGAAGCGCGGGCAGTCGCCCTTCATGACCCCTTCGAAGTGCTCGGCGATCTCGGCGGCCTGGCGGACGTGGTAGTCGACGCGCGCCCGCACGTCGGTCGGGGCCTCGGCAGCAACCGCGGTCGCCAGCAGGCTGACGAACGCGAGCGAGACAAGTCGCCTCACACTCGCAGTATAGCCACGGACGCGGCCATGCTGCTCACCGCGGTGGTGCGCCGTCCACGTGCTTGTCGTGCCACATCACCACGTAGGACATCGCGCCGTCGGGACGGACGGACAGGTGGTCGACGGGAAGATCCACCGGCAGGGCGCGCACCCCGCCGTTGTTGAACTCGACGGTCGGCACTGCGAAGACGGTGGCGACGCGCCGGCCTTCACGATCGTACCCGGCATACCGCGTCCACGTCGGCGTACCCGTCTCGACGTCGAGCCGGACGAGCCGATCGCTGCCGGCGAGCGCTCGCGGCAGCACGGGTATCGCCGCCTCGGCGGGCGGTGACGCCGACGGCACCGAACGGAGGACGTGGATGTTGTTGACGACCAGGTCGACCTGCGACACCTTCCGCGCGATCTCCTCGGCGCGCCGCTTCATCTCCGGCGTCTCGACGCCGCCGGTGAGATAGACGGTGCGATCGTAGGTGTCGACGTGGATGCGCGTGAAGTTGGCCGCGGTCCCGTCGGCCAGCCGCGTCTTGACCTTGGCCGTGATGGTGCGGTCCTCCACCCATTGCTCCATCGAACGACCGGTGAGACTGCGGCAGCCCCCGGTGAGAACGAGGGCCACCAGGACGACCAGCCCGACGCGGTTCATGGCGCATCCGCGATGCCGTCGAGTTTCTGCAAGTGGTCAAACTTTTTCACTGGTGCCATGACGACCTCCTCGCTCTCCTGTATGATCTCGACACCTTTACAGCAAACTCTTTGCCCGGCAGGAGGCTTCGCCATGCTGAAGCGTTGGCTCGGAATCGCCATCACCGTCGGCGTCGTTGCCGGCCTCGTGGGCAGTCTCGCCGGCGGCCCTGACGTCGCGCGCGCCCAGGCGCCCGTCCGGATCGGCGTCATCCAGCCCCTGTCGGGGCCGGTGGCCGCCTCCGGGAACTACATCCGCATGGGAGCCGAGATCGCGCGCGACTGGCTCAACGCCAAGGGCGGTGTCCTCGGGCGAAGGGTCGAGCTGGTCATCGAGGACAACAAGTCGGATCCCAAAGAGGCGGCGAGCGCGGCCGAGAAGCTGATCGTCCGCGACAAGGTGCCCGCCATCATGGGCGCGTGGGGCAGCTCGATGACGCTGGCGGCGATGCCGAAGCTCGAGGAGTACGGCGTCCCCATGGTCGTGGAGACGTCGAGCGCCGCCTCCATCACCAAGCGGGGCAATCCGTGGATCTTCCGGATCAGCCCGCCCAGCGAGATGGAAGCCGTCGGCCTCGAGCAGTACGTCGACAAGCTCGCCATCAAGAAAGCCGACTTTCTCGCGGTGAACACGGACTGGGGGCGCGGGTCGATCCAGGCGTTCGGTGACCTCTTGAAGAAGAACGGGCTGCAGGTCGGCGCCGCCGAGTTCATGGAGCAGAGCGCGACCGACATGAACGCGCAGATCACCAAGATCAAGACCACCGGCGGCGACACCCTCTTCCTCACCACCGCCGTCGAGCAGATCACGCTCGTGCTCAAGCAGGCGCAGGAGCAGCGGCTGAGCCGCAAGATCATCACCACGGGCGGCTCGTCCTCGCCCACCCAGCTCATCAAGCAGGCCGGCGCCGCCGCCGAAGGGACCTACCACATCGTCTTCTTCATGCCCTGGTTCCCGGAATCCATGCCCGACGGCAAGCTGGCCAAGGCGTTCGTCGACGAATGGGCCAAGCGCGGCAATCCGTTCGAAGGCCTCACCGAGGGCTTCCGCGGTCACGACGGTATCGCCACGATCGCCGAGGCGTTGAAAGTCGCGGGCAAGGACGATCCCAAGGCGGTCCGCGACGCGCTCTGGCGAGTAAGCATCACCGGCGTCAACGGCCCCATCCACTTCGAGAAGGACGGCCCGGCCGGCAAGGAGAGCGGCCAGAGCAAGCCCTCGATCTTCATCGTGCAGATTCGCGACGGCAAGGTCGCGCTGCCGGAGTTTGCCCGGAAGTAGTGGAGCAGCTCCTTCAGCACCTGGTGAACGGCCTGGTGCTCGGCGGGACGTACGCCCTGCTGGGCATCGGGCTCACGCTCATCTTCGGGCTGATGAGCGTCGTGAACTTCGCCCACGGTGAGTTCTACACCCTGGGCGCCTACGCCACGTTCGCAGGGCTCACGCTGTTCGAGCTGAACTTCTTCGCCGCGCTCGGCTTCGCGATCGTCTGTGGCATCGTGCTCGGGGCGCTCACCGAGCGTCTCCTCCTCCGTCCGCTCCGGGGCGAGTCCATCGATACCGTCATGCTCGTCATGATCGGAGTCTGGATCGCCATGCAGAACGGCGAGCTGCTGCTGTGGGGCGGCGTGGCCAAGTCGATCGCTCATCCATTCCCGACGTCGCCCTTGACGCTCGGCGGCCTCTCGCTGGCGCCGCTGCGCCTGTTCGTCCTCGCGGCCGCCCTCGGCCTCATCGTCGGCGCCCATTGGCTCATCCATCGCACGCGCCTGGGGCGAGCGATGCGCGCGACCTTCCAGGACGCCGACACCGCGGCGCTCATGGGCGTGCGGATCCGTCGCATCTACACCGCGACGTTCGCGATCGGCTCGGGCCTGGCGGCGGCGGCCGGGGCCTTGCTCGGCCCCGTCTTCATCGCGTATCCGTCCATGGGGGATCTGGCTTCGCTCAAGGCGTTTTGCGTGGTGATCCTCGGCGGCCTCGGCAACATCGGTGGCGCCACCGTCGGTGGCCTCGTTCTCGGCATCGCCGAGGAGCTGGGGGCGGGCTACGTGTCCTCGGGCTACCGTGACGCCGTCGGCTTTGTCATCATCATCGCCGTCCTTCTCGTCCGCCCTTCCGGACTGTTCGCACGCGCCGAACGCGTAGGATGAGGCGCGCGGCGGGAATCCTGCTCGCCGTCGCAGCCCTGACCCTCCCGTTCTGGATCGCCAACCCGTACTTCCTCCACGTCGTCATCATGGCCGGCATCTTCGGCGTCCTCGCCTCGAGCCTCAATCTCCTGCTCGGGTATACCGGTCAGCTCTCGCTCGGCCACGCAGCATTCTTCGGGATCGGCGCCTACACCTCGGCGCTCCTGACCCTCCGGTTGGAATGGTCGTTCTGGCTGGCCCTGCCGGCCGCCGTCGTGGCGGCGGGAATCGCCGGCTGGGCGATCGGACGCCTCGCCTTGAAGCTGCGCGGGGCGTACTTCGTGCTCGTCACCATCTCGTTCGCGGGCGTCATCGCACTCGTGAGCATCAACTGGATGGACCTGACCAACGGGCCGCTCGGGCTGCCGGGCGTGCCGGCGCCCGAGCTAGGCCCGTGGTCGCTGAGAACGAAGACGGCCTACTACTATCTGGTGCTCGCCGCAGTGGCCTTCGCCTACGAGGTCTGCCGGCGACTCGTCCACTCGCGCATCGGCCGGGCGCTCGTCGCGCTGCGGGAAAACGAGCCACTGGCCGAGTCGGTGGGCGTGGACGGCACACGCTATCTCGTGCTGGCCGCTGTGGTGAGCGCCGGGATGGCGGGACTCGCCGGCAGCCTCTACGCCCATTACACGCGCTTCGTGAGCCCGGAGGTCTTCCTCTTCACGTATACCGTCACGATGGTGATCATGGTCGTGGCCGGGGGCAAGGGTACGCTGGCCGGACCGCTGGTCGGCGCGGTGCTCTTCACTGTCCTGCCCGAAGCGCTGCGGGCGGCCACCTCCTGGCAGTGGCAGATGCTCGCCTACGGCGCCATCCTCGTCGTGCTGGTGTTCTTCCTGCCACGCGGAATCGTTCCCGCCTTCTTCCGTTGACCCTGAGCGTCCGTGATCTGACCGTGCGGTTCGGCGGGGTCGCCGCCCTCGGCGGCGTGTCGTTCGACGTCCGGGCGGGCAGCATCACGAGCCTCATCGGGCCCAACGGCGCCGGCAAGACGACCGCGTTCAACGCCATCACCGGGTATCTACGCGCGACGCGCGGCCGCGTCAGCTATGGTGACGCGGTTCTGAGCGGCCTGCGCCCCTGCGACATCGCGCGACAAGGCGTGGTGAGGACCTTCCAGAAGACGAGCGTCTTCCCGGCGCTGACCGTGGTCGAGAACGTGCTGACCGGTCTGCATCTTCGCGGCCGCGCCGAGGTGTGGTCGGTGCTCGCCCGCCGCCGGCGCGTGCGCGAGGAGGAGGCCGCGCTCCGCGCGGAGGCCGAGGCCGTCGTGGCCTTCGTCGGCCTCGCCCACCGGCGTGGCGAGATCGCGAGCGCCTTGCCATATGGCGAGCAGCGGCTCGTCGAGCTGGCGGTGGCGTTGGCCGCCCGTCCGTCGATCCTGCTGCTCGACGAGCCGGCCGCCGGCATGACGAGCGTCGAAAAAGACGTCATCGGTAGTCTGATCCGGAATATCCGCGACCAGGGCATCACGGTGCTGCTCGTCGAGCACGACATGCGCGTCGTGATGGGACTCAGCGACACCGTGATCGTGCTCAACCACGGCGCCGTCATCGCCGAAGGTTCGCCGGCGACCGTGCAGTCGCATCCCGACGTCATCCGCGCCTACCTGGGAACCACCCGTGCTGAAGGTTGAAGGCGTGGCCGCTGCCTACGGCGTCGTGGCCGCCCTGCGCGGAATCGACCTCACGGTGGCGCCCGGAGAGCTGGTCTGTCTCATCGGCGCCAACGGCGCCGGCAAGTCGTCCACGCTGCGCGCGATCTCCGGCCTGCTGCGGCCCAGTGCCGGACGCATCGTCTTCGACGGTAACGAGATTCAGGGCCAGGAGCCCGCCGCCATCCTCGAGACCGGGATCGCCCACTGCCCCGAGGGGCGGCGCGTCTTCCCTCACCTCACGGTGCACGAAAACCTGGCGATGGGCGCTTACGTCCGCCGTGACCGTCACGCCGTCACGGCCGACATCGAGCGCGTGTGCGCTCACTTCCCGATCCTCGGTGAGCGGCGTCGCCAGATGGCGGGCACGCTGTCGGGCGGCGAGCAACAGATGCTCGCCATCGGGCGCGCGCTGATGTCACGGCCGCGGCTGATCCTGCTCGACGAGCCTTCGCTCGGGTTGGCGCCGGCCATCGTGGAAGCGACGTTCGCGATCATCGCGGGGATCCGCCGTGAGGGGACGACGGTCTTGATGGTGGAGCAGAACGCCTACCTGGCGCTCCGGATGGCCGACCGCGGCTACGTGATGGAGACGGGACGGATCGTCTTGGAAGGGCGCGCCTCCGATTTGCTCGCCGACGACCACGTCCGGCGAGCGTACCTCGGCGCCTGAGCAGCCGTGGCCCGCCGGCGCGGACTGTCGAACCAGCGCAGCATCGGCCGGAGGCTGACGACGTGGCCGACGACCATGACGACGGGCGCGGGCAGTCGCGCCTCACCGGCGGCGACAGCGGCCAGTGTCGTCGTCACCGTCTCCTGATCGCGCGTCGTTGCTGCGCGGATCAACGCCGTCGGGGTATCCACCGCGCGGCCGTGGGCGATGAGCTCGCGCGCGATCGTCTCGAGCCTCCCGGCGCCCATGAGCACGACGAGAGTGTCCACCGCCGTCGCCAGCGCCGCCCAATCGACGCTCCTGTCCTTGCCGTGACATTCGTGGCCGGTCACGACCGCGAACGACGATGCCACGCCGCGATGAGTCACCGGGATGCCGGCGTAGGCGGGAGCCGCGATGGCGGAGCTGACGCCCGGGACGACCTCGAAGCGAATGCCCGCGGCTTTCAGCGCGGCCGCTTCTTCACCGCCACGGCCGAGCACGAAGGGGTCGCCGCCCTTCAGCCGAACAACTCGGCGACCACAACGCGCTTCGGCGACCAGAAGCGCGTTGATCTCTTCCTGAGGCCGCGAGTGGTACCCGCTTTCCTTGCCGACGTACACGAGACGCGCGCGCGCCGGCACCAGCTCGAGCACACGCGTGTCCACGAGGCGGTCGTACACGACGACGTCGGCGCGGCGGAGCAAGCGGCGGCCACGGACAGTGAGAAGCCCGGGATCGCCCGGACCGGCGCCGACGAGAGCGACTCGCCCGACCGCCTTCATGCCGGCCTCAACGCCTGGAGCAGACGCCGCCGGGCCTCGTCCCGTCGGCCCGCGGCGACGAGACGTCGTACGTCGCCGCGGAGCGCCCGTGTCCACGCCTCGGCCGTCGCCTTTTCGCCCCGAGCGTGGAGCTCCCGCCGCACCTCACCCGCGAGCTCGGTCAGCAACGCGTAGTCGCTGCCGAACACGCGTTCGAGCTCCTCGCGCACGACGCGAGCGAGCGCAGGGCTCCGCCCGCCGGTGGTGACGGAGACCAGCAACGATC
>WNEY01002228.1_pt1 | contig 14145 bp, 13 predicted proteins | sample 5400531 | NCBI WGS metagenome assembly WNEY01 (sample SAMN13153338, study PRJNA577476) | soil metagenome | isolation source: 200 cm saprolite under Douglas fir tree site 1 | place: USA:California | collected 2015-04-18
TTCCTTGGCTCCGGCCGCCGATGCCGCGAATCTGCCGAGGAACCCGGGGTCGCCACACTCTTGATCCTAGGGGGAGTGAGAGGGGCTGGCGGTCGCGCTCGGCGTCGGTGACGGCTTGGCCGAGCACAGCATGTTGCCGCCCAGCCCAAAGGTCGTGGCCGTGGGCGTCACGCTCCCTTTGATCACGACGCGGTATCGATAGCAGCCGCCGAGCAGGGCCCAAGACTCGATCGGCCCCCAGTGATGGAACAGCACCCCGGCGTTCAACGGCGGGTAGGTCGCGAGCACAGTCGGTGTGGCGTCGGTGATCGACTCGATGGGGGACGTCCTGGTCGAATCGAATCGCCACAGATAGACCTTCGTCAGCGGCCGGTTGGCCGGCGTGTCCGCTTGCGCGGGCAGGCTGGTGGCGGTGAGCAGCGCATCCACCATCGCCTGTGGGCCGGAGCTCGGTTTCACCATCGCGTATGTCCTATCGCCGATCGGACCGGACCACGCGACGCCGGCCACATTGGCGCCGGCGAGATATTTCTTGGCGGGCGCCGTTCCGTCCGCGGCGGCGGCGTCGTAAACCTGAATCTCTCCGCTCACCGCGAGAGCGAGCTGCTTCGCATCGGGGCTCCATGCCAGGCCGTCTGGGTGCTGCAGCTTCGAGTTGACCTTCCTCGGGGATGCAGCCGTCGCGGTCGGGCTGGGGCGCGCCGACGGCGTGGGTGTCGTGGCCGCCGCGCTGACGTTTGGGCTCGCCGACGCGACCGGGAGGGCACTGTTGATGGATTGGATGACCGCGCCGTGGTCCGGCAAGGCAACCGCGACCATCGTTCCGTCGGCGCTGATCGCGATCGGTCCGTCGTCGGGTCCGAGCGCCAGCGGAAACGGATTCAGCACTCCCGCGTCGGCATTCATCCAGTACCACGACCCGGTGCCGAATGCGCGCACCGCAAGCAGGCCCGAGCTTCCGGGCACGGCGCCCTCGGTGAAGAAGGCCGCCTGCGAGGGCGGCTTCGAAAGTACCTTCAATGGCCCGGCCGTCTGCGTCAGGTCCAGCGCGTCGACCTCATAGGTCGTGCAGCAGCCGACGGTTAGTGCGAGGTAGTGCGCGTTGGCGACGAGCCCGATCGGGCCGTTGCTCTGCGAGTCCTGCGACGCCGCGATGGGTTCGATCGTCCCGGCGAACGGGTCGACTCGAAACAGCCAGTCGTATGGAACGACGCCGGCGGTCGTCCGCCTTTCGGCGGGCCGGTCGTCGTGCACCGTGAAATAGAGGACCGGATGGTCGACATTGGGAGCCGGCGCCCACACGGGGCCAGCGACGCGAAAAGTCCCCGGCTGCAGCGGGGCGACGATCGTGGGCTTGCCCGTCGCCGGATCAATTACGCCGACCCCGCCGTCGGCGACGTAGGCGATCAGTCCCTGGGTGAGGGCGCCTGTCAGCGGCGTGGGTGAGTGGACCGGAGCCGCAGTCTTGCCGCTGCACGCGGTCAGGAGCAGGGCGGCCGCAAGCGCGGCAGTAAATTTAGGCATGAGCAAGCGATCTTATCGTCACGAGTTACCCCAACGATGGGAGGCGCGTTTCCGGTACTGAAGTGCAATCAATAAGTCACATCTTTGCCGGGTTTACCCGCAAGAAGTTGGTGCTTCTGGCTGCGATCGGGATGCTGGCCGTTGCTTGCGGCGCAACCGGTATTGGTCCGGGTTCGAATCCGAGTCCAACTCCGAGCGAAGGTATGGGATTCGACGTGACGGTCACCGAGAACGACCACACGGTGACGATGCACCCCGGCCAGAAACTCGAGGTAGTGCTGCACGCCCCCAATGGAATGAACAACTGGTCGCACCCGGAGTCGCATGACACATCGGTCCTGTCGCCCACCGTCGACCCGGCAGCCACTGCCGCGCGCGGCGTGACGCTGGCGGCCTTCGAAGCCAAGAAGCCTGGCCAGGCCGAGATCACATCGAATGCCTCACCGAACTGCTCGCCCGGTCAGGCGTGTCCGATGTACCTGGTCGTCTACTCCCTGAAAGTCACCGTCACGCCGTAGGTGCGGGCGTGCTCGCGGCGCGGATCGCGGCGGCGATCGCGTCGAGCTGGGCCCGCGCGGGCGGGTGCTCGTAGGAGTGCGGGAACGTCAGCCCGAAACCGTCCTTCGGATAGCGCGGGATGACGTGGACGTGGAAGTGCGGCACGTCCTGGAACGCGACCTCGCCGTCGGCGACGAACAGGTTTACGCCACCTGCGCCGAGCGTGTGGCGCACCAGCGCGGCCAGCCTTCGCGCCACCTTGAACGTGCGCATGGCCGCGGTCTCGTTGAGGTCCGCCATCAGGACCGCGTGCTCACGCGGGACGACGAGCATGTGGCCGTGCGTGATCGGCTGGTTGTCCATGAACGCGACCACGCTGTCGTCCTGGTAGGTGAAGCTCGCGGGGGACTCGCCCCGCAGAATCTCGCAGAAGACGCAGTGGTCGCTCAATTTCGACCAGAAGCTTAATCGGCCGTTCAGGAATCCGAGTCGGTTTGAGCCTCGATCGGGGCGGGCTCGGCCTGAGGCGCCGTCGCGCCGTTGGTCGAAGCCTCGCTGCCGGCTGCGTCCAGCACCGGTTCCGCGCCGTTCGGCGAGATCGCCGTCTCGCCGTTCGCGGTGTCTTCCACCGCCACGCGGCCCCGACGCCGGCGCCTCGTCCGGCGGTCGCCGCGGTGCGGCCGGGACAGGCGCTGGACCTGGGAGCGGATGCCCACGCGCTGGCACGCCGTCACCACCGCGCCGACCCCGGCCACCAGGCCCTCCTCCTTGCAGTGCTCGAAGAGCGGGCCGAACAGCTCGGGCGCGCCGCCGATCACCGTCTTGGAATCGCCGACGATGACGAGCAGCTTCTTGGCGCGGGAGATGGCGACGTTGACCCGGTTGGGGTCGTTCAGGAAGCCGATCGCGGCGCGGTCGTTGGAGCGGACGAGCGAAAGAATCACCCCATCCGACTCCCGTCCTTCGAACGCGTCGACCGACTCGATGTCGTCTGGCGGGACGATGCCCTTGAGCGCGCCCTGCAACCGGTTGACCTGCGAGTTGTACATCGCGATCACGGCGAGGTGGGCCTTGCGCACGCGCCGCCGGATGATCGACGTGATGTCCTTGCAGAGCGCGACCTCGAACTCGTTCGCCACCGACCGCTGAGCATCGCGGTACTCGTCCTGCGCCCCGGTGTCGACCCACACCAGCTCGCGGTCGAAGGGCCAGGGCAGCGGCATCCTCGGATGCGGCGCCTCGTGGATGAGCTTGCCTCCGTAAAAGAGGTCCGAGACGACGCGGCCGATCGGTTCTCGCATGCGGTACTGGCGCGGCAGCATGATCTTCGAGCCGGCCGGCACCTTGTCCCAGATCCAGCCGTAGAAGCTGTCGTCGCGGACGACCTCGTCGAGCGGCTGCTCGACCTTGAAGGTCGACGCCGCCTCCTCCATCACGGGGGGCAGCTGGTTGAGGTCGCCGATCATGACCCAGCGCTTGGCGAGCGGCATCAACGCGAGCGCCTCGTTGGCGCGGACCTTGTTGGCCTCGTCGAGGATCAGCCAGTCGAACACCTTGAAACGCAGTCGCGAGTCGATGGTCAGGCGGTTGCAGGTACCCGCGACGAGGTTGTACGGCTCGAGGTCGTCGCTCTCGACTAGCGTGGGGCGAAGCCGGCGAGGCACCTTGCCCGGTTCCGCGATGCGGGCCTGGCGGACGTGGGAGAAGCCGAGGAGCCGCTCCTGGCCGGTGTCGACCGCGTCGTTGGAGTGCGACGACATGAGGATCGAAGCGTTGGGGTTGCGGCCCAGGATGCGCCGGATCGACTCCACGATGGCCGTCGTCTTGCCCGTCCCGGGCGGTCCCTGGATCAAATAGAGCTGTCCCGGCCGCATGCCCATCACGCGCGACACCGCCTCCGCCTGCTCTTCGTTCGGATCGGGCAGGTGGTGCGCCTTCTTGCCGTCCAGCGGCACTCGCGGCGGGGTGCCCAGCCATCCGGTGTCGGCCAGCTCGGCGGCCAGCGCGCCCGTGCGCGGGCTGCCGATCTGCAGCTGGCGGATGACCGAGCGCTGGGCTTCGAACATCTCCACGCTCGCCGTGGGCAGCACGATCCCCTCGTCCGGCAGCGGGTCGTAACGCCTGAAGCTGACCCCCAGGTTCGAGCCCTGGATGCGGTCAAGCGCCATGCCGCGATACTCGGGGAAGCCGGCGGAGCGCACGGTCAGCGAATCGATGCCCCGATAGATCCGCCCGTCGGCGTCGTCGACCAGGTGCAGGATCGCCCGCACGTACTCGCCGCCGCGCATGTCCTCGCCGCAGTTGGGGCAGTGGATGCCGTTCGACGTGGGCACCTCGGTCTCGCACTTGGGGCATTCGATCCACTGCTCGGTCGCCTCGTAGCGCCGGACGGCAGCCTCCGCGAGCTTCTCGCGGTAGTCGCGCAGGTGCTCGATGAAGCGCATGGTGGAGTCGAGCATCGGGTGGGTCTTGGCCTGCTCGCGAAGGACGATCGCGGTGAAACCTTCCAGGTCGCCGTCCCACTCCTTGACCACATGGAGCTCCTGGTAGCCCAGGCGGAGGCGGTTCTTCTCCATCTCGTAGGTGCCCTCGAGCTCCTGCCAGTCGCTGATCTCGAGGGCCAGGCCCATGGGCGTCCGGCCGAGCTTCCCGGTCAGGAGCGTCGTGCTGACCTGGCCCACGAACTCGAGCGGCTTCTCGGGCTTGACGATGGTGTAGGTGCCATCGATGAGCTTCTGCTCCTGGAGCACCTGGCGCAACAGCTCGGCGCCTCCGTGGGCCTCCAGGGCGAAGACCTTGGCCGCGGCGGGCGTGCCGGGACGGACCCGGATGCCCAGCCGTCCGGTCGTGATCTCCTCGCCCGGGATGTCCGGATTCCAGAGCGGCAGGACGTCGCCGGGAATGGGCATGCTCATGCCAGGCGAGCCTTGAGAGTGGTACGGAGTGAACGTGTGATGAGGATCAAGTCAGGTTAAAAGGGGTCCCCAGGCGGGACCAAGCACCCCAACGGGCAGCGCCTACGTTACCACACCGGGGGATGGATCAAGATTTGGATCGCCGTGTGGAAGAACCGCCTGAAGCCGTATGACCTGCTGACCAAAGACGAGGTCAACACCGTCCACGAGCAGGCGATGACGATCCTCGAGGAGATCGGGGTCGACTTCCTCCACGAGCGGGCGCGTGACATCTTTCAGAAGGCCGGGATGCGCATCGAGGACAACCGCGTGCGCTTCGAGCGCGCGTTCGTCATGGAGCAGGTCGCCAAGACGCCGGCGACGTTCCAACTCCAGGCGCGCAACGCCGCGCACAGTGTGACTCTCGGTGGGGACAACGTCGTCACGGCTCCGGTCTACGGGCCGCCGTTCGTCACCGACCTCGAGCGCGGCCGTCGCGGAGCGACGATCGAGGACTTCACGAACTTCGACAAGATGTCGCAGGCGGTCGACCAGATCCACTGCGCGGGGGGGACGACGGTCGAGCCGGAGGACCTGCCGCTGGGAACGCGGCACCTCGACATGGTGTATTCCCACATCCGCTGGACGGACAAACCTTTCATGGGCAGCGTCATCTCGTCCGAGAACGCGCGCGACACCATCGAGATGGTGTCGATCTTATTCGGCGGTCGCGCCAGCATTGAGAAGACCCCGGCCGTGATCAGCCTGATCAACGTCAACAGCCCCCTGCGCTACGACGACCGCATGCTGGGCGCGCTGCTCGAGTACTCCGAGGCCGGCCAGCCCGTGATCGTGACCCCCTTTTTGATGGCGGGAGCGATGTCGCCGATGGGCCTGGCGGGCACGCTCGCCCAGCAGACGGCGGAAGCGCTGGCGGGCATGGCGCTGGTGCAGCTCATCCGGCCGGGCACGCCCAGCGTCTACGGCTCGTTCCTCACCAACACCGACATGCAGTCGGGCAGCCCGGCCTTCGGCACCCCGGAATCCGCGATGGGCATCCTGGCCAGCGCGCAGATGGCACGCCACTACAACGTCCCGTTCCGGGGAGGCGGCGCGCTCACCTCTTCCAAAGCGCCCGACGCGCAGGCCGCGTACGAATCGATGATGTGCATGTGGCCGACCATCCTCGGCCGCGTCAACTTCGTCCTGCACGCCGCGGGTTGGCTCGAGAGCGCGCTGCTTGCCTCCTACGAGAAGTTCGTGATCGACGTTGAGCAGCTGCGGATGTTCGAGTGGATCCTCAACAAGGGCCTGCCTGTGGACGAGGAGGGGCTGGCGATGGACGCGCTGCGCGAGGTCGGGCCCGGCGGCCACTTCCTCGGCGCGGAGCACACCCTCCGCAACTACCGCACCGGCTTCTACCGGCCCTGGATCTCCTCGACCGAGAACTTCGACCGCTGGAACCGTTTCGGCGCGCGCACCACTGACGTCGTGGCGGCGGAAAAGTGGAAGCAGCTGCTCGCGGAGTATCCCGACCCGGGCATCGATCCCGGAATCGACGAGCAGCTCCAGGAGTTCATGACCAGGCGCAAGGCGGAGATTGGCGAGTCCTGACGCGCGGGCCCGCACACGGTTGGGTTACCTGCTGAGCAAGATCGCGTCTGGGGCGCCGGCGCCGGCCAGCGGGTCGGCAGCCGCGGCGGTCGTCGCGACTGCTGCGGCGCTGCTGCAGAAGGTTGCGATCCGCTCCCCGAAATGGAGTGGCGCGGAGGCTACGCATTCGCGTGCCGAGGCCTTGCGACTGCGCGCGGAGGAGCTCATCGAGCTCGACTCGCTCGCCTACCTGGCTTTCGTCGAGGCGGTCCGTTCAGGCGACGGTGTCGAGGCGGCGCGCCAGAAGACGATCGACGTGCCGATGGAAATCGCCGGTTCGGCGGCGGAGGTGTTGCGCCTGGCCCACGAGCTCGAAACCAACGGCAACCCGAACCTGCGGGCGGATGCCGCCGCCGCGGCGATCCTCGCCCGGGCGGCTGCAGCAACAGCCGAGATGTTGGTTCAGGTCAACGAGTCGGCTGGCCCGCGAGGCGCTCGAGGCCGCGCAGATGATCCCGGTCGTGCTTCAGCGCAATCTCGAGATAACGTTCCACCGTCACGCGCCCGTATTGCTCGTGATGGCCGGCCAGCTCAGTCCGCTGCCTCTCGTCCAGCGTCCTCACGTAACCGATCAGCATCAACCGGGTCGCGGTCCACTCGTCCAGGGCCTCCTCGAGGTGGATCCCGCTGAAGTCGGTGTCGTCGTTCGTGAAGAGCTCGAATGTCGGGTTCCCGCCGGCCGCGATGGCGCGAATCCTCGGCACGTAGCAATCGCGTTCCGATGCCGCAAGGTGGGCCGCGATGTCGCGCAGGTCCCAGGCGCCGACGCGGGCCGATGGATCCTCCGTCGAGACCCGCAGCATGGCGATGACGAGCTGCTGGCTCGAGACGAGCTGCTCCAGGATCTGGTCGTTCACTCCGGGTTCAACAGCCTGGAGCGCGGGTTCGATTTCGTCAACTCGCTGATCAACGCCTCCAACACCTCGTCCGGCGCTCCCTCGCGATCTTCGACCGGACCCCATCGCCAGCCCTCGAGGTAGGCGTCCATGTCGGTCGATCCGTCCTTCATCGCGTAGGCGTCGATCGCGGCCTGGAAGTAATCGGGGAGCATGCGCTTGACCCCGGTACTGCCGTCCCAAGCCTTGACCTGGGAGGGAATGTGCTTCCAGTACATGACCTGGTACTTAGCCAAAGGACGATTCGAGGTCGGCCGAAGCCCGGGAGGGGGGAGACGCACCCTCAACTAACGCAGCAAGCCGGTCTTCGAGTTCCCCCAGCCCTACGTCCCTGATCTCGAGGGGAAGCCCGAGGTAGGCGGCGATGTCTCGCGCCTTCTCGGCCAATTTCGGGTTGGGAACCTGCCGCAGGTACAGGACGGCTTCGTAGTTGCCGAAAAGCATCGGCTTGAGGTCCGGATGGCGGTCGAGGCCGAGTCCCCTGATCACCGCGCGGTCGAAGTTGCGGACGAGCCAGTCGGTCAGGAAGAACGTGCCGGGCCGCCCCTCGCTGATTTGAGTGAATTGCTCCGCACCCGCGTACATCTCGTAGCAGTGCGGTCCGCGCAGCCGGTGTGCGCCCACTTCTTCCAGCAGCGGCTCCAACTTTCCGGTCGTTCCGCAATCGCCATACACGACCACCAGCTTTTCGTATCGCGGACGAAGCTGGTACAGCTTTTCGCGCAGCTCGTCGACGATCCGGGACGGATAAAGGTGAAGCAGCGCGGAGACGCCATAGATGTCGACGTCCCACTGGCGCCGGTCGACGATGTCCTTCACCTCGCGGCCGAGCGCGCCGCAGATGACCAGCGCGGTGGTGCTCATGTCACCTGCTCCAGCTGGGGGAACCCGAGCACCGAGATGAAGGAGTCGTTGAAGTCCGAGCGCCCGGACAGCTCGACATACTCGATGCGCGCCGGCAGCTCGAACGCGACCTGCCGCTCGCGGTAGGAAAGCAGCGCGATCTTCGCGCCCTCTCCCGCCGAGTTCCCGACCGCGATGATGCGGTCGACGTCGACGGCCGGGACGAGGCCGATGATCTTGGCGCTCTCCGGGTTCAGGTACGAACCGAACGAGCCGCCGAGCAGCACCTCGTCGAGGTCGCCGGCGGTGACCCCGAGGATGTCCATCAGGACCTTGATCCCCGTCGCGATGGATCCTTTCGCGAACTGCAGCTCGCGGATGTCGCGCTGGGTCAGGTAGACGCCGTCGGCGAGCAGGAACGCCCGCATGCCGTCCACGTCGATCAACCTGTCGCAGAGTGGATGGTCGGGCACGTCCTCCGGCCTCTTGAAGCGGCCCGAGTGGTCGAGCAGGCCGGCGAGCAGCAGCTGCGCCACCGCGTCGACCAGGCCGGAGCCGCAGATGCCCTCGGCGCGCACGTCGCCGCCGATGACCTGCAGCTCGACTCGGTCGCCGAGCTGGACACCCTCGATCGCGCCGACCGTCGCGCGCATCCCGCACTTGATCTGGCTGCCTTCGAAAGCGGGACCCGCCGGGGCCGCGGTGGCGAGCGCACGCTGCGCGCTGCCCAGGACGATCTCGCCGTTGGTGCCCACGTCGACGAACACGCGAAGCCTGTCCTCGCGCACGACGCCGGTCGCCAGCACGCCGGCCACGATGTCTGCGCCGACGTAGGCGCCGAGCGCCGGCAGCGTCTGGATGTAGCCGTGGGGGTGAATCTCCAGCCCGACCTCGCGCGCCTCGATGCTCAGCTGATCCATGAAAGCCGGCGTGAACGGCGCCATCGACAGCGGCGTCGGGTCGATGCCGAACAGCAGGTGCAGCATCGTCACGTTGCCGACCACGACCGCCTCGTAGGTCTGCTGAGGCGACACGCCCGTCTCGCGGTACAGCTCGGCGAGGATCGTGTTCATGGTCGCGACCACGGCGCCCTGCAGCTCCTGGATCGCGTCGGGTCCGTTCATGCCGTGGCTGATGCGCGAGATGACGTCGGCGCCGAACGGCGCCTGGCCGTTGAGGGTCGAGAGCACCGAGGCAGCCATGCCCGTGCGCAGGTTCATCAGCGTCCCGACAAGCGTCGTGGTCCCAACGTCGAATGCGACACCGTAGCAATCCCCAGTCGTGTCACCCGGTTCGACCGCGACCAGGTGCTCGCCCGCGAGCACAGCGGTGACGCGAAATCCCGCCTCGCGAAAAACCCCGGGAACGGTGCGCAGCACGGAAACGCCGGCCACCATGTCGTGGCCTTCGACGGTGAGCGCGTCCTTCAGGCGCGCGACGTCGCTGCGCTGGTCCTCCATAGATGGCTCGTTGAGCTCCAGGTAGACCTTGCGAACGTTGGGGTCGAGGATGACCAGGCGGCCGAGGCCCATGGTCGCGGCCTTGGGCACCCGCAGCAGCTGGGGCACCTCGCAGGTCATGTCCTGGTAGATCCGCGCCTGGCAGGAAAGACGCCATCCTTCCGCGATCTCGTCGGGCCGCAGCTGCCTGTGATCGGCGGTTTCGGCATCTGCGCCGCCGCGAATCACCCGCACCTTGCATTTGCCGCACGTGCCGCGGCCGCCGCACGTCGAGTCGATGGGCAGCCCGATCCAGTGCGCGGCGCTGAAGACCGTGGTGCCGGGTGGCACGCGGGTGGTCCTGTCGAACGGCAGGTAGGTGACCTCGAGCTTGCGCTGGATCATTGCGCGCGCCCAGCGGCCTGCTCTGCGCGAAACCTGGCGATCCACCGCATCGCGTACTCGTCGTGGCCAAGCAGCAGGTCGCCCGCGAACACCGCGCGCCTCACCTGCGGCTCGAGCGGGTTGGTGATCGCGCACGTCAGCCCCGAGTGCATCGCGAGCGGCAGGAACGCGGCGTTGACCGTCGCCCGGTCGGGCAGGCCGAACGACACGTTAGAGGCGCCGCAGGTCATGTTGTTGCCGAGCTCGTCACGGATGAGACGCATCGTCTCGAGCGTGATGACTCCGCATGTCGGATCCGCCGCGACCGTCATCGCGATCGGATCGATGATCACGTCTTCCTGCGGGATGCCGTGGTCGGCGGCGCGCTCGATGATCCGCCGGGCGAGGGCAAGCCGCTCCGCCGGCACCATCGAGATCCCGGTCTCGTCATTGGCCATCCCGATCACGGCCGCGCCGTGCTTTTTCACCAGCGGGAGGATGCGCTCCATTCGCTCCTCCTCGGCGGTGACCGAGTTGACCAGCGCCTTCCCCTCATACGCGCTGAGCCCCGCCTCGAGCGCCTCGATGATCGAGGAATCGATGCAGATCGGCAGGTCGGTCACGTCCATCACCGCCCGGATCGCCGCCACGAGCAGGGCGGGCTCGTCCACGGCGGGGATGCCGGCGTTGACGTCGAGCATATGAGCTCCAGCTGCCGCCTGCGCCGCCGCGTCTGAACGCACGCGGTCCATGACGCCATCCTTCATCTCTGCGGCGAGCACCTTGCGACCGGTCGGATTGATGCGCTCGCCGATGATCACGAAAGGACTGTCGCCTGAGATGACCACCTCGCGACCACGCGAGGAGAGACGGGTCTCCACGACCCTTATCCCTTTCTCAGCGTCTCGTCGATCTTCATGACGGCCTGTTCGAGCGCCTGGGCACCCTGAGACTGACCGCTGCGGTCACCGACAAGCTGCTTGGCCATGCGCGTCGCCATCGAGGCATCCGGCGCATAGCTGTCGGCGCCGACGTGCTTCGCGTACTCCTGCGTCACCGGCGCACCCCCGACCGCGATGTGGACCTTGTCTCGCAACCCGGCCTTCGTGAGCGCGTCGATGTTGGCTTTGAACATCGGCATGGTCGTGGTCAGGAACGCGGAAAAGCCGACGATGTCAGGCTCGTGCTTCTGCACGGCCTCGACGAACTTTTCGGGCGGTGTGTTCACGCCCAGGTCGTAAACCTCGAAGCCCGCGCCCTCGAGCATGATCACGCACAGGTTCTTGCCGATGTCGTGGATGTCGCCCTTCACCGTGCCGATGACATAGCGGCCGACGGGCTTGGCCCCCGTCTCGGCGATGAGTGGTCGCAGGATCACCAGGGCGCCCTGCATCGCGCGAGCGGCGATCAGCATCTCGGGGACGAAGAAGTCGCCCTTCTCGAAGCGGCGCCCGACCTCCTCGAGGGAGGGGATCAGGGCCTTGAACAGGATGTCCATCGGGTCCATGCCGAGGCTCAACGCCTCTTCCGTGAGCGCTTTGACCTCGGGCGCGTGGCCGTTGAGCGTGTGCTCGAACAGCTCGGCTCGAATCTCTTCTTCCCTGCTCATGTGTTGCGCATCGCTCAACTGATGCTCAGGACTCAACAGTCTACGTGGCAGCCGTGTTACCCGCAACGGTAATGTTGCGCAATGAGCAACGGCGAGGAGAGGGAGGTAGGGGTTCGTTCGGTCGAGCGCGCGATCTCCATCCTCGACCTGCTGGCCCAGGGTGGGTGGCGCACCGGGGCGGACGTGGCCCGCGAGCTCCACGTCCACCGGTCCACCGCGTTGCGGCTGCTCGGGACGCTCGAGCGGCATGCCCTCGTCGAGCGCGACCAGCGCACCGCGAGGTACCGGCTGGGGCGCCGCCTCCCTCAGCTGGCCAGCGTGGTGACAGGAGAGTTCGATCTCCGCTACGTCGCCCGGCCGGTATGCGAGCAGCTGGCCGCCGCGGCCGGGGAGACTGCCACGCTCGACGTCCTGGCCGGGGACGTCATCGTGCCCATCGAGCAGGCCACGGCGTCAACGTCTGTGGTCAGTGTCAACTGGCTCGGGCGCCGCACGCCGGTCCACTGCACCGCAAGCGGCAAGGTGATCCTCGCCTTCGGACCGGCCCCGGTACGCGAGCGGCTGCTGGGCACACAGCGGGAGCAGGTCACCCCTCACACGATCACCGCCCGAGCCGAGCTCGAGTCGCAGCTCGAGGCGGCCCGCGCGGCGGGCGTCGCCCACACCTACGAAGAGCTGGAGGTCGGCCTGGACGCGATCGCGGCTCCCGTCTTCGGAGCGGACGGCGACGTGGTGGCGGCGCTCGACGTCTCCGGTCCATCGCACCGCCTGCGGGCGGCCGGTAGGCCCGACCTCGACCGCCTCACGAAGGAAGGTGCGGCCGACATCTCCCGCCGCCTGGGCTATCGGGGGAGACGGTCTGAAACCTAGCCGACAGGGCGGATTAACCGAGGCCTCACTGAAATCAACCGCACGCCCGAGATGTGTCCTTGCAACATCGGCGGGCTGCAATCATGATTGGCCTGCCTATCTGGTTGGGGAGCAACCGGGCCGTATTTGGAGGGGAAACCAAGGATGAAGTTCGCCAGACTCACGCGCCATCTCGGCCTTGCCGTGGTGGCCTTCGTCGTCGTCACAGCCTGTGGCAGCACGTCGTCCGGGACTGCCACCTGCAGCACCGCCAAAACGGCGACGTCGGCCTCGGCCTGCGGAGGGATAGACGCTCTGGTCGCCGCCGCGAAGGCCGAGGGCAAGCTGAACGTCATCGCGCTGCCCCGCGACTGGGCGAACTATGGGGCGATCCTCGACGGGTTCACCGCCAAGTACGGGATCGCGATCACCTCCGACAACCCCGACGGAAGCAGCCAGGACGAGGTGAACGCCGTCCAGCAACTCGGCACGACGAGCCGCGCTCCGGACGTGCTCGACGTCGGCATGGCGGTCGCGCTTGCCAACCTCACCCTGTTCGCGCCCTACAAGGTCGCGACGTGGAGCGACATCCTCGACACGCAGAAAGAGTCGACGGGACTCTGGTTCCAGGACTACGGCGGGTTCATGTCGATCGGCTACGACTCGAGCAAGGTGCCCGCGATCACGACGATGGACGACCTCCTCAAGTCGAACTACAGAGGGAAGGTCGCCCTCAACGGAAACCCGAAGCAGGCCAACGCCGCGCTCAACGGAGTCATGATGGCCAACCTCGCGTCGGGTGGCACCCTCGACGACATCAGCAAGGGAGTCGATTTCTTCCACCGCTTGAAGCAGGCCGGCACCTTCGTTCCAGTGCAGGCGACGACGGCGACGGTGAAGAACGGGACGACCCCGGTCGTGTTCGACTGGGACTACCTGTCCGCGGCACACGGTAAGGACGTGCCGGCGTGGAAGGTGTTCGTGCCGAACAACGCCATCCTCGGCGGCTACTACGCGCAGGCGATCAACAAGAACGCACCTCATCCCGCGGCGGCGCGCCTGTGGGAGGAGTACCTCTACTCCGACGAAGGCCAGAACCTGTGGCTGAAAGGTCTCGCACGGCCCGTCCGCCAGGCGGCCATGGAAAAGTCGGGCAAGGTCGACAAGACGGCCGCCGCCGCCCTGCCGGCCGTCAACGGCACGCCCAAGTTCATGAGCCCCGACCAGGCCACCGCGGCCAAGAACTACGTCGTCGCCCACTGGGACGCGGCGATCGCTTGACAGCCGCCGGCAATCCGGCTGTAGCAACCAGCGCCGGCCGCCCACTTGCGGGCGGCCGGCGACTTTCCCTCGACTGGCTCGGCGCCGTTCCGTTTCTCGCTTACGTGGGTCTTTTCTTGCTAGTGCCGTCGGCGATCGTCGGCTTCGGTGCCTTTTTCAACGCTGACAGCACCTTCACGCTCGAAAACTTCGGCCACCTGTCCCGCTCCTACGTGGTCAGGGCCACGATCGACACCACGGTCATTTCCGCCGTCACCGCCCTGGCCGGCGCAGCG
>WNEY01002229.1_pt1 | contig 14141 bp, 20 predicted proteins | sample 5400531 | NCBI WGS metagenome assembly WNEY01 (sample SAMN13153338, study PRJNA577476) | soil metagenome | isolation source: 200 cm saprolite under Douglas fir tree site 1 | place: USA:California | collected 2015-04-18
GTGTCGGACCTGGATCCGGCAGCACGCCGGAGGCACCGGGAACGCAAGCGCCGCTGCCTACAACAGGTGCGTCGAGCAGCTTCATGGTCATCGGCAACGACAGCGGGATGGAGGTCGTGGTGCCGTTCGCGGAGTCGGATGCAGCGCGCGTGGCCGGCAGCCAGGACGCCCAGGTCACCTTCGACGCGGTGCCGAACGTGACCATCACCGGCAAGGTGATTGCGGTGGCGAGCTCCGCCACCATCACCAGCGGGGTCGTGAACTACTTCGCCACCATCAGCCTCGACCAGGGCAACGGGTCGCTGAAAGAGGGCATGACGTCGAACGCGACGGTGGTCGTGAGCAGCGCGACGAACGTGCTGACGGTCCCTGACCTCGCCATCACGCGTCTCGGTGGGCAGGCGTACGTCAGCGTCTACTCCAACGGCGGACAGGTGCAGACACCGATCGAGACCGGCGTGGTCGGCGACACGTATACCGAGGTCACGTCCGGCTTGACCGAGGGCCAGCAGATCGTGATTCCGACACTGCGGGTGCCTTCCGGAACGAACACCCGCGGTACAGGCGGCTCGCCGATCCGCATCGGCGGAGGCGGATGATCGACCTCGACGCGGTCACCAAGACCTACCGCATGGGCAAGGTTGAGGTGGAGGCCTTGCGAGGGATCGACCTGGCAATCGGCGACGGCGAGTTCGTCGCGATCATGGGCGCGAGCGGCTCGGGCAAGTCCACCCTGATGAACATCGTCGGCTGCCTCGACGTCCCCACCAGCGGGCGCTATGTGCTCGACGGCACGGATGTGGCCAGGCTCGACGACGATCGACTGGCCGCGATCCGCAACCGAAAGATCGGATTCGTCTTCCAGTCGTTCAACCTGATCCCGCGCACGACTGCGCTGCACAACGTCGAGATGCCGCTCATCTACGCGGGGGCCCCGGACCGGAAGCGCCGATCAATGGCTGCCCTTACCGCAGTGGGAATGGCCGATCGGGCCGCCCACCAGCCCACGGAGCTTTCCGGAGGCCAGCAGCAGCGCGCAGCGATCGCGAGAGCGCTGGTCACCGATCCCGCCATCCTCCTGGCCGACGAACCCACCGGCAACCTGGACTCCGCGTCGAGCGTCGAGATCATGAAGCTGCTCGTCCAGCTCAATCGCGAGCAGGGCAGGACCATCGTCTTGATCACTCATGAGCCGGACATCGCCGCCTTCGCGAACCGCGTCGTGGAGCTGCGGGATGGGCTCGTCGTGAGCGACCGGCGGAGGGCTGCGTGAGCGTCTTCGAGGCGCTCCGTGTCGCTTTCGCGGGGCTGCTCGCGAATCGCCTCCGAAGCTCGCTGACGATGCTGGGCATCCTCATCGGCGTCGCGGCGGTGATCCTGCTGGTGGCCGTTGGCAATGGCGCGAGCGTGCAGATCAACAAGCAGATCCAATCGCTCGGCGCCAACGTGATCTATGTCTATCCCGCGAACGCGAAAGGCACCGGCGGCGTGTCTCAAGGATTCGGCACCAGCCAATCGCTGACCATGGCGGACGTCGATGCACTGAACAGCGGTCAGCAGGACCCGGACGTGCTGGCCGCCATTCCAATCGCGCAGAGCGGTGGTCAGATCACTTACGGAAACCAGAACTACTTCGCGCCGACCACCGGCACGACCGCCGATTTTCCGAGTGTCCGCGACTACCAGATCGCTGAAGGTAGCTTCTTCACGAACGACGACGTCCTGGCACAGCACCGGGTGGTGGTGATCGGACAGACCGTGGTCGACAACCTCTTCGCCGGCTCAGACCCGGTGGGTCAGACCATCAAGATCAGCCGGCAGAGCTTTCGAGTGATCGGCGTGTTCGCACCCAAGGGCGGCACCGGCTTGGGCTCGCAGGACAACGTGGTGGTCGCGCCGATCACGGCGGTGTGGGCGTACCTGAGCGGCAACAGGGCCAAGGGCGTGAGCCAGATCGTGGCGTCGGCCTCCTCCGCCGGCACGGTGACCGCGGCCGAGAACGAGATCACGACCGTCCTGCTGCAGAGACACCAGGTCTCGGATCCGAGCCTGGCGGACTTTCAGATCCAGAGCCAGCAGGACATCCTGAATCAGGCCAACTCGATCGCCACGGCGCTCACCCTCGTGCTCGGCGCAATCGCGGGGATCTCGCTAGTGGTCGGGGGTATCGGAATCATGAACATCATGCTGGTCACTGTCACCGAGCGCACCCGAGAGATCGGGATTCGTAAGGCGATCGGGGCGCGGTGGCGCGACGTTCTCACGCAGTTCCTGATCGAGGCGATGGTCCTCAGTGGTCTCGGTGGCGCGCTCGGCATCGCGATCGGTGCGGCGCTCGCGCTGGAGGCGCCGCACATCCCCGCGATCGCGAGCTCGGGCTTTCCAACGCCGGTGGTGTCGCTGCCCTCGGTGTTGCTGGCCTTCGGCGTGTCGGTCGGCATCGGACTGTTCTTCGGCATCTATCCCGCCAATCGGGCTGCGCGGCTGCAGCCGATCGAAGCCCTGCGACACGAATGAAATGGAGTAGCCCGGATATGAGAACCGCAATCGTCGCCCTCGTCGTGCTGGTAGGGATCCTCGGCGGCTTCTACGGCGGATACACGGTGGGACACAGCAATGTCGCCGCAGCGACGTCGTCCGGCACCTCGGGGCAGCGCAGCGCCGGCAACGGTGGGTTCACGGCCGGACGAGGCGCCAACGCCGCAGTCTGTCCGACCCCAGGCTCCACGCCGGCCGCCGGCTCGACGGCGCTCGCCCGCGGCACGGTGACGAACCTGACCGCGACTTCGATGACGGTCACCAACACCGGCTGCAGCGTGACCATCACGTTCGCGCCTTCAACGACGATCCAGAAGCAGGTAACGGGGTCGACCGCCGACCTGGCCAACAAAGAGACAGTGACCGTGACCGGAACGCGCAGCGCCGACGGCAACGTCGTGGCCGTGACCATCCAGATCACTCCAGCCGGTGCCATCACCCGACCCGGCGCGGGTGGGACGGCGTCGCCTTCGCCCGGCGGCTGACGCTTTCCACAGATGCCCGCCCGGCTGGTTTGGACGCTGGTCGCTTTTGTGCTGGCGCTGGCAGGCTGGCTGATGCTCATCCAGTCGGTCGCGGGCCAGGCCGGTTTTGTATTGATCGGGGTCGGCCTTGGTATCGGCTGTGCGGTCCTCGGCAGCCTTGCGCATGACGCCCTGGCCGGACCGCGCGAACGGTTGTAACCGCGGCGGCCTTAACAGGCCGGGTTGTGGCGGCCGTCAAATCTGAACGAAACTGACCAGCGGTAGGTGTGTTCGCGGCTGGGGGAGGGAGCCGCGGGAGAGGGAGGGCCCCGAAAGGGGTGGGCCGGCAACCGGATCGCCACAATTACGGGCGTGGACAGGATCGTCCTCGAAGGCATGGTTTTCAGTGGTAGGCACGGCCTCACCGATGCCGAGCGAGCCCGCTCCCAGCGATTCACCGTCGACATCGAGCTCGAGGCGAACCTGGCGCGCGCCGCGCGGTCGGATCAGATCGAGGACACCATCGACTACCGACGAGTGCGCACGATCGCGAAAGAAGTAATCGAAGGCGAGTCCGCGCGTCTCATCGAAACCCTGGCCGGTCGCATCGCGCGCAAGGCACTGCAGGTGCCGCGAGTCGCGGCTGTCTCCGTCAAGGTCACCAAGCGCCCTCCGAGCATGAGGCCGATCGACGGCGCCGCCGTGCTCATGCGGCGCGCGCGCAAATGAGCGTCGTCTATTTCGACTGCTTCGCCGGCATCTCGGGCGACATGGTGCTAGGCGCCCTGATCGACGCGGGCGGTGATCGCGCCGTGCTGGATGCCACCGTCGAGGCGCTGCGCCTCGGCGACGAGGTCGCGATCGATGTCCGCCGCGAGCATCGCGGCCACCTCGGCGGTACACGAGTCGAGGTCGCGACGCGCGGTCCGGCGCGCAGGACCGTTCCGCAGCTGCGTGCGGCGCTGCAAGAAGCCCAGGTGCCAGAGGCCGCCAGAGTGAGCTCACTGCGCGCTCTCGGGTTACTGGCGCGAGTCGAGTCCGAGCTTCACGACACGGATGAATCGAATCTGCACCTGCATGAGCTCGGTGGCGCCGACACTCTCGTCGACCTGCTCTGTTCTTTCTGGCTGCTCAACGAACTGGGAGTCAAGCGCGTCTACGCGTCGCCTCTGCCCGCGCCACGCGGCCGGCACGGCGAGATGCCGCTGCCCGCACCTGCGAGCGTCCGCGTGCTGGCGGGGACCGGAGCGGTCTTCGAAGAAAGCGACGAGAGCAAGGAGCTGGTCACGCCAACCGGCGCGGCGATACTCGCGGCGAGCGCCGTCTTCGAGCGGCCCGCGATGACGCTGCGCGCGATTGGCTATGGACTCGGTGCTCGCGAGACACCTGGCAATGCGCTTGCTGCATGGATCGGGGAGGAGGTCCCGTCGGAGCTCGGCGTAACCGTGATCGAAACGAACATCGACGATATGGCGCCCAACATCGTCGCGGCCCTCGTCGACGATTTGATGGCGGCCGGCGCGCTGGACGTCACGGTCACCCCGGCTCTCATGAAGAAGGGCCGCCTGGGCCAGGCCGTTGCCGTGATGGTCGATGCGCAGCACGTCGCACTCCTCAGCGAGAAGCTGCTGCGCGACAGCTCGACGCTCGGTGTTCGCCTCAGCCCGGTCAAGCGTGTCCTCGCCGGCAGGCGCATGCAGGAGGTCAAGACGTCGATCGGCACGGCTCGTGTGAAGATCAAGGAGCTCGGAGGCAAAGCCGTCGACGTCGCGCCTGAGTACGAGGACTGCCGCAGGCTGGCCCGCGAGTCCGGTCGCGCGCTGCGCGATGTGATGCGCATCGTCGCGGAGGAAGCAAGAGAGCAGCTCGGCCTCACCTAGCCCTGCGACTAGCCGATCCCGCGACAATGTGGCCGTGACTGCCCGCGTGCTGGATGGAAGGGCGTTGGCCGCGCGAATCATCGAGGACGTTGGCGTCCAGGTCGCGGCGCGAGTGAGCGGCGGGAAACCGAGGCCGTCGCTTGCCACTGTCCTGATCGGCGACAACCCAGCCTCAGGGATTTACATCCGGTCGAAGCAGAAGAACGCAAAGCAGGCGGGCATCGAGACCTTCGACCACCGCCTGCCGGACACGACCACGACCGAAGAGCTGCTGAAGCTGGTCGAAAAGCTCAACCGGAGCGAAGAGGTGAGCGGTGTGCTGATCCAGCAGCCGGCTCCGCCACAGGTAGATATGACGCGCGTGATCCACGAGCTCGACCCGGTGAAGGATGTCGACGGCTTTCATCCCATCAACGCCGGCATGGTGGCGCTCGGGTTGCCCGGGGCCGTCGAGCCGTGCACGCCGGCGGGAATCATGGAGCTGCTCGAGGATGCGGGTATCGAGATCTCAGGCAGCAATGCGGTGGTTGTCGGCCGCAGCAACCTCGTCGGCAAGCCCGCCGCTCTGCTGCTGCTGCGGCGAAACGCGACTGTGACCCTGTGTCACACGCGAACGCGCGACCTGGCGAGCCACACGCGCTCCGCGGACATACTGGTCGCGGCCGCGGGCAGGGTCGACCTCATCACCAGGGAGATGGTCAAACCTGGAGCCGCGGTGATCGACGTGAGCACCAACTGGGTCGGCGGAAAGCAGGTCGGCGACCTCGGCGCAGGCGTGGACCAGGTGGCCGGTTGGTTGACACCAAATCCCGGCGGTGTGGGGCCGATGACCAGGGCGATGCTGATCAAGAACACCTTCCAGGCCGAGGCTCGGCGACGCCCCTAAGGGCAGCGGGAGTCTCGACTTGACGTACCTCGAGACGATCGGCCACATGTCCCGGCTCGGGCGCTTCGGGATGAAGCTCGGCACTGAGCGCACCCGCGCGATCCTGGACCACCTCGGTGCACCTGATCGAGGGCTCAAAGGAGCGCTGATCGCCGGCACGAACGGCAAGGGGTCGACCGGTGTCTGCCTTGCGGCCATCCTCGAAGCGGCCGGCCACCGGGTCGGGTTCATGCCGAAGCCGCACCTGGTCTCGTACACCGAGCGGATCCAGATCAACAGGAAGCCAATCAGCGAAGACGACTTCGTCGCGACCTTCGAAGATTTGCGGCCGACCCTTGACGACATCGCCGCCGAGCTCGGCCAGGCCACCGAGTTCGAGATGCTGACAGTGCTGGCACTGGCGTACATGGCACCGCGGATCGACCTGCTCGTGTGCGAGGTCGGACTGGGCGGCCGACTCGACGCGACCAATGCGCTCGACCTCGGCACCGCGGTGATCACCAACATCGACTACGACCATCAGAAATATCTAGGCAACACCATCGAGCAGATCGCCAACGAGAAGGCGGCGATCATCAAGCCGGGCAACAAGGTCGTCACCGGCTGCGAGGGAGTCGCGCTCGAGATCGTCGAATCACATGCCGCCGCAGCCGGCGCTCAGCTGTGGCGGTTCGGCCACGAGATCACCGCCGTCTCGCGATCGCGCGGATGGGATGGCCATACGCTCGACGTCAGCGGTCCGGGGTTCGAGCACACCGGCCTCGAGCTGCACCTCCTTGGCGACTACCAGACTGCGAACGCCGCGCTCGCCGTGGCGTGCGCGCACACGATGGGGGACGTAACCGACGACGCGATACGTCGGGGCCTGGCGTCAACAGAATGGCCGGGCAGGCTGCAGCTGATCGCGGAGCATCCTCGGGTGATACTCGACGGCGGGCACAACCCCGCCGCTCTCACGCGCGCCGGGGCAGCGCTGCGCGCCCTGATCAACGGCGAGCGGCTCGTCGCCCTCTTCGGGATGCTGAGCGAACGCGATCCAGTGCAGATTCTCGCTGCGCTGCGCTCGATGGACCCGGACGCGGCGGTGTTCACCGAGGCCGAGAGCGCCGGAACCCACGCCGTCCCTGCGACCCAACTTGCGGAGGTCTATGGGTCAGACGGTGAGGCGGTCGCGCCGGCAGCCGCGGCGCTTGCGCGAGCCAGGGAGCTGGCGGGCACCAATGGCAACGTGATCGTGTGCGGGTCGCTTTACCTGGTCGGTGAGATCCTGGCCCTTTCCCAGAACATGCCGCAACGAGATGTAGGCTAGATAAATGCAGCAGCAGGCAACGCAGACATTTCGCCGGGGCAAGGACCGAATCCTCGGCGGCGTGTGCTCTGGGCTCGCAGAGGGTCTTCGAATCGATCCGCTGTGGGTGCGCCTCGGCTTTGTGCTGCTTGCGTTCCTGCAAGGAGTCGGCCTGCTCATCTACATCGTCCTGTGGCTGGTGATGCCCGAGCAGGTCGAAGGCCAGGACCGCACGTACTCAGGATTCGACTCGATGGGAGCTGACCTCAAGCGGATCGGCGCCGAGCTCAAAAGTCAGTTCGGCGGCACGCCGAAGCCGGCGCCCACGCAGGAGCAGCCCGCTCCATCTGAACCCACCGCGCCCAGCAGCAGCGCGACGCGTTCGACCGGTCGCACGTCGATCGGGCTCGGCGTCGTGCTCGTTGCCGTGGGCCTGATCCTGCTTGGCGCCAACACCGGGCTGGTGCAGTGGTCGGTGATCTGGCCCTCTGTCCTGATCATCCTCGGCGTCCTGCTGCTCGCGCGCACTCTGGATCGACGCAGCCAGCAGTAAGCCTCAGCGGCCGATCAGACGCCTCAGGCTGATCGTCCAGTCGCGCTTCGGCGCCGCCAGGAACGCGGCGCACAGGTAGACGCATCCGGCGATCATCGGCAGGAGGAGCAGCGCACCGATCAGGGCCCACTGCCAGCCGCCGCTCATCACGAGCCCCGTCAGCAGCACCGCGGCGACCAGCAAGCCCGCCGCGCCGAGGAGCAGGTCGTTGGCCGACCGCGGGCCCGCTCGCCGCAGCGATGGTGACGCCGCTGTCGCATCGTGCGCGCCGGCGGCGCGCTTCGGCACCAGGCCGTAGAGGAGGAGCACGACACCGCCCAGGCCGGCGAGCAGCGTGACGACCTCAGCGATCAGCCCCTCGCGCGTGTCCGCGACATGCGTCGCGGCGATGAATGCGATCGCGACCAGGGCCAACCCCGCAAGGGCCGCGATCCAGCGAGCCACTACGACGAGGCTGCCAGCACTCGCTTGCGCAGCCTGCGCATGCCGTTGAGCCAGCGATCGTAGTCGGTCGCTTTGCGCTGAAAGTACTCGGCCACCTCGGGATGCGGAAGGATCAGGAACTTCTCCTGGCGGATGCCGTCGAGGACGACGTCAGCGACCTGCTCGGGCTCGACTGCGTTCGCGGTCAAGAACTCGAGCCCGAGCCGTGACTCGGCCGCGAGCATGTCAGTGCGCACTCCCTGGGGACAGAGACATGACACACGGATTCCGTCCTCTCCATGGGCGATGGCGAGCCACTCGAAAAAGGAGAGCGCCGCTGCCTTCGTCGCTCCGTACGGCGCGGCGAACACGTGATTCAGCAGGCCGGCCGCCGAGATCGTGCCCACGAGGTATCCCTCGTGACGGGCGAGCATGCCGGGGAGCACATGCCGCGCGATCAGTACGTGTGACATCACGTTGACGGCCCAGATGCGCTGCCAGTCCTCGTTCGCCGCCTCGGGCCCTCCGCCGACAGCGATGCCGGCGTTGGAGCACACGATATCGATCCGGCCATAGGTGGACTCGGCCTTCGCGACCATCGCGCGCACCGACGACTCATCGGCGACATCGCATGACACTGCGATGCCTTTGATCTCCTGAGCAACGGACTCGGCGCCCTGACCATCGATATCTGCAACCACGACGCCGGCCGCCCCCGCTCTGGAGAACCCTCGCGCGAGAGCTCGGCCGATGCCGCGAGCGGCACCGGTGACGACAACGACCCGGCCGCCTACCTCCATCGGGGTTGGCGGCGACCGACCACGTATCCGCCGATCGCGAGCACCGCGAGCGAGGCGATGACGATGGCAAACCACGCCTGTTGGGACATAAGACCTACTTCGCCGCCGACCGCGGAGCAACCGAAGAGCGCGCCGATGGATGCGGCGGTGAAGATGACGAAGCGGCCTCGCGGCAGTCGCGTGCGAAACTCGATCAGTGACCAGGCACCGAATCCGACTGCGACGATCAGCACGACGAGATGCATGGCGTCGACGATCATCGATCGGAGTCTACGCTGCCGTTCTCATCCTGAGCCCTGGCCCTGACTCGCTCACGTTAGTCACAGGTTTTTCCACACTTGACTCTTTGGAGAGTGGCTTAAGCAATCGCTTCTCATCGGGACCGGCTCACCTCCAAAAAAATTTTGTTGATTTACCCAAAGGTGCCCCGTCCGCGAATGCCGTAAGCGCATAGAATCTCTCCCCATGGTCGGTGGGGGACTTGACTACAGCGCGCCGTTTCAGCGTGCCATAGAGCTAATCGGTAAGCGCTGGACCGGGGCAGTTGTCAAGGCTCTGATTCCCGCACCAGCTCGCTTCAATCAACTGCTGTCGGGCATCCCGGGCATCAGCGATCGCGTGCTGACTGAAAGACTGCGCGAGCTCGAGGCCGAGGGAATCGTCGAGCGACTCGTGGATCCGGGCCCGCCCGTGCGCGTGAGCTATCGACTGACGTCTCGCGGACGCGCGCTCGAGCCCGTGCTCAACGCGATCTCCAATTGGGCGGAGAGCTGGCTGGAGACGACGGCGGCCGCTGTCGGCTGATCGCTCGCGGCGCATGAGCGCCGGTACTCGTCCCGCTTCGGGTTTCGCAGGCATGACTGATAGGCTTTACCGGATGCCGATTGGCGACTTCCTCCGCCGGCGGCCGGAGGCGACAACCTGCCAGGCTTGCGGCTCTCCACTTCCAAGCGGTGCGATCTTCTGTCCCTCTTGCGGAGTGCGAGCCGACGACCCGCAGGCCGAGCCGCTGCACATCGTCGATCGGACCACCGGTCTCTTCAACGAGAGGTTCGTGCGTCCGGTGCTCGAGGACGAGCTCGCGCGCGCGCATCGCTATCAGCGCAACCTCGGCGTGCTTCTCATCGAAGGAGCGGAGGTCGGGCCGGCGGACGAGATGCTGAAGACGATCGCCGCCGCCCTTGCGGGCACTGTGCGTGATGTCGACACGCCAGGCGTGCTGGGGCGCACGCCGCCGCAGCTGCTCGCGATTCTTCCCGACACCGATGTCGCCGGGACCGCGCACGCGGCCAACCGCGTGCTCGCAGCGGTGAATGAAGCTCTCAAGGCGGGCGGCGGCCGCGCGACAGTGGGCCTCGTCTGCGTCCGGCCCGGCCAGCGCGTTCGTGCGGGCGCGGTGATCGAGAGCGCGAGCCGATCGCTTCGGTCAGGACGTCCCGAGATGCTCGGCAAGCCGGCCTGACGCTAGACATCTACCTCGCCCGTCACGGCGAGACCGAGTGGAGCCTCAGCGGCCGTCACACCGGGAGCACCGACCTGGCGCTCACAACGCGGGGTGAGGAGAGGGCTGCGGCGCTTCGAGCAAGGCTGGCGGGACTGCAGTTCGCGGCTGTTTTCTCTAGCCCGATGCAGCGCGCTCGGCGCACCGCCGAGCTCGCCGGATTCCCGCATCCTCAGGTCACCGACCTGCTTCGAGAGTTCAACTACGGCCAGTACGAAGGGTTGACCAGTGCTGAGATCCGGGCCTCGCAGCCTGGCTGGGAGATCTATCACGACGGATGCCCGGGAGGGGAATCGCCCGCGGACGTCTACGCACGAGCGCAGCAGTTCCTCGACCTCGCGAGCAACGTCGCCGCCGGCGGTGGAAGCGTGCTCGCGTTCGCACACGGACACATCCTTCGAGCGGTCGCGGCCGCCTGGCTGGTGCTCGACATCACGGCCGCCTCGGAGTTCCGGCTCGACGTCGCAACGCTTAGCCAGCTCGCCGCCACGGATCGCGGTCGGGAGCTCGCGTTGTGGAACTCGCCGTGATTCAGCGCCGGCGCACAGTCCAGGTCCGGCTGCGGACGCCAGGCAGCCCCGCGAACACGAGGTACGCCGACGTCGCGACGTCCGCGTGGTAACGGTGCCGTTCGCCGGGGTTGATTAGCAACATCTCACCCGCGAGAACCTCCGCCCACTTCTCTCCATCGTGGAACCGCAGCGCGCCGACGGTCACGATCAGCGCCACCGGGATGGCGTTGCGGTGCTCGGGCACGTCCTGGCCTGCCTCGAGACTCAGCCCAACCACGCGCATCGAGCCGCAGTCGCCGATCTGCTCGAAGCCGAAGGCGCGACGTTGCGCGCCCGAGCCCTGCACTGACACCGCACATATCATGCTCGGCCGCCGCCGTCGCACCGTTTGCGCGACATGAAGGTCGTGCACGCGGTCGGCGTGGACGGAGCGCGCAGCGCAAAGGGCGTCGTCGTCGTCATCGACGTCCTGCGAGCATTCACCGTGAGCGCATACGCGCTGGCCGGCGGGGCGCGCGAGTGCCTCCTTGTCACGACTGTGGATGAAGCGCGCGCCCTGGCGGCCGCCACGCCCGGCGCCATCATCTCCGCTGAGGTCGACACGCTGCCGGTCGCGGGCATTTCGATCAGCAACTCACCGACCCAGATAGTCGAGGCCGACGTGGACGGACACTCGGTCGTCCAGCGCACGAGCGCGGGTACGCAGGCCATCCGCGCGGTCGCAGGAGCTGAGGCCATGTATGCGGCGAGTCTGGTCGTCGCCCGGGCGACAGCACAAGCCTGCCTGTTAAGAAGGCCGCAGACCGTGACCCTCGTGGCGTCGGGCGACTTTCCGGAGGACCACGCGTGCGCTCGCTACATCGAAGCTCTCATGCACGGTGACGACGAGGACGTCTCGCGGCTGCTCGAGTCGCTCATCGACTCGGAGCGCTATCAGAAGTTCGCGCGCGGTGACTGGCCGGGCTTCCCCAAGAACGACCTCGACCTCGCCCTCGCCACCGATCGCTTCGATTTCGCGATGCCGGCGACCACCGACAAGCGCTGGGTGCGTCTCACCGCCGAGCGCGCGTAAGATCACCACGGGCACCAAGGGAATCCGGTGTGATGCCGGAGCTGTCGCGCAACTGTGAGCGAGGAGCCTGAGCCTGAATAACGCCACTGGGTGAGAGCCCGGGAAGGCAGGCGAAGGTGAGGATCCGCAAGCCAGGAGACCTGAATGCCCGAATCGAAGACAACCGTCCGCGCGCAACGGCACGGAAGCTCCTGGCGGTCGGCTTTCAGCAGCGCGTTCGGTAGGCGACCGCCTGGAGGTACGGCCCGTGCGGAAGCACATCTTGCCGGCCAGCGCGATACTGGCCATCGTCCTCGCGGCTGCTGCATGCGGCAGCTCAACGCCTTCGGCATCCGGAAGTCCAACGCCTGCATGCGCGAACGCGAGCGCGCCGCATCACGCCTACGTCGTGGTCGAGCACCTGTCCGGCAAGTCACTGCAGAGGTGCGTCGGCTTCACCGGCGACACCATCGGCGGCCAGGCACTGATGGATCAGTCAGGCATCAACTACCAGACCCAGACTTTCAGCTTCGGCAAGGCCGTCTGCGCTTTAGACAGCGAGCCGGCGCAGTTTACGAAGTGCCTGCCGCAAGACGCGCCTTACTGGGCGCTGTTCGTGGAGACCGGCGGAGCCTGGGCGACTGCGCAGACCGGCTACACCGACGTGACTCTCCATGACAAGGACGCACTCGGCTGGCACTACGTGCAGTCGACCGACGCCTCACCCGCTCCACCGCCGCTGGCGAATGAGAGCTGAGCCAAATCACCTGAACGCGCGAGCGGTGGCGGCGTGGTCGGCCGCGTGCCTGGTCATCGTGCTCGCGACAACCAACCCCGTCTACAAGACCCTGGTGCTGGCGGCGGCGCTTGCAGCGCTCGTCGCCGGCGCCGGCTTCAGGCGGACGAGGCGGCTGTTCTTCGCCGCGGTCCTCATCGCCGCCTTTGCGGTCGTGCTGAACCTCGTCTCGGCGCATCTCGGGGCCACGGTCCTGTTCACGCTGCCGGCGCAGCTGCCGGCGATCGGAGGCCCATACACGCTCGAGGCGCTGGCGTACGGCGCGACAGGCGGGGTCACCGTCGCAGCCGCCCTCCTCGCCGCCTCGCCTTTCTCGTTGCTGCTCGCCTCGCATGAGGTGATGGACGCGCTGCCCGCCGCCCTGTCGCGCACAGGGGCAGCCGTCGCGGCCGCGCTCAACCTGGTGCCCGCGGTGGGCGCGACCTTCGTCCAGGTCAGCGAGGCTCAGCGGATGCGGGGGTGGCGGCCGCGCGGACCACGTTCGTGGGCCGAGGTCGCGGTGCCTGTCGTCCTGACCAGTGTCGAGAGCTCGATCCAGCTCGCGGAATCGATGGAGGCTCGCGGTTTTGGCTCCGGCCCTCGCACGCACATGAGTCCCGTACGCATGAGCTCACAGGACTGGGTCCTGGTGGTCGCATCGGCATCGGCAGCTGCGCTGTTCGCCCTTTCGATCGCGGCCGGCTGGGCCGGGCCATGGGCCCCGTATCCGCTGCTCACCGCGCCACCAATCGATCCGCGCCCGCTGATCGCATGCCTCCTGCTTTTCACGCCCGCCCTGCAATGGCGATCGCGCAGCTAGACCGTTTCACTTACACGTACCCAGGCGCGACCGCCGCAGCCCTGCGCGACGTCAGCGCCCGGATCGAGTCGGGCCTGACCGTCGTCACGGGCCCGTCTGGCAGCGGCAAGTCGACCTTTCTGCGTGTCTTCAATGGATTGGTGCCGCACTTTCACGGCGGCCGCGTCTCCGGCGCGGCGACGGTTGCCGGCCTTGACGTCCTCGTGACGCCGACGCGCGTGCTCGCGCGCAACGCCGGCTTCGTGTTCCAGGACCCTGAGCTGCAGACGGTTTATGCGACCGTCGACCGCGAGGTCGCGTTCGGACTGGAGAACGCCGCCGTTCCGCAGAGGGAAATCGCCGTGCGCGTGAGCGACGCTCTGCACGAGGTCGGCATCGACCACCTCGCGGGCCGAGCCGTGCGCACACTAAGCGGGGGTGAGCGCCAGCGGGTCGCCCTCGCTTCGGCGCTGGCTGTGCGGCCTCGCCTCGTGGTCCTCGACGAGCCGACCTCACAGCTCGACCCGGATGGCGCGGAGCTCCTGCTGGCGGCGGCGCGCCGAGCGACCGCGGACGGGCGGGCCGTGATCGTGTCAGAGCACCGATTGAGCCGGCTGATGCCTGGAGCCAATTCGCTTCTGGTGGCTGACCGAGGGCGCGTCACAGAAGGC
>WNEY01002231.1_pt1 | contig 14140 bp, 18 predicted proteins | sample 5400531 | NCBI WGS metagenome assembly WNEY01 (sample SAMN13153338, study PRJNA577476) | soil metagenome | isolation source: 200 cm saprolite under Douglas fir tree site 1 | place: USA:California | collected 2015-04-18
TCGCCGGACATGGCGCACCCGTGCCGCTGCGCCGCTTCGGTGGCGGCTTCAGCCTGCCTGTGCGCCGGCGATCCGTGCCTCTTCATCCAATCCAGCGGCATGTCAGTTCTCGCGGCAACCCGCGCCACGCGCGGGCCGCCTTCATCATGGGGCTCTCTGGTCTGTTCAACCTCAGGATTCTCCAGGCCAGTCGAGAATCACGCGGACGCGATCGCAGTGGGATCGTTCTTAATATGTGATCGATCGCACAAACACGCCATCTCCGGCGCGGGACAGGAAGTTCTCCATCACGAGCGCCCTGAGCATCGCGGCGGACACCGAGGGTGCCACCCCAAATAACTGCGTGGCCTGCAGCTTGGTTAATTTGAGCCCCGGCGTTTCTCGGTATTGTTCGCGGACTCGCTGCAGCAGTGCCTCAAGTGGTGCGGAGGTAGGGGGGATGGTGATCATGGCAGCCTGATTTCTCGGGAAACGAGCCTTGATGAGGGCAGGGGCCAGCGCTGGAGAACGCCCAGCGAGGTGGTCGGAGTCTCAGGAAAGCGTGAACCCTGACAGTACACCTTTCCCCTGAGCAGCACAAGCGCGCGGGGGAGCGACTTCCGTGGCCGTGTCGAGGGGCCATGTCCTGTTCGCAAATGTTAGTGTCCAGCGTTGCTGTGGCGGCACCGATGGCGGAGCGCAGCGCGCGGACGAAAATCACGCAGGACCGCGTGCTCCTCGGCCCGCGCCTGCTGGTAAATGCTGGTATCGCGGCGGCCGCTACCGAGGCCCAGCAGTCCGTGGCGAAGTCGTCGTGGGTGTCTATGCACCGGCGAGACATCAGGGATCGGCCCCACAATTTCCTGGCGAACCCGGCGGAGAGTTCAATGGGACCGTGTGGGTCCGAGTTGATTGACGACCTTGCCGTCCGCATCGAGAAACGAAATACTGGGCGTTCCGTCGGGGGTGACCTGTAACAGGATTCTCTTTCGTCCGTTGCGGTCCATGAGCGAGACGCTGGCGACTCCTTCTTTGTCGTGGCCGATGAAGACACGCCGTCGATTGCCTGCAGCGTCAGTGTCCGACAGAATGAGCCCAACGATGTGGTTCTTCGAATCGTCGACGCCCGCGAGTTGAACAAACTGAGAGCTCGCCCCGTAGCGATCGAACGAGAGGTTCACGCCAGAATCCACCACCTCGCCGTTCAGGTTGCGGTGTCCACCGAATACGAGACCGCCGTTCTCGGTCCCTTCGTCGTTGTAGAACAGCATGCCGGCGTACGGCCGCTCGACGCGCGGATTCTCTTTGCCTCGGACAATGACGCCCGGCAGGCGTGCATGGTTGGAAATCACCATGCGCAGGGTGCCGTCCGGCTCACGAACATTGATGCGGTGCACGTCGATCTCGTCAAAGTGTTGAACCCGTGCCGCCGCGGAGCCCGCTAACGTGAACGCCGCGAGCAGTGTCGTCAAAACAGTCGAGTAAACAACGAGGACTTGGGTAAGCATGGGTCTTCCTTTCGGCTTCGGCGGTCGTCAGCTCCCGCATCAATATACGGGAATCGAATCCGATCAGTTCTGATGTGAGTCGGTTATCGCCCACCAGTCTGGATCGTCGTCGCAGTCGGTGTACTACAATGCCACGCACGGCCATGGGCAGGCGGAAACGCGACCGACAGCCGTGCATGTGGGTGGCGACGGCGGATTTCCCGACAGCCGCCAGTCACCCGTTCTACACGCGCTTGAATCAGCTGCTGCGCGAGCATGGATTCGACGTCTTCGCCGAAGCTCAGTGCGCCACGTTCTACGCCGACATGATGGGCCGACCCGGTCTGCCGCCAGGGATCTATTTTCGGCTGTTGTTGATCGGCTATTTCGAGGGCATCGATTCGGAGCGCGGCATCGCGTGGCGCGCGGCGGACTCGTTCGCGTCGCGCGACTTCTCGGCGTCGGACTGGAAGCTGCGCCACCAGACCATTCGACGATTTCGCGGACGCGTCGATTGATCGATCTCGAAACGCATCGTGCTGGGTTTACTTGGGTGCTGCAGTGCCTGAGTACGGCCGGCTTGGTCAAAGGCAAGACGATCGGCATTGATGCCACGACGCTCGAAGCAAACGCGACGTTGCGGAGCATCGTTCGGCGAGACAGCGGCGAGAGCTAGCTTTCCCCTCGACATCATTTCGTGCCTCACGTGACTATCTCAATCCGTCTGAGGCGTGGAGTTGCCAAGCTTATCTTCTTCGCTGAGCTACACCAGTCGTCAAGAAAGAATAAACGGAGCGCCGTCTGATCTGAGCCGAGGGTGACACTTTCCACCAGGTGACAGACTCGACCCCGACGCGTGGCCGGCGATACTGTTGAGACTCGTCCAGATACGACCCCGGCCGCGATGGTGAGCCTATACTTCATGTGGGTCGAGCGGCTACGCCAGCAGGTGGAAGAATTCCAAAGAACCGTCGAGGAAGAGCCTCCGGACGGCCCGACCGCTCCTCGAAGAGCTGCACGTCCTCAGGCCAAAAGGCGGGGTCATGGAAGACGAATGGACTCAGGTGATTTCCGGCGGTCGGCTCGTGAAATTTACCTACTTGGATCTTCCGGAAGGGAAAGCATTTCTGACAGCCCAGATTGCCGGCCATGACGTCGTCTACTCAGTCATTGTGCGACACGCGGAACACCCATTCACTCGCGAAGGCGTTGAACGTCACTTCGACTATGAGTGCCCGCCAATTTCGAACTGAACCGTCTCGAGTCCCCGGCAGCTTCCCACGAGTTCAACGACGATGCCCGACATTGTGTCCGGGTGGCCTGCTGTCTTCGATAATCCATAGGCTCGACACCGGGCGCGGCGCAGGTGAGCGTCTCCGCGTCGGGGTCGCTGCAATCGTTCTTTCGTTGCCACCGTGCGTCTCTCTCGTGTCCATGTTGACCGTTGTCCCAAAACCTCATTGGTCAAGAGCGAGCAAAGAAGCAGGATGGGTGCCACCAATCCGTCGGCGCCTTCCGGTGCGTGCACCAAGCTGTTCGGCCGTCAGCGTCGCGCAGTCGGGTGGCCGAGTGCGAGGCGACGGGACTAAGAGTGCTTAGCGCCATCCGTGCCTGCGCCGCCGGCTGGTGCAGGTCTGAGACCAGGGTCGGCCGCGGGAAGGCAGGGTTGCTGCTGGAAGATGACGCGGCCGTCCGGGTCCAGTCGGGTCGTGCGCTCGTATCGCGGGCTCTCTGGACTGCCAAGTTGGTAGCCAGCGACGGCAGCGTGAACGTGTCGAATGAACGTCGTTCCGTCGAGTCCGATGAAGAGACCTTCATTGATCAGCATGGACGGAGTCTATACCTTGTCGGGCGGACGTGCTGAATGAACAGGAGCGACCGACCCTTCGCTGTTGGTGATGCTGTCAGGACTCCTGAACCGGCGCTCTCCGCGCATGCTATCGGTGATCGATCTCTGAGATCTACCGCGCTGGGAGCGACAACGGATGCGGAAGGCTTTACCGTCATCGCATTGCGGGCATCTCCTGCACTCTGTTACAGTTCCGCTCGCATGCCATTCGAAGCCCTGGGAATGATCGAGACCAAAGCTTTCATTGGGGCTGTCGAGGCAGCCGACGCGATGGTCAAGACTGCGAACGTCGTGCTCGTTGGCAAGGAATACATCGGCGCCGGCTACGTGACCGTGATGGTACGCGGCGATGTCAGCGCAGTAGAAGCTGCGACAGACGCAGGGGCCGCCGCGGTGCGTCGGCGAGCTGGTGTCAGTACACGTCATCCCCCGCCCGCACACGGAGCTCGAAAAGATTTCCCAACGGCAGCAAAGACCCCGTGACCGCGTAAGCGCCTCTGGCGGAAGAAGTCCAGGCAGCGTCAGCCAATCGCGACCTCGCCTCGATGGCGGAAGTGCAGTGCGCGCGCGCGGCGCGCCAAGCAGGCCTCTCCAATCTAGAATGCCAGGCCAGAACCGGTGCCTCGACCGCGTCCAGTAGAACAGCCCACGACCTGGAGCGTGTTTCGCCGTTGTGTTGCCGTGCGATGGCAAGCCCCGCCCGCCTCTAACGTTTCCTCCGCTCCTTCATCTGCTCGACCCGCCGCAGCAACAGCTCCGACTGTCGTTGGAGATCTTCTGCCCACTTCACCATACTGGCGGCGAGGCGTTTGAGTTCGATCGCGTCGCGAGCCAGAGCCGTGCCGTGTCGCTCTAATTCGGCCGCCGACTTTCGCAGCGTCATGGGTCCCCAACTCTCTTCTTCGGACGGTTCCAGCGCGGTGTTCGACGAGTCGACGCCGCTTGCTCGCAACGATCTGTTGCCGCGTCGTGAGAACTCGGTGCGGGTGTGCCAGGGCAGGTCCCGCCCGCTGGGTTCTCGAAGGTCACGAGCCACTAGCTACTTCGCGGTGAAGAAATGACCGCGTAAGGCGCTGAGTGGTACCGATGGCCGGCGGCCGGCCGTGACCGAACGTTCGATTCTGCCGATTCTGCGATTGCGACGATCGATCTGCCGTACTAACATGCCCGCGCAAGATGACTCATCAAAGGAGCGAGCATGGTACAGCGCCGACAGCGCGAGCGGAGTCTGTTCGAAGTTCTGTTGCCCGATGGGCACAAATTGTGGCCCGACTGACCGTTCAAGAAGCCGAACATCAGATCGTGACCGCCTACGAGATCCATGCGGCGCGGCCCGCCGACGTCACGTTGTGGACACCGGCGCTGGATCGGCATCAGACGATCTTCGGTCGGGCGCGTGACCTGGCCGCCGGCGATCGGGGCTTCAGCTCGGCGACCAATGAACAGGCGGCGACCACTCGCGGTGTCCGACGCGTCGTCTTGCCGCGGCGCGGCCCCAAGTCGCCCGCGCGGCGCGCGCATGAACACCAGCGTTGGTTCCGTCGGGCGCAACGGTGACGTGTCGGCTGTGAAGGCCGCATCAGTGTGCTCAAACGCCAACATGGACTGGACCGCTGTCGCTACCATGGCGCAGACGGCATGCATCGCTGGGTTGGCTTACGTGTCATCGCGAACAATCTGGTGAGCACGGCGACCTTCGCAAGCGCGCGGGCCACCAGATAGAGAAACGGAAGAAATGAAACGATCGGTCAGCGAGCCGGCCGCACGATCGGGACAGAACAGCTCCGTGAGCGGTCATTTCTTCACCAGAAAGTAGCCAGAAAGTATCTAGTGAGGGCCGCCGGTTCCGGGCAGGGGTGCTCATGTAGCTGGTTGTAACACTACATCTTGAACGGCCGACGGCTGCACAACAACACGGCGAGGCTGCACGTCTTTCGGGGTGACGAATTCCCGTGACTGCTCGGGGAGGGGCGCGTCGCGACGGGCACGCGCTCAATCGTGGTCACGCTCGCGATAGAGTGCGAAATCATGCACTTTCGCACCCTACAGCCACACGCCCCCTTACGACGGCGCTCGACCCTCGACGTCCCCCCGCGTCAACGTTCGAGCTAGCTGCCTCGGCCACCTTCGTGCCCCCGCGAAAGAGCAATGGACCTCGCACACTGATTGGTGGATTCTGCACGACGGGATACACGCGTCACGAGCCGGGGGCTGAAGATGGCGACGCACAAGGCAGTGACCACGGAAGATGAGATGTTCGAACTGGTCGCAGCGTTAAAGGTTCTGAGGGCGTACTTGAGCCATGAACTGATCGATGGGCAACTGGTCACCGAGGAGGAATGCCGCCAGGCGCAGCGGATTGTTACCTTCACCCTACGGGAACGCAAGCGCTCCATTGACGAGCAGGCGCACCGCCTCCGGTTTCAAAGCACGCTCGCGCAGGCGCGCCAGCATTGGTCCGAAGAGGCGAAAGTGCGGCACTGATTCGACGTCTGATAATCAGCCTTACCCGACGCTGACTAGGGCGAAAGCCACAGCACGCGACCGCCGGCGGTCGGGCGCCTGGTAGTGGGTCAGTGTTTGACGGAGCGCACCCGAGACTCGCTTTGGCGCTAGAGTATGGAGTTCGGAGGTGCTTCGTGGCCGACGAGGAACGAACCGCCCAGATTGACCGACTGCTGCGGAGCCTTTCAGAAGCGACGGCGCGAAAGGCCGCCCTCATGTCCGAATGGCCAGAGTTCGAGGCCAGGATCGTGGCGATCAGAGAAGCGCTCGGCAATCCCTTTTTCTACAGCGGCGCGGATCACGGGCGACCCGAGAATGCCGACAAATCAATTGCGAAGTACAGCGGCTACAAGAGCCATGAGCCAGGTCTACGACTCGCTCGAGCTCTCTACAACGCTGACCGTGAGCTGAGCACGCTTCGGGAACGGCTACGTGAGTTGGGCCGAAGCGTCGACTAGTCAGACAAATTTCCTCAGTAACACCAGACGTTCAAACTACCCATTATCGGGCGCCTCGACCTCGCGATGCCACGCGCCGCGCACGGAGAAGATGCCGGCGCGGAGTGCGGCGGACCCGGAGTTTAGTTTTTTCTGCTGTACCGCCTGTGGCCACATGTGGATCGTCGGCAAGATCCTGCCTGCCGCGACATAACCCGCCCTTCGCCAGTCTTCGCGCGCGGTTCGCCGGCCGGTAGCCAGTCGCGCGGTAGGAGCGCCCCGAAGAATTTTCTGCGGAGAAAGCGCCTCGAATATCAGTCGGTCTCGTTCGTCAACTCGGTGAGCAGCCACACGGGCAGATCGCTCGCGAGCAGGGGGTTGGGCCGAAATGCTCGCCACTCACTTCCTCACCACTAACACTGACGACGCCGACGGCGCGACCATCGGCCGTCGCAATTGGCGACCCGCGAAGGCTGACGCCATGAACGATGTGAGCACGCTGGAGACTTACGATTAGTTGCGGTATAACTCATCAGCAACCCAATTCATTCTGGAGATCACTAATGCCGATGTTCAAACGCGGCTGTGCTCTTCTGCTTGTGACTTTGGCGTCGGTGTGCACCGGCTGCAACTCGACATCATCGTCGCCCACTCCCACGCCGACCCCAACGGTGACCACGTTCTCACTGAGCGGACAAGTTACCGACAGCACGGACCGCAACCGGCATCTCCGGCGCAACCGTGTCCATTGCTGACAGCGTGAATGCTGGCAAGTCCGCGACGACTGACGGTTCAGGCAACTACAGTTTCGCCGGGTTGCAGCAAGCAGGCTTCACGGCGAACGTGTCGTCAAACGGTTACATCTCGTCGTCCAAAAGCGTGACGCTCACGTCAACCGGACGCTCTCGTTTCAACTCACACGGGTGCCCACGACGACACTCAGCACGCTCACGGTGAACCCGCTGCTTCCGGTTAAGTCCTGACGTGCGTGCGATTGCCATGCTGGTCCTCCTCTCATGAGTGAGACCAAGTGCGGCCCGGTTGCGATGGATGTCTGAGTCTCTCCAACGGGGTCACGATGATCGTCGATTGTCGACGAGGATCGGCCACCATGTCAGCGATCGCCAAGACCGGAGCCATGCTGTCAAACGGGCAGGAATGCGCCAGTGATTCAAATCGGCCGTAGCTTACCGAACCTGGTCCGCGGCTACGATTGCACGACTCCAGAGGCATCACCAAGTTTCTGTGTGCGGCGACGGCGTCGAGCAGACGCCGCGGGTGCTGTTAACCGGATTTCCCACAGGCAAGTCGAGCACCGCGCGCACGCCGTCGCTGTGGGCTCGTTCGTTAATGTGCGGTCGATCGCACAAACATGCCCTCTCCGTTGCGGGACAGAAAGTTCTCCATGACAAGCGCCCTGAGCATCGTGTCGCACATCGCGGGTGCCACGCCAAATAATCGCGTGGCCTGCGGCTTGGTTAATTTGAGCGCCGGCATTACTTGGTATTGTTCGCGGACTCGCTGCAGCAGCGCGGCCGATGGTGCGGAGTCAGCGGATGTGATCATCGCAGCCTGATTTCTTGGTGAAAGCGAGCCTTGATGAGGGCAGGGGCCAGGGCTGGAGAACGCCCAGCGAGGTGGTGGCAGTCAGGAAAGCGTTGGACGGTGAATGTACACCTTTTCCCAGAGCGGCACAAGCCGCGCGGGGGAGCGGCCCTCTCCGGGGTAGTGTCTCAGTAGCTCGGCTGTGTCAGGTTTCGCTTGTTGAAACGCGGGCGCTTAGCGGGTCTTAGGTCGCGCGCGCCTGATTTCGCCTCTGCGCATCGCCTGACTCCAGCGTCGCCACCAACTGTTCCAACACTCCGGGCTCGACTGGCTTGACCAGGTGGTACTCGAGTCCCGCCTCCCGAGAGCGGCGGCGATCCTCTTCCCGATCAAAGCCGGTGAGGGCCACCAGGACCGGCGTCTCGGCCCCGAGTTCCGACCGTAGCCGCCGGGCCACTTCGTACCCGTTCATACCGGGCAGACCAATGTCCAAGAACACGATCTCGGGTCGAAAGCTACGCGCCGCTTCGAGAGCGGCAAAAGTGTCGCACGCGATGCGCACCTCATGCCCCATCAATGTCAACTGCATGCCAACCATTTCCGCAGCGTCGACGTTGTCATCGACGACGAGAATACGGCGGGTCGGCACCGGCGCGGCAGCCTCGCCCGTCGCTCGAGGCAGCCTCGAAGTCCTTTCTTTCGACTCCCTCGAAGTGACCGGCAGGCGCACCGTGAATTCGCTGCCCTGCCCGAGGCCGGCACTGTCGGCCTGCACGCTGCCGCCGTGGAGCTGAACGATGGTCCGGACCAGAGTCAGGCCAATGCCCAGCCCGGCGTGGGCGCGCTCGTACGAGTGATCCACCTGCATAAACATGTCGAACACGCGCGGCAGCATGTCAGGAGCGATGCCAATGCCCGTATCTCGTACCCGGACGACAGCCTCACGGCCCTCCCGCTCAACGCTCAGCCAGATGCGGCCACCCCGCGCGGTGTACTTGGCGGCGTTGGTCAGAAGGTTGGAGAAGACCTGAGCCAGACGGGTCCGGTCTGCGTCCAGGTACGTCAGGTCTGGTGGAAGGCTCACCGTCAGCTCTTGGCCGGCTGCGTCGATCAGCGGTTGGCTCGTCTCGACCGCGCTGGTTACTACCTCCGCCAACTCGACCCGCTCTTTCTGCAGGTCGATCTTGCCGCGGCTGATACGGGAGACATCGAGCAGGTCGTCGATGATCCGGACCATCTTGTGCATCTGCCGCTCCATCACCTGCTTTGCCCGCTCGTTCGACGCATCACCGGCGTCGGTTCTCTGCAGAATCTGCAAGGCGCTTGCGATCGGGGCAAGCGGGTTGCGGAGCTCATGCGCCAGCATGGCCAGAAACTCGTTCTTGCTGCGGTCGGCTTCCGACAACTCGGTCACGAGACGGCGCGCCTGATCCTCCAGCCGCCTGCGTTCGGTCATGTCACGGTTTATTTCAAGCGTCGCCACCACAGCACCCTGTTCGTCTCGCAGGAGGACTTGCCGGCTCTCAACCACGATTTGCGTTCCATCACGCCGCGTCTGCCGCAGTTCACCCTCCCAAAGGCCCGATTCACGGAGAGCGGCATCGATGTCTGGAGACGTAGAGGGAGGAAAGGTCTGAGGGAGCGTGTCGCTACCCTGTCCCCTCGCTTCGTCCTTGGACCATCCATACGTCTCTTCGGCGCCTCGATTCCAAAACGTGACGGTCTTAGTAGCATCCCGCACGATGATGGCGTCACGGGAATGCTCGAGGAGAAACTGGTGGCGGCGGTGCGCTTCGTCCTCCTTGCGCTGGGTGACGTCCTCGATGGCGAGGAGAATCCGTTCCGTTGCACCTTCTTTTTGAACCAGCCGGCGGGCATTCAGCACCATGACCCTGTGCCCGATATCGGGAAAATTGCACGTGACCTCGAAGCCCTCAAACGACTGGTCGGTGGGAAGGATCTCGTCCAGAAGCTTCCGAAGTCCGGGAATGTCCCATTGATGGTTTCCTAGGCTATAGAGGAACTCGCCCTCCGTCTCGCGGGGTGAGACCCTGAACGCCTCATAGAAAGCCTGATTGGCGGACTGCACGCGAAAGGCGCCATCAAGGACGACGAGCGGTCCGCGTGCCGTTGCCACAATCGCGCTCGCGTAATCCCGTGCCTCCCTGATTTCCTCCTCGGCTCTCTTGATCTCGTCGATATCGAGCAACATCGCCACCACTCCATCGATCTGCCTGTCAGCGGTCCAATAGGGATGGACTCGCATGATGTACCAGCGTCCACGTCGATCGTGAATCTCCTGTTCGTGGACCCGAACGGTGTTCATCACCTCCGTCAGCCACTTCTCCAAGTCGGGCAAGTCGACGCTCAGCTTGACGTCGCCAATGGAGCGGCCCACATCCGCGGGGAGCACATTCAAAATGCTCGCTGCCAGCGGCGTTACCCGTCGGATGCGCAGGTCGACGCCGACCATGATGATGGGGATGTTGGTGCTGGCAAGAAAGTTGACCAGGTCGTCATTGAGCTGATTGAGTACCAGGTTGCCTTTCTGGAGCTGCTCGTTCACCGTCGTCAGCTCCTCGTTGAGAGATTGGAGCTCTTCCTTGGCGGTTTCCAGCTCCTCGTTTGTGCTCTGCAGCTCCTCGTTGCTGGAGAGGACCTGCTCGTGCGCCGACTTCAACTCCTCGCTGGCGACCTCCTGCTGCTCGATGGCCGACTGAGCATACTCGCGCGTTGCGGCCAGTTCCTGTCTCAGCCGCGCGACCTCGCTCTCGCTACTGGCCGACGCACTCTCACCAGTCGGCGCCGCGTTCGGCCCACCCGCTGGCATCAGCCAACGGGATACCCGGCGCGTCCATGAGTACCTCGGTGGTATCGGCTTCACGGCCGAACTGTTCCGCGAGGTCGCGCTCGACACTCGCCCAGCATCGCCTGCGCTGTTCGCCAACTCGGGCCCCGCCCCCGATCCGGCCTCCTCGAACAGCACGAGAAAGCACCTTGCGGTGGAGCCGGGCAACTTGACGGGCACGACCCGCAGATCGATCGCTCGGGCCTGCCCGGCCTCGCGGACCGGCACCGCGCGTCGGCGCACCGCCACGTGCTCGCTGCGACACTCGTCGAGGGCGCTCCGAAGCTCGACGAACAGCCCCTCACGCGCCATCTTGAGAAGATTGAAGCTGGCATCCCCCGGCGCGGGTTCCAGATACCGGCCGGTCTGCCCGCGGAACTGCAGGATGTTCAAGGTCTCGTCGACGAGCACGCCGGGGGGCGCGTAGTGACTCACGGCGAGGCGGTCGGCCTCTCGTTGCCAGTCCGCAGCAGAAGCGGGGCGTGTCGCGATCGCCTTCTGGCCCGCCGGTAAGCCAGCGCGCACCTCTGAGACGGTGAAATGGGGATACTGCCGCACGGCGGTGGCTTTCTTGGCATAAATGCGGTGCTTGTAGTCGACGACGGCAAACAAGTCCGAGAACGCGCCCACCGTCTCCGAAGATCCAAGCACGAGAAAGCCGGTCGGGTTCAAGGCGAAATGAAACGTCGGAAGAATCTTCTTCTGCAAGGCCGGTAACAGGTAGATCAGCAGGTTGCGACAACTGATCAGGTCCAGTCGAGAGAAGGGAGGATCGGCCGCCACGTTCTGCCTGGCGAAGACGCACAGGTCGCGGAGGGACTTGTTGATTCGGTACCCGCCTTCCTCCTTCGTGAAGAAGCGGCGCAGCCGTTCCGCGGAGACCTCCGATGCGATGTTCTCAGGATAGAACCCCGCCCGGGCCTTGGCGAGGGACACGGAGTCACTGATATCACTGGCAAAGATCTGGATTGGCGGACGCACTACGTGTCCATCAAGAAACTCGCAGACCGTGATCGCGATGGAGTACGCCTCCTGGCCGCTGGAGCATCCTGGCACCCAGATCCTGAGGGGCACTGACGGTCCATTGGCCTTCACGATCTCGGGAAACACGCTGGTCTTGAGCGCCTCAAAGGTCTCCGGCTCCCGGAAGAAGCCGGTCACGTTGATGAGCAGGTCCTCGTAGAGCGCCTCGATTTCGGCGCGATCCTGTTCAAGAAGCCGGGCATAGTCCGCCAGACTTGGCTGCATTCGGAGAACCATGCGGCGCATGATGCGCCGACTGACGGTCGTGTCACGGTAATAGGTGAAATCAACCCCAAGGGACGACCGCAGCAGGGCCACAATCTTCGTGAAATGCTGCTCCTCCGCAACCGGCGCCGGACCGGCTGCAGCAGCTAAGGGCGAGACATAGGGGTGCTGGCCGAGCCGCACCAACTCCCGCGCAATTCCCTCGGGTGGCAGGATGACATCGACACACCCACTGTGGATCGCGCTCTGCGACATGCCTGAGAACTTGGCGGACTCCTCGTTCTGAGCGAACGTGATGCCGCCGGCGCCCTTGATCTCCTCCATACCAAGCGTTCCGTCGGTGCCGGTTCCCGAGAGAATCACCCCGATCGCGCCGGACTGCTGGTCCTTGGCCAGTGAGCGAAAAAAATGGTCGAGCGGCAGATGCGGGCCCACCTCGCCACGGGGCGTCAGGTGCAAGACGCCCTGCGCGATGGTCATGTTCGTGTTGCGGGGGATGACGTAGACGTGATCCGGCTCCACTACCATGCCTTCGGTCGCCTCAACCAGAGGCATGGGCGTGGCCCTACCCAGCAGCTCGCTCAGCTTGCTCTCGTGCTTGGGATCGAGGTGCTGCACCAGCACGAAAGCCATGCCCGGATGATCCGGTAGATGTGTCAGGAGGTGAGTGAGGGCTTCGAGACCGCCCGCGGAGGCGCCGACCCCAACGATGGGGAACCGACTCAACGGCGTTTGCGAGTGATCCGGAGAGCGTGCTGCCTCAGCAGCATCAGATCCGGCTTGGGACTTAGGAGATTCTTCGGAGTCCATGGGCGTTCTCCACCCTTCGGACTCGCCTTGCTCGGCGGAAAACTCATGGGGGGCCAACTGAGCCGCACGACGGGGCGAGGGGCATTGTCCGTTCGGCCGGGTCTGGCGAGGATGGGCTGCCTAGCCGTTTCACTTGAAGAATAGTGAACAGGCCACTTGAGCCAGGATTTCCATTGTGGCCGCCCGGATTGCCACTCTTATACACCCACACCCACGCCGCACGGCCGGATTTCTTTATCGAACGTTCTTCCAGCTCCCAAGCCCCGTCAGCTCAGTCCGCGTCGACGTGGAACCGACTACCGGCGATGGCTGGACCGATTCGATCTGCTCCGGTTCGTCCTTCTCGCAGATGAGACCGACTCAACGCTGCGACAGATGCTTGCCCTCTTGCGCGCTGGTAGCGTAGCGCCGCAGGCTGAGGCACACGTCGAGCGGCCCGAGCAGGAGTTCACGTTCCAGCTGCGGAGTGGTCAAGTGCAGGACACTCACAAGCGTAAACCAGGCGGAACTCGATCGTCGTGAACGGAGCGCGCTTCCAAGTTCCGGAGTGTGTGGCTGCGACCTGGTTCTCCGCGAGAGAAGCCGCTGCATACGACACCTCGAAGTCGGTGAAGGCATTCGGCGAGTAGCGGCGCTACAACGGCATCATCGCGCGCAGCAACGGCTCGGTTTCGAAGGCCGACCTTGATCGCGTCCTGCGGCGGCGCAAGCCGCGCGGGGTGATGCGCGCGCTCAGCCTTGCGAATGTGAGCAGGAGACATCCGACAGAGTGAATGGCGGTAGCCGACCACATGGGAGGTCGATCCGCGGATTCCGATCGAGGGTCCCAAGCGGAAGAAGAAGCTGCCCGAGGCGAATGTGGCCGCGGCGCCGCCGGCGGCGCCGAAGAGGTCGGCGCTGAGGAAGAAGCCTGCTGCGCCCAGGCCACCGCCGTAACGCCACGCACGCTGCGCGTCGGCCTGAGTCACGAGCGTCACAATCTGCGAATCGGTACACCGGATGACGATCCGGCGTTGTACGCGCGCAAGTGAGGGCTACGAGGGGAAGGGAAGAGTATGAAGGTTGCTGAACTAAAGACGGCACGTCGTCGACGCGCATGCCCGGTGTACGCCGACCCGTTGATTGCAGCCGCTGTCGCTGTGATCGATGGCCGTCGCATCCGGCTTTACCCGAAAATGCATCCCCAAATGGTTCGGGGTGTCTGGCTGAATTTCGAGAGGAGCGCTGTACTGCGCGGTGCGAAACGAGTGGATATACAGGACGGCATCCCGCCACTGGATGACGTTCCGGCAACCTCTCAATTCAAGTACGACCGAAAGCGGGATTCGTTCGGATCGAGAACGCGGAGATCGACTCCCACTCGGACTTTCCGTCCTGCTTGACAGCGAGATACACCGGGCTCTTCCCTTCGTGATCACCGAGCGCGAGGATG
>WNEY01002232.1_pt1 | contig 14136 bp, 6 predicted proteins | sample 5400531 | NCBI WGS metagenome assembly WNEY01 (sample SAMN13153338, study PRJNA577476) | soil metagenome | isolation source: 200 cm saprolite under Douglas fir tree site 1 | place: USA:California | collected 2015-04-18
GCCTGCGCGGCCTGCGCGGCGCGCGGAGCGAACAGATGCTTGATTGAGGCGAGTGCGCGGCAGTACGTGCTCGGCGGCGGCGATGTCGTGTCGATGCCAGGCGGCCCCAGCGCCGCGAGCTTCGCGATCCGCCGTAGCTCGCTCGCAACCGCGAGGACCGCCTCGTTGCGCACACGCCGCAGATCCTGGTTGGCGCGAGCGACCACGTCCTGCATCGCGCAGATCGTCATCTCGCGATCGCCGCGGTATTCGTCGTTCTTGGTCGGCTCGAACGTGTTGCTGACGCCCGCGACCTTGATCCGATTGACCGTGTAAAACGTGCGATTGAAGTGCTCGGGATCGGTGCGCTTGATCTCGTGCATCTCGCCGTCGCGCAGCGTCAGGTAGAGATCGGTGCCGCCGGAGCCGTAGGCCATCCGGCCCGAGTCGGCCATGATGATCCGGCGCCGGTCGGGGTCCTCGAGATCGTAAATCGTCACATCATTCAGGGCATTCGCAGCGGGGTCGATACGGGTGGCGCGCAGGAAGAATTGTCCCGCCACGACCTCGTTGATCACCTGTTCCTTCAACTGAAACGTCGGCTTCTTGCGTTGGATGTCGACGAGGAGCGTCCGCAGCGTGTGATTGGAGCGCGGCAGGATCTGGTCATTCCAGAGCAGCGCGATCAGACCGATCAACGTGGCCCCGCCCAGCACCGGCGCGAGTATCCGGCCCACGCTGATGCCGCTCGCCTTCATGGCCGTCACTTCGTTGTCGGCCGCGAGATGGCTGAACGTGTACAACACGGCGACGAGGACCGCCATCGGCAGCGTCATCGCGACGATGAAGGGGATCGACAGCGCGAACACTTCGAAGATGACGCCCCACGGCAGTCCCTTGCCCACGAAGTTGCCGAACTGCTTCGCGACCTGATTGACGAGCATCGCGAACGTGAGCGCGGCGAGCGCGTAGCCGAGCGGAGGAATGTGTTGCCGCAGGATGTAACGGCTCAGGATGCGCACGGTTGGTCGCGCCATTATATTCGGAACCCCAAGTCTCTACAAGGGATGCGGCGTCTTGCGCAGATAGTCGGACTCGCCCTCACGCTCGTCGTACCCCGGGTTCATGCGCAGGCTCCTGTGTACACGTTTGGCGTGCCACCGCTCGCGCCGCCGCGCAATCCCGCATTAGCGCCAGGCGGCCGGCTGGGCGCGCGCGTCCCCCCATCGCTCCTCGCGCGCGCCTGGGCCGATCAGGTTCTGGCGCGACGACTGCCGCTGTTCGGCGCGCCCGCGTTGATCGCGGAAGTCCCGCCGCCCCCCGCCGCCCCTTCGCCGCCCTCCGCCGCCCCTTCGCCGCCCGCCTTACCCGCCGAATTGGGCATGAACCTCAACCTGCGGCTCGAGCTGAAGGCCGACCAGTTTCGCAACTTGCGCTGCACATCGCAGGAGCTGCAGCTGACGCTATCGGGATGCAGCTCTGGATTCCCGACGATCACGCCCAATCCGCAGTATGCGATTCGCACCGCCGGGATCGTGGGGCAGCGGCTGCACGTCGACGTGGACTTCGACAGCCAGCGCGAGTTCGACGCCAACAACAACCTCCACGTCTGGTACGAGGGACTGGAAGACGAGTTCCTGCGGCGGGTGGAGGCCGGCAACGTGACCTTCCAGGCGCCGGCCTCGCGATTCATCACCGCCGCGATTCCCGCCAACAACTTCGGCGTGCAGGCGATCGCGCAGGTTGGCCCGCTCGAGTTCCGCGCCATCATCGCGCAGCAGAAGGGGAACGTCGTGAAGGATCGGTTCTACAGCGTCGGCGACGTCACGAGCCAGCCACTCGATCGCGAGGCGCGAGACCTCGACTACGAGTCCGGTCGGTTCTTCTTCGTGATCGACCCCGCGGCGCTCCCCGGCTATCCGGCCATCGACATCCTGCGGCTCGATCAGCTGCCTCGGCCCGATTCACTGACCGTCGGCGCGCTGCGCGTCTATCGCCGCCGAGCCATCGCGCCGACCTCGAGCGGGAATCAGAACGTGGGCGGCGTTCGCGCGGTCGCGTGCGGGCCTGGCATCAAGGCGGTGGATTGCAACGCCCAGCGCGAAGGTCCCTTCGAGTGGGAGATCCTGCTGGAGGGGAAGGATTACTACGTCGATCCGACGGGTGCCTGGTTCGCGCTGGCCAATCGCCTCGACCAGAGCGACTATCTCGCCGCCTCGTACATCACCGCGAGCGGCACCGATTCGGTCGGCACGCTCCCGGTGGATGCGAGCACCGATAGCGCGAAGGTCGACACACTACGGCTCCTGTACGATCCCAAACCGTCGGTCACCGCATCGTCGCCCACCTTTCGCTTCGAGATCCGCAGCGCGTACCGCGTCGGCGGGCGCGAGATCGACCGCACCAGCGTCGAGCTCACTTTGAGCGTGAACCAGCGCGAGCGCAGTGCCCCCCCGACAGGCGATACCTACCTGCAGCGGCTGGGGATGGCGCTGGAAAACGACGCGACGAAATTCGATCAATACAACCGCCTGTTTCCCCGCGCCCGCGATCCGAACCAGGGCGATCCGGTGCGCGACCTCTTCATCGTGTTCCCGCACCTCGCGCCCTTCGCCGATGCGACGAAGCTCGCCCCAGCGGAGCGCAACGACTCGCTGTACCGCACGCCCCGCGTCTATCTCGCCACCCAGGGGCCGCCCTCGGTGTTCGCGCTGCACCTGCACGCCGAGGCGACCGCCTCCGCCGACCGGTCCCTGCTGTCGCTCAACAGTTTCCAGATCCGCGAGGGCAGTGAGCGGATCTACGTCGGCAACCGGCTGCTCACGCGCGAAACGGACTACACGATCGATTACACGACGGGGCAGCTGCAATTCAAGAATCCGGACGCGCTCTTTCAGGGAGGTGGCGCCGCGCAGATACGCGCGCAGTACGAGGAGCGGGCCGCGTTTTCGCTTGCGCCCACGACGACCTACGGGCTCGCGGCTCGGTACGACCTGGGGGCGGTAGGGCAGGTGAACCTGCTCGGGATCTTCCAGAACGAGCAGAGCACGTTCACCCGGCCGCCGCTCGGATTCGAGCCGTCGTCCGGGTTCATCGGAGGGATATCGACGCAGCTGCGGTTCCAGCCCGAGTGGTTGACCCGGTTCATGAACGCGCTCCCCGGCGTCCACACGAGCGTGCCGTCGGCCCTGAGCGTAAACGGCGAGCTGGCGATCTCGAAGCCGTCGCCCAACCGCTTCGGCCAGGCCTACATTGAGGAATTCGAGGGGGGAGCAGCGCGCTCGATCATCCTCACCGACAACACGTGGCACTGGGGCAGCATCCCGACCTCGGTTCGTGGCGTCGAACCTCTCGGCTTCACCGGGGGGGGCACCTTCGATCCAAACCAGGCGGCATTCCTCACGTGGCAGAGCCTGCCCTACAGCGTGAGCAACGGACTATTCGCGCCCATGCAGTTTCTGCCACAACAGATCGATCCCACGCTCCGCTTCATCGGCCAGGCGCAGGCCGCCGAGCCGGTGTTGTGGCTGACGCTCAAGCCGGACAGCGTGCTCGGGCTCGCGAACAATCGTCGTGGCTCGCCGGACTTCGGCCTTCCGAACTGGACCAGACCGCCGCAGCACGCGCCACGCTGGCGTTCGATCACGCAAACGCTGTCGGCCACCGGCGTCGATCTCTCGCGGGTGGAGTTCCTGGAGCTCTGGGTCTGGGAGGACGCCGCGCGCGTCGCCCGTGCCAACGGCACCACCGTGCTGTTCGACTTCGGGGGCATCTTCGAGGATGCGCTCGCCTTCACGCCCGCCGCGTTCACGGTGAGTGCGGCGGGCGACACGACGTACTCCGGCGTGCGGCGCGCGGGCGCGGGCCGGCTCGACTCCGAGCGCGATCCGCGTACGCACACCTGGAGCGCCACGATCAACGACGAGGGCATCCTCTCCGACCGCGTGGTCGACGGAATCTTCGACTCCACCCGCGGGGTTATGGTCGACACGCTGCCGCTCTGCTCAGCCACGGAAAACGGGCAGCTCGTTCCTTACGCGTTCGGTGACATTCGGTCGCGTTGCGGCCGGCACAACAACGCCGTCGACACGGAGGACCAGGACGGCGACTTCGCGCTCGACTCAGTCGCCGGCGTGCGGACCTCGGAGAGCTTCGTGCGTTACGTGTTCCCGATCGGTGATCCCCGGTACTTCGTGCGTGACGGCGGCATGAACGCGGGTGCGGGCTGGCGCCTGTACCGGATTCCGTTCCGCACCGACACCCTGCAGGTCGGCTCGCCGAGTCTGAGGCAGGTCCAGGCGCTGCGCATCACCGTCGTGGCGCCCGCTCCCGCTGGTTCCGGCCCAGAGCCCGAGCTGCCGTTCGCACTCGCCCGCGTGCGGCTCATCGGCAGCTCCTGGGTAAAGCGCAGCGATACGCCTCTCCCGGGGATCGGAGGCGACCGCGGCACCGGCGTCGGCGAGGTCATCGCGTCCGTCGTCAGCACGGAGAACCAGGACCTCGGCTACACGCCGCCGCCCGGCGTCACAGACGAAGCGGGACGTCGCAATGCCGGATTGCAGATCACGGCCACCGAGATCAACGAGCGGTCGATGCGCCTGCTGGCGCGCGGGCTCGGTCTGGGCCAGCGCGCCGAGGCGTATCTCCGGTTCACGACCGAAGGCGACAAGAATTTCCTGAAGTATCGGACGCTGCGCGTCTGGGCGCGCGGCCGCGGCGTCGGGTGGGAAGACGGAGACCTCGAGTTCTTCATCAAGGCGGGGAAGGATCAGAACAACTTCTACATGTACCACACGCCGGCGCGCACGACCTCGTGGGAGCCCGAGGTCGTCGTCCAGTTCGAGCGCTGGCTGATCTTGCGCGCGCGCATCGAGCAGGCGTGGCTGTCGGGAGACAGCGCGCGCGTGTATTCCGGATGTCCCGATTCCACGCTCGTGCCGAACGACGGCGCCTTCGTCATGTGCGACGGTCCGTACATCGCGCATGTGCGCGATCCCGGCACCGCGCCGCCCAACCTCGCCCGCGTGCAGGAAATCGCGGCGGGCATGTGGCGCCTCCAGACCGGGGCGCTCGTGGACCAGGCGGAGTTGTGGGTGGACGACATCCGCCTGGGCGACGTCGTGCGCGAGACCGGTGCGGCGGGCGCCATCGATGTGGCGGTCGCGGCGGCCGATGTCGCCGACCTCGCCGTCAGTGTGTCGCGGCGCGACGGGCAGTTTCGACAATTGACCGACGATCCGTCGTACGTGACGGACAACAGCGCCAACGTCAGCGGCACGTTGCGGGTGGATCGGTTCCTTCCCGATCGCTGGGGACTCTCCGTTCCAGTGACGTTCCAACGAACGCTGGCGGGCAGCGACCCCTTCTATCTCAGCGGCACCGACTTGCGGGCCGATGCCCTGCAGCGCCTCCGTCGGCCGCAAACCAGCACCGCCAGCTACGGGTTTTCCGCCCGGCGAATCCGCCAGGCCACCCGGGGGGGCGGGGGGGGCGGTCTGGCGCGCTGGCTGCTGGACCCGGTGTCGCTGTTCGGCTCCTACTCGAGCGGCGATACGCGCACCTCGCTATCACGCGCGAATGGATCGAGCTACGCGTTCAATCTCGACTACACGATGGCGCCGAACCCGGCGTCGGTCCGGGTGGCCGGGAAGGCGGTGCGACTCAATCCGTCACGCATCCATTTCCGCTCAGGGCTGGTCGGCAGCGACGCGGAGCGGTTCACGTTCGTCGTGCCGATTCAGCAGGCGGGCGACACCGCGCCTCCGGCCGTCTCTCAGACACGGCTGTGGCAAAACTCCGGCGGCGTGCAGCTCACGCCCGTGACTGGCATGCAGCTCGGTGTCGATGCCGTGTCCACCCGAGATCTGCGCGATTACGGCGACTCGACCACGATGGGCCGTGTCATTCGCCAGCAGCGCTCGTCCCTGTTCGGCAGCGACGTCGGTCTGGAGACGCAACGGCTGGTCACGACGTCGATGTCCCTCACGCCCCGCGTCGGCACTTGGATCCGGCCGCGGGCTGCCGTCGGCTCGTCGTTCGCATTCACGCGCGACCCCAACGCCCGCCAGCCGGCGCGAACGGTCGGCGACACCGCCGGCGAGTTCCGGGTTCCGGCGGCGTTCAGCAACGCGCGCCGGCTCGAAACCGGTGCGCAGCTCGACACGCGCCGCCTGGCGCAGGCGATCTTCGGCGACTCGTCAGGCGTGGCGGGCTGGCTCGGCCACATCACGGGTCTCGACGTGACGTACAGCGCGCAGCAGGGGTCGAGCTTCAGCCGGGCGACGGGGACGCCCTCCGCTGGCTACCAGCTGGCGCTCGGCGGCTTCGACGCCTTCCGGCAGGTAGACGGCCTGCTCGCCACGTCCGCGACGCAGAACACGACGCTGTCCACCGGCGGAGTCGCGGTGTTGCCGCTGGGCCTGCGCGCCAATGTCACATACCGACTCACGCGCGGCGTTGTCTGGACGTTGCGGACCGACCAACAGGTGCCGATTCGCAGCCGCTTGCGGGAGTGGCCCAATGGATCGATCGCCTGGTCGTTCACGCCGCCGCAGCTCGTCGGCCGGATCTTGTCGAGCGTCAACGCCCGCGTAGGATATCGGCGCGCGGAATCGATCAACGAACAGCCGACCTTCGGCGGTGGGACGGGGGGGCCTGCAGGCAGTGTCGCGGTGAACAGCACAATCGAGAAGGCGTTCACCCCATCCGCTTCCCTGACTTGGGTCGGCCGGGTCTTCACCACGTTCGATCTGTCCCGGACGACGTTGGACCGGCTCAGCGCCGGAAATCTGTTTCGTACGGTACGGGACGCGCACAACGCCACTGTGACGTTCTCGTTCCGGCCCCCAACCAGAGGACGCTGGCGTTCCAACATCCGTACGACCGCGGGGTATTCCGTGGCGGACAATACGACATGCTTGCGCCGCGCCGGGCAGCAGACCTGCGTGCCCTATGTGGACAGCCGGCAGACACAGGCTCAGCTTACCATGGACACCGACCTTCCGACCAACATGAGCGCGGGACTGCAGATGGCCTACGTTCTCAACGAGGAGCGCCAAACGAACCGCAAGATCTCGCAGTTTGTGATTACCGCGTTCGTGCAGCTGTCGACCAGCGTCGGGCAGCTGCGATGAGGCGCGCCACACGCATCGCGCTCACAATGACCGCCGTGCTCCTGGCGTGTCAGGCGCGAGCCGGTGGGGGAGGGGGGGGCGGCTCGAAGACCGCTCGGGAGTTCAATAGCCAGACCGCGTTCACGTACCTCGAGCAGCAGATGGCCTTTGGCCCGCGGATTCCCAATACGCCGGGCCATGTGAAGACGGGCGACTGGTTGCTGTCCATGCTGCGCGCGCGTGCGGACACGGTCGTGGTCCAGGAGTTCCGTCAAGTCACGAGAAAAGGGGCAAACCTGCGCCTACGCAATTTCTTCGCGCGGTTTCGTCCTCAGGCGACCGAGCGCATCCTGTTCGTGGCGCACTGGGACACCAGGCCGTTCGCGGACAAGAGCCAGAACCTGGCTCAGCAGCGCATGCCGGTTCCCGGAGCGAACGACGGCGCCTCAGAGGTCGCGGTGCTCCTCGGTGTAGCGGACGCGCTCAAAGCAACGCCGCCGACCGTCGGTGTGGATTTGCTGTTCGTCGACGGCGAAGACTACGGTGACTTCAGCGATTCGACGGAGACGCTCATCGGCGCGCGCTATTTCGCCAAGCACCTGCCACCGGCCTACACGACGCTGTTCGCCGTGCTGTTCGACATGGTGGGGGACAAGGACCTGCAGTTTTATCAGGAAGGCTACTCCCTCGCTGCTGCGCCCGAGGTCGTGCAACGCGTGTGGCAGACCGCGGATAAGCTCGGGTATTCGAGGGTTTTTGTGCCCCGGGCTGGTCTCACCCTCATCGACGATCATGTACCGCTGCAACACGCCGGGATCCACGCCATCGACCTCATCGACTTCGATTTCCCCTATCATCACACCACGGAAGACACGATCGATAAAGTGAGCGCGGAATCGCTGCAGATAGTTGGTGATGTAGCTATGGCGTTAGTGCGGTAGCTTACGCTAGGCGTCTCGGCATCTAGGCGTCGCTTGCATTGCTAAGACCCCTCTCGCGCGATTCGGGACCGGATGATCTTGTTGACCGTGCGTAGGTTCTTCGCATGGACGACCGTCGCGCTGCTCTCCTGCTGGCCCTCCTCGCCCTCGCTGGCGGTGCCGTTCGCTACGTGTTGTCCCCTCCTCCAGGCGACCCGCCCGGCGACGTGCAGCTGCAATCAACGGCGGTCGTGCAGCCCGGTGGCCTGCGCGAAACCGCGAGACGCGCCGCCCAACTCGCCCGTCCGCTTCTTCCCGGTGAGCGCATCGACATCGATCGCGCCGACGTGAGCGAAATCACACGCCTGCCGCGGATCGGTCCTGCGTTAGCGCAACGCATCGTTGCGTGGCGCACAGAACACGGCCCATTTGGCACACTCAGCCGCCTCGACAGCGTGCCAGGCGTGGGTGTCAAATTATTGGACGCGATACGCCCTTTCGTCGTCCAGCCTTGACCCGCTCAACCCCGACTCCCATTTTAGTCCCTTCATTTTCAACGAGTTGCATACGGCGACTGCGGCAGCTACGCAGGACAAGCTGGGTGAAATCCTCGTCCGCGAGGGGCTGATCACCCATGAACAACTGAGAAAGGCCCTCCTGGAGCAGAAGAACTCCGGGATGCGCCTTGGCTATACCCTGGTCAAGCTCGGGTTTATAGAGGAAACCGAGGTCAGCAAGATGCTGGCCCGGCAATATCGCATGCCGGCGGTCGATCTGTCGCGCTTCGAGGTGGATGCCAAGATTCTCAAGCTGATCCCCCCCGATATCGCTAGCAAGCACACCGTCCTGCCGCTGAAGCGGGAAGGCCGGACGCTGACCGTCGCCATTGCCGACCCCAACAACGTCACGGCGATCGAGGACATCAAGTTCATTACCCGCTGCGACGTCTTCCCGGTCATTGCCGGGGAGTACACGCTCCGCAACGCGATCGATCGCTACTACCAGCAGTCCGATGCCCAGCTGCAGAGCCTCCTGAAAAGCGTCGAGGCCGAGGAAGATCTCGAGGTCGTCGAGGATCAGGCGGACGAGGACGTCAAGGCACAGGACCTGGCCGACGACGCGCCCGTCGTCAAACTGATCAACGGACTGCTCACCGATGCCGTGAAGCGCGGCGCCTCCGACATCCACATCGAGCCGTTCGAGCACGAGATGCGCGTGCGCTACCGGGTGGACGGGGCGCTGCAGGAAGTGATGAAGCCACCGATCAAGATGCGGGCGGCGCTCACGTCCCGCGTCAAGATCATGGCGCAGCTCAACATCGCCGAGCGGCGCGTGCCGCAGGACGGGCGCATCAAGCTGAAGATGGGGTCGCGCGTCATCGATTTCCGCGTCTCGACGCTGCCCGTGCTGTTCGGCGAGAAGATCGTGCTGCGAATTCTCGACAAGGGCAACCTGACGCTCGACCTCAAGACCTTCGGCTTCGAGCCGAGGTCGGAGGCCGATCTCCTGAAGGCGATCCTCAATCCCTACGGGATGGTGTTAGTGACGGGGCCCACAGGCTCGGGCAAGACGACGACGCTATACTCGGCGCTCTCGCGGATCAACCAGATCCACGTGAACATCATGACCGCCGAGGACCCGGTCGAGTACAACCTGCTCGGCATCAATCAGGTGCTGGTGCGGAACGAGGTCGGGATGACGTTCGCGGCGGCGTTGAAGGCGTTTCTGCGCCAGGACCCGAACATCATCATGGTCGGCGAGATCCGCGACCTCGAGACCGGCTCGATCGCGATCAAGGCGGCCCTCACGGGGCACCTCGTGCTGTCGACGCTGCACACGAACGACGCGCCCTCGACCATCACGCGCATGGTGGACATGGGCATCGAGCCGTTCAACGTCGCGAGCGCCGTCAACCTGATCGTCGCGCAGCGGCTGGTGCGGCGCATCTGCAAGGACTGCAAGCAGGAGCACGCGTACACGCCCGAGGAGATGCGCGCCTTCGGCATCGACAAGAAGGAAGGCCCGTTCTTCAAAGGCGCGGGGTGCGATACCTGTGCCGGCACGGGATACCGCGGCCGGCAGGGACTGTACGAGGTGATGGCGCTGACCAGCCCGCTGCGGCGTGAGATCCTCAAGGGGGCGTCGACCGAAGAGTTGCGCGATCTCGCCGTCAAAGAGGGCATGTTGACCCTCCGCATGGACGGGATGCTGAAGGTCAAGAAGGGCATCACCACGCTCGAAGAAGTCGTGAAAGAAACCGCAGCCGGATAAGGAGAGGGAGCATGCCCATCAACCTCCGAGCGCTGCTCGAGGAAATGATCGAGAAGGACGCTTCCGACCTCCACCTCGTGGCGGGCGAGCGGCCCAAGCTCCGCGTGGACGGCGACATCGTGAGCGCCTCCAGCGAAGATGTCATGACGCCCAAAGACACATTGTCGCTCGCGTACTCGGTGCTCACCGAAAACCAGAAGAAGCGCTTCGAGACCGAGAGCGAGCTCGACTTTTCGTTCGGCATTCAGAACCTGGCGCGGTTCCGCGGCAACGTGTTCAAGCAGCGCGGCTGCGTATCGGTCGTCATCCGCCAGATTCCGTTCAACGTGAAGACCTTCAACGAGCTCGGCCTCCCGAACGTGGTGGCACAGCTCGCCGACCGCCCTCGCGGGCTCGTGCTGGTCACGGGCCCGACCGGCTCGGGCAAGAGCACCACGCTGGCCGCGATGATCGACAAGATCAACAAGGAGCTGAAGGGCCACATCATCACGGTGGAGGACCCGATCGAGTTCATCCACCGCCATCAGACCTGCATCGTCAACCAGCGCGAGGTGGGGACCGACACCAACAGCTTCCAGGCGGCGCTGAAGTATGCGTTGCGACAGGACCCCGATGTCGTCCTCATCGGTGAAATGCGTGATCTCGAGACGATTCAGGCGGCGCTGACGATCGCGGAGACCGGCCACCTGGCCTTCGCGACGCTGCACACCAATTCCGCGGCCGAATCGATCAACCGGATCATCGACGTCTTTCCCTCGCACCAGCAGTCCCAGGTGCGCGCGCAGCTCGCCTTCGTGCTCGAGGGTGTGGTGACGCAGACGCTGCTGCAGCGGGCCAAGGGCCGCGGCCGGGTCATGGCCGCCGAGATCATGATCTGCACCCCCGCCATTCGCGCCTTGATACGCGACGACAAGGTCCACCAGATCGAGTCGTCGATGCAGGCGGGCAAAAAGTATGGCATGCAGACGCTGAACGATGCGCTCTATCAGCTCTACATGGGCCGTGAAGTGACCAAGGATGAATGTCTGCGCGTGACGTCGAAGCCGCACGATTTCCTGCGGTCCATCGGCGAGGCGCCGCCGGACGACAAAGAGATTCCTACTCCAGCACAGGCTGCTGCGCAGGCTGGTGCACCCAAAGTCGCGGTGCGCCGCTGAGCGCGGACGGGAGCTGACCAATGCCGGTCTTCGAATTCACAGCGCGTAACCTCAAGGGCGACCTTGTTAAGGATAAGATCGACCTCGCGTCGCGCGACGATGTCATTGCCCACCTGCGCAAGAACCGCATGATCGTGGTCCAGGTCCGCGAAGCAAAGGGGAAGGGCGGCGGGCTGGCCGATTTCTTCAAGGCCGGCGTGAAGACGCGCGATGTCGTAATCTTCACGCGGCAGTTCGCTACCATGATCAACTCCGGCCTGCCGCTGGTGCAGGCGCTCGACATCCTGTCGCAGCAGACCGAGAACAAGGTCCTGGCCGACATTACGCGCGCGGTCGTGTACGACGTCGAGAGCGGCCACACGCTCGCCGACGCGCTGCGGAAGCACCCCAAGGCGTTCTCCGATCTCTACGTGAACATGGTGGCCGCCGGTGAAGCGGGCGGTATTCTCGACACGATTTTGCTGCGCCTGGCGGTCTTCCTCGAAAAGAACGACTCGATCATCCGCAAGGTGAAGGGCGCGATGATTTACCCCGCGGTGATTTTCTCAGTCGCCGCGATCGCGATCGCCGTGTTGCTCATTTTCGTCATCCCCACCTTCCAAAGCATGTTCGCGTCCGTGAACCTGGCGCTGCCGCTGCCGACCCGCATCGTGATCGGCGCGAGCAACATCCTCAAGAACTTCTGGTGGGCGCTCATCGGCATCGGGATCTTCGTCGTCGTCGCCATCAACCGGTACAACAAAACGACGGCCGGCAAGCTGCAGATCGACAAGCTGTTGCTGAGCCTGCCGGTGCTCGGTGACCTGCTGCGCAAGTCCGCCGTGTCCCGCTTTACGCGCACGCTCGGCACTCTGATTTCCTCGGGCGTGTCGATTCTCGACGGCCTCGAGATTACCGCGCGCACCGCCGGCAACATGGTGATTCACAACGCCGTGATGGAGTCCCGGGCGTCGATCGCGGGCGGTGAGACAATCGCGGCGCCGCTGCAAAAATCAAAAGTGTTCCCGCCCATGGTGATCTCGATGATCGCCGTCGGGGAGCAGACGGGCGGCCTCGACGAAATGCTGACGAAGATCGCCGACTTCTACGACGATGAGGTGGACGCCGCCGTCAGCGCGCTGCTGTCACTGCTCGAGCCGATCATGATCGTGGTGTTGGGTGTCATCGTGGGCGGCATGGTGGTCGCGATGTACCTGCCCATCTTCGACATGGTAAACGCGGTCCAGTAACTGTCGGACGGTCTGACCGTCGGACGGTCTGACGGAGCTATGAGCGGCCCTGGGATTCTCCGGGGCCGCTTTGTTTAGCCGTCCAACCGTCAGACCGTCCGACCGTCAGACGCTTCTTGGTGACCGTCACTATTGCATTCTGCGGCACCGCCCCCAATAATGGCCCTCCCATGCGCTGGCTCGGCGTCAAATCCCAGGGCTCGGCGATCCCGACCGCCCTCGAACTCCTCCGCCTCGTGTACATCGGGCGGGTGTGCCTGGCGATCGCCATTTATATCACCGCCGCCCTGAAGATCCGGGTCGCCGCGCCGTTGGACATCCTCGTCACGTCGCTGCTGCTCGTGACGGCAGCGGCCGTCACCCTCGCCTCGTACTGGCACACCCATTTTCGGCGCAGGCTGCCAGGGCCGACGTTCCTCTATCTCCAGGCGCTGTTCGACGTCTTACTGATCACCGCAGTCGTCCACATGACTGGCGGCGCGGACAGCGATCTCGCGAGCCTCTACGTCATACTCATCGCCGTTACGGCGCTCCTGATGCCGCCGGCGAATGCCGGTCTCGTCACGCTGTTCGCCGGGCTGGTGTACTTCGCCGACGTGTTCTGGGGTCACTCGGCAACCTTCACGGCGGGCGTCTGGATCCAACTCGCCGTTTTTGCCCTGGTGGCGGTCGTGACGGCCTACGTGGCGAGCCGGGTGAACGTGATGGGCGCCGAGCGCGAAGCGCTCGCGGCGGAGGTGCGCCAGGTACAGCTCGAGGCGGACGACGTGTTGCGCAACCTCCGCACTGGCGTCCTCACCGTGGACGCCGACGGCCACCTGCTGTACGCCAATCCTGCCTCGGAAGAGATCCTGGGATTCAAGGCGCGGGAGTGGCTGGGGCGTTCAGTGATGCCGGAGTTCGCTCGCCTCGCGCCGGAGTTCTGGGCGGCGGTGACGTCGACCGCCCGCCGCGGCGTGCGCTTGATGCGCGTCGAGGCCACCGTGCATCGTCCCGATCACAGCTTTCCGATCGGCGTCACGACGACGACACTCGATGGACCCGTCGGCGCGCGGCCTCGCGTCTCCGCGATTTTCACCGACATCTCCGACTCCAAGCGCCTGGAGGAGCTGCATCTGCGCGCCGAGCGGCTCGAGGCGGTGGCGGAGCTGTCGTCGAGCCTGGCGCACGAAATCAAGAATCCGCTGGCGTCGATCCGCAGCTCGGTGGAGCAGCTGGGTCGCTCATCCCGCGCCAATCCGGACGAGAAGTTTCTCGCCAACCTCATCGTGCGCGAGAGCGACCGGCTGTCGCGGTTGCTCTCGGAGTTCCTCGACTTCTCGCGCGTGCGCGTCACCGAATGCCGGCCCATGGATCTGCACTCGGTCGCCGAAGCGGCCATTCGGCTGGTCCGCCAGCACCCCGATTGCGCCGCCGGCGTGAAGATCGCGCTCGAGGGTGGGCCGACGCCGATGGAAGGCGATGAGGA
>WNEY01002233.1_pt1 | contig 14134 bp, 12 predicted proteins | sample 5400531 | NCBI WGS metagenome assembly WNEY01 (sample SAMN13153338, study PRJNA577476) | soil metagenome | isolation source: 200 cm saprolite under Douglas fir tree site 1 | place: USA:California | collected 2015-04-18
CACCGGCGCCTTCCTGCGCGACCCGACCAAGGGCGTGCCGGAAGCGATCGACGTCATCATCGCCGTGCCCAAACCCAACAACCCCAATCTGATGACTTGCTCGGGAGCGCTGGCGGCGCTCGCGCCCGGCAACTGCGTGCCGCTGACGGTCTTCCAGCACGGCCTCGGCGGTTCGCGCACCGCGATGCTCCTGGCGGCGGACAACCTGGTGCAAAAGGGCATGATCGTCGTCGCCGTCGACGCGCCCAAGCACGGCAGCAGGAGCTTCTGCTCCCAGGTCAACATCAACCCTGCGACGGGCGTGAACGTCTCGCCCGACCTGCAGTGCGTGCCGGGCGCGCACTGCGTGCTGGAGCTGCCCACCGCCACCTCGGACGCCCCGGTGAAGGACGCCAGCGGCACCACCATCATCGCCTCGCCGGGCAAATGCCGCACGGGCACAGCCAGGACCGATCCGCTGGCGCCGTTCGTCGCCAAGCCGACGCTCTGCATCTCCGACACTTCGTCAGTGCCTACCGCACAAAGCAGCTGCACCTTCAGCACTGCCAACGCCGGCATCCCCGCCGCTTCGGGCCAGTACTTCATCAGCGCCAACTTCTTCCGCACCCGCGACACCATCCGCCAGCACCTGATCGACATCACGGCGCTGATCAACGTCATCGCCCTCACGCCGACCGCGCTGACCATCGCCGGGCAGGATGTCTACAACACGCTGGCGGGCATGGGGATGTTCGTGATCCCGCTGCCCGCGACCACCAGCTACGTCGGCACCTCGCTCGGAGCGATCCTCGGCACGCTCGACGTCGCCGCCAACCCGCGCATCGGCAACGCGGTGCTGGCGGTGGGCGGCGGGACGCTGGTGGACACCTTCACCAACGCGCCCGCGTTCAAGACCCAGGTGGACGCGCTCTTCCTCAGCCTGGGGATCGATCGCAGCAAGATCGCGACGGACAGCAGCGTGGCGGCCAAATATCTCCAGACCTTGCTGGTCGCGAAGTGGATCCTCGATCCGGCCGATCCGCTCAACTTCTCCGCGAACCTCAAGACCAGCCCGCTGCCCAACCTTCTGCCGCCGCTGGGGGGCAACACCAACGGCAGCGTGGCCCAGCCGGCGAAGAACACCTTCTTGCAGTACGCCAACTGCGACGACACCGTCCCCAATCCCTTCAACACCGCGCACTCCGCCCTCATCGGGCTGCAGCCCTCGACGTTCGCGCTCACCGCGCTGGTCCCGAGCGGCTTCGCCCAGTGGTACTCGTTCACGCCGGCCCCGGCGGTGACGGGATGTCCGGGCGGCGGCGGGATGCCGCACGACTTCCTCACCAGCTGGGGAGCGGGACAGACGGGCGCTACGCAAGCGGCGCTGGCAGGCATGACCAGCCAGGCGCAGAAGCGGGCGGGCGACTTCGTTCTTCTCCCGAGTCATCCGGCCCAGCCCACCAGGATCACCGAGACGACGCCTTACCCGTAAGCGGGGGACGACCATGCGCAAACTCATTCTCGCCATCGCAGCAGCTCTCCCCACCGCGGCGCTCGCCGGCGGCTACATCGTGCCCAACACCAACGCGCGCGATCTCGCGATGTCCGGCTCGGCCATGGCCGCGCAGGACAGCGCGGCGGCCACCTATGCCAACCCGGCGGCGCTCTCGAGGCTGGAGGGGCTCAACCTCAGCTTCGGCCTGGGGCTGATCGATTTCCGCAGCACCTGGACGGACACCGGCGGAGTCGCCACCAGCAGCGGTCCGCAGCAGTCGGTCTCGATGATTCCCAAGGGCGCCTTCCCGCCGGCCCTCTTCGCCGGGTACGGGCTCGAGCTGCCCAACGGCATGCGGCTCGGCGTGGGCGCGGGCCTCAACGTTCCCGGCGGCGGCTACGTCTTCTGGCCGGGCAACTGGCCGGGGCGGGGGGAGATCGTCACCGTGGACCGCAAGATCTACGGCATGTACCTGACCTCGGGTCTTCAGATCACTCCGCAAGTCCGCGTCGGCGGCGGGCTGGTTTACTACCGCACCACCGAGCACCTCGTGCAGAACTTCAACTACCTCAACGGGACCGAGGGCTCGGCCGAGCTGGGCGCCGCCGGCGGCCAGGTGAGCTTCGATCTCTCCGCCGAAGTCCAGCCGCTCAAGGAAATCCCGCTCACCCTCGGCGCCGACTACAAGCACCAGGGCGTGCAGACCCTCACCGGCAAGGCGCACTTCGATAGCGTGCCCGATCCGCTCCGCGGCTATGGCCTCGTCGATCAGGGCGTCAGCCATGTGCTCACCTATCCGAACCGCCTGGAGCTGGGCGCGGGCTACCGGGTCGTTCCGCCCTTGCTCGTCACCTTCCAGTGGACCTGGGAGCGCTTCCACGTCTACAAGAACGACGTCTTCGCCGGCGACAAGAACCTCACCGTGGCCGTCGATCGCGACTACAAGAACGGCTACACGCTCCGCCTGGGCGGCGAGTTCCAGGCCCTGCCGCAGCTCAAGGTGCGCGGCGGCGTGCTGCGCGACGTCTCGCCTTCGCGGCAGGAGACGCTCTCGCCCACGCTACCCGACGCGAACGTCTGGGCGCTCTCCGTCGGGGCGGGGTACGAATTCTCTCCGGCGTTCGGTCTCGACGTCGCGTACTTCCACGCCTTCTACGATACCGTCAGCGCCAGCGGGCCGGAGGCGTTCCCGGGCACGTACGACACGCGCGCGAACATCGTCGCCTTCGCGCTGAGATGGAACATGGACGCTCAGTTCCGGACGGCCGGCAGGAAGTAGCGCCCGCCGCTCTCTGCGGCGCGGCCCTCGCGCACCAGCTTGATCAGGTGCGCGAGCAGGCTGCGCTCCGCCAGCGGATACAGCTCGGGCGCAACGTCGGGATACGCCCCCGGCACCAGCTCCGCGGCCGTCGCGGGCTCGCCTCCGAGCGCCGCCAGCACCCGGCCCTCGCGCTCCAGCCGGTGCGCCCGGTATTCCTGCAGCCTCGCCTCGCCGGCCGGCACCACCGGCCCGTGCGCGGGATAGAGCGTGCCGGGCTTCTGCTCCATGAGCCGGTCGAGCGAGCCGAGATATTCCGCCATGTCGCCCTCGGGCGGATCGATGATCACCGTGCCCACTCCCGCGACCAGATCTCCCGCGATGACCGCGCCGCTGCCTTCCTCGACGAGGCAGAGATGGCCGCGGGTGTGCCCGGGCAGATGCAGCATGCGCCAGCCGCGCGGCCCCGCCTCGAGAAGCTCGCCGTCCTCGATGACCTTGTCGATGCGCAGGTCGAGCATCTCGCGGGTCTGCGCGGTAGCGGCGATGGGCAGCCCCAGCGCCGTGGCGCCGCCGACGTGATCCTGGTGGTGGTGGGTGAAGATGACGCCGACGGCCTTGCGCCCTTCCTCTTCGAGACGCTGGAGCGTATCGCGCAGGATCTGCTGCTCCTCGGGCCAGGGCGAGCCGGGGTCCACCACCCACAGCTCGTCGTCGCCGAGGAGGAAGCAGTTGGTGTGCGTCGCGGGCGGCAGCGTCGGCGTGCGCAGCGGGACCATGATCACGCCGCGCTGGAACTCGATGCGCTTCACCACGTGCTCGTCGATGGGCAATTTCCAGGGCGCCCGCGACGGGTCCTGGAGCATCGGCAGCGCATCGCGCGGCTGGGCAACGTGCGCCAGCGCTTTCAGCGTGTGCCAGACGGGAGGGTGGAGGAGCGCGCTGCCCGCCTCCCAGCGGCGGAGCGCCTCGGCGGGCGCGATCCACTCGCCGTCGACGAGCTCGCCCGGCCAGATTTCCACTTCCTCTCCGGCAGGCAGATCGACCAGGTAGAAGCGCGCGTCGAAGCGGATGGGCATCGCGGGCGGCGTCACCCAGCGGCCCGCGGGCGCGAACTGGCGCGCCTCCACCGAGAGCCCGCGCGCGGCGAGAAACCCGGCGAACGATCCGCCGGCGAGAAGCGACTCGCGCAGCGCCCGCCGCTCGCCGCGGAGGATGCCGGGAACGAGCAGCACGCCCGTCTCCTCGAAGAGTTCCCGCGCGGCGGCCGCGATGCAGGGCTGCTCGTCGGGCTCGAGACGCCCCGCATTGGCCAGCGGCACCGCTGCGTCGTCCACGTCGACCCGCCCGCCGGGAAAAGCGTAGAACCCGCCCGCGAAGCGCAGCTGATCGCCCCGCCGCACCCAGAGCACGCGGCCATCCTGCCGCACCAGCACCACCGACGCCGCCGGACGAACCATGAGGTCTGCTCCCTTGCGCACCGGGCGATGATCCCTTAAACCGGGGCCGGCATGTTCTACCTCGCAGAGCACCCGAAGCTCGATCGCCCGCGCCGCGGCAGCCCGGTGATGTTCACCATTCCCTGGGTGGACAAGTATTTCTCGCGGGTGCGGCCCTGGCACGTGGTTCTCATCTGGGGGCCGTTCACGCTCTACATGCTCTGGCTCGCCCTCCACGAGCTCTCGCCGCTGCCGCTCGCGCTCTGGGCGGCGCTGGGAGTGCTCTCCTGGACGCTGCTCGAGTACGGCCTGCATCGCTACGTCTTCCACTTCAAGCCCAGCGCCAATTCGGAATTGCAGCGCGAGGCGTCCTGGCTCATCCACGGGATCCACCACGATTATCCCTGGGATCGCGATCGGCTGGTGATGCCGCCCACGGTGACGGCGCTGATCGCGGTCATCGTCTGGTTCTCCTTCCGCTTCCTCGGCGGCGTGGAGCACGCCTGGTTCGGCGGCATGGTGGGCGGGTACATCTGGTACGACCTGACCCACTACTATCTGCACCACGCGGCGCCCGTGACGCCGGCCGGGAAGTGGCTGCGCCGCTACCATCTCGTGCACCACTTCCAGACGCCGGGCGTGCGCTACGGCATCACCACCCCGCTCTGGGATCTGGTGTTCCGCACTTACCCGAAAGACAAGTACCAGGGCCTGCCCGACGAAGAAGCGCGCATCGAGGCGGGGGCCTGAAGTTTTTTTTGCTGCTCTGCGCTGCCTGCGCCCCGGTCATGCACGAGGCGCGGCTCTGGCGCGAGGAGCCGGCCAGCGAGCGCGAAACCGAAGCCCGCGAGCGGGTCCGGACCGGCAAGTGCGACGCGCGCTACGGGCTCCTCTTTCCCGGAGTGGGGCAGCTCTGCCGCGGGCACACGGCGGAGGGAGCGCTCATCGCCGGCCTGGGCGTGGCCGAGCTCGGGACCGCCATAACCTCCGGCGCCAAGAACGGCTTCGCGCAACCCGGCGCGGGCGTGCCACTGTTCGCTTTCGGCGATCTGCTGACCCTCTCGGTGATGGACGCCGTGCTCGAGACGCAGCGGGCGGCGCGGCTGCCCTACGTGCCGCAGGAATCCTTGTCCGAGCTGGCCCGCGCGCCGTTTTCCGCCGAGGTGATGTCCAAGCCCGCAGTCTGGGCGGGAATCCTCGGCACGCTCGCGGCGGGGCTGCTCGTTTCGCGCATCGTCGACGGGCCGCTCGACACGCAGAACTTCGGCAGGCGGCCGGTCCTCTTCGGGCGCGAGATGAACACCGCGCCGGGATATGCGGCAGCGGGGGCCATCGGCGTGGGGCTTTTCGAGCACGTCGCGCTCGCCGAGGAGACGGCGTTCCGCGGGCTCCTGCAAGGCGGCTGGACCCGGAGCAACGGCGAAGAGCGCGGATGGATCTACGGCTCGCTCGCCTTCGGCCTGGTGCACGCGACTAACATCATCTTTCTGCCCGAGAGCCAGCGGCTCACCTACCTCGCGGTCGGCGTTCCCTTCATCACCGTGCTGGGCAGCTATCTCGGCCTCGCCTACCGCTGGAGCGGCTTCAGCCTCGGGCCGCCGGTGGCCATCCACTTCTGGTACGACTTTCTCATCGAGGCGGTCGGGTTCGTCGCCGATCCGAAGAATTCGCCGCTCGCCGTGACGTGGGCCATGCCGTTCTGAGATAGTCCGCCCTGGTGCACATCCGCGATCCCATCCAGGGCGCCATCGAGATCACCGCCGACGAGCGGGCGCTGCTGGACAGCCCGCAGTACCAGCGGCTGCGCAACGTCAAGCAGCTCGGGTTCGCCGACCTGGCCTTTCCCGGCGCGACGCACACCCGCTATGCGCACGGCCTTGGCGCGATGGCTGTCGCCACCAAGGTCTTCGATGTGCTGGCGCCCAAGCTCGATCTCGAGGCGGACGATCGCGAGCGCTTCCGCCAGACGCTGCGCCTGGCGGTGCTCTTTCACGACCTGGGCCACGCGCCGCTCTCGCATGCGACCGAGAGCATCATGCCGCAGGTCGATCGGCTCCGCGTCCCCGACTGGGTCTACGACAAGCCCGCCCAGGGCCGCCGCGCCGATCACGAGGACTATACCTTGAAGATGGTCCTCGACTCGGGACTGGCCGCGGAGATCCGCCGGCGCATGGGCGGCATCGAGCCCGCCCACGTGGCGGCGCTGATCTGCGGCCGCGCGCCACCCGGGCCGGATCCGTTCCGCAGCCGCGGCCGCGATCTCTTGCCCATCCTCCGCCAGATCGTCTCCGGCGAGCTGGACGCGGACCGGATGGATTATCTCGAGCGCGACTCGTTCTTCACCGGCGTGAACTACGGCAAGTTCGACCGCGACTGGATCATCCAGAACCTCACCGCGGTTGCGCGCGACGGGCGCGTGCACCTGGCGCTGCAGCATCGCGCCGTGTTCGCCTTCGAAGATTTTCTCCTCTCTCGCTATCACATGTTCCTCTCCGTCTATTTCCACTACGCCTCGGTGGGCTACGAGGTCCTGCTCCAGCGCTACTGCGAGACCAGCGGCGGCGAATACGCGCTGCCGGCCGACATCGACGAGTACCTCGCGCACGACGACGTGACGCTCATCGCGGCGCTGCGGGCGTCGAGCAATCCCTGGGCGCGGCGGGTGGTGCGGCGGCAGGGCTATCGGCTCCTGGCGGAGAACAGGGACGACCTCGAGGCGCAGCGGGCGCGGCTTCGGGAGGCGGGCATCGACGCCTTCGTCACCATGAGCCGCGGGGTGCTCTCCCGTTACGGCAAGGAAGCGACGCTGTGGGTGAAGACGCAGCAGGGCGAGGTGCCCATCGGCGAATACACTCCTCTCTACGAGCGCTACTCCGAGGCGGTCACGCTGGCGCGGCTCTACGTCGAGCCGGAGCGCTACGACGAAGCCGTCCGCCTGCTCGGCGTCTAAGCAAAAGCATTCACCACGGAGCGCACTGAGCGCACGGAGAATTTCTTCTTAAAAAAACTCCGTGCGCTCGGTGCGCTCCGTGGTTGATCCGAAGAGATTACCGCGTGAGGATCAGCCGGAGCTCGGCGGCGAGGCGGCGCACGGCTTCGGGATCGCCGGCGCTCGCGTCGAGCTGTGCCGGCAGCGGCGACGCTTCGGTCAGACGCTGCTCCAGCCGGCGGCGCTCGCTCAGGTCGCGGATGACGCTGATCAGCACCTTTTCGCCGTGCAAATCGATCGACCCGGAATTCACCTCTACCGCAAACGACGTCCCGTCCTTCCGGCGATGAATGGTCTCGAAGACAATCCCTTCGCCCTGCGCGCGCTGCATCTGCCGGGGCACGTCGGGGACGGTGCCCGGATCGCGCAGATCGACGATCCGCATCCGCAGGAGTTCCTCGCGCCAATAGCCGTAAGCGCGCACCGCCGCGGGATTTGCGTCGAGGATGCGCCCGTCCGCCGCCACGAAGAGGATGATGTCGCGCGACCGCTCGAAGAGCGCCCGGTAGCGCGTCGTCACGTCTTCCGCCCGCCGCTTCATGCCCACGTCGGAGAGGAGCACCAGGCGCGCGGGCTTGCCGTCGAAGTCCGTGGGCTGGCCGGCGGCCTCCACCTCCACGATCGATCCGTCCTTGTGCAGGTGCCGCAGCCCGCGCGGCACGCGGTGGAAGCCGAGCACCTGCCCGCTCTGGATCGGCGCCAGCACCTCGCGCACCAGCTCGCGGTCTTCTGCCGGATGAAGCGCGAGCAGCGACTTGCCCACCAGCTCCTCGCGCGTGTACCCCAACGTGGCGAGCAGCGCGTCGTTCACCGCCAACAGCTCGAGGCTGCCTGTCGCATAGATGAGCATCGGGCTCGGGTTGGCGTCGAACAGGTGACGGTAGTCTTCCAGCATCGATCCGACTCTCTTCGGGCAACGTGAGGGTGTGTCTAAAGGGGCGAGGGTAGGGCGGCTAACGGCTGCTCTTTGCCCTATGCCGATGATATGCTGAAGTGTCGTGGACAAGCTCCAGCAGCGCGTCGAGAGACTCGGCGGTATTCTCGAAGTCGCGAAAGCGCTGGTTGCCGAGCGCGATCTCGACCGGCTGCTGAACCTCATCGTCCAGGCCGCCGCGCGCGTGGTGGACGCGGACCGCTGCTCGCTCTTCCTCGTCGATCGCGAGCGCAAGGAGCTGTGGACCAAGGTCGCCCAGGGCATCTCCATGAAGGAGATCCGCATCCCGATGGATCGCGGCATCGCGGGCGCCGTGGCCGCCACCAACACGCCGGTGAACATCCCCGAGGCGTACGAGGATCCGCGCTTCAACCAGGCCGTCGACAAGCAGACCGGGTACCGCACCAAGAGCATCCTCTGCGTGCCGATGCGCTCGCTGGAGAACGAGGTGGTCGGCGTCCTCCAGGCGCTCAACAAGCTGGACGGAAATCCCTTCAGCCCCGAGGACGAGGAGCTGCTCTTCGCGCTGGGCGGCCAGGCCGCGGCCGCCGTCAACAACGCGATGCTGCACAACGAGATCGAGCAGCTCTTCGAGGGATTCGTGCGCGCCAGCGTGGTGGCCATCGAGTCCCGCGATCCCACCACGGCCGGCCACTCGGGCCGGGTGGCGCGCCTCTCGGTGGGCCTGGGCGACATGCTCCCGCGCGCCGGCGACAGTGCGGGCCGCTGGAAGGGCGCCTCCATCTCCGCGCAGGAGCGGCAGGAGCTGCGCTACGCGGCGCTGTTGCACGACTTCGGCAAGGTCGGCGTGCGCGAGAACGTGCTCATCAAGGCCAACAAGCTGGAGCCCTGGGAGCTGGAGAACCTGCGCGGGCGGTTCGAGACCATCTTCGTCCAGGAGGAGCTGCTGGCGGAGAAGCAGAAGGTGGATGCGCTCCTGCGCAATCCCTCCGATGAAGGCCGGCAGCGGGTGGCGGAGATCGACGCGCGGCACGCCGCGCGGAAGAAGGAGCTGACCAACATCTTCGAGTTCGTCATCTCCTGCAACCGGCCCACCATCCTGCCGGAGGGGAGCTTCGACCGGCTGGGGGAGATCGCGCGGTCCACGTACATCTCGCCGTTCGCCAGCCAGACGCGGCCCTTTCTCTCGCCCAACGAGATCATGAAGCTGTCGGTGCGCAAGGGATCGCTCACCGAGGAGGAGCGGCGCGAGATCGAGTCGCACGTCACCCACACCTACCGCTTCCTCCAGCAGATTCCCTGGACGCGCACGCTGCGGCGCGTGCCCGACATCGCCTACGGCCACCACGAGAAGCTCACCGGCAAGGGCTATCCGCGCAGCCTCAAGGAGACGGAGATCGCGCTCCCGACGCGGATGATGACCATCAGCGACATCTTCGACGCGCTCACCGCATCGGACCGCCCCTACAAGCGCGCCGTCCCGAAAGACAAGGCCTACGACATCCTCAACGACGAAGCCAAGCGCGGCGAAGTCGACTCGGACTTGCTCAGGGTCTTCATCGAGGCCGACGTCCCCGGCAAAGCTCCGCAAGAGCCTTAGATCTACAACTCTTCGAATCCACCACGGAGCGCACGGAGCGCACGGAGATTCGTTTTGAAAAAACTCCGTGCCCTCCGTGTGCTCCGTGGTTGATCTGAAGCCGTATCCGCCGGTGATCCGACTCCGGATTTGATGCAAGGCTGTAGAGAAGCGGAGTGAAGAGGCGCGCCTTCCTCATCGGTGGGGCCGGAGTTGCCGCGGTGGCGGCGACGGGTGGGGTGGCCCTATTGGCGCCGTTAGGCCCGATGCGCGGGCGGCGGTGGCTGACTGAAGCGGAAGCATCCGCTGCATTGGCGCTGGCGCAGACGATGTTTTCCGAGCCTGGCGCGCCTACGCCGGAGCAGGCTGATGTGCTCGGCCGGCTCGATGCGGCAGTCGGCGACATGCACCCCGACACGCGCCGGCTCTTCAAGACCGGGTTGCGCGCTCTCGAGTACGCCTCGCTGCCGCGCTTCTGGAGCCGGTTCTCGCGGCTCGATGGGCCGAGGCGCACCGCCGCCGTCCGGAGCTGGGAAAAGCGACCCTATCTCTGGGCCTCCGCCATTCTTTCGATGCGCTTCCAGGTCGGGATGGCGTACTTCGAATCGGACGCCGCGCGCACCGCTTGCGGCTGGTCGCTGGGCTGTACGCCGAGCGGAGCGGAGAATTAGATGCTCCCGGGCCGCCTCCACTGCGCCGCGGATCTGAGGCCCGGCACGCGCCTGCAGGCCGACGCGGCGGTGATCGGCTCGGGCGCCGGCGGCGCCGCGGCGGCCCTCGAGCTGTCGAAGCAGGGCATGAAAGTCATCGTGCTCGAGGAGGCCGCTCGTTCTCTCCGGCGGACCTGGTCTCGAAGCCGAGCTGGGCCTTCCGCCATCTCTACGCCGGCCGCGGCGTGATGATGGGCAAGGGCAAGGTCATCGTTCCGCTCGCCGCCGGCCGGGCAGTTGGCGGCAGCACCTTCGTCAACAGCGCCATCTGCTTCCGCGCGCAGGACCACGTGCTGCGCGAATGGGAGCGAGACTTCGGCTCGCCCTGGACTCCTGCCCGCATGGCGCCGCTCTTCGACGAGATGGAGCAGGCGCTCGACGTGCAGAAAATCCACCCCGCCATCGCGCGCAACAACTCGCTCGTCTTCAAGCGAGGCGCCGAGAAGCTGGGCCTGCCCGGAGACTTCATCTCCCGCAACGCGCCGGGCTGCGTGGGCTGCGGCGTGTGCCAGCTCGGCTGTCCCATCGGCGGCAAGGGATCGGTCGACAAGAACCTCCTGCCCTCGGCCATCGAGCGCGGCGCGGACGTCTACAGCGAAGTCCGCGCCCGCGATCTGCGCGTCGAGCGCGGCGTAGTGAGGGGCGTGAGCGCGGAGATCCTCGACGGGAACGAGGGCGCCACCGGCAGCATCGAGGTGGAGGCGGAAAAAGTCTTTCTCTCCGCCGGCGCCTTCGGCTCGCCGCAGATCCTCCAGCGCAACCGCCTCTGCAACCAGAGCGGCCAGGTGGGCGAGAACCTTCACGTCCACCCCGGCCAGGCCGCCGCCGCCATCTTCGACGAGGAGATCCGCTACTGGGACGGAGTCACCCAAGGCTATTACGTGCACCTGGAGGACGCCATCCTCGAGACTTTCACCGGCACCCCCGGGCTCTTCTGGGCGGCGCTGCCGCTCGGCCAGATGAGCCTGCGCCGGCTCAAGCACGCCGCCAGCGCCGGCTGCATGATCCGCGACCGCGGCAAGGGCAGGGTGCGGTTTCAGGGCGACGGCCGCCTGCCGGACATCGAGTACGAGCTGGCAGATGAAGATCGGCTGCGCTTCATCCGCGGCGCGCGCGAGCTGGCGCGCATCTACTTCGCGGCGAGCGCGCACACCTCGTTCCCGCTCCTCAACCCGGGAGTCGAGCCGGCCCGCACGCTGGACGAGGCGCTCGCTCAGCTCCCCGAAGATCTTCCCGCCACCCGCCTCAACCCCTACGGCAGCCATCCGCAGGGCACTTGCCGCATGAGCGCCGATCCGCGCCGCGGCGTCTGCAAGCCCGACGGCGAGACGCACGAGGTGCGCAATCTCTACATCGCCGACGGCTCGCTCTTCCCCACCGCGCTGGGCGTCAACCCGCAGATCACCATCCTCGCGCTCGCCACCGGCATCGCCCGCGGCGTGGCGCGGAAAGACTGACCATGCTGCTCGCGACCGTCGCCATCGATCCGCCCATCGTCGCCGCCCTGGGGGCGCTCTTCGCCGTCTTCATGGCGCGCTCGATCGCCGCCGGACGGTCTCTTGGAGGGCCTTCGCCTCCCGGCTCCGGCACGTTGCTGCGGCGATCGGTGCTCTCGGGCGCGTTCATCGGCGCCTGGCTGGGGGCGAGCTTCGGCATGCACGCCTTCAAGTACCCGGCCTGGATGCTCTGCTACGCCATCGATCCCCGCCTCCTGCCCGCCGCGGTCTGGTATCCCGTCTTCCTCGCGCTGCTCATCGGCTGCGGCGCCGCGGGCGCGTACTACGCCCATCGCTTCATCGCAGCCGGGCGGAAGAAGTCGGCCATCTGGCTGGTCGCCGCGCTGGTCGGAGTCTGGCTCGTCCTCTTCGCGCTCACCCTGCAGCGCTACCTGCACATCGGCAGCTACGACGACTTCCGGGCCGGCCGCGCGCTGACCCTCGACGCGCAGCCCGAGGTGGTGCGCGACTTCAACCTTGCCGGCATCGTCACGCCGATTGGCCCGTTGGCGCTGCTGGTGGCGGGCCTGCTGCGCCAGAGGCGGCAGACTGCTGCTGCACCTGCTTTGCGCACCTGAAGGAGAGCGCCGCGATCGGCACCGAGAGCAATGTGGTCAGCACGCGCCAGAAGCACCAGGCGCCGAATTTCTGCATCTCGGCCAGCTCGACGAGATTGAGCATCACCCAGACGAAGGCCAGCACCAGGAGCACCGCGGCCCATTGCCGGGTGCGCGGCTGCGCCAGTGCGCAGAGGACCCCGCAGTACCCGGCGGCGAGCAGCCCGTCCGCCATTCCAAGGATGCGCGCAAACGACGCCAGCGCCACCGACTCGCAGCCGCTGCCGAAGAACGGGCAGGCGAGGCGATGCAGCTTGTCGATCTGGAACAGCCCCACGTAGAGCGACGCCAGCCCGGAGGCCGCCGCGCAGGCGACCAGGGCTTTCCGCTCCCAGCTCCAGAAAGGGGGAGTCACCGCCGGGCCGACTTTCGCGCCGCCTCGAATTCGTCGCCCGGCGTCCAGCGCGGCATGGCCGGCGCGTCGGCGATGCGCAGCCCGACGATCAGCTCGAGCTGCGCGTCCTCCACCATGCCGGAGAGGTCCCAGTCGCCGTGGTACTCGTCGCTCGGCTGGTGGTAGTCGTGCATCTCGTACGCCTTCTGCTGGATCTCTCCCCAGCCCGCGGGCCTGCCCAGGTACGTCGGCCCGCCCTTGACGTAGACGCCAGGAACGCCGGCGTGCGCGAGCGAGAACTGGTCCGATCGGTAGTACGTCCCCCGATCGGGATACGGGTCGCCGTGGACCGTCCGTCCCTGCTCGGAAGCGACCTGTTTGACCACCGCGTCCACCGAGGATTTCCCCAGGCCCAGGATGCCCAAGTCGCTGGTGCGGCCCAGGCGGTTCGGGCTGTCGACGTTGATGTCCACCGCGAAACGGCCCGCGGGAATGGGCGGGTGCTTCGCCAGCCATTCCGATCCGAGCAGCCCCTGCTCCTCGGCGGTGACGAAGGCGAAGTAGATGGACCGCTTCGGCTTCGTCGACGCCACGGCATGCGCGATGGTGAGGATCGTGGCGCACCCCGCGGCGTTGTCGAGCGCGCCGTTGTAGATGCCGTCGGTCGCGGGCGGCACCGGCACCACCTTCCCGAGGTGATCGTGGTGCGCGGTGTAGAGCACGGCCTCGTCGCGCAATTTCGCGTCGCTGCCGGGAAGGACGCCGATCACGTTCGCGCTCTGGAAGGTGCGCCTCTTGACGGGCATCTCCAGCGACATGCTGGAGCCGAGCGGGACCGGGCGGAAATCCTTGCCCTGGGCAGCGGCGCGGAGCTGGTCCAGGTCTTTTCCGGAGAGCCGGGCGAGCTGCTGCGCGGCCGGCTCCGTGATCCAGGAGCGGAACTGCATCGGCTTGTCGTCGGGCGACGGGGGCAGGTCCTGCCTGGGCGTGCTCCAGGATGTGACCACCACTTGCCACGGATAGCCCGCGCTCTGCGTGGTGTGGATGAGGATGGCGCCGACGGCCCCGTGCGCCGCCGCCGTCAGGTACTTGTAGTCCCAGCGGCCGTACCAGAGCCGCACGTTCTCGCCCTTGAAGGGCGGATTGAAGTTGAGCAGGACGACGACCTTCCCTTTCACGTCCGCGTCCTTGTAGTCGTCCCAGCCGTACTCGGGCGCGACGATTCCATACCCGGCGAAGACGAGCGGAGCGTCCTGCACGTGCGCCAGATCGATGTGGGCGAACGGCCCGACGACCATGTCGGCCTGCAAGCCGTTGCCGGCGTGCAGCACCAGCGACTTGTC
>WNEY01005920.1_pt1 | contig 14134 bp, 14 predicted proteins | sample 5400531 | NCBI WGS metagenome assembly WNEY01 (sample SAMN13153338, study PRJNA577476) | soil metagenome | isolation source: 200 cm saprolite under Douglas fir tree site 1 | place: USA:California | collected 2015-04-18
CGCGCCGGGTTCACAATTGTGGTCAGATCCAAATCGCTGGCTGCTACTTCGTGCAACATCGGAGTGAAGAGGAAGAAATTCTCGCGCTTGACCATTGTCACTTCGATGCCGGGGTCCGTAGCGAGAGACTTCTCCAGTTCCATCGCTGCGGAAAGTCCGGCAAATCCGCCGCCGAGGATCAAGATCCGTTTTGGTTGTGTGTTCCCCATAGGTCTCTCCGGAGCGGTTGATGAAACCACGACGGTTGATCAGCGCATGTCGCCGTCGACTTCGCAGAAGACCTTGATCGCACCCTTCGCCATCGTGAGCGTCTCGATCAATTCCGCGTAATTCGCCAGGCCTTTTACGGGATGGGTCAGCAGCTTGGCCAGCCAACCGGGATGGGAAAGCTCCGCTTCGGAGAGATCCAGCACGGCTCTCTCGAAATCTTCGCGGCTCGCATTCACGCTCCCGAGCGCAACCTTGTTGCCGAGAACAAATCCCTGGTTGATGCGGTCGGCGGGGATTTCAATCTTGCGGTCCGCGCCGGTAATGCTCACCATGGCCAGGACGCCATCCTTCGCGAGCACTTCCATGGCTTCAAATACGAGCGGCGAAAAACCAGTTCCTTCGAGGATGAAATCAAAGGGGCCGTGTTTCGCGGAGGCGTCCTTCAGACTTGTAGTTTTCGTCGAGACATAGCGGACGCCAATTTCTTCGAGGAGTTGTGAATTCAGGTAGGGCGATGGCGCAAGCCCGAATGTTGTGACCTGGAGTCCGCGCAGCCGGAGAAAAAGTGAGGCAAGCAGGCCGAGCGTTCCCGCACCAAGCACGGCGGCGCGCTTTGGCCTCCAAACGCGTAGGCGGCGCTGCACTTCGTGGGCCTGGCCGATGGCCTTTTCAGCGACACTGCTCGGTTCCAGTAGCACTCCGACCTGGCTGAGCCCTTTCGGCACCTTGACCAGGTATTCGGCCGAATCTGCGTAGTATTCCGCGAGGTATCCGTGGAGAAGATTGATGCCGCGCTCGAAATAGGTGTCGTCGGTAGTCATGTCCTGCAGGCCAATCTTGTCATAGAGGCTGGATCCGGGTCGCCGCACGGAGGCGGCAACGTAATCGCCGGGCTGAAATTCACAGACATTCGGACCAACCGCTTCGACGCGGCCGAAGCTTTCGTGGCCGAGAATCAGATAGTCGTCGCCCGGCGGCGGGGCTCCATACTCGGCGGCGTTGATCTCCTTATCCGTGCCGTCCACACCGACCCGCGTCAGCTTGACGAGGACTCCGCGCCCATTCGGGATTTGTTCGAGCTTCGGCATGGGCACTTCCCGCAAATGAATGCTATTCGGCTTACCTGGAATCACTGCGATCGCTTTCATTTTTTCTCTCCTTGAATTCTCGTTCCGGACTGGGCGCTATGCGCTAATACCCTTTGCCCTTTCCGGTTTGATTGTTCTGCGCGCCTCGGCCGTCGCAATCCATGCGCGAAGCACTTCCGCGACCGACCAAGCCTGCGAGATGCAGCCGCGCGGTGCGAAGGGTGCGTCGCCGTCGAAAATCTCGCTGATACTGCCGAGCCCGTGCACATTCAAGTGGGCTGCCAGAGGTTCGAGAAACCGCGCGGCTTGTTTCGGGTCGTTGTACACGCGCAAGTGGGCGAGGGCAAAGGGTCCCAGGAGCCAGGCCCAAACTGTGCCCTGGTGATACGCTCCGTCGCGCTCAAGTGGTGAACCCTCATACCGACCGCGATAACTCGGATCATCAGTCGTAAGGCTGCGGAGGCCGTGCGACGTGAGTAGGTGCCGCCCGCAGGTATCCACGACGGCGCGCTGCTGCGCCGGCGTAAGCGCGCTTTCGGGGAGTGACACGGCAAATATCTGATTGGGACGGATCGATGCGTCATTTCCTTCGGGTCCGTCGAGGACATCGAAGCAGCACTGGGTTGACTCATTCCAGAAACGCGCGAAGCCCGCCCGCACGCGCTTGGCCAGGGAAGCATACCCGGCAGTCGGTTTCTTCAGCATTTGCGCAAACTGTGTCATCGTCACGAGCGCATTCAGCCAGAGCGCGTTGATTTCGATGGGCTTTCCAATGCGCGGCGTTACGACCCAATCACCTACCTTCGCGTCCATCCATGTAAGCTGCACGCCCGGTTCTCCCGCAAACAGCAAACCGTCTTCAGGATCCACGTGAATCTTGTAGCGTGTTCCGCGGACGTGCCAGTCAATGATCTCTCCCAGCACTGGAAAGAGTTCATGCAGGAGCTCGAGATCATTTGCGGCCGCGACGTATTGCCGCACCGCTTCGAAATACCACAGCGCCGCGCCCGCCGTGTTGTATTCAGGCGTTTGCCCGGCGTCGGGAAAGACGTTCGGCAGCATCCCGCGATCGACAAAACGCGCGAAAGTGCGGAGAATGCGAGCTGCAATTTCCGGCCGGCCCGTGGCGAGCGTCAGTCCGGGCAGTGCGATCATCGTGTCCCGGCCCCAATCACCGAACCAGTGGTACCCCGCGATGACGGTTTGCCCGCCGGGGTCGTCGGCTAGCGGCCGGCTAACAATGAATTGATCGGCTGCGAGGACGAGCTGGCGAATCCACGCGGGAATATCATTCACAATCTCCGGGTTCGCGGCATCCCATCGACTTGCGAGGAATTGCTCGTGCGCCATCCGTCTTTGAAACGCTGTTTCTCCGTTCAGCTCCGGTGCGGCTTCCGTGCTTGCGACAATTGTGAGCGAGGCACCGAAAGAGAGAGTGGCGCGAAACGTCGCCGCATGCAGATGATCTTCACGGTCGTCCAGCCCGCGGTAGCGCTCCGCATCGAGATCGAAATTGTAGTACCAGTCGTGGGCAGATTCCGCGCTGGCCGACGAGGTCAAGAGATAGAAGGGTGTTGCCCCTTCAAACGCAGCAACGCGGAAACCATGCTCGACGCTCTGAACATTCATTGTCCAGCCGCCTGCGTGCGTGCTTCCGTGGTAATCGCGATAGTTGACGAGCGCCTTGACTTTGAGTTCCATCGGCCGACAACCGCGAATCTGATTATAGGTAACGTAGGTCGTGTTGACGCCTTGCTCCATCCAGATGCGTTTCTCCATCAGTGCATCGGCACAGGCGTACGTCCACACCGCTGTAGTTCCATCCAGCCGAAAACTCTCGATAAGACGATGTCCTCCTGTAGTGACTGTGCCGCCGGCCCACCGGCAGGTGTTTAGTTCATAGAAATGCCCGTCGTATTCGACGGACTCCTGCAACTGAGAAACAAGCAGCGTGCGCCCGAGGGGAGGTTTCAAGGCGGCGACCAGCAATCCGTGATAGCGGCGCGTCTGAACACCGGCGACTGTTCCCGAGGCGAAGCCGCCAATCCCATTCGTCACCAGCCACTCCCGTTTTTCGGCGGTGGCCAAGTTACCGCAGAGTTCCCGTCCAAAGCTCACCGGCGCGGCCGCAAGCGTGACGACCTTCCGCTCTGGCTGTTTTTTTTCGTCCACCGTGACCTCCTTTTCGACTGGGGTCGCTCTCGAGCCCACGTCATTCACCGCTCTGCTCGATCAACTTGGCTACGAGGCCGGTCCAACCCGTCTGGTGGCTTGCCCCGACGCCTCTTCCCGTGTCCCCATGAAAGTATTCGTGGAACGGGACGTAATCGCGCCAGTGAGCATCAGTCTGAAATTTTTCAGCCTCGCCAAAAACCGGGCGCCGGCCGTCGCGGTCGCGAAGAAAAATGCGTGCCAGACGACGTGACAGCTCCGCTGAAACTTCCCATAGGGTTTTCATCTGGCCTGATCCGGTCGGATATTCCACACGCACATCGTTGCCCACGAAGTGATGGAATTTCTGGAGTGATTCGATCAGCAGGTAATTTACGGGGAACCAGATTGGGCCGCGCCAATTAGAGTTTCCGCCGAAAAGGCCGGTGGATGATTCGGCCGGCTCGTAATCCACGCGATGTGACATTCCATTTGCTTCAAGCATGAACGGCTTTTCACGGTGCACCCGAGAAATAGCCCGGATACCGTAGTCGGAGAGAAACTCGGATTCGTCAAGCATGTAACGAAGCACCTTCGGAAGGCGTTCGCAATTCACGATCGAGAGCAGGTATCGCGTTCCGCCTCCGGGCACTTCGGTCGTCCGGATGTGCTCGCGGAGTTCGGGCTTGTTGTCAATAAACCACTGCATGCGCCGCTTGAATCCTGGCAGCATGCCCAGAATGTCGGATTCGAGTGTTTCAACCGCATAAAGTGGAATCAGACCCACCATCGAGCGCACACGCAACGGAAAGTGATCGCCGTTGGGCAGATGGAGCACATCGTAGTAGAAACCATCCTGCTCATCCCACAGAGAGATGCCCTCGCCGCCGAGATCATTCATCGCGTGCGAGATGTGAACAAAGTGCTCGAAGAACTTGCTGGCAACGCCTTCGTACGCCTGGTTCTCTCGCGCCAGTTCGAGCGCGATCGCCAGCATGTTCAGGCAATACATGCCCATCCAGCTCGTGCCGTCGGACTGCTCGATGTGCCCGCCGGTCGGGAGAGGCGCCGAGCGATCAAACACGCCGATGTTGTCGAGCCCTAGGAAGCCGCCCTGGAATACATTCATTCCATCAGCATCTTTACGGTTCACCCACCAAGTAAAGTTCAGAAGCAATTTGTGAAATGCGTGCTCGAGAAACACCCGATCGGCAACGCCGCGAATACGCTTCTCGATTTTGTACACGCGCCAGCAAGCCCATGCGTGCACGGGAGGATTCACATCGCCGAACGCCCACTCGTAGGCAGGCAATTGTCCATTCGGGTGCATATACCATTCGCGCAGCATCAGCGTGAGCTGTTCTTTGGCAAAATCCGGATCAATCTGGGCGAGCGGAATGCAATGAAACGCGAGATCCCATCGAGCCAGGCGTTAACGTCGTAGTGATAGAACTGCTTTGACCAGAGCAAGCCTGCGAACGCCTGGCGCTGCACGTTCTGCGCGTCTTCTGAAAGACCTTTCGGAGCTCGCTTCGCGTAGAACTCGTCGGCTTCTTTGCGGCGAGTAGAAAAGACGGACTCAAAACTTTGGCCGAGGAGCTCGGTTTTCGGCGCGCCCGCGATGACGAGCCGTGGTGCAGACATGCGAAGGACCTTGGGCTCCTGGTCGGTTAGGCGCAAACGCAAAGTTGCCGAGGCGCCGGGGGAAAGTCGTAGCCGATAGAGCGCCGAAGCTTTCGTACCGGTCTTGTCAGGATTGACGGCCCCGGGGTTTCCATGGACGAGGTAATCGTTGATGCCGTCCTTGACGTAGGCCGTGCGGTTCTCACCGCCGAATAACCGCTTGGCATTGGTCTCATTTTCGGTGAAAAGAAGTTCAGGTTCTCCTTCGCAAACGAGCCAACGCATTCCGTACATCTTGTGTTGAATCTCGATCACGCCGGATCCGGGAATACCGTATTCCTTGGGAATGCTGAGATGCTGGACCGCGCGTAAGGACGGACGATAATCGTCTCGGCCCCACGACCATGTATTGCGGAACCAAATGGTTGGGAGCATAGACAGATCCGCTTCGACCGGGCCACGATTGACCGCGGTAATTTTGATCAAGATGTCTTCCGCATTGGCCTTCGCGTACTCGGTGAAGACGTCGAAATAGCGGTTTTCGTCGAAAACCCCGGTGTCAAGAAGCTCGAATTCGGTTTCCTGCTTTCCGCGCGGCCGGTTTTCTTCGACGAGCCGGGCATACGGAAACGCCTTTTGAGGGTACTTGTAGAGAAACTTCATGTAGGAATGTGTCGGCGTGGAGTCAAGATAAAAGTAGTATTCCTTCACGTCTTCGCCGTGGTTGCCTTCACTGCCGGTCAAGCCGAACAAACGCTCTTTCAGAATGGCGTCCTGCCCGTTCCAAAGCGCAATAGCAAAACAAATCTTCTGGTGGCGATCCGAAATCCCACCCAAACCGTCTTCACCCCAGCGGTAAGCCCGAGACCTTGCCTGGTCGTGCGGGAAATAATCCCAGGCGGTGCCGTGTTCGCTGTAGTCTTCCCGCACCGTGCCCCACTGGCGCTCACTAAGATATGGTCCCCAGCGCTTCCAGTGGGCTTTGTGATCCCGCGATTCCTCGAGCCTTTTCCATTCGGGCGACAACGCGAGTTGTGCGGCGCTACCCATTAGACTGGTTCTCCTACCGGCTCACGCACCGCCCAACGAAGGCTCAGTGCAGGCTGGGCTACTGCTACTGGGGGCTGTTCCCGGAACACGACCGACCGGGGTTCTGTTGCGGCGACGGCCGCCGCTACGTCGAGCAGAGTGTCCTGGAAAGCAACCTCCCAGTAGGAATCGAGTTGGTTTGCGTTCGTGCTCATTGCTGCACCAGTGGCGCCGTGCCGAAGTTCACGTTGAAGCGCGCGCACCAGATCGTGACCGCGCGGTATTTCGAAAGATCCGCATTCGCTGGCAGATCGTAGTTCTGATCGCCTTCGTTGCCTTTCAACGATCCGAGCTCAAGAAAGCCGGCCTTCTTCACGGTGTCGCTGTCCATCGCGTCGTTCGCAGCCACCAGATACACGTGGACATCCGGCCCGTTGGACGTCTTGAAGTTCGTCAAACGAAGAACGCGCTTCCCACCTGCGACTTGATAAATCGTCGCGACCCCTGAGGTGTCATGTGCGCCCTTATGAAATTGCCCGGCGGCAAGAGCCTTCGGCGTTTCGTTCATTGCCGTCACGCCTTCCTTCACAGGAGCCGTGCCGAAGTTCACGTTAAAGCGTGCACACCAGATCGTGACCGCACGATACTTCGTGAGGTCGACATTCATTGGTAGATCATAGTTCTGATCGCCTTCATTGCCTTTCAGCGAACCGAGGTCGAGGAACCCGGCCTTTTTCACCGAGTCGTTGTCCGTTGCGTCGTTCGCCGCAACCAAATATACGTGAACATCCGGCCCATTCGACGTCTTGAAGTTCGTCAAGCGGAGGACTCGCTTCCCGCCATCAAGCTGGTAGATGGATGCGGTTCCCGTCGTCTCATGCGCGCCGCTGTGAAACGGCCCTGCAAGCAAAGCCGCAGGAGCTATGGTGCTCGTCCCCGTCGGCATGGATGCTGCTGAGGTTGCGGTCGTTGGCAAGCTCTCGTTCACTTTCTGGTTCACGAACAGCTTCTCCGGACGAAACAATGCCCAGAGCACGATGAGGGCTCCGAGGCCAACTACGATGTACACACTGCGCTTCTGCATGGTTAATTCTCCTTAACAAGTTCGAAAGTTTCGCGGGCCACACCGAGGCAATAGACGAGATAGTTGGCTAACAGCCACAGGACGAACTCAGCCACATGTATCGCTGCTGCGCCCATTGCGTCGGACATGCCCGGCGGATGCATTTCTGCTAAGCCTTCCGTCTTTGTGATTACGGTGTTTGCCCGCATGCCCTGTAGTCCGCGCCGGCGGGTGTTCGTTACAACCAGGGTGGGGGAATTCTGCTAGATGAGTCGGAACTCTTGTTTGTATCAGGAATCCGGGGGTCGTACTGCGTCCCGATGCGTTGCGGGCTAGCGAAACTTCGCCCGGCTGCGCCTCAAGATAAATTCAGGGTTGCAGGCCGCGCTCGCCGCGTAGCTTTGCCATGATGCGGTCTACGATCGTCTCCGAGACGTCCTGAGGCAAATCGAAAGAACCACTCTCCGTCACTATCTTCAAAGTCTTGCGAGTGGAATCGTAAAGTACATGGCAGGCGCGGCACTGGGAGAGATGCAGTTCGAGTTCCTGACGGACCTCTGGCGAAACTCGATTCTCAAGGTAGTCTCCGAACTCGGCGAAGAATTCATCGCAGGTGATCATATGCCTGCCCTCTCCGCCCTGGCCGTGAAGTGAGGCGAGAGCAACTCTCGCAACATCAACCGGCCCCGGAATAGCCGCGCCTTAAGAGCCGGGACACTGAGCCCTAGGTTCTGCGCTACTTCGTCGGTAGAAAGCTGCTCCATATCCCGCAGCATGAGCACAACGCGATACTTGGCGGGAAGGCCCATGATCCCTCTCTCCACCAACTGCCGCCTCTCGGACGCAGAATACATTTGCTCGGGATTGTCCTGCCAAGCACGCACCTGCCGCGGGCGAAACTCCTCCTCTCCCTCTAACGCACCCTCATCCAGGCTCTCCATGTCCTTCCGATCCCGCAGACGTTGAAGGGCAGTGTTCCTGGCGATACTCACCAACCAAGTCGAGAACTTCGAACGACCCTGGAACTCACCAATATGCTTGAATGCATTCAGGAAAGCGTCCTGCAACGCGTCCTTCCCCTCCTCCGGGTCGCCCAGAATCGCCATCAAAGTGCGGTACACAGACCGGCTGTGGCGGCGAATCAATTCCTCGAAAGCCTCCAAGCCGCCGTCTCGCGCCTTGACTACCAAACTAGCGTCCGGGTCCTCGACTGCCTTCGGGGGTAGCGAGAGAACGGAACTATCCGCCATAGGACGCGCTACGTCTGGCAAAAGATGCATTTTCTTCGGCTCAAGGACAAGTCGGGGCTCAAAATCCGGTACGGTACCCAGCCCCATTTGAACCGTGTTGAGGAAATTCGTAAGAGCCGTCATCACCACAGATTCCAAGATGTGCTCTTCCGTGAAGCCATGTCCTCGAAGCCAATCTATGTCCTCACGGCGAAACTCAACAGGACGTACTCCGAGCTTGAGAGCAAAGTCCAGTAATGCTCTATCGGCTTCGGAGAGGTTGGACTGGTGGTGGTCCACCGCTATCTGGTCGCTCTCCTCCGAGGGTATGCCCAAACCCCGCAGCATGTCGCAATGCACCGCTACGCAATAAGAGTTAAGGTTTGCTGCCGAGACCACTAGGAGAATGCTTTCCTTCTGCACTCGGGTAAGAACATCTTCGGTTAGCAGGATCTTGCCGACGGCTTCCGCCTCAGCCTCGAGCACGTCGGGGCGTAATGCCTGAGCGCGAAAGATGTTTGGTATGAACCCGAAGCTCTTCTGAAAGAAGGCGAAAGGCGCGAAATTCATTGGGCTCTGGTATGCTGAACGCAGATACGGTCCCTTCTTGACTGTTGCGTGAGGGGCCTGGGCGATCGAACTCTCAACGCCTGTCTCGCGCGGCGAAGTGATCGCACTCGAAGGAAGCTTGCGAGGTAGGAAATCCGGCTCGGGGCCCAGGCCCACAGTGAGCGTACAAAGGAAACGGGCCAGGGCGGTTACTTGGACGGCCTCCAGGATCGACTCGTCGTCGAGGCCACACCCGCGTAGTGCTTCGATGTCCCCCGAATGCACCGACGGCGCGTGGTGGCTCAATTTGAGAGAGAAGTCTAATAAAGCCACGTCGGCTGCCGAGAGACCAGCGCGATGGTAGTCGGTCAAGAGCTGATCGAGTTGGGACTCCGACTTGCCAAGGGAAGACAAAATCTTGCAATGTGCGGTAACGCAATATGTGTCTTGCCGGGCGGCTGCGACAATCAGGATGATCTGTTCCTTCTGTATTCTGGAAAGCGCCTTGTCCTTCAGGAGAACTGTGCCCGCAATGTGCGCCTGAACTTCTAAGACGCGGGGCAACAATGTCTGAGCGCGGAAGAGATTGGGAAGGAACCCCAAATTCTCTTGAAAGGCGACGAAAGGGCCGAAGTTGTCGTCTAGTTGAACTTCCGGTAGGAAACTCACTTGCTCACCCTCGGCATTCCAGTTTCGGGATGCGCAAGTTTACGTCTTGGGTTCCCTTCAGTGCAACCCTGTGCTGCCCGTTCGGTTTACCGCAGAATTTCTGCATCTTTTCAGCCGTGGTTCCGTCTCATCTCGTGAAACTGGACACCAAACCCAATTCAAGGTCGCGACCGCCGGAGCAGTCGTAACCCCTGATCGCACAGCCGAGGGAGTTCTGTGAAAATGCGCACCTACCAGGCCAACGAGATCCGGCCACAGGCGCGCAATACATCACTCCAAGGTTCTTTCGGCGTCCCAACCAAAGAGATGGAACTGCTCGCGGCGTTGCGCCGTCGAGATGAGTCAGCATTCTCTCGCCTCGTCACCTTGCACCAGGGCTCTCTGCTTCGGGTCGCGAGGATGTACGTCTGCAGCCAGGCCGTCGCGGAAGAAGTAGTTCAGGAAACCTGGATGGGCGTTCTGAAGGGTTTGGATAATTTCGAAGGTCGGTGCTCTCTGAAGACGTGGATGTTCCAGATCCTCATCAACCGGGCAAAGACTCGTGGCGAGAGGGAAGGCCGCATGATCCCGTTTTCTGCCATGTTCGACCCGCAATCCGATCACGGAGAGCCCGCCGTGGACCCGAGCCAGTTCAACGAAAACGATCCCGAATGGCCCGGTGGTTGGGTCACGCAGCCGCGCAACTGGGGCGCCAATCCGGAACAATCCCTTCTCTCTCAAGAGGTTAAGGCTTACACCCAGGCCGCAATTGATGGCCTCCCTGCAAGCCAGTGCGAGGTCATCACTCTCCGCGACGTTCAGGGATGGACTGCGCAGGAAGTCTGCAACGTTTTGGGGGTCAGCGAGACTAATCAGAGGGTGTTACTGCACCGGGCGCGGTCCAAAGTCCGGCAGGCGCTTGATCAGTATTTCGGGGCGAACTAGGCCGACACGGAAACGAACTTGAATGAACTAACCTGCAAGGACCTAGTCGAAATCGTGACCGACTACTTCGAAGGAGCCCTTTCCTCCATAGATAAAGAACGCTTTGACCAGCATATTGCTAAGTGCGACTGGTGCAAAATTTATCTCGAACAGATGCAAGCCACCATCCGTACGCTCGGATCGCTCTCCGAGGAAACCATAAAACCGCGCGCCAAAGAAGAGCTTCTCGCCGCCTTCCGCGGTTGGAAGAAATCGGCAGACTAACCTTTCCCTACGGCACCCACGTTGTTCAGATAGCAAGAGTCTCGCTCTTCTGCACACGATTGAGAATTGCGAACCCCATCGAACCCGGAGGGGGACGTGTTCCCTCGAACTAGCAACCCTTCGGTAGACGACCGAATGTTCTGGACTCTGCCAACGCATTGCGAAATAAGGAGTTGGCTCCCCAGGTAGGATTCGAACCTACAGCCTGTCGGTTAACAGCCGAAATGATGGAAAATCTAAGTGCCCTATCTGGTGTCACTTACGAGAACTCGGGAGCCATTTTTCCTTCTTTAGATGCACCCAAACCTGCACCCGCGCCTATGACTTCCGAACGGCTGGCCATTGGAACGCGATCAGGTCCGTTGAGGTGGCCGATCCACGGTCACTTCCTCGAAGCCGACTAACCGGGATTAGGTCCTTCGCCAGGCGAGTAGGCCTGAACTCCCATTGAGCCAAATTGCCTGCTTCAGCCAACGACCACGAGAACCCTTTGTCCTATGTAGATAGCGAGGCAAGGAAGAGTAAGAAACCGCTTGACATCTGACACAGTGTTATAGTTAGCTATAACAGTATAGGACGAGGGGGCTCGTTGAAGCTGCTTGATCGCAAGTGAGTGAACCAACGAATAACCCCGACCCGAGATCAGGAAGAAATGAACTTCTTAAAGGAGAAAGAAATATGAAATCACTGCGTTATGTGCTGCCCGTTGCTCTGATGTCGGTTTCCATGACTTTCGCGCAGTCCGACGCGTACAAGATGGACGAGCTCAAGACTCCAGCGCCGAAGTCCGAGGCGCAGACTTCCTTCGACACCATGAAAACCCTAGCGGGAGATTGGGAAGGCCCCGTGAAGACCGACATGCCGGTAGCGGCGAAGGTGGACATTAAGCCGCTGCACGTGTCGATGCGTGTGACCTCGCGGGGAAACGTCCTCGTGCACGAGTTCCAGGAAGCCGGAACACCGTTGGACCCGGCAAAGTACGACCATCCCGTCACGATGCTGTACGTCGACGCGGGCCAGCTCACACTGGTCCACTATTGTGACGCGGGGAACCGGCCGCGCATGACCGGAAAAATATCGCCGGATGGAAAGACGCTGGAATTCGAATTTGCCGATCTTTCCGGCAGCAATAAGTACGGACACATGTACCACGCGGTGTTCACCATCATCGACGCGAACCATCACACCGAGGACTGGACTTTCATGATGCCGGGGGACAAGCCGGTCCACGCGCACGTCGACCTGCAGCGGACAAAATGACGGGAGGGTATCTCTCGTAAGGGTATCTGGAACACATGATGGACCGTGAGTGGAACGACAGTCAGCCGATTTACCGCCAGCTTCGCGACCGCGTCGTCGCCATGATACTTGACGGCGTGCTCAAAGAAGGCGATCCGCTGCCGTCCGTGCGCAATGTCGCGGCGGAATACCGCGTCAATCCGCTCACGGTTCTGAAGGGCTATCAACAACTGGTGGACGAGGAGCTTGTCGAAACCAAACGAGGTCTTGGCATGTTCATCAATACCGGCGCACGCAAACTGCTGCTGCAAGGCGAACGGCAGAAGTTCCTTGCCGAAGAATGGCCCCGGGTCCACGCAACCATTCAGCGGCTGGGCCTGACACCGGAAGAACTAGAGGCGGCCGCAAAACGCGGGTCGAAGCTGAAAGTCAAAGGGGAGGAGCGCTGAAGCCATGGCATGCATAGAAGCACGCGGTCTGCGGAAGGCATTCGGAACAACGGTCGCGGTGGACGGCATCGATTTGCGGGTCGAAGAGGGTCGCATCCTCGGACTCATCGGTCCCAACGGCGCAGGCAAGACTACCGTGCTCAATGCGATTCTCGGCCTCACCCCCTATCAGGGACAACTGAAGGTGCTCGGACGCGACCCCTGGACCGAGCGCGAAAAGCTCATGTGCGATGCCTCTTTCATTGCCGATGTCGCCGTGCTGCCGCGCTGGATGAGGGTTTGGCAGGCTCTCGACTACTTCGCGGGCGTGCATCCGCGATTCGACCGCGCGAAGGCGAAAGGCTTTCTTGCGAAGACCACCATCGGGCGCGCCAGCAAGGTCCGGGAATTGTCGAAGGGCATGGTGGCGCAGCTGCATCTCGCCCTGGTCATGGCCATTGACGCGAAATTGCTGGTGCTGGACGAGCCGACACTTGGACTCGACATCCTGTATCGCAAGCAGTTCTACGATTCGCTGCTGAACGACTACTTCGATCGTAGCCGCACAATCGTGGTGACCACACATCAACTGGAAGAGGTTCAGGACGTCCTGACCGATGTCATGTTCATCAATCGCGGTCGCATCGTATTCGATTGCAGCATGGAAGAATTGGAGTCGCGCTATCTGGAAGTGACGGTGCATCCCGAGCAGGCCGCCCCCGCCCGGGCGCTCAAGCCGATGCACGAGCGCCAGGTGTTCGGTCGCAGCATCCTGCTGTTCGATGCTGTCGATCGTCAGCAACTCGCCGCGCTTCTCTCCGGCCTCGGCGACGTGCGCACGCCCAGCATCGCCGACTTGTTCGTTGCCGTGATGGGCAATCAGGCCGGCCAGGCACAAGGAGCGGCTAGATGAATACTCAATCGAACGCCATACCCGAGTCTCCCCTCGAATCGCAGGTAATCGCGCCCGCGGTCATCTCGGCGACTCGGCGCATGTACTGGTCGGTGCGACGCGAATTGTGGGAGAGCCGTTCGATCTATATCGCGCCGCTGGCCGTCGCCGCCGTCATCCTGTTCGGCTTCTTGATTAGTACGATTGGTCTGCCGCACAAAATGCGTGCCCTGTCGGCGCTTGACCCGATGCAGCAGCACGAGTTGATCGAGCAGCCGTACAGCTTCGCTGCGCTTCTGATCATGGGGACCACTTTTATCGTCGGGGTGTTCTACTGTCTCGACGCGCTGCACGGCGAACGTCGCGATCGCAGCATTCTGTTCTGGAAGTCGCTGCCGGTTTCCGATCTCACGACAGTGCTCTCGAAGGCGAGCATCCCACTCGTGGTTCTCCCGCTGCTCACCTTCGCGATCACCGTTGCCACCCAGTTGATCATGCTGCTGCTGAGCATCGCAGTACTGCTGGGGAGCGGTCTGAGTGTCGCGACGCTATGGACACAGTTGTCGTTGTTCCAGATGTCACTGATGCTGCTCTACCACCTTCTGACCGTGCATGCGCTCTGGTACGCGCCAATCTTCGGCTGGCTGCTGCTGGTCTCAGGCTGGGCGCGGCGCGCGGCATTTCTATGGGCCGTCTTACCGGTGCTCGCGATCGGCGTCGTCGAGAAGATTGCGTTCAACACTTCGCATTTCGCCGCCCTGCTGGGGTCCCGCGTC
>WNEY01007636.1_pt1 | contig 14126 bp, 13 predicted proteins | sample 5400531 | NCBI WGS metagenome assembly WNEY01 (sample SAMN13153338, study PRJNA577476) | soil metagenome | isolation source: 200 cm saprolite under Douglas fir tree site 1 | place: USA:California | collected 2015-04-18
CCGCGCTGGTTTTCAAAGTTCGGGCAACGACCCCAGTACCGCTGTTCGTGAGGGTTACAGTAGCGTCAGGGATTACCGCGCCACTCTGGTCCACAATGGTTCCCGTGATGGTACCCGCGGTTTGTGCCGGTGCCAGCCTGGCGCTACAAACCGCCAGCAGCACGCCGAAGAACAGCGTCAAAAAGCCGGATGGGCTTAGGCGATCCTTTTTGAAGATCGGGTTGAGAAGGAAATTGGACGGAAAAGGACCCTTGGACAGCCCGAGGTTGGCCATGTCAACTACCTCCTATAAGTTCAGTTCCCGTAACCCGACGCAGTGGAACCTTAGCGGAAATCCGTTAAGGTACACGCACCTTACAACGCCGCTTGGACTTTGTCAAATGATCGTATCGCCGTGCTTCCGCGAGGAGCCCGTGGAGAACGCTGCCGAACGGGGCGACCGTAAACTTCGAGTACGACGCGTTTGGGCGGCGGATACAGAAGAGTTCGGCGAGCGGAACGACGAACTACGTCTATGACGGCGATAATATGAGCGAGGAGCTCGACCAGAACGGGAGCGCGTTGGCGCGGTACACGCAGTCACTCGGGATCGACGAGCCGCTGGCGATGTACCGGTCGGGGGCTGGGTATGCGTATCACGCGGACGGGTGATTCGAGCGATAATCACATAAAAAGCTCTCTTTTCCTCGATAATCTCGACGATTTCGTGATCGAGGAACGCGCCATCGGCGCGAACCCTTCCTTCTCGGACCGGTTCTGGCAATTTGGCGAAGGCACGCTCCAGCAAAGGGATGGTGATCGTCGAGACGTGGGTGTCGCCGGGATGGTAGCTGCCCTCCCAACAATCCTGTGTGTTCCCCTCGAAGCACACCAGCGGAAGGTAAGAGGGGCGCCCGCGTTTCTTGGAGTTGTAGCCCCACCTCGGCTCGTTCCTGACGACCATAGACCGTCAGCACCGTGCTGTCGAGGTCGAAGAGCACGCGGGGCCGCCGAAGCCCTGCTCGGACAGAGAGAATTGCCCGACTGTGGCAAGCTTGAGCATGGACAGATTTCTCTGGGTGCTAGAACCCCGATGCGTGCCGAAACCGAATGATGCCGTTGAAAAACTCGGGGGAAACGCCCTCTTCCTCTTCGATGGCAACTCGAAGTTGCTGATTCTTCCTTGGCCGCAAGAGCTTTGGAGGGCCTCAAATTAGTTTTCCAGCAGCATCAAATGGTCTTGGCCCAGGTTTTCTACTACGCGCGTGGAGCCCGCGGTGGAGAATGCAAATCCGGTTTCGCCCGACGGCAGATACTCCCGCAAGGTTGCCCGTCACTATCCTCGCTGAATGTCGAGCGGGAAAACTGGGTCCATGACTGACGCGCCACCGTCCACGTGCAGAATTTGGCCGGTAATGAAGCTGGCTTCGTCCATGCACAGCAGCATCACAGCGTTCCCGATATCTGCGGGGGTGCCCAAGCGACCCATCGGGGTCCAGCCGCTTTCGTGCCAGGCTTGAACAGCACGCTGCACCTCGGACGGGAGGGTAGCCAACACCCCGCCTTCGATGGTATTGGGCGCGCCTAAGACTCCGCCGGGGCTGATGCCATTCACAGTGACCCCGCGTCTGGCCAGGGCGACCGCGAAGTAGCGGACCAGGGCGTCCAGCGCCGCCTTGGCAGCCCCCATGCCGACCCATGGTTGCCAGCTTCCAGTGCGCCCGCTAGGCGAGTAGGTGATGGCGATGATGCGGCCGCCGTCCCGCATAAGGCGACTGGATGCCTGGGCCCCAAGAAGGAAGGCCCTGGCTTGCGAATCCAGGGCCATCTGCCACTGGTCGAGCGTGATGTCCAAGGGGGGCCGGTAGAACGCTGCGAGATCAGGCCGTGCGTTGTTCACAAAGATGTCCAGCGCGCCGAACTCACTCTGCACCCGGTCGAACATGCGGCGGATATCCTCAGGACGCGTCACGTCGCCTTGGATGACGAAACCATTGGCCCCGTGCTCCCGCACCTTCGCAAGGGTATCGTTCGCAGCCTCTTGATGCTTGTAATAGTGAATGGCTATCTTGACGCCGTGCTGTGCCAGTTTCAGAGCGATGCCTCTGCCAATACCACGCGAGCTCCCGGTAATGAGCGCAAATTTTCCCTTAAGTGACATCGTGCCTCCTCTCAACGACAAATCCTGGGAAGGAACCGAAGCGTTTCCGCGCCATACTAGCTGCCACCCACATCAGAGTCAACGACGCTGGCAGTGAGCGACATTTGCCTTGGGAGCGAGTACTTGACTAAGTCCGGCATACCGCCCAGATTGCTCTTTTGCATCTTCGTACTGGATTTCCGGCTGTTCAATCTTTGATAGCGGCTCAGTCACAAAGGTGGCTTCACTCGAGAGATCTGGCCTGAGATTGATTGAGCTCGCCGCTCCAACCGCTTCGGCACAGCGCAGCGCGTTTTCCTGGCTTGTCGCACGCGCATAGCGGCCGCGTTTATCTCGGCTTGGGACCTTTTCGTCGAGAAACGAAGTTTCTAGCGGGTCCAGGCGAGAGGAATGCCCAAAAGCGCCTTCACAGGGACGGCTTGGCCGTTGATCTCGGCGGGTCGAAAAATCCACTGTTTGAGGGCCTCGAGTAACGGAGAGTTGACGAAAGAAACTTTTCTCGCCTTACACGTCAAGCTCGCTGATTCATTTGGCGCGCGGCTGGTCGGGCTTCTCGGAAGACGGTCCCTGAAGCCGGAGAGCGGCGGCGTCTGGATCATTCCAGGGAACTCCATCCATACGATTGGTATGCTCTTCACCATCGATGTAGTTTTCCTGGATAAGAACATGAAGGTTGTCGGCCTGCGAGAATTGGTTCGGCCGTTCTCGATTACCCGTCCCAACTTTCGCGCCAGGAGCGTCCTCGAACTCCCGGCACACACCATCGTCAAAAGCCATACGGAAATTGGCGATGAGCTTCTGATTGACGCCTACACCGCCGGGCAGCTCTACCCGGTTTCGGTTCAACAGAGCATCTAAAGACCCGATTCGTAAACGCTGCCTCACCCGAAAAGCCTGTGCTCCGCAAAAATTCGGCGCGGCCCGGTTCCTCAGGCTCACATCGGGGTTAGGGTAATTCAACTCATCACTTTCCAACCGGGCCGGCATGTGCCATCCTGGGGCACATCCGGCTACCTGCATCACATTTCCTTTCGACTATCCCTAAATACTTCTGGACGCTCTTCGCGGGATGTTGCTTGGCCTGCGCTCGACCACCGCCCTGAGTGCTGAGCCGACCTTGCGGCAGTAGGGTTGGCCGTGAAGGAGAGATGGAGCTGACGGCGCCGCTCGGGGGCGATCGCCACAAGGACAACCAACACTCGAAAAGTAGCGGCCGCCACCGCGAAGAAAACGACGGAGACCGGGTCCTGGAGGTGATTCTCCAGAAAAGAACGCCCTCCGGGAAGGAATACATTACAATTCGCAGGGTTGGCGAAGGTTAGCGACCGAAACCCATGACATCAATGACTACAGCGTGGACCGAGTTTTTAGTAGGGACGGGGATTAATTTGCCAGCAGATACCCTTCTCTCCGGAAGGGACTGACCTATGGAATGCCCTCGGTGCGGCGCCAGCAATCCTACAGGAGCGAGCCGATGTGCGAAGTGCGATGCTCCTCTCGCGCCCGCAAGCTCGAAAGGGCTCTCCGGCGAAAGCCAGTCCATCCGCACGGCGGGCGAAGGTGAAACCAGCGATTTAGATATCTTTTCCGTGGTGCATCCCGGGACCGTCCTGGGTGGCCGCTACGAAATCCTGGAATTGCTTGGCGCAGGGGGGATGGGAGCGGTCTACAAGGCCAAAGACGGCGAAGTCGACAGGCTGGTGGCGATCAAAGTCATTCGCCGTGAGCTCGCGGCAAAGCCGGACGTCGTACGGCGCTTTAAGCAGGAACTCATTCTGGCTCGGAAAGTCACTCACAAAAATGTGATCCGCATCTACGACCTCGGCGAGGCCGAGGGCGTCAAGTTCATCACCATGGAGTTCGTCGAGGGCCGGGACTTGCGGACCATCCTGACCGAGCGGGGCAAGCTGCCGCCCGAGGACGCCGCGGGCATTATCGTGCAGGTCTGTCGTGCGCTGGATGCGGCGCACTCGGAAGGTGTGGTCCATCGCGACCTGAAGCCGCAGAACATCATGGTAGACAAACAGGGGCGGGTGACGGTGATGGACTTCGGCATCGCGCGCTCGATGGAAACGCCGGGGATGACTCAAACCGGGGTGCTCGTCGGCACGCCTGAATATATGTCGCCCGAGCAGGCAAAAGGCGAAGAGGCCGACGCGCGTTCGGACCTCTTCTCGGTCGGCATCATCTTCTACGAACTCCTGACCGGCAAGGCCCCGTACCGGGCGAGCAGCGCCGTGGCGATGCTCGTCAAGCGGGCACAAGAACGCGCCGTTCCGCCGGTCAGAGAAGATCCGAGCATCCCCCGCGACTTGAGCGACGTAGCCGTGAAGTGCCTGGAGACCGACCCTCGGCGCCGCTATCAGAGTGCGCAGGAGGTGCTGCGCGACCTGGAGGTGCGCCGAGGTGTCCGATCGGGAGGCTTAGTGGCGGCGCTCAGGGCGCGTCTGGAGTGGTTCGCAGGCCGCAGGACGTTGGCAATGGTCGCGGGAGCGGTCGTGGTGTTCGTGGCAGCCAGTCTGTTCGTCCTTAGGGAAAAGATGTTTGTGCCACGCCGCGCAGCGCAAAAGGCCGCCACAGTCCTGGTGGCCGATTTCATCAACACCACGTCCGAGCCCCTGTTCGACGGCGCCCTGGAACCGACCTTTAGCATCGCGCTGGAAGGAGCGTCGTTTATCACCGCCTACAATCGCGGGCAGGCGCACCAGACTGCCGCGCAGGTGCGGCCGGGAGCGACCGGCCTCGATGAGGCTCTGGCTCGCCTGGTAGCGGTCCGCGAGGGGATCAACGTGGTCGTAGCCGGCTCCATCGCGCGCCAAGGGGACCACTACAACATCTCATCCAAAGCCGTAGACGCCGTGACGGGAGGAACCATCGCAATCAGCGAGATCAATGCACGCGATAAAGACGCGGTCTTGCGGGCCGTAGACACCCTTGCCGCTCGCGTGCGTACCGCGCTGGGAGATGCGACCCCCGAATCGGTCCAGATTGCCGCCGCCGAAACTTTCTCGACCAGTTCACTGGAAGCGGCCCACGAATATGCGATCGCGCAGGATTTTCAATGGGCCGGAAAATATGGCGATGCGATTCAGCACTACTCGAAAGCGACTGAATTTGACCCCAATCTCGGCCGCGCCTACTCCGGTCTGGCGGCGGTGTACGCGAATATGGGACGGCGACAGGACTCCGAGAAATATTACAAGCTGGCGCTCTCCAAGATGGATCGAATGAGCGATCGCGAAAAGTACAGGACGCGCAGTGGTTACTATCTGCTGACCAGAAATTCAGATAAGGCGATCGAAGAGTTGAGTCAATTTGTAGAGCAGTATCCATCGGATACGGCTGGCATTGCCAACCTGGCGCTCGCCTACTTTTTCCGCCGGGACATGTCACGAGCTCTTCAGGAGGGGCGCCGGGCAGTGGAGATCTATCCCAAAAACGTGATCCAACGAAACAACCTCGGGCTTTACGCGATGTATGCGGGTGACTTTGACACCGGTATCCGCGAACAACGAAGCGTGCTCGAAATGAATCCGTCGTTTGTGTTGGCTTACGTAGGGACTGCGCTGTCCGAGTTGGCAGAAGGCCGATCGGGGGAGGCGGCAGAGACCTATCAACGGATGGAGAAGCTGGGTCCGCAGGGCGCTTCCGCCGCCTCCATCGGATTAGCCGATTTGGCCCTCTACGAAGGTCGTGCCGCGGATGCCGTGGGGGATCTCGAAAAGGGTATCGCCGCGGATTTCGAGAACAAGAACCCGGATAGTGCGGCAAACAAGTTGACGACGCTCGCCTACGCGCAACTACTTTCCGGACACCGAGCGCTGGCACTGTCGGCTGCCGATAAAGCAGTCGCCACAAGTAAAGAGGACAATGTGCTGTTCTGGGCAGCTCGAGTTTACTTGGGTTTCGACGACGAGACCAGAGCCCTAGCCCTGGCCCAATCGCTCGCGGGCCGGCTTGAGACGGACCCCCAAGCGTATGCAAAATTGATTGACGGTGAGGTAGAACTTAAGCGCGGCAGGGCGGCCGACGCAGTCAAACTTTTCCGAGAGGCTCAGAAACTTGCCGACACCTGGTTCGGCCGCTTTGATTTGGGACTCGCTTATCTCGACGCGGAGGCCTTTACCGAGGCTTATTCCGAATTCGAACTCTGCCTGAAGCGCCGAGGCGAGGCCACTGCGGCGTTCTTGGACGAAGTGCCGACATATCGCCTGGTGCCTCCCGTCTATTATTATCTGGGGCGTGCGCAGGAAGGTTTGAAGAGTCCCGCAGCGGCTGAATCCTACAAGACTTTTCTCGCCATCAAAGAAAAAAGCGGCGAGGACCCGCTCGTCGCGGATGCCCGCCGCCGTATCGGTCTCCGCTAGGTTCCTGGCTTCCTACGGAAGGCCAAGGATCCTCACCGCAACGCTCCCCCTTCGGAAGGTACTCAGCGGCGGTGTTGTGTCCTCGGTCTCGATCACCGCTGGGGTAACCGAGCAACTCATGCTTCCCAAGAACGCTGAGCAGGGGCCGGTGTCATAAAACGGCTGACCGGCTACGGCGCCCGCCGGAGCACTCACTAAACCGATTGCAAAGGTCACCGTGCTACCCGGAGCTATAGCAATCGGGGAAAAATTGAAATCGGCAGATGTAAACGTAGCCCGGTTGGCGGCTAAAGTCACTGTCGACGTGGTCGTGCCCAGAAGTGTGCCGCCATACGTACTGCTCCGTGCACTCAGAGAAAGCGTATACGCACCGCCAGTGTCCGCTGAGAAGTACAGACGGACTTGCCTTAGCTGTGTGCCGGGATAGCTCGGAAGATAGAATCCCCGAGAGATCTCGTCACCAACTCCGCCAGGAGCAGCGTTGACTAAGGTTACCGGACCCGCAAACACACTGAAGGGAATTGAATTGACGAATAGAGCGTTTGGTGCGGAAGCTACCAGCGTGAAGGCTGTTCCCGTATTCCCAATCACGGTCAGACCCGGGAAGGTTGCCACTCCGGTCGCGTCGGTCATCGCGGTAGTCGTTCCGGAGAGAGTTCCACCTCCCGGCGGAGGTTGCGAGCCAATGGCCAAGGTGATGTTCACTCCGGGAATCACCGCCCCAGTGCTATCCTGGGCCTTGACCTGGACAGGTGGGACAATGGCCTCACCGACTATCGAGTTGCTGGGCTGGGTCACGAAAATCAGGAACGTGCTGGTGGACGGTGGCAAAGCCACGGTGGGCGTGTTGGTTGGGTCGTTGGTATTGGCGGCCTGCGCGACGACGACGGGCGTTACTTTCGTCGTCACAATGTCCGTCATTGTGGGTACATCCACGTTGTTGCCGCGCAAAGTCACCAGCCCCGTTTCGCCAGGCACCAGCTCGAACGTCGCGTTGCTGATATTGGGGTTCGAGATGTTCGGGTCGGAAAAGTTCGCAGGGCTCTCGAACGACGGATTGACTATATTCGTCAGGAGCGAATTTGCATCCTCGACAAAAAGTTGGCAGTTGACGCCCACCGGAGTTGCGTAGGCCTTATTGATCACCAGTTGGAATTGCGCGTTGCCCGGCAGATTTCCCGTCTTGACCAGCTTGATGTGGTACGAGGTCGAAGTATTGCCCGTGTTTGTCACAGTATAGGTCGCATCCGAGACGGGCGTGTTTGAAATATTAGGGTTGGAGATGTTCGGGTTCGAGATGTTGGGATTCGAGATGTTCGGGTTCGAAATGTTGGGATTCGAGATGTTGGGGTTGTATATCTCGAGCGTGGCGATGTCGGTGCCGGAGGGTGCTCCATCCGGGTTGATGAGCGCGGGGCTGGTAGGGTCGGGATTCAGCACCACAAAGCTCGAAAGGCCGCCGGAAACCAGGCTGCCCATCGGTGCTGTGATTTCATCGACGTTGACGGTTATGCTTGCGGTTGTATTTGTCGAGACCGCGAAGAGGGGGCGCGAGATGCCGGAATGCGCGGCGACAGACACGTCAAGCATGCTCACGACCGGCGAGGGCGGCGTGGGCGCGTTCGGCGGGTTGTTCGTGCCCGCCGTGAACGAGGCGTAACCGCCCGCCGGCTGGTTGGCAATGGTCAGGCGGAAACTCTTATCCGAATTCGTGAAGTTCTGGACGAAGATCACAAACTCGCGCTGGAGGTTCGCACTCAGAGGCTTCGAGTTCTGTGGCGACGAGACCGCCAGGCCCTGCGTGATGCGGCTGCTGTATATGTTCTGGTTCCGACTCCCTTCGTTGCCGGAAAGGCAGGCCGGTTCGACCTGAGTGGGGTCGAAAACGCTCTGCCCGGTGCCGAAGTGGATCGGCGTGTAGTTCTGCCAATTGCCGTTCGCGGGCGGGCGCACGTCCTGGTTGGAAGTCCAAGTGGCGTAAACGACCGGTGATGTAGGGGGCGTGCTGGTGGTATTGGGCGTCGCCGAAGAAAGTCCGCTCATCGTCTGGGACATGGGCCAAACATCGGCAAGTTGGGCGGGTCCACCTGGAGTTGTTCGAGGGTACTGCTACCATCCCCGAGCGTACCGAATCTGTATTGCGATACCCGCGCCGTGCTGAACGCGGGCATGTCGCCCGGAGAGGCTTGCGCCACTACCACCTCAATCGTATGCCGGCGCTGCGTCAGCCCGAAATCATCAATGAACGGAGTAAAGACGGTGTCAGGCGGCGCCCCTTCGGTCTGGCGCGTTTCAAGGAAAAACCTTCCCTGAGCATCTGGCCCCGGGAAGGTCGCCACTGTGTCAAAAAATCCCCGCGTGTGGTCGAGTCGCAGATCGTAGTAAAGCACGAATAGTTTACCGCCGACGAAAGTTATCTGCGGCATGAGCTGATGGCCGCGCGGAAACATGTTCCCCTTGTCGTCGGTGAGGGGCCCGTTATCGACTGGGAACGCCGGGGACCAGTTGAAACCATCCAACGAGGTTTTCATCATGATCCGCGCGTCGCCGTTCGGGCCGATGCCGCGCTGCGACCACGCGAGATAAATCCGCCCGCTGGCGTCAATTGCCATGGCCGGAAAGGCATTCGTGCGGAAGGAAGTGTTCGTCGTCCCCTGGTCGAAGAACGAGGGAGCCGTGGGGTTGTTCGGGTCGTAGGAGGGCAGCGTGACAACCGTGATTCCTTTGGTGAAAGTCTGCCCGCCGTCGATGGATTTCACAATGTTGATGGAGTCGGGCGAGCTCGCGGCCACGAACGTCCGCCAAGCGACATAAACGTACCCGGTGCTGGGATCAACACCGACCGTCGAGCCCTGGTTAACCGGATAGCCTTCGCTCAGCTTGGTAGGGTTGCCCCAGGTCACGCCGCAATCAAGCGAGCGCGAAAAATAGAGCTTAGTCCGAATCAAGTTATCGTTGCCGACGAACTCGGTCCAGGCCAGATACACCGGCGGCGCGGGAAAACTCTGCGTCACGGTCGTGCCGTTCGCGGTCACCTGGATCGAGCAGGTGCCGGCGGTCGTACTTCCCGGCAGCCCCACGGCAAGCCAAGGCTTGTCGAGGAACTGGCCGGTGTTGCCCGTGCGCACGACCCCTTCGCCCAGATACTTGATGGGGTCGCCGTTCTGGACGATGTTGCCGTTCTCCTTGTTGTTCAAGTCAATGAATCGCGCGACGAACACTACGCCCTGCTTCGTGTTCGGGTTAGACGCGATGCCGCTGTAGAAAAAGAGCCCGTTCGGGCCCGCACGCACGACAGCGTCGGAAGCGGTGGTCTGGCCCTTGAGCGGCGAACTCAGGCCGAACGACGATTGGTCCTGCGGAAAGCCCGGCAGCAGGGTGCTTCGCCAGGTCGCGCCGCCGTCGAACGATTTGAACATGCCCAGCCAGGCGTTCCCGGCAAGCTCGGGAGAAAGCTGGTCGGTAAGAGGAAGGTCCACGGTGCGGTAGTCGTTTGCTCCCGCCAGCAAGTGCAACGGGTTGCGCGTGGAGACGGCGATGGAAGGCTCGTTCTGCCGCTGGAGGAACGGGTCGCCGCCCGGGAACGTCGTTCCGGAAACCATGTTGATGTTCTGGCCGGGTGTCGGACCCTGCGCGCCGGCCGTCGCGTAAATGAGGGTGGTAAATGCCAGGGCGAGCAGCAGGCGGTCGAGGCAGCGAATGGACTTAGTTCTCATCGTGACGCTCCTTGGTAAGCAACGGGAAATATCTAGCAGGGCGGACTCGCGCGTCGAGGAACTGTGATTCCCCTTGGATGGCACGATAGGCGCTTTCGCTCAGGCGTAAGTCTCTTGTTCTGCCGTCCTGTAAACTGCCGGAGCAGGGATCCAGACCATGAATGGAATATGATTCCGAGGTGGTTTCCCAGTCCGGTCACGGCAATTTACATGCCAATCCTGATGTTCCATAACTACCCTCAATTGCGGTACTTACAGCCCGCTGGCCTGAAAACCGGTGGCCTGGAGGGCAATTTGCTGCACACCGTTGGTAATTCATTACAGCTATGTCCATGACGGGTCCTCGGCGTAGGTTCGCCTGCTGGGTAAGGGCAGAGGCTGCTGGCGTTTCGGCCGGCTTAGAGCTGTGAACTTCCCCGGGTCGAGATTCATATCACCATTGACGTAAGCGGTGATCTCCGTCCCTTTCGGGATCGTGATGTCCTTCCCATGCATAAACTGAAACAGAGGGGCCGCTGGGAAGAACACTATCCCGGTCGCGACCATCGCGCCGGTCGTGAGGCGGGCCGGTCTCGTTTTCGATGTCCCAGCCGAGCGCCTTAAAGAGCGGTTTGATGAAAGCATTACGAGCCTGTGCCTCGGAGCAGTCTTTCGAGAGATCGTGGGCCTTGTCGGCCTCGAAATTGGCGACGAGCTTCTTTAGCTTCTCCGTAAGATTCCATAGTTCAACTGTCAAATCTCACTCCGTTCAAAGAGCAGTAAGTTGCTCGAAGTCTCGTTCTACGACTAAGCCGATTCAAGTAAGTTCACCGGCCGTCCGCGGCCCAGTGTCCGGCAGAATTTTCGCACTTCCTCTGCACATTTCGCACAAATTCTGCACAGTCACATCACACATGTGCGTATGCAGGGTAGGGAGGATGCCGGTGCGTGGAGGCGCTGCGTGACAGTTGTTGATTTTAAAGAGGTTACGGCAGTAAACTTTGAGCCTCTGGCATGCCCACTATTTTAAAAAGGTTAGCGGGATTTTGCAGGGTTTGTGCGAAAATTTGGCAGCCTCAGAGCCCGTTCAACTGGGGCAGGCGGTTGAACCTCCCTGACCTACCCGTCAACAAAGGAGGGCAGGCAAGGAGAAAGCCCCGGCAGCTGTTCTTTGGCACGGGGCACAGCGGGGCGTGGCGTCACCTGTACCAGAATTGTCCTGAAGACCAGTAGACTACAGCGTTTGCTTCGAGCGATAAACGAGGGTTTAGGGTGCTGTAACATTCGAAGGATCCAGAATGGCGGAGGCGGCGCGGATCCCAGAGCACACGTAGGGGTAAACAATGGATTTTGTCTACCGGCATTTCAAGCCCTGGTCCCGGTATTCTAATCGGTATGCCCAACGCCGAGGCAGGAAAGACGGGGCGAAAAACATTCCTCCTCCCGATGCGGAAGAATTCGCCGACTACGAGATGGAGCTGAAGAACCTAGCCGACGAAAACATCCGGCGAATTGGTGCCGCCTGGGCGAGGGAAGATCGAATACTGAAGAAGGACTACTGTCAGTCTCTGTCCGAATTTGAAGTGTCCAAAAAGGATGCCGCGCCGGCAAGAGCTGCGTATGAACAAATCGTTAGCGAACACCGCGAAGCCACGGAAGAAATGGGAAAGCATTACGGGAAGATTCAACTGTCCCCCTTTATCTACACGATTATCATGGCGATCATTATCGTGGGAGAGATTCCGCTGAACGCCGTGGTGTTCCGAATCTTTGGGGAAGCCGAAGTCATGACCTACGTGATTTCCCTGGCCCTTGCTGTCGGGCTTCCTTTTGGCGCCCACGCTCTGGGAATGCTTCTTCGGAAAGAGCCCTTCAAGCAGGGAGTGTTTACTACCGAGAGCATCTTCACGGTATTCACGATGGTGATGCCGCTTTTGGGGATCATGGCAGTAGCGTATGTCCGCCAGAAATACTTCGAATCGCCCACGGTGCAAGCCGCATCGGGGATACGAGCAGATCCTGCCGCAGTGACCCTCGTATTCGTTATCATCAACCTGCTGATATTCACCGTGGCTGCTCTGGCTTCTTATCTCACGCACGACCCGGTGATTGACAACTGGAGGAAGAAACTCAGGCTGGCAACCAGGGATTTGCAGATCAGGCAGCGGCGGTTTGCCGAGGTGCAAGAGCGGCAAGGGCGTGTCGTGAGTCGGTTGGAGAAGGCCAAGGCCGAGCGCCAGAACAAGTTTGAAGAAAAGAAGCGCGAAGCCGAGGAGTTCAGAGATTTTGTTCATAGGATGATTAACATCTATCGGGGAGCCAACCTTCTGACCCGGCAAAACACGGCGAGACCGAAGAAGTGGCACGAAGGGTATCCTGAGGTTGGCGTGAACCCTCCCTTTTATGAGCAAGCCCTCGATTGGAACTGTCATACACAAGAGGAATCCCCTTACGGGGCCTCGGTCAAAGCATCTGCCCATGGCAGGCCGGGCACTGAAACCTAGTGGGACGGAAGAGCGGGCTGCATGAATGCTCGGATGCCAAAGCTGTTCCTCGCGGTGTGCTTGGGCGCGGCAACTCTCGCGCTGTGGGGATGCAAAGGGAAGGAAAATGTTCCCAAGACGGAGTTTGTGCTGTTTGATCTTTCCGCCAGCACCGCAACCCCTGAGGTCCGGGCGAGGTATGTAGCGGATTTCGAAAGATTGCTCGCCAACGTGAATGGGGGAGATATCCTCGTCGTCGATCGCATCAACAGCAACCCGTTGGCGCAATCGACCTTTCCGGTCAATGAGACATTCAAAAGGATGAATCCTTGGCTCGAAAACCTGCTCGTCTGGCGAAAGGAATCAAAAGGACTGCGAGAGCGTATTTCACGGACGGTGCAAAAGATGGTCATGGACCGCAAGGAGCGTTCCAGCAAAACGTCCATCCTGGACGCTTTACAGCTGGCCCAACGCGTCTTCGAGACCTACCCCAGCGAACGGCGCGTGTTGGTCCTTTTCTCCGATATGGTGGAGGAGTCTTCCTACTACGATTTCACGAAGGAGAACCTGACCGCCTCGAGAATTCAAGCGATCATCGTGGCGGAAAAGGCAGAACATCGATTGCCGCGACTGGACGGCGCTCGTGTCTATGCGATCGGTGCGGCGGCTGGCTTTTATAGCCGAATGCCTGCCGAGGCAGTTCGCCATATTCAAAATTTCTGGCTCCAGTACTTCAAGGCCTGCGGCGCGAATCTGCCCGTAGAGACCTACGGCAGCGCTTTGATTCAACCCCCCGAATGAAGCTGTTCCTCCTTGTTCCAAAAGCCTTAAAGAGTTGAGCTTCAGGTCAGCACCCGATCCAAGAGTTGCCCCACGGCCCGGTCAAACTCCGTGATGGCTGTGCGATGGTCGGACGAGCCCCCTTCCCGGACCTCCAAGGCTTTCCTGGACAACCATGTGAAGGATCTTGTCTCGGTCGACTTCTTCACCGTTCCGACCGCCACGTTCCGAGTCTTGTTTGTGTTGGTGGTGCTGGCTCCTCACCGCCGGCGCGTAATTCATTTCAACGTGACCGAGCATCCTAAGGCATGGTGGCCTGGGCAACAGTGGGTCGAGGCCTTCCCGGAGGACACCGTTCCACGCCACCTGATCCGGGACCGCGACAAGATCTACGGCGAGCATTTCCGAACTCGGGCCAGAGGGTTGTAGATCCAAGAAGTCTTGAGCGCGCCCCAAAGTCCTTGGCAGAATCCATTTGTCGAAAGACTCGTGGGCTCCATCCGGTGGTGACTGTTTGGCTCACGTGATCGTGCTGGGGGAGAAGCAGGGGATGATGAATACTCTTTTCGAGAGAGTCCCGGCTGAATGATTTTCGCGGACTGATTCTCCCGGAACGAAAAACTAGGATGAATACGGTTTTGGCGAGGGACAGCTACTGTCC
>WNEY01003007.1_pt1 | contig 14117 bp, 10 predicted proteins | sample 5400531 | NCBI WGS metagenome assembly WNEY01 (sample SAMN13153338, study PRJNA577476) | soil metagenome | isolation source: 200 cm saprolite under Douglas fir tree site 1 | place: USA:California | collected 2015-04-18
ATGCTCGAGCCCGTGGTGTTGCGGCCTTCGAGGTCGCGGTGCGCCTTCTGCGCGTCCTTGAGCGGATATTTCTGATTCACCGGAATCTTGACCGCCCCGCTCGCCACCACGTCGAACAGGTCGTTCGCGGTCTTGATCAGATCCTCGCGCTTGGCGGCATAGTGATTGAGCGTCGGCCGTGTCGCGAACAGCGAGCCCTTGGTCTGCAGGATGTTGATGTTGAAGGCCTCGACCTGGCCCGACGCGCTGCCGAAGCTCACGAACATGCCGAGCGGCCTGAGGCAGTCGAGCGAGCCCGGGAAGGTCGCCTTGCCGACGCCGTCATAGACCACGTCGCAGAGCTTGCCGCCGGTGATCTCCTTGACCTTGGCGACGAAATCCTCGTCGCGATAGAGGATCACGTGGTGGGCGCCGTTCTTCTTGGCGAGCTCGGCCTTCTCCTTCGATCCGACGGTGCCGATCACGTTGGCGCCGAGGTGGTTCGCCCATTGACAGGCGATGAGGCCGACGCCGCCGGCGGCGGCATGGATGAGCACGTTTTCGCCCTTCTCGACCTTGTGGGTCCGCCGCAGCAGATATTGCGCGGTCATGCCCTTGAGCATCATGGCCGCGGCCTGCTCGTAGCCGATCTTGTCCGGGAGCTTCACCGCCCGGTCGGCGGGAAGCAGCCGCTCGGCGGCATAGGCGCCGAGGGTCGCGACATAGGCCACCCGGTCGCCGACCTTGAGGTCGGTCACGCCCGATCCGACCGCGATCACCTCGCCGGCGCCCTCGTTGCCGGCGACGAATGGCATCCCGCCCGGGGGCGGGTACATCCCCATGCGGAAATAGGTGTCGATGAAATTGACGCCGGAAGCGTGGTTCCTGATCTTGATCTGCCCGGGTCCCGGCGCCGGTACCGGGACGTCCTCGTAGGTCAGGACTTCCGGACCGCCCGTCTTGTGCACTCGCACCGCTGCGACCATTGCTGTCACTCCCTTGTCTTCGACTTGCACGCGCCGCGAACCGGCCGGCCGACGGCAATGTCTCTCAGCGGGAGGCGTGGATCAAGCCTCCGGCAGCGAGTGGCTAAAGCATGTTCCGGTCAAGTTGATGCACAAACCGTGCGGCACGCTCGGTGCGTTCCCTCCCCCGCTTGCAGCCGAACTCAGGTTTACCTGAGTTCGGCCACTTATTGACTGGCCGAAGTCAGAAACATCCGACTTCGGCTGGAGGGTTAGGGTGGGGGGAACACGAAGACTCGTGCAAGTCCACCCCCACCCCAGCCCTCCCCCGCAAGCGGGGGAGGGAGCAGACCGAGCTTACCCCCGGGGTGATCTCAATTGACCGGAACATGCTCTAATCACGTTTCCGGCGTCGATTGCGCCTCGCCATGACGTTGCAGGTCTCGACCGCGCCGGCAAAGGCCATGGCGAAATAGATGTAACCGCGCGGGATGTGGAATTTGAATCCGTCGGCGACGAGGGCGACCCCGATCAGCAGCAGGAACGCGAGCGCCAGCATCTTGGTGGTGGGATGCTCGGCGATGAAACCGCCGACCGGTCCCGCCGCCGCATACATGACGATCATGGCGATCACCACGGCGGCGATCATCACCGCCAGGTCCTCGGCCATGCCGATCGCGGTGATGATCGAATCGAGCGAGAACACGAGATCGACGACGACCAGCTGGAGCACGATCAGCGAAAACGCCCGGACGGTGGACGTGGGCTCGGCCGGCTCGTCAGGCGCCTCGACCTCGGCATGAATCTCGTAGGTCGCCTTGGCGATGAGAAAGAGGCCGCCGCCGATCAGGACGATGTCGCGCCAGGATATGGCGATGCGGAAAATGGTGAACAACGGCGCGGTCAGGCCGATGAGCCAGGCAAGTCCCGCCAGCATGATCACGCGAAAGATGAAGGCGAGCGACAGCCCGATCTGGCGGGCGCGACGCGCCTCATGCGGACCGAGACGCGCCGTGAGCACGGCGATGAAGACGAGATTGTCGATGCCGAGCACGATCTCGAGCACCGTCAGGGTGACGAGCGCGGCCCATGCATTCGGGTCGGTCAATAGCGCTAACACGCCCATTCAACGTTTCTCGCTGAGCCCTACTCCCAGGAAATACAGGCCGACGATCACCAGGCCGCCCGCGACCCACGGTCCGGGATCGAGATCGCGCAGCACCGCGATCAGCGCGAGCAGGCACCACAGGATCAGCGCCGCGACATTGAGCGCCCGCAGCCGCCTGACCCGCAGCGGGTGGATGAATTTGAACGACGCGAAGGTGAGCACTGCGAGCACGGCGACGATCCCCGCCGCCAGCCACGGCGCCGGCCTGAGCAGGAACAGATAGAACGCGGCCACGTTCCACAGCGCGGGAAAGCCGCGGAAATAATTGTCCTCGGTCTTCATCGCCCGGTCGGCGAAGTAGAGCGCGCCGGTGATGACGATGACGATGCCGGCCGGCAGCGCGAGCGCCTCGGGGAGCAAGCCGCCGGCGGCGATGGCGTAGGCCGGAACGAACACGTAGGTGACGAAGTCGACGACGAGATCGAGCACGTCGCCCGACCAGCGCGGAAGGATCTCGGCGACTTTGAGGTAGCGCGCGATCGAGCCGTCGACGCCGTCGACGAAGAGCGCGGCGCCGAGACAGAGGAACATCGCCGGCCATTGGCCGCGCGCCGCGCAGACGAGCGCGCCGAGGGCAAGCGCTCCACCGGTCGCGGTAAAGACGTGCACGGCGAAGGCGCGCGCTTGGATGAAGGGGGGCAAGGCGTCCTCGTTCCGTCCTGCGTCAAGGTCCTCGGCCCGACCCGCAAGTCGGCAGCCTCGACCTGCGCATTTATGTCCAACCTCGGGCGGCGCCGAGCTCGGCTGACGGCTTGACCGGCGCGCGCATTCGGCGCTTCGAATAGCAAGAACCGGCGAGGAATGGATGAAAAATCTGACGGCCGAGGTCATCGTGGTCGGTGCCGGGCCGGCGGGCCTGACCGCGGCGATCGCGCTCGCCGGGGCGGGAATGGAAACCGTGCTGGTCGCCAAGCCAGCGTCGGGCCCGGATCACCGCACCACCGCGCTGCTCGAAGGCTCGGTCCGGGCGCTCGACACGCTCGGGGTCTGGCAACGCTGCCGAGAGCAGGCGGCGCCGCTGCGGCTCATGCGGATCATCGACGACACCGGGCGGCTCCTTCGGGCGCCGGAGGTATGCTTTGCGGCGAGCGAGATCGGGCTCGACGCCTTCGGCCACAACATCGAGAACCGGTTTCTCACCGCAGCGCTCGAACAACGCGCCCGCGAGCTTGCGGCGCTCACGGTGCTGGCGGACGAAGCCGAGACCGTCGCGATCGACGAGGCGGCGGTAACGGTCAGATTGAAGGCCGGCACCGAGGTGTCGGCGCTGCTTGCGATCGGCGCCGAGGGGCGCCGCTCGCTCTGCCGCATCGCCGCCGGCATCGACATCCGCGGCCGCGGCTACCCGCAGACCGCGCTGACGTTCAATCTCGGTCATCGCCGGCCGCACCGTGACACCTCGACCGAGTTCCATACCGAAACCGGACCGTTCACGCTCGTCCCGCTGCCCGGACGGCGCTCGAGCCTGGTGCTCGTGGTCGATCCCGCGGAGGTCGCCGGGCTCGCCGCCTTGTCCGACACCGACTTGGCGGAGGAGATCGAGCGGCGCTCCCATTCGATCCTCGGCAGGGTCGAGGTCGAGCCCGGCCGCGGTGCGTTCGCGCTCGCGGTCGAGACCGCCGCGCGTTTTGCCGCGCGGCGGGTGGCGCTCGTCGGCGAAGCCGCCCACGTCGTTCCGCCGATCGGCGCCCAGGGCCTCAATCTCGGCCTGCGCGATGCCGCGACCCTCGGCGAGCTCGTGGTCGCCACCCATCGCGCCGGCGGCGACGTCGGCGCGGCCGCGCTCACCGACCGCTATGATCGGATGCGCCGCGCCGACGTGACGAGCCGCACGCTCGCGGTCGATCTGCTCAATCGCAGCCTCCTGTCCGCGTTCCTGCCGCTGCAAGGCGCGCGCGGCCTCGGCCTGTTCCTGATGGAGCAGGTCGGCCCGTTGCGTCGCGCGGTCATGCGCGAGGGCGTGACGCCGGCGGCCTCCCAACCGCGCCTGATGCGCGGAGAGGCGTTGTAGCCTGACCTACAACCTTTGACTGGGCTCGATGCCGAACAACGCCTGACCCGCCGACTCGAAATTGGACAGGTGGGCTTGGCCCTGCGCCAGCGCGGTGTGCAGATCCCGGAACCGGCGCTCGAATGCGCTGCCCTCGAAAATCGCCGTGGTGCCGGCGGCATGGTAGGCGAAATCCACCACCTTTCGCGCCTCGTCCATGGCGCCGGTGATGGCGAGGCGCAGGTGCGCCCGCTCGTCGAGCGACAGCGTGCCCGCCGTGGCCGAGGCCTCCCAGGTCTCCCGCAACATCTGCAGGAGAAAAGCGCGTGCCGACTTCAGCCGTCCGGTCGCCTTGGCCGCACGCGACTGGATAACCGCGTTCTCGCGCAGCAGGGTGCTCGAGCCCACGCCGCCGCCCGGCTTCTTGGTCTGCGCCAGCGTCATGAACGCTGCGAGGCAGCTCTTCGCGATGCCGAGCGCCACGCCGGAAAAGCCCACGCCGTAAAGGGTCAGCATCTGAATATTGTAGAGCGGCCCGTACTGGCGTTGGTCCGGCGCGGAATTCCGCCAGGTCGTGTACGCCTCCGGGACGTAAAGATCGTCGACCTCGTAGTCGTTGCTGGCGGTGCCGCGCAGCCCGATGACGTGCCAGGTGTCCTTGATGTTCGCCTGCTCGCGGCGGAACAGGACGGTGCGGTTGACCGGGTTGCCCTTCACGTCCCGGCGGGGGCTGTCGTCGGCGTCGAAAACGATCGAATGTCCGCCCATCCAGGTGGCGTTGGCGCTGCCGCTGGCGAACCGCCATTTCCCGGTCACGCGGTAACCGCCGTCGACCGCCAACGCCTTGGCGATGCCCGCCGGCGGCCCCCAAGCCACCAGCGCGTCGGGGGCGCCGAAGACTTCGGCGGCGATCTTCGGACCCAGGAATCCGGCCGCGTGCGAGCTCGCAACCGCCTGGGCCAGGCACCAGGCCGTGCTCGCGTCGGCAGCCGCCACCGCTTCGACGACCTGGTTGAAGGTGACGAGATCGGCGGCGCCGCCGCCCAGCGACGCCGGAAGCAGGATGTGGAACAGCCCGGCCCCGTGCATCGCCGCAAGCACGTCGGCCGGAATCTTTCGTTCCCGCTCGGTGCGGTCCGCCGCCGCCTCGATCATGGGCGCAAGCTCGCGGGCGCGCGCGACCCAATCCTGCCGGTTCCCGGTCAGCAAGGATCATCCCTCCGCCGTCTATTTCCTTTCTACCACACCCTTGGAGCAGGCCGGTCCTGGCGCGCAAGCGAGGCGTTGACTACCATTGCCGAGCGCGGGCGCACGCGCGGGAGATCGATGATGCGAGGCCTGAAGATCGCCCTGATTGCATTCCTCGCGGTCGTTCCCGCGAGCGAGCGAGGCTTGACCCAGGACGCATTCCCCTCCCGGATCGTGCGCATCGTCGTCCCCTACCCCGCGGGCGGCGGCACCGACACGCTTGCACGCCTGCTGGCCGATCAGCTCGGCCGCAAATGGGGTCAATCGGCGATCGTCGAGAATATCGGCGGGGCGGCGGGCAATATCGGCGCCGCCGAGGTGGCGCGCGCGGCGCCCGACGGCTACACGCTGCTCCTCGCCTCGCCCGGCCCGATCGCGACCAACAGCTTTCTTTACCGGGACATGGGCTACGACCCGGCCCGCTGGGTGCCGATCGCCCTGCTGGCGACCGGACCCTACGTGCTGGTGCTGCGCAAGAATTTCGAGGGCGAGACGGTCAAGGACCTGATCGCGCGCGCCAAGGCCAATCCCGGAACGATCACGGCGGCGACGCCGGGCATCGGCTCGGTCGGGCACCTGTCGACGGTCCAGCTCGAGATGCTCGCCGGAATCAGGACGGTGCAGGTCCCCTATCGCGGATTGGGCCAGGCCATCAACGACATCATCGCCGGCCACGTCGACCTGATGTTCGATACGCCGACCACCTCGCTGCCGCTGCATCGCGACGGCAAGGTCAAGATCGTGGCGGTCGGCACGACCGAGCGGGTACGCGAGCTCCCCGAGGTTCCGACGATTGCGGAGGCAGGATTGCCGGGCTACCGTGCCGTCACCTGGTATGCGATGGTCGCGCCGCCGCAGACGCCCGCCGCCCTGGCCGACAGGATCCATCGCGACGTGGTCGAGATCCTCGGCCGGCCCGACGTCGCCGACAAGGTGCGCGCAATTCAAATGGAGCCGGTCACCAAGTCCCGCGCGGAGGCCGCTAAGTTCTTCGCGGAGGAGACGGAACTGTGGGGCAAGGTGATCCGAGAAGCCAATATCCCGATGCAGTAACGGCCTGCTGCCGGCTCGGGGGCAGCCGCCCTTGCCGCGGCCGACTTGGCGTGCGACTTGCATCGATCGCGCGTTGAACCGCGACCTCAAGGAGCACTGCGTGAAACGTCCGCGCAATTTCTTCAAGCCGCTCGCGATCGGCGCGCCGCGGCCGCTCACCGAGCTGCCGGTCCGGCTCGAGCGCATGATCCATTTCGTGCCGCCGCACATCGAGAAGCTGCGCGCCAAGGTGTCGGAGCTGGTCGCGCAGGTCGACGTGGTGCTCGGCAATCTCGAGGACGCCATTCCCGCCGACGCCAAGGAGGCCGCGCGCGCGGGCTTCATCGCCATGGCGAAGGCGAACGATTTCGGCGCGACCGGCCTGTGGACGCGCATCAACGCGCTCAATTCACCCTGGATGCTCGACGACGTGATCGAGATCGTCGGCGCGGTCGGGCACAAGCTCGACGTGGTCATGCTGCCCAAGGTCGAGGGGCCGTGGGACATCCACTACCTCGACCAGCTGATCGCGCAGCTCGAGGCCAAGCACGCGCTCGAGAAACCGATCCTGATCCACGCCATCCTGGAGACCGCGGAAGGCGTCGACAACGTCGCCGACATCGCGACGGCGTCGCCGCGCATGCACGGGATCAGTCTCGGCCCCGCCGATCTCGCGGCGTCGCGCGCGATGAAGACGACCCGCGTCGGCGGCGGGCATCCGGACTATGCCGTGCTCGCGGACGCCAAGGGGAGCGAGCGCCGCGAACGATTCCAGCAGGACCTCTGGCACTACACCATCGCCAGGATGGTCGACGCCTGCGCGGCCGCCGGCATCAAGCCGTTCTACGGCCCGTTCGGCGATTTCTCCGATCCGCACGCCTGCGAGGCGCAGTTCCGCAACGCCTTCCTCATGGGCTGTGCCGGCGCCTGGACGCTGCACCCGACGCAGATCGCGATCGCCAAGCGCGTGTTCTCGCCCGATCCGGCCGAGGTCGCCTTTGCCAAGAAAATCCTCGCCGCCATGCCCGACGGCAGCGGCGCGGTGATGATCGACGGCAAGATGCAGGACGACGCCACCTGGAAGCAGGCCAAGGTGGTGGTCGATCTCGCGCGGCTCGTGGCGGCAAAGGATCCGGAACTGGCGGCGCAGTACGGGCTCTGAGCGGGCCCCGTCCCGCGCGCCCGCACCGGCTTGATCCGAGAGCCCGCTGGCGCCGGTCACGATTGCGGGCTAGTTTTAAAACCCATGGGCAAAACGCGCCTCGCGAAATTCAAGCTCGGCCAGGTGGTCCGCCACCGGCTGTTTCCGTTTCGCGGCGTCGTGTTCGACATCGACCCGGAATTCAGCAACACCGAGGAATGGTACCAGTCGATCCCGGCGGAGGTGCGCCCGCGCAAGGACCAACCGTTCTACCATCTCTTTGCCGAGAACGCGGAGACCGAATATATCGCCTATGTCTCCGAGCAGAATCTCCTGCCCGACACGTCGGGCGAGCCGGTTCGTCATCCGCAGGTCGCCGAGGTGTTCGAGCGCGACGACAAGGGAAGTTACCGGCCGCGCAATTCGTTGCTGAACTGACCGCTTGTCGATCATGCTCGGCACACAACAAAAGAGGCGCGCCCAAGGCGCGCCTCGATGATTGCAATTCGAAAAGCTCCGCGGCTACCGGGTCGGCGCCGCCTGCTGCTGGCCTTCGAGCTTCTTGCGCGCCTCCTCGGCGCGCTTCTGCAGCTCGCTCTGGAGCTGCTGTTGCTGCTCCTCGAATTTCTTCGGATCGGTCGGCGGCCCGTCGTACGCCTTGGCGAAATCGCCAAGCGGAATCACCAAGCTGATGGGCTGGCCCGCCCCGTTGATCCCTTGGATCACCAGGCCCTGCCCTTTCTTCAACTTGCCGATCAGCTCGCCGCTGGCTTCGTAATCGGCCATGCAGCCGTTGTTGAAGCAAATGACGTAGGGGCCGGTCATCGGCTGGCCGTTGTCGACGATCACGCGGGTGCCGGGCTGGATCGACATGCCGAGCGGCAAGGTCACGCGCAAAACCTTCTTGGGCTCGTTTTCCGGCTCGATCAGGACGGCCGCCACCACCGGCATGCCCGACTCGACCCGGCCATCCTTGCCGGTGAAGCAGACCTGCTTGGCGTTGGCCTCCTGGCCCTTCAGACAGAACTTGGTCCAGGGCGAGAAGATGAGCTGCGGCTGTTCGGCGCCGCCCTGCTGGGGCGCGCCCTGGGCGGGTGCCTCGGGAGGCTTTTGCGCGGGCGCTTGCTTCGGCGCGGCCTTGGGAGCCGCCTTGGGCGCCGGGGTCGCCGGGGCCGCCGGCGGCGTCTGGGCGAAGGCGGCCGAACCGAGCAACAGGGTCGTTGTCGCTGCCACGGCAAACGCGCGCGCGGCCAGCCCGGCCGGCACAAAAACCATACGGTGATCCATGGACAGAGATCCTCTTGCTTACCGCTGCCCGGCCCCCCCTCCGCCCCGGCACGGTCGCCCCATCCTGGGCTGTGTCGGCACCAAATGCGGCAGGAGCGTGACGCCGCCCATCCGCCTGATAGCGCATTTCGCGTCCCCGACAAAGCCATAACGTCGCCGGCCTGATCGACCTAATATCGGGCGGCAGCCGACGCGACCGCCGACTCGCACGCATACCGAACAGCCCGGCTTTGCCGACAGGTCGTCAATATCGATCGCAAACACTGTCATAACCTCCATCCCGCCGCATGGCCGCCGTGACCGCACTTCCCGCCTATCCCCGCCTCGACCGACGCCCTGGTCGAGCCGCGATGTGCCGCCTCGGGAGAAGCCTCCTGCTCGGTGCCGCGATCGGCAATGCCGTCTGCGGCGCCGCGCAAAGTGCCGAGCCCCGGCACGCGATCGCAATGCACGGCGAGCCCGCCCTGCCCGCCGGCTTCACCCGCCTCCCCTATGCGGATCCTGCCGCGCCCAAAGGCGGCCGGCTGGTGCAAGGCGTGTTGGGCACCTTCGACAGCCTCAATCCGCTGATCGTGAAAGGGATCGCCCCATCGTCGATCCGCGGCTACGTGGTCGAAAGCCTGATGGCGCGCGGCTACGACGAGCCGTTCACGCTCTACGGGCTCATCGCCCGCGCGGTCGAGACCGACGCGCAACGCAGCTACGTCACCTTCCACATTGATCCCGCCGCAAAATTCTCCGACGGCACGCCGGTGACGCCGGAGGATATCGTCTTTTCCTGGCGGATCCTGCGCGACAAGGGTCGTCCCAACCACCGCACCTACTACGCCAAGGTCGCCAAGGCCGAGCCGCTCGGCGAGCACGCCGTGCGTTTCGATCTCTCGGGCAGCGACGACCGCGAGCTTCCGCTCATCCTCGGGCTGATGCCGGTGCTCGCCAAGCACGCCGTCAACCCCGACACGTTCGAGGAGACTTCGTTCCAGGCTCCGCTCGGAACCGGGCCCTATGTCGTCGCCGAGGTCGACCCGGGCAAGAGCCTGACGCTCAGGCGCAATCCGAATTATTGGGGACGCGACCTCGCGATCAACCGCGGCTTCTGGAATTTCGACCAGATCCGGCTCGATTATTACCGCGACGCCAACTCGCATCTGGAGGCGTTCAAGCGCGGCCTCTACGACGTGCGCAACGAGCACGATCCGACGCGGTGGCAGACGGCCTACGATTTTCCCGCCGCCCGCGAGGGGCGCGTGGTCAAGGAGGCGCTGGCGACCGGGGTGCCAAAGGCGAGCACCTTCTTCGTGTTCAACACCCGCCGGGAGGTGTTCTCCGACATTCGCGTGCGCGAGGCGATCGCGCTGCTGTTCGACTTCGAATGGGTGAACCACGGGTACTTCTTCGACCTCTATCGGCGAGCGGCAAGCTACTTCGACGGCTCCGAGCTCTCCGCGCGCGGACGGCCGGCGGACGAGCGCGAGCGGGCGCTGCTTGCCGGCTTTCCGGACGCGGTGCGCGCCGACGTGCTCGCCGGGACCTGGTCGCCCCCGGTCGGCGACGGCTCCGGGCGCGATCGGCGCACGCTCAAGGGCGCGCTCGACTTGTTCGCCTCCGCCGGCTACGTGTTGCGCGGCACCGAGCTCGTGCAGCGCGACAACGGACAGCCGCTCGCCTTCGAGATCATGGTCACCGCACGCGACGAAGAACGGCTTGCATTGTTGTTCTCGCAGAGCCTGAAACGGGCCGGAATCGCGGCGCGCGTGCGCGTCGTCGACGCGGTCCAGTACGAGGGCCGGCGTCTCGGCTACGATTTCGACATGATCGAGAACCGCTGGGACCAGTCGCTCTCGCCCGGCAACGAGCAGGCTTTCTATTGGGGCTCGGCCGCCGCCGACGAGCCCGGCACTCGCAACTATATGGGCGTCAAGTCGCCCGCCGTCGACGCGACGATCGCCGCGATGCTCAAGGCGGAAGGCCGCGCGGACTTCGTCGCGGCGGTGCGCGCGCTCGACCGCGTGCTGATCTCCGGCTTCTACGTCGTTCCGCTGTTCTATCTTCCCGAGCAATGGATCGCGCGCTGGGCCACGATCGGGCGGCCCGCGACCACCTCGCTCTACGGCTATCTTCCCGAAACCTGGTGGCGCGAGCCGCAGCCACCGTGAGGCCCCGCCGATGATCCTCGACGACCTCCGCGGCCGGGACGCGACCCACCGCATCGGCGGGCGCGCGACGCTCGACGGCCTGTTGCGCGCGGCGGCGGTGCGGCGCCCCGACGCCGTTGCGCTGCTCGATCCGCCGAACCGCGAGAGCTTTACCGACGGCCCGTCCCGCAGCCTCACCTATGCCGGCGCCGATCGCATGGTCTCGGCGATCGCCGGGCGGCTGCGCCGCATCGGGCTGCCGACCGACGCCATCGTCGGCATCCAGATCGCGAATACGATCGAAAGCGTGCTCACCCTGCTTGGGGTGCTGCGCGCCGGCCTGATCGCCATGCCGCTGCCGTTGCTGTGGCGCCGCGCCGAGATGGTCGCGGCGCTGAGCCGCCTGAGCGCCGGCGCCCTGATCGTCAGCGGACGGATCGGCGCCGCCGATCATTTCACGCTCGCCATGGAAGTCGCGGCCGAGAGCTTCCCCGTGCGCCACGTCTGCGGATACGGGCGCGCCCCCCCGGACGGTCTCATTGCGCTCGACGACTTGTTCTGGTGCGAGACGCCCGATCCGATCCCCTCGCTCGAGGAGGAGCGCGCGCAGGCACCCGGTCCCGCCGCGCATTTGGCGGTCGTCACCTGGGACGTGTCGGCGGACGGTCTCGTCCCGGTCGCGCGCAGCCACGCCGAGCTGATCGCAGGCGGCCTTGCCGTCGCGCTCGAAAGCGGGTTGCGGCCGGACGCGGTGCTGCTGTCGACGCTGACGATGACCTCGTTCGCCGGCCTCGCCACCGCGCTGGTTCCGTGGCTCGCGCTCGGGGGGACGCTCGCGCTCAATCATCCGTTCGATCCCGAAGCCTTCCTCGTTCAGGTCGAGATGGTGCCGTTCGATGCGACCATCGTTCCCGGACCGCTCGCCGTCGAGCTGGCGGAGGCCGGGCACTTTGCGGCGAGCGACGTCCACGTGATCGGGGTCTGGCGTGCCCCCGAGCGGCTCCCTCGCGCGCCGCCGTGGCGCGCGACCCGCGCGCAGATGATCGACGTTCCGGTGTTCGGCGAAGCGGGCCTCATTGCCGCCGGCCGCGGGCCGGACGGCAACCCGGCTCCCGTTCCTTTCGGCGCGGTGCGTGTCCCGCGCGGTGGCGACGGGGCGCTCGCGGTCGCCGAGATCGCGGCGACGCCGCATGGCACGCTGGCGCTGCGCGGGCCGATGGTACCGCGCCTGCCGTTCCCGCCCGGGGCGCAGCACGGCGGCTTGCCCTACTTCAAGGTCGCGCCGTCGGGCTTCGTCGATACCGGCTATGGCTGCCGTCGGGACGGCACCACCCTGGTGCTGACGCGGCCGCCGGCCGGGATCGTCAGCGTGGGCGGCTACCGTTTTGCAGCCCGCGAGCTCCACGATTTCGTCGGCGACGTCACCCAAGGGGGCGGTACGGTCGCGGAATTGCCCGATGCGCTCGCCGGCCATCGCCTCGCCGGGATGGCGGCCGATCATCATGCCGCCGAGCAGGCCTTGTCGGAGCGCGGCGCCAATCCGCTCATCGTCGACGCCTTCCGCAGACGCCGCCGCCCGCCGTCCGCGGCATTTTCCGTTGTCTGTTCGACCGCGGTAATCTTGGGTAATCTTGCTTCTCGGCGACAAGTTACCATGCCATCATGCCGAAAGAGGATCAGGCCCTTGAGGTAGACGGCGCAACCTGCGTGCACCGCCGACGCGGCGATCTGGACATGGGCCGCTTCAACCACCCAAGCACGACGTGCGAGGTCGACATGAACCGCCGAGATCTCATTAAGATTGCCTCAATTGCAGCTGCATCGGGTGCCGTTGAAACGGCGCTTTCCTCCCCAAGGGCGGCGAAGGCCGCGGCAGGCAACAAGCCGTTCGTTCTCGTCCATGGTGCATGGCACGGTGGGTGGTGCTGGAGACGCGTTGTGCCGTTGCTGGCAGCGGCCGCACGACCGGTGCACGTGGTGACGCTAACGGGTCTCGGGGAGCGTGCTCATCTCGCCAAGGCGGTTACCGGTCTTGCGACCCATGTTGATGATGTCGCCAGCCTAATCGAGTGCGAGGAACTCAATGACATTGTTCTGGTCGGACACAGCTATGCCGGGTTTCTGATCACGGGCCTCGCTGATCGGATGGCCGGTCGGGTCGCGCATCTTGTGTTTGTGGATGCCTTCGTTCCGGACAATGGCGATGTCTGGGAGCGCTATCACGCGCCGGAGCTTGCCAAGAAGAACAAGGACGCGGCAGCCGCGGGCGACGGCATCGGCATGCCGCCCCTTGCCGCCAAGTATTTTGGGATCACCGATGCTGACGATCTCGCCTGGGTCGATCGGCGCCTCACGCCGCATCCGGTGGTGACTTATACCGACAAGCTTGTTCTGAAGAATCCACCCCGCAATGGTGTGCCGTCGACCTTCATTGATTGTTATCAACCAGCGCTGGCTTCGATCAGCAGGTCGAAAGCAAAGGTCCAGGCGGAACAAGGCTGGACCTACCGGAAGCTCGCCACGGGCCATGATTGCATGGTGACCGCACCACGCGCGTTGGCAGATTTGCTACTTGCCATTGGCTGATTGGTTGGTGACTGAGCCTCGAGAGGGGGCAAACTGCCCTCGAATGAATGTCGGCACCTTGGTGCTGACGCGGCCGCCGGCCGGGATCGTCAGCGTCGGCGGCTACCGTTTCGCGGCGCGCGCGCTCCACGATTTCATCGGCAGCGTCACCCGAGGGGGCGGTACGGTTGCGGAATTGCCCGACGCGCTGGCCGGCCATCGCCTCGCCGGGATGGCGGCCGATCATCACGCCGCCGAGCAGGCGTTGTCCGAGCGCGGCGCCAACCCACTCATCGTCGACGCCTTCCGCAGACGCCGCCGCCCCGCCGCCTGACCGGTGCGCTACAGCGGACCGAGCATCGAACCTGTACTGGTCGTTTTCGTTGTCTGCTGCATGTCGGCACCGAGGGTGGCGTTTGGCCAACGGGCTGCTGTCGCGGACGTGAGCAAATCGACTGGATCAGCGCTCGCATATCGAAGCTTGCGGAATGTCGCGCGTCGTCTCGGGATCATTCCGACTTTGCGCCGGAGAATTTGACGACCTTGCTCCATTTCTCTGTTTCTTCGGCCATGATCTTTCCTAATTATGCGGCCGCCACCGAGAACA
>WNEY01002236.1_pt1 | contig 14114 bp, 18 predicted proteins | sample 5400531 | NCBI WGS metagenome assembly WNEY01 (sample SAMN13153338, study PRJNA577476) | soil metagenome | isolation source: 200 cm saprolite under Douglas fir tree site 1 | place: USA:California | collected 2015-04-18
TCCCCTCGCAGCAGCTCCCGCACGCGCGCATGGTTGGGCGAGCCGACGAGGCGCGGGGCCGCAAGCTCGGCGAGCAATCCTCGGTAGGCACTCACGCCGCCAGCAGGCGCGCCAGTCGCTCGCGGTCGGCCGGCGCCACCGGCGCGAGCGGCGGCCGGCACGGACCGCCGTACAGCCCCACGGCATCCATCGCCGCTTTCACGCCGGCGGGGCCGAGTCTGCCCACCACCTCCTTGTCGAGGGGAGCGAGCCGCTCCTGCAGCCGCCCCGCCCGCTCCCGGTCGCCGCCCCGGAACGCCGCGTGCACCTCGGCGCAGAGGGCCGCGGCGAAGCACGCCGCGGCGAGGATCCCACCGTCGCACCCCATCTCGAGGGCCTCGTACAACAGCGACGCCGACCCAACGAGCACCGACCACCCGGGGACCGCGTCCCGATAGGCGGCGAGGTTCTTCGCGTCTCCCGACGAATCCTTCACCCCGACAATGTTCTCGTGTCCGGCGAGCTGCTGCAGCAACCCGGCGGCGAGGGGGAGGTGCGTGTACTTGGGGATGTTGTAGATCAGGACCGGCACCGGACTCGCGTCGGCCACGGCCCGGTAGTGCGCCACAAGGGTCGCCGGGGTCGTCGCGGCAGCGAAGTAGGCCGGGGGCCGCACCAGCACGGCGTCGGCGCCCTCGTCTGCGGCCGCCCGCGTCAGGCCGACAGTCTGCCGCGTGGACTCCCCGCCGGTGCCGGCCACGAGCCAGCGGCCATCCGGGAGCGCTCCCCGCGCCGCGCCGATGAGGAGGCGCTGCTCCGCGGGATCGAGCGCGGCCGCCTCGCCCGTTGACCCCGCGACGACGATGCCGTCGAGGCCGGCGGCGACCAAGCTCGCGACGTTGCGTCGCACCTGTGCCGGCGCCACGTCGCCGGTGGCGGCATCGAAGGGCGTGGTGATCGGGGCGAGCACCCCGGAGGGGCGCTGCGCGCTCACTGACCCGGCAGCGGGCTCGACAGGTCGTCGGGGATCGGGGCTTCTCGGGCGGCGGCCGCCGGCCGCGGCGAGACCGGCGAGGGAGGGGGCCGGCGGTCGAGCCCACGGATCAGCTGCGCAAACTGCGCCGGCGCCGGCGCCGCGGCGATGGCGGCCTCGTGAGTGACCACGCCTTCGGCGACGAGATCGAACAGGTGTTGGTCCAGGGTCTGCGTACCGTGCCGCTCGCGCGAGGTCCGGATGTACGCTTGCAGCTCGGGGCTCGGCCGCCCGCCCCGGATGATCTCCCCCGCGGCGGCGGTACAGATCAGCACTTCGACCGCGGCCACGCGGCCGCGGCCATCGGCGCGGGGGAGGAGCCGCTGGGAGACGACGGCCTGAAGCGACTCGGAGAGGCGCAGGCGCAGCGCGTCCTGCTCCTCGGCCGGATACATGGCGATGACGCGCGCGATCGTCGTGACGACGTCGGAGGTGTCGAGCGCCGAGATGACCAGGTGCCCCGTCTCTGCGGCGCGGAGCGCGGTGTCCAGGACGGCGGCGTCCCGGACCTCGCCGACGAGCACGACGTCGGGGTCCTGCCGCAGCGCCGCCCGCAGGCCGCGTCGGTAATCGTCCGTATCCACGCCGATTTCGCGCTGCGTGATCGAGGAGTTGACGTCGCGATGCAGGAACTCGATCGGGTTCTCGAGGGTCACGATGTGGCGTTGCTCATGCTGATTGATGTGGTTCACCATCGCCGCCATCGTCGAGCTCTTCCCCGACCCGGCCGGCCCCGTGACGAGCACGAGGCCGCGCTCGCTCGACGCGATCGTGCGGAGCACCGCGGGCAAGCCAAGCGACTCGAACGAGGGCACGTCGAACGGGACGACGCGCATCACGATCATGAACGAAGAACGCTGGCGCAGGACGTTGACGCGGAAGCGCCCCACGCCGGGCATGCCCCAGGAGCAGTCGTAGTCGCGGAGGCGGTCGATCTTCGCCTGGTCCTCTTCGTTGGAGATCAGGCGCATAGCGATGGCTCTGGTTTGCTCTGGGGTCAGGCGCTGCTTCGTCAGGGGGACGAGCTTGCCGTCGATGCGCGCGCGGAACACATCCCCGGCCTTGATGTGGAGGTCGGAGGCGCCGCGGTCCACCGCAGCCTTGATGATCTTTTCGATCCCCCCCACCACCCCCGGCGGCGACGCGATCGCACCGCTCGCGCGCGGGGGTCGGGACTTCGCCTCGTCCATCAGTAACCGGCCTCCTGGTCCACCACGTTCAGCAGGGCACTCCGCAAGATAGGCCCCGGATGTGCTCGGCGCACCAGCCGCCGCGTCACTCCCCCGTCGACACGGTGCGGACCAGCGGGTGATGGAGGATGGAGATCATGGCTTGATCATGCAGCCGCCGGGGCCCGCGCAGGTCCAGCTCCACCACGAAATCGACGTTCTCGCGACGGGACTCGATCGTCACGATCTCGAGGCCGGTACCGCGCACGAGGGTTTCCAGCTCCTCGAGCGCCTGCGCCTCCGGCTTGGCGTGAATCACGAGGTGCGTGCGGCTGGTGTGGCGCGCCAACATGCGCTCCACGGAACCCAGGCCGTACAAAACCACCACGACGAACAGGGTCGTCCAGAGGGCCTGGAGGTAAGCCGCCGCACCCACGGCGATGCCGATCGCGGCCACCACCCAGATCGTCGCCGCGCTGGTCAGACCGCTCACGGCACCGCGCGCATGGAGGATCGTACCCGCGCCGATGAACCCGACGCCGGTGGCGATTTGCGCGGCCACGCGGGTGGGGTCGCCGTGGCCCGGGCCTTCGAACGAGAGCTGGACGGACATCAGAGTGAACAGCATCGCGCCTAAACAGATGAGGATGTTGGTACGCAGGCCGGCGGGTTTGCCGGCGAACTCGCGCTCGAGCCCGATCGCGCCGCCGAGCAGGACCGCGAGGCCCAATTGCAGCAGGAGCTGGAGATTGAATATCTCGACGACCTGCTGCATGACCTGATCCATCAGGCCTCCGCTTTGTCGAGCAGTCCCATGCGCTGTCGCACCTGGGCGATCGTGCGACGCGCCAGCGCCCCCGCCTTGCCGGCCCCGGCGCGGAGCACCTCCCGGACCCGCTCGGGGCGGCCCCGGAGCTCCTGCGCCCGCTCGCGGATGGGGGTGAGCATCGCTATCATATTGTCCGCGAGAACCCGTTTGCAGTCGAGACACCCCCACCCCGCGGTGCGGCAGTTGTGCGCCACCAACGCCTGAGTCTCGGGCGGGGAAAAGCCCTGATGAATCGTGAAGATGTTGCAGATGTCCGGGTTCCCCGGATCCTTGCGCGTCACCCGGGCGGGATCCGTGGCCGCCGGCCTGAGCTTTTCCCAAATGACCTCGGGTGGGTCGAACAGGCTGATGGTGTTGCCCAGGCTCTTCGACATCTTCGCCTGGCCGTCCAACCCGAGCACCCGCTTGGCGGTCGAGAGCAGCGCCCGGGGCTCGGGGAACGCGAACCCGTTCCCGAAGCGACCGTTCCAGCGTCGCGCGATTTCCCGCATCAGCTCGAGGTGCTGGAGCTGGTCTTCACCCACCGGCACGAGCGTGGCGACATACAGCAGCACGTCGGCCGCCTGGAGGACCGGATAATTCAGCAGGCCCGCCGGTACGCTTTCCTGGCGCTGCGCCTTATCCTTGAACTGCGTCTGCCGCTCGAGCTCCCCGAGCGGCGTCACGGTATTCAGAAGCCAGTTCAGCTCACTGTGCTCGGGGACGTGCGACTGGACGAACACGATGCAGCGCTCGGGGTCGAGGCCGACCGCGAGCAGCCCGACCGCCATTTCGACCGTGCGCGACCCCAGCGTCGCGATGTCGTAGGGTTGGGTGATCGCGTGTAGGTCCACGACGGAGAACAAGCATTCGTGCTGCAGCTGCAGCTTGACCCAGTTCTGCACCGCGCCCAGATAGTTCCCGATGTGCAGCTCGCCCGAGGGCTGGATGCCGGAGAAGACGCGCGCCATGGGCTGACAACCTACGAGTCCGAGGTGGGGTGCCGCAAGGTGCGAGAAATCATAGACTTAGTTGACGTGGCGATGGCGGCTGCGGCGCGCGCCGCAGAGCTGCTGCGCGGCGCGCGTCCACCCGCGCCCGGCGACTGGACGGAAAAGAGCCGCCACGATTTCGTGACCGAGATCGACCGTCGAGCCGAGCGGCTGATCGCGGACATGCTGACCGCGCGGGTACCCGGCTCGACGGTGGTCGGAGAGGAGCTGTCGCCCTCCGCCGGGCGCGCAGGCGACGTCGTGTGGATCGTCGATCCGTTGGACGGCACGACCAACTATCTGCACGGCTATCCCCAGTACGCCGTTTCGATCGGGGGCGTCGTGCGTGGTGCGTTGTGCGTGGGCGTCGTCCACGATGTCGCACGCGACCTCGTGTATCGCGCGGGGGCGGGCCAGGGTGCGTGGCTGGGCGAGGAGCGGCTGGCCGTGTCCGCCGTCGCGGAGCCGCGGCTCGCCCTCGTGGGCACGGGATTCCCGTTCAAGCGGCTGGACGGCCTGGAGCGCTATCTGAGGCACCTCAGCGCCGTGATGCGCGGCTCGAGCGGGATCCGGCGCGCCGGCTCCGCCGCCCTCGACCTCGCCGACGTGGCGGCCGGCCGGTTCGATGCGTTCTGGGAGCTCAACCTCGCGCCGTGGGACGTGGCCGCGGGCGTGGTGCTCATCCGCGAAGCGGGCGGAGTCGTGACCACGATCGAGGGCGGCGCGGACGTGCTGGGCGGGGAGTCCATCGTCGCGGGCAACCCGGCGATGCATCGCTGGCTGCTGGAGCTGCTCAACCGGTCATGAACCCGCTCGTCGAATGCGTCCCCAATTTCTCGGAGGGTCGGGACCCAGCCGTGCTCGCCGCGCTGCGAGCGGCGATCGTCGCCGTGCCGGGTGTCCGCCTGCTCGACGTGCAGACCGACGCCTCCCATCACCGCTCCGTCTTCACGTTGGTTGCTCCGCCCCAGGCGGTGGTGGACGCCGCGTTCGGCGCCATGCGAGTCGCGACCGAGCGCATCGACCTGACGAAGCACCGGGGGGAGCACCCGCGCATGGGCGCCACCGACGTGGTGCCGTTCGTACCCGTGCGGGACGTCACCATGGACGATTGCGTCGCCCTCGCCACGCAGCTGGCCGAGCGCGTGGGACGCGAGCTCCAAATTCCCGTGTACCTGTACGCGCGGGCGGCGCGGCGCTCGGAGCGCGAGCGGCTGCCCGACATCCGCAAAGGCGAGTTCGAAGGGCTGCGCGATCGGATCGGTCGCGATCCCGCGGCCGATCCCGACTACGGCCCGCGGCGCATCCATCCGTCCGCGGGCGCGACGGCGATCGGCGCGCGTCCGTTCCTCGTCGCCTTCAATGTCTACCTCGACACGCCGGACGTGACCGCCGCCAAGGAGATCGCCCGGCAGATCCGCGAGTCGAGCGGCGGCCTCCCCGCGGTGCAGGCGTCCGGCTTCCTGGTGGACGGGCGGGCTCAGGTATCGATGAACCTGCTGGACATCGATGAGACTCCACCAGCCAAGGTCGTCGCTGTAATCGAGCGTGAAGCACAGAGACATGGAGTAACGGTCGTGAAAAGCGAAATCGTCGGATTGATCCCGGAGCGCGCCGTCTTGGGCGCGGCAGCGGACCGCCTCAAGCTCGCGGGCGATCCCGCCGCCCACTTGCTCGAAGCGAAGATCCGGGCGGCCGAGGGGCCGTCACTCGACGGCTGGCTCGAGGAGCTCGCGGGCGCGGCCCCGGTGCCTGGCGGGGGCAGCGCGGCGGCGCTCGCCGGCGCCCTGGCGGGAGCCCTGGTGGCGATGGTGACACGCCTGACGGTCGGCCGCGCGGCGTACGCGGCCGTGGAGGGGAGGACCCGCGAGATTCAGGCCGAGGCGGACGCCCTGCGCGCGGAGCTGCGGCGGCTGGTGGACGATGACGCGGCCGCCTACACGCGCGTGAGGGAGGCCTACCGGCAGCCCAAAGACGCGCCGGGGCGCGGGCGGGCGATCGACGACGCACTGTGCGGCGCTGCCCAGGCACCTCTCACCACGGCGCGGGCGGCGGTTCGGCTGATCGCGTTAGCCAGCGAGATCGGCGAGATCGGCAACCAGAGCGCGCGCGCGGACGCGCGCGTTGCCGAGGCGCTCGCCCGGGCCGCGCTCGCCGGCGCGCTGGAAAACGTCCGGGTCAACGTCGCGGCGCTCTCGGACCCCGCGGCGGGGACGAGCCTCCTGTCGGAGGCCGAGACGCTCGCCCGCTCGCTCCCCTAGGCCACGCCCGCCGGCACCTGCGGCAGCTGCTTCATCGCCTCCTCGACCCGCGCCGCAGGGTACTCGTAGTCTTCGAGTTTCCCCTGATGGTAGGCTTCGTAGGCCCCCATGTCGAAGTGCCCATGGCCCGACAGGTTGAATGCAATCACGCACCGCTTACCCTCACGCTTGCACGCGAGCGCCTCGTCGATCGCCACGCGGATCGCGTGCGCCGATTCGGGGGCGGGAATGATCCCCTCGGCCTGCGAGAACTGCACCGCCGCGTCGAACGTCGCAAGCTGGTTCACGGCTCGCGCTGCGATGTCGCCGTGCGCGACTAGGGCGCTGAGGCTCGGCGCCATGCCGTGGTAGCGCAACCCGCCGGCGTGGATCCCCGGCGGCATGAACGTGTGGCCGAGGGTGTACATCTTGACGATCGGGGCCATGGCCGCGCTGTCGCCGTAATCGAAGGTGTATTTGCCCTTGGTCAGGGACGGGCACGACGCCGGCTCCACCGCGACGATCTTGGTCCCCTTCCGCTCCGTCAGGTTCTTGTGCAGGAAGGGGTACGCGAAGCCGCCGAAGTTGGAGCCGCCCCCCGCGCAGCCGATCACGACGTCGGGATACTCCCCGGCCATCTCCAGCTGCTCGAGCGCCTCGAGCCCGATCACCGTTTGGTGCATCAGCACAAAGCCCAGCACCGAGCCGAGGCTGTATTTCTTGCGCCCCCCGCTCGTCGCGGCGGTCTCCACGGCCTCCGAGATGGCGATCCCGAGGGAGCCGTTGGACTTCGGGTCCTCTGCGAGCACGCGGCAGCCGTACTGGGTGCGGTCCGTCGGGCTCGCGTACACGCTCGCCCCGTAGTTCTCCATGATGATCCGGCGGTACGGCTTCTGCTGATACGACACCTTCACCATGAAGACTTCGAGATCGATGCCGAAGAAGTTGCAGGCCATGGCGAGCGCACTGCCCCACTGCCCCGCTCCCGTCTCGGTGGCAAGGGCCTTCACGCCTTCCTGCTTGTTGTAGAAGGCCTGGGCGACGGCGGTGTTCGGCTTGTGCGAGCCCACCGGGGACACACCCTCGTACTTGTAGTAGATGTGCGCCGGGGTATCGAGCGCGCGCTCCAGGCGCACGGCGCGGTGCAGCGGGGTGGGGCGCCACAAACGGTACACGTCGCGCACCGGCTCGGGGATCTCGATCCACCGCTCCGGGCTCACCTCCTGCATGATGAGCTCCATGGGGAAGAGCACGGAGAGAAAGTCTGGTGTCACCGGCTCTTTCGTGCCGGGGTGTAGCACCGGCGCCGGCGCGACCGGCATGTCCGCGTTGATGTTGTACCAGGCCTTGGGAAGGCGCGACTCGTCGAGGAGGAACTTGTGCTGAGGCATGCTCGGCTCGGCGTGGAAGTGGGGGGATGAAAGTTTCAGCCAGGTGCGGAGGGGCGCTAGGGCTAGGGAACGGGCGGCGTTCTCGGGTCGATGGCGGTCAGCGCGCCGTTCCGATCGAACGTGACCCGTGACTGATAGGTGGCCCCGTACGAGTACGTGCAAACCCAACCGCTCTTGTTCCGCGCGACCGTGAACCGATCCTCCTGGAACTTCCAGCGCCGCTGCCCCGGATCGCCCAGGGCGAGGATCAGGACTGCGGCTGCCGCCTGCCGGGCGTGCTGCGGCGTCGCGACCGTGCGAAGGCCGGGACGATACGTCGCCGGGGAAGAGAGACTGAGGGGCATCACGGTGCCATGCTCGTCAATCTGAGCGACGAGCGATAGGGCGTTCCGGAGAATGCCTATGCCCCTCGGGTACGTGAGGACGTAGTAGAAGCGCCGTCCTGGATACGCGGCATCGACGGTCCTGTTCTGAAACTGCGCGGGCCCCTCGTCGCTCGAGTAGCCTGGATGCTCGCGATCGAGCCACGTCTTGAAGATCCGCAACTCGTCGGCCCGCTGCTCGAACAGGGGCAGCGCGCACAGGGCCACGATCAGGGTCTTCATCGGAACCGACCTCACCCCGCCTTCGTCAGAATCCGGGGCGGGCCGCCGTTCACGTCGACCGCGACCGTGTGCTCGAAGTGCGCCGAGAGCGAGCCGTCCTCGGTCACCACGGTCCACTTGTCGTCGAGCGTGCGGATCTCGGGTCCTCCCAGGTTCACCATCGGCTCGATCGCGATCGTCATCCCGGCCACGAGCCTGGGGCCCCGCTTGGGCTTGCCGTAGTTCGGCACTTGCGGCTCCTCGTGGAAGCTGGCGCCGATCCCGTGGCCCACCAGCTCCCGCACGACTGAATAGCCCGCCGCCTCGGCCACGCCCTGCACCGCATGGCCGATGTCACCGACATGATTGCCGGCGCGCGCCTCTGCCACCCCCGCGGCAAGCGCCTGCCGGGTGACCTGGAGCAACCGCTCCGCCTCGGGCTGCACCGGAGCGACGGGGAAGGTCGCCGCCGAATCGGCGTGCAACCCCTCGAGCCACACGCCCACGTCCACGCTCAAGAGGTCGCCCTCCTTGAGCACCCGCTTGGGCGACGGGATGCCGTGCACCACTTCCTGGTTGATGGAGGTGCAGAGCGTGGCCGGAAAGTCGTACAACCCCTTGAACGAGGGGCGCGCTCCGGGATGGCTGCGAATGAAGTCCTCAGCGATCCGGTCGAGCGCCGCGGTCGAGACGCCCGGCCGGACTTCTTTCGCCACGACCGCGAGCGTCTCCGCCACGATGCGCCCCGCCGCGGCCATCGTGTCGATCTCGCGCGGCGACTTGATGGTGATCATCGCCCGATGACGCGCTTGATCTCGGTCGCGATCTCCTCGATCGGGCCCGTCGCCGGCACGCGCCGCACGTTGCCGCGCTGCGCGTAGTGGGCGATCAAGGGGGCCGTGTCGCGCTGGTACACCTGGAGCCGCGTGCGGATGGCTTCCGGTGTATCGTCGGAGCGCCCCTCGATGCCGGCGCGCCCCTGCAAGCGCCGCACCAGCTCGTCCTCGGCGACGTCGAGCAGGATGATGTGGTTGAGGCGCTGCCCGCGCTCGGCCAGAGTCCGGTCCACCAGCTCGGCCTGCGCGGCGGTCCGCGGAAATCCGTCGAGGATAGCGCCCCTGGCGGCTTCCGGCTTCGCCAGCTCGTCCTTGATGAGGCCGAGGATGACGGCGTCGGGGACGAGCTTCCCCTGGTCCATGTAGCGCTTCGCTTCCTGTCCGAGGGGCGTCTCGTTGCGCACGGCGGCGCGCAGGAGGTCGCCGGTCGTGATCTTGGGGAGGCCCAGCCGCTCCGCCAGCAGCTTCCCCTGGGTGCCCTTGCCCGCGCCGGGTGCGCCGAGCAGCAGGATGAACACGCCTGGCTACATGGCGCCGCGGCGCCCGCGGAACTTGACGCGACCTTCCTTCATGAATCCGTCGTAATGTCGGAGCAGGAGGTGCTGCTGCACCTGCTGCACGGTATCGAGGGCGACGCCCACGACGATCAGCAGCGCCGTGCCGCCGAAGCCGAACGGCATGTTGAGCACGTTGGAGACGACGATCGGCAGCATCGCCACCAAGGTGAGAAACAGGGCGCCGGGAAAGGTGATCCGGGACAGCACCTCGTCGATGTAGTCGGCGGTCGCCGCGCCCGGTTTCACGCCCGGGATGAAGCCGCCCTGCTTCTTGAGGTTCTCCGCCAGGTCCACCGGGTTGAAGATGATCGAGGTGTAGAAGTAGGCGAAGAACACGATCAGCACCGCGCTCGAGATGACGTACACCCACGACGTCACACTGAAGTACTCCGCCACCCGCTTGAGCAGCGCGTTGCCGCTGAACGTCGCGAGCGTGCCGGGCACGATGATCAGCGACTGCGCGAAGATGATCGGCATCACGCCCGACGAATTGATGCGCAGCGGGATGAAGGTCTTCTGGCCTTCGCGGATGCGGCCCCGGCCGATCACCTTGCGCGGGATCTGGATGGGGATGCGCCGCGCGGCCACCGTCACCGCCACCGTCCCGCCGACGACGAGGACCATCACGCCGAGCACCACCAGGAGCACCGGAAACGTGAGCGAGTGCGCCTTGAGGGCCTCGATCGTGCGCAACGTCTCGGGCCAGACCCGCTCGATGATCGAGAAGAAGATCAGCAGGCTCGCCCCGTTGCCGATCCCGCGCTCCGTGATCTGCTCCCCGAGCCACATCACGAAAATCCCGCCCGTGGACAGCGTGAGCACGGTGGTCATGCGGAAGCCCCACCCCGGATCCGCCACGGCGCCGGGGAGCTGCGCCGTGAAGACCGCGTATCCATAGGCTTGGAAGACACAGAGGAGGACCGTGAGGTAGCGCGTCCACTGCGTGAGCTTTTTCCGTCCTTCCTCGTCCCGTTGCATCTTCTCGACGACCGGGAACACGGGGGCCGCGAGCTGGAAGACGATGCTCGCCGAGATGTAGGGCATGATCCCCAGCGCGAACACCGTGGCCCGCGAGAACCCACCCCCCGCAAACAGGTCGTAGAGGCTGAACAGCGTCCCCTGCCCCTGGTTCCGCAGGAAGTCGGCGAGCGCCTGCACGTTCACCCCTGGCGTCGCGATGTGGGCGCCGGTGCGGTACACCAACAGGCACAAGAACGTGATGGAGAACTTCTCCCAGAGATCGTCCGGGAGCTTGAAGACGTTCAGCCAGGCGGGTAACCGGAATGCCATGGGCGACTCAGGCCTCGATGGTGCCGCCCGCTTGCTCGATCTTCGCGCGCGCGGAGGCGGAGACGGCGACGCCTTTCACGAGGAACTTCCGGCCCACGTCACCCATGCCGAGCAGCTTGACCGGGTGGTCGGGCCGCCGCACCAGCCCCGCGCCGAAGAGGGTCTCGGGGGTGACCTCCACCCCGGCGGCGAGCTTCCCCAAGTATCTCACGTTCACGACCTGGGCCGGCTGCTTGAACGGGTTCGTGAAGCCCCGCTTGGGGATGCGGCGGATCAGCGGCATCTGTCCGCCTTCGAACCCCGGGCGGGTCTGACCGCCGCTGCGAGCCGTCTGACCCTTGCCCCCGCGGCCGGCCGTCTTGCCGATCCCGGAGCCCGGCCCGCGGCCCTTGCGGATTCGGGCGCGGTGCGAGCCCGCCGGGGCCTTGAGGCTCTGCAGCGTGATCCGTTGCACCGCCGGCGCGGCAGCCTTCGGCTTGGCCCGCCTCGGTGCTTTCGGTTTCCGTTGCGTCTTCCGCGGCGCCTTCGCCATCGATCACTCCCCGGCCTTCGCCGGCGTCACCTCGACGAGGTGACGCACCCGGTCGAGCATGCCGCGCAATGCCGGGTGATCCGCCTTGACGATCACATCCTGGTGGTGTCTCAGCCCCAGCGCCTCGAGTGTCCGCCGCTCCACCGCGGGGCGGCCGATCCCGGAGCGACGCTGCCGGATCCGCAGCTTGCCCTTTCCGGGAGGCGGCAGGAGGCGGTCGCGACCCGGCTTGCGCTTGCGGTATTTCCTGGTGGGCGGATGTCTACTCACGGGTGGCTCCCTGACGCGGCTTGTACGGAATCGACTCGGGTTCGATGCCGCGCTCGCGGGCCACCCGCCGCGGCGTCGTCAGAAGCAGCAGCCCGTCCAGCGTCGCCCGCACCATGTTGTGCGGATTGGTCGAGCCCAGGCTCTTGGTCAAGATGTCCCGCACGCCGACGCACTCGAGCACCGCCCGCACCGGTCCCCCCGCGATGACGCCCGTGCCGGTGGCGGCCGGCTTCAAGAGGACCCGACCGGCCCCGTGATGGCCGATCACCTCGTGCGGGATCGTGCCGCCGGTGAGGGGGATCTCCAGCAGCGTGCGGCGCGCGGCTTCGACCGCCTTGCGCACCGCCTCGCTCACCTCGTTGGCCTTCCCGGTGGCGATCCCGACGCGGCCTTGGCCGTCGCCCACGGCCACCAAGGCATTGAAGCCGAATCGGCGGCCCCCCTTGACCACTTTGGCGACGCGGTTGATGGCGATCACGTTCTCGATCAGCCCGTCGCCTTCCCGCTGGCGCTCACCGGTGTCGCGGCGCCCCCCGTCACCCCGCCCACGGCCGCGACCCCCCCCCCCTCCCCCTCCCCCGCCCCGACCACCCGGCCCGCGGGGCGGCCGGTGCGGAGGAGGGGGAGGGGGAGCGGCTGCCGGGCCGCTCGGAGCGGGCTGCTGCGTCCCCGCTGTCTCGGGCGACGCCGCTGCGCCGGGCTGCTGCGTGTCGTCGATCATCAGAACTCCAGTCCGCCCTTGCGCGCGCCGTCGGCCACCGCCTTGACGCGCCCGTGATACCGATAGCCCGCCCGATCGAATACGACCTTCGTGATGCCCTGGCTCTTGGCCCGGGCCGCCACCAGCTGCCCCAGGCCGAAGCCCTTCGCCGTCTTGCCCTTGCCCTCGACCTGCAGCCCTTCGGAGCGATCCGACCCGCCGAGCAAGGTGACGCCGCGCTCGTCGTCGACGAGGTGGGCGTAGATGTGCTTGGACGAGCGGAACACGACCAGCCGGGGCAACGTCGCGGTGCCGCGCACCTTCTTGCGCACGCGGAGGTGCCGCCACACACGGCGCTGCTGCCGCGTCTTGATCTTGCGGATCGATCGCATGGCTACTTCGTCGCCGCCTGCGCGGTCTTGCCGGCTTTGCGTCGCACCTGCTCGCCGACGTAGCGGATCCCCTTGCCCTTATAGGGCTCCGGGGGCCGCACGTTGCGGAGCTCGGCCGCCACCTGGCCGACCAGCTCCTTGTCGATACCCTCGACCTTGACGAGCACGTTGTTGTCCACCGTGATCTTGATCCCCTGGGGCGCGTGGTACGGCACGGGGTGCGAGAACCCGACGACCAGCTGCACGCCGAACGGCTTGGGCTCCGCCTTGTAGCCCACGCCCTGGATCTCCAGCGCCTTGCTGAAGCCCTTCGTGACGCCCTCGACCATGTTGGCGACGAGCGTGCGCGTGAGGCCGTGGAGCGCCCTGTGGCGGCTCTCGTCGGACGGCCGCCGCACAATGACCGCGCCCCCCTCGACGGCGACGCTGAGCTCCGCGTGGATCGTGCGGCCGATTTCGCCCTTCGGCCCCTTGACGGTGAGCCGCAGGCCGTCCATGTGGGCCGTGACGCCCGCAGGGAGCGGCACGGGTCGCCTGCCGATGCGCGACATGACGCCTCCTACCAGACCACCGCGAGCAGCTCGCCGCCCACGCGGGCGGTGCGGGCCTCACGGTCCGTCATCAGGCCCCGGGGCGTGGACAGGATCGCCATGCCGAGGCCGTTCTTCACGCGCGGGATCTCGCGCGCCTTCACATACCGACGCAGGCCCGGGGCGGAGACCCGCTGCAGCTCGCGGATGACCGGCGCGTCGTTGTGGTACTTGAGATGCATGCGCAGCAGCCCCTGCCGGCCGTCATCCAGCACCTGGTAGTCGTGGAGATAATGGTTGTCGCGCAGGATGCGCGCGATCTCCACCTTCAGCTTCGACACCGGCATGTCGACCCGCCGGTGGCCCGCCTGACAGGCGTTGCGCACCCGCGTGAGCATGTCGGCGACGGGATCAGTCACGTTCATTCGCGTTCTTCCGTCCTTTACCAGCTGGCCTTGCGCACGCCGGGAATCTCCCCGCGCAGCGCCAGGTCGCGGAAACAGATGCGGCACAGCCCGAACTTCCGCAGCGTGCCTCGGCTCCGGCCGCAGCGCTGGCAGCGGTAGTAGGCCCTGACCTTGAACTTCGGCTTGCGCTTGACTTTCTCGATCCAACACTGTTTCGCCATGCCTCGCCCCTCCTAGGCGGCCGCGACCGGGGCTTCACCCCGGAAGGGCATCCCCAGCTCCCGCAGCAACGCCAGCGCCGCGTCGTCGCGGCGCGCGCTCGTGACGATCGTGATGTCCATCCCGTGGATCCGCTCGACCTTGTCGTAGTCGATCTCGGGGAAGATCATCTGCTCCTTGATGCC
>WNEY01003454.1_pt1 | contig 14114 bp, 14 predicted proteins | sample 5400531 | NCBI WGS metagenome assembly WNEY01 (sample SAMN13153338, study PRJNA577476) | soil metagenome | isolation source: 200 cm saprolite under Douglas fir tree site 1 | place: USA:California | collected 2015-04-18
TACTGGAGCCGGCTGGCCAGCGGCAGATTCGCGAGCCCGATGGCGAGTTGAACGGCGCCGGCGACCTGGATCCAGGCGGAGAGCGGGAGCAAACCGGCTCAAGGGTACCGCTTTACGGCCGAGGCAGCCGATAGGCTATCGCCATGTCATTACCCCAGAACCTGGCCCTGCCGGTCGTGTTTGCCATCGGGGCACTGTTGATCGGCTGGTACCTCGTCGCCAACGAGGTGATGCGCCGGCGCGGTCGCAGCCTCGCCGTGTGGTGCAAGCGCTCGCTCGATCCACTGGGTGGCCGGCAGGCCATTCAGTGGATCACGACCCAATCGTTCCGGCTGGAGGTCGAGGGGCTCAAGGCGCCGCTTGGCTCAGGCACGCTCACCGGCCTCGTGGAGTCCCTCGACGTGCCCGTGATCTGGCTCGCCAACAGGGCCAGTGGACGTCGCGACATGGTCCTCTTGCAGGTGAGCTTGCGACAGCCGCCGATCTGGGGATTCGAGCTCTACCGGCCGCGATCGGTACTGGCCGGCGACGCCCGGAAATACGCGCGCGAGGAAGGCTGGACGGAGACCGCCCTCGATGGCTTCCGGCTCGCCTCCGCGAGCGGTCTGAAAATGGAAAAACCGGCTCGCGAGCTGTTGGCCGCGTTGGGAGATGAGGCCACGAACCTCGTTCGCCTGGCGATCCGCCGCCGCGGGCTTCACCTGACCCTGGCGCTCAACGTTCCCGACCGTTCCCGGCTCTCGCCGCAGGACTTTTCGCGCATGGTCGAGCGATTGGCGCGAGGACTCGTGCGGTTCTCGACGCCGGCGCCTTAACGGTCCCCTCCCTCTTGCGAGCAGGGACAGGGAGGATGTTTACACCGTCGGCTTGGGGGCGAAGACCTCGTTTGCGAGACGCCTGAGCATGCTGACGCCGCGCACTTCGTCTTCGAACAGCGGTACGATGGCGCGCACCTGGGAATCGAACTTTTCCCAGATCGTCTGCATGTGCTCGTCCTGCATGGCCAGCCGGTTCCGCACGAATTCCACGCTTTCCGGTGTCACGACCGACCGGTCGATCCGCATGTTCACCAGTACGCCGCCGACCGGGATGCCGAACTCGCGGAACCAATTGATGAAGCGGGTGATGACCGCAATCGGCAGCGCTTCGGGCAGGGTCACGAAGAAGAAGGCGGTTTTCTGGGCATCCGTCAGCAGCTCACGGGCGTGCTCCATCCGGCCACGGAATCCGACCAGGTACTCCATCAGCGGGTCTTGCTCCTTCTTCTTGGTGAAGGAGAGCATCTCGCGAAGGCTCTGGGCTTCCTCCCGGCTCTTCATCATCTTGTTAACCCAGAGCGAGTAGACCTTGCTCATCCCGAGCAGCCGGCGCGCATTCGCGGTCGGTGCCGTGTCGAAGACGTAGACGTCGTATTCGTTGCGGAACATGAGGTCGATCATGTTTTCGAACATCGCCGACTCTTCGAAAGCCGGATTCATGGTGGCCGACTCGACGAACTCATCCGCCCTGGTGCTGATTTCGGCAAACTTGAGGAACCACTGGATCTTTTCGCGGATCTCGCGCTTCGAGCGTTCGATCGTTTCCTTGGTGTCGATCTCGTAGGCGAACAGGTTGGGGACGCCGCTGACGGGCGTGTGCCGGCCGAGGACATTCTGATCGAGCAGGCCCGAGAGGCTGTGCACTGGGTTGGTTGACGCCAGCAGGGTCCGCCGGCCCTTCTCCGCCGTCCACACCGCCGTCGCGCCGGCCATGACCGTCTTTCCGACGCCGCCCTTGCCCCCGAAGAAGATGTACTTCAGGTCGGAATGGCCATCCAGGTAGCCGGTCATCGAGTCGCTGACGGGTCGGGTCGCTGGCGCTTGAACGCTCATCGGCCGTACATGATGCCGGCCAGGCGCTCGATGGCTGGTAAGCCGGTGACATCGCGTTCCAGCTCGGGGACGTACGCCAGCACGTCCTTGCCAAGGGTCTGGCGGATCTCTTCCAGGTAACGCTGCTGCATCGCCAGCCGGTTCTTCAGGTACTCGGGCACGTTCTGGCCGGCCAGTTCCTCGGGCAGCACCCGATTCACCACGTAGCCGGAGAGTGGGACATCGAATTTCGCAAAGAGCTCAGCGGCCTTACGCGTGTCCAGGATGATCATCTCCTCGGGAACCACGACGAAGAAGAAGGCGGTCTTCTCCCGGTCGGTCAGGATTCGTGACGAGGTATTGATCCGCTGCTTGATGTCCAGCAGCTCAGTGAGGATCTGATCCTCCTCTGTGACCTTCTGGCGCTTCATCACCTTGGCCACCTGCTCGTATTCGCGCATCTGCTCCCGCAGCTGGGTGATCTTGTTGATCCACTCGTCGTAGACCTTCGCCATCGATAGGTAGTAGAGGGCATGGCCGAGCGGGACGAGGTCATAGATGTAATAGTCATAGTCCCCCTTGACGACGATGTCGACCACCGCGTCGAAGATGGCGCTCTCCTCCATCGCCGGTTCGGCGCTGGCCGCCTGAATGTAGTTCTCGATCTCCTCGGGGACGGCGTCGAGGCCATACATGTCGAGGATCTTCTTGCGGATCTCGTCCTGGTAGGCCTTGATGTGAGAGTCGGCATCGATCTCCTGGGCCCAGAGGTTTTCCATGATCTTGACCGGCCCTTTGCCGAAGATATCCTGCTGGAAGATGTCCGACAGACTGGCCTGCGGATCCACCGAGAAGACCAGCACCCGTTTACCCTGGCGGGCCAGCCAGTAGGCGGTCGCCGCGGAGAAGGTGGTCTTGCCGAGGCCGCCCTTGCCGCCGAACATGATGTAGCGTCGCTCCGGGTGCTGGGCAAACACCCGCTGCAGGTCGGTCTGCTTGGGGGCCTCGATCGTGCTCAACCCAGCGCGTCGGTGATGTCTCGCTCGCGCAGCATCCGGCGCTTCCAGGTGCTGATCTGCGGCACGACGTAGGGCATCAGCCGAAGGCTGTAGTAGGGCGGCAGGATGGGCACACCCAGCAGGTCGCCCATCGTGATCAGGATGAAGAGATGCTCCATGCTTGCCCGCGTGCGCAGCGCATAACGGGACATGTCATGGCTCGCCATGCCGTACATGACTTCCTTGGCGGTTCCGAACACGCCACTCAGACCCTTCTTTTTCTTCGGTTCGTCAGGCATCACTCAGACTCCATGCAGATCGTATTCCTCATTTTCGAAGGCTTGGCGCGGACGGAGCACCCGTCGCCGCCACACGGGAACTGTCTCTGTGAGATACGGTACCAGCCGCAGGGCGTAATAGGGCGGAAGCACTGGCACCCCCAGCAAGTCACCCATCAACATGAAGATGAACAGGTTCTCCAGGTCGGCTCGGACGTGGACCGCGTGGCGCTCGAATTCGAAGCCCGTGAAGCCGTAGAAGACCTCCTGGAGCGTGCGGGCCCCCTTTCGGGCACGCCGCGCCAGCTCGTCGCCCAGAGAGGGCCGGCGCCGGGCGCCGACCCTCTTTTCGAATCGCCTGGGTTGACCCGCCACCTAGGTGGCTGAGGCCACTCCTGCCACCGGAGCCGTCTCGAGTGGGTTCCGACGGTAGCGCTGCAACGCGCGGATCCCGTCGTACGCAATGGCGATCGCCGCCACCACGATCAGCAGGGCGATCAGGATGGTCACTCCGCTGCCCAGGACGGCCACTTCCTTCCCGGCTTTGCCGACGTTCTTGGCAAAGACGGTGTTGTAGAGGTTCCAGGCGGTGACCAGCGCGGCCAGCGTGGTGGTCACGTACATGAACACGCCCGGGATCGCCGCATAGATCGCATTTCGGCGAGTGGCCACCAACCATACCATCACGACCAGGAGGCTGAGCGAGGCCATCAGCTGGTTCGACGCGCCAAAGAGCTGCCAGATATACACCCAGGTCCCGCTGAGCACGAGCAGAAGTGTCGCCGCCATGCCAAGCAGGGTGCTGAAGTGGATATTCCGGAAGATCGGCGCCCGGTCTCCGAGCCACTCCGCCAGGGTCACTCGCATGACCCGGAAGACGAGCTGGGTAACGGTGATGACGATCACGACGAAGGCCGCGAAGCCAATCGCCGTTCCAAACTTGGTCGGAATACCGAAGACGTTGAGGAAGTTACCGATGCCGGCAGCGAATTTCCCAACCGCGCCCAGCTTCGGGTTTGCCGCAACCACCGACACCGCCATCAGCGACAGCAGGCCCAGCGTGAACTCGCTGAACATCGCTCCGCCTCCTACCGGCAACATGTCCTTCTCGTTTTCGATTTGCCGGGCGGTGCCCACCGATCCGATCAGGGCGTGCCAGCCTGAAATGGCACCGCACGCGATCGTCACGAAGAGCATCGGATACAGCGGCTGGAAGGCTCCCGATTTCTGTACCGCGGCAGTCGACAGGAAGCCGGTGAATGCCGGGAGCTTGAAGGTTGAGAAGCTCGGGTGCACGAAGAACGCCAGGAAGGCGCCTGCGCCGGCGATCACGATGGTGAGACCGGTGATCCAGAAGCCAATGTAGTTCACCGGCTGTGCGTAGCGCCAGATCGGGAGCACGGATCCCGCGTAACAGAAGGCGAACATCGCCAGCAGCCAGAAGACGAAGGCCACGGTGATCTTTACGTTCTGGGCCGCAGCGGTGGCCTGCGTCGGATCGAGGACGGTGGTGATGCCACCTGGCGCCAGGCTGTTGAGCCACTTGTTGAAGCTGGCGAACGTGGTGGCCACCGGTCCGTTGGCATCAGCCCCGAGGAGAACGGCGACCAGAGTACCGCCGACGGCGATCAGGGTCACGATGATCAGATCCATCTTGGCCCGGTAGAGCAATTGACCGGCCAGGAGCCCGAGCAGGGCCAGCGCAATGATGCCCAGCGGCACCCGCGGGTCGGCCAGTACGCCCGCCACGAGATTGCCGAACGCTCCCGCGATCAGTAGCAGGTAGAAGAAGATGAAAATCAGGAGAATCTGCCGCGTCCGGGGAGCGATCAACTTGTGGGCGATCGCCGAAAGCGAATTCCCGTCGTTGCGGACGGAGACAACGATCGCGCTGTAGTCGCTGGCCCAGCCCATGAGCATGACACCAAACACCAACCAGAGCAAGCTGGGGAACCAGCCCCACAACCCGGCCGCCGTGATGGCCCCGACGATCGGGCCAGCGGCAGCAATCGACTTGAAGTGGTAGCCATATAGGACGTTGCGGTTGGTGGGCATGAAGTCCACGCCGTCCATGTACATCTTGGCCGGCGTCGCCCGCTTCGCATCCGACCGGATAACGTCACGGTCGATCCGGCGGGCGTAGAAGCGATAGCCGATAAAGATCGCGACAATGCCGATGATGATCGCGACCAACGTATTGTTCACGTTTCCTCCCTTTCCATGAAGTCGGACGGCTACGCGTGTTGGGTCTCGCTCTCACCTCCTTCGATCCGCCCAATCCGCTGCGCCAGGGCCGCGTCCAGCCGGTCGGGGTCGAAGCCGATGATCCGATCGGCGCCGCCGATGATGAACGCGGGAAAGCGACGGGCTCGGTAGCGGATGGCCTTGTAGAGTCCCTCGATAGAGGCGGCGTCGATCACCTTGACCGTCAGCCGGTCGGCGTAGCGGTCAAAGGCGCGGCGGGCCCAGTCCGAGATCGCCGCATACTCGGCTTGCAGGTCGTCTGGGAGCGCGGAGCTCCGCTGTTCCCGGTGCACCCGCTCGCCGATGCCGAGATGGCCCCAAACGATCTCACAGTGCTGGCAGTGATAAAACTCGGTGGGGGCATAGGCCAGAATCTCGACCTGTGCCGAGGGCACCGGGACGATCCGCAACCGCCGGCTGGGATCTTGCATTTGTGAGCCTGCTACAGAACTCAGCCTTAACCATAGCGCCGGGCGCACAAGGGGTCAATACGGTCGTCGCCGGCACCCTGTCTCCCTCCCCCGCCGGTCAGGGTCGCGGGATTTCCGGCGTGGGGAGGGTCAGCCTGGGGGTTTCGATCAGCCGCCGCTCAGGAGTGCGGCGACCTGCGCTCGCTGGTCCGGACCGAACCAGGGTGGTTTGCCCGCCTCGGCGTTCTCGGTGGGCCGGCCCGGTGTCCGGGTGGCGGTCAGAACGCAGCTGATCCGGGGGTCGCTGGTGATCCATTTCAACACCGCCTGCGGCCAGGTCTGAACGCCCAGCGCCTCGATCTGGGCACGAGCCGGCGGGTGCTCCAGTACGCCATAGCGCAGCGGACTATGCGTAAGGACGCCCAAGCCCAGCTCGGCAGCGAGCGGAAGGACTCGTTGCTCCGCTTCGCGGCGACGTGGGTTGTACGGCACCTGGACCATGTCCAGGCGGCCGGTCCGCATAAGATCGCAGAGATCGTCGAAGCCGCTCGGGTCGTAGTGGGTCGCCCCGATCGCCACCACCTTCCCCTCCCCTTTCAGTCGCTCCAGCAGCCGCAGCTGCGCCGGCCAGTTGATGAGGTTGTGGACCTGGTAGATCTCGACACGGCCAAACAAGCGTAGGGCGTGATTGGCCTGCTCCTTCCCTTCCGACGGGCTGCTCGTCCAGATTTTGGTGGCGATGATCGCCCGGTCCCGCCGGCCCTTGATGGCCTTCGCCAGCGTCTCCTCCGCCCGGCCATACATCGGCGACGAGTCGAAGAGGTTCATTCCGACCGAGAGCGCCTCGTCGACGATCGGGGTGCGGTCCTGAGCCGTGTCGAACGTTTGCCAGGTGCCCATGCCGATGACGGGCACCTGCAGTGAGGTGTGGCCGAGCTTACGTCGTTCCAGCGGGCTGCTTCAGGTTCTCGATCGGCACCGGCTCGATCGGATCAGCTAGGGGGAAGCCGAAGACCTTCGAATAGAAGTACAGCTCGCCTTCGAGCGAGCGCTTGATGTTCTTCGCGATGCGGAAACCGTGCTGCTCGCCCTCAAAGGGTAAGTAGGCCACCGGCAAGCCCTTCTTGCGCAGGGCATCAACGATGATTTCCGCCTGGTTGGGTGGCACGATCTTGTCCTCCAACCCCTGGAAGAGAATCACGGGCGCCGTGATCCGATCGACGGAGTGGATCGCGGAGCGCTCTCGATAGATCTGTCGATCCTCAGGCCACCGGCCCAACAGGGTCTGGTCGTACATCGATTCGAACTTGTGCGTGTCGCTGTGAAAGATTTCCAGGTCGCTGATGCCGAAATGGCTGGCCCCGGCTTTGAAGAAGTCCGTGGAGGTCAAGGCTCGCAGCACGGTGTAGCCGCCGGCACTCCCTCCGGTGATCGCCAGCCGGTTGCCGTCGACCAGGCCGCGATCGATCAGGTAGCGGGCGCCATTGACGGAATCGTCGACGTCGACGACACCCCACAGGCCGTTGAGGCGCTGGCGGTATTCGCGGCCGAAACCGGTGCTTCCACCGTAGTTGACCACCAGGTAGGCGAAGCCGCGCGTGGTCCAGAACTGGTCGGCGAGGTCGAGCGCATTCGACACCGCACTCGTCGGCCCGCCGTGAACGTAAACGATCAGCGGTGGGAGCTCGCTTGCGGGTGCGGTGTATTCCGGGTTCAAGGGTGGATAGAAAAAGCCGTAGGCTGTAAGGCCGCCCTCGGTCGGAAATTCGATCGCCCCAGGCACCGAGATGTAGGTTGGATCGACCACGCGTTCGGCGGAACGGCGCAGCACCTCCACCCTCCCGGTCCCGAGGTCGACGGCGATGAGGGACATGGGCTCGGTCGGAGATCCCGCGATCGTAAACGCCCGACCCGAGCGCGCCTGGATGGACGCCGAGAAGGCGGTGAAGGGCGTGTCGACCGGATCGAGGCGTCCCACCTGCGGGTCAAGGGTCGCAAGACGCGCGACACCCTTGGACCGGACCTGGCATACGATGCGCCCCTCGGATTCGAACGCATAGGTCGACATGCCGAAAGCCCACTGCGCACTGCCAAGCTCGGCCGGCACCGCCGCGACCGGTTCCGCATTCGGCCCGCGCCAGCGGTAGAGGTTCCACCAGTTGGTGCGGTCGGAAACGAAATAGAGAAAACCGTCCGGCGACCAGGTCGGCTGGAAGATTGATTCCCGTTCCCCTCCTGCGACCTTGCGGGGTTCACGGACGCCGTCCTGGGTCAGCTCGGCGACCCAGAGCTCCGTGCCATCCCACGGCATATTCGGATGGTTCCAGGTCAGCCAGCTCAAATGGGTACCCGAGGGACTGACCCGCGGCGAGGCGTAGAAATCGTTGGCCTGGACGAGGGTTCGCGCCGGCGTCTTTCCCGTCGGATCGAGGCTGGCGACGGTGTTCACCGCCGACGGCATATCGGTGGTGTGGTCCTCGCGAATCGCGATCAATCGCTGATTGCGGTGGTCGAAAACCAGGTCGGCGTGCCGGATGTCCTGGGCCGGTGTGATCGCGACGGGTGGCTTCCCGGGGTCCTGCCGGTAGAGGCGCTGATCCTTGAAGTTGGTGAACCAGACGGTGCCCTCGCGCACCAGGTACGCCCCGCCGCCGTACTCGTGGACCCGGGTCCGCGCGTTGTATTGCGGCGGCGTGATGTCCGCGATGCTTCCGTCGGGACGGCGACGAACGATGACATTCCGGCCTGCCTCGGCCGGCCGCTGCTCCACCCAATAGATGTCATCGCCGTCCAGCTGGATATAGCCGAGACCAATGACCCCGGCGACGATCGCGTCAGCTGTGACGGGCGAGCGCCATGAGCCATACGGGCTTATTTGCTGGTGCGTGGATACAGGTCCCGCCATCCCACTGAGTGTAAGGCCCCCACCCTGCCCTCCCCGCAAGTGGGGGAGGGCAATGTAGCCTTGACGGGTGCGGATCGAGAGTCCGGCGTTTACCGAGCGCGAGATGCGGTCGTTCCTCGATGAGGTCGTCGATCACGAGCGGCGCCGGCTCGCCGATCGGCTGGAAGCCGACTCGGCCAGGCTGGCGGAACTGGTCCTGAACAATCTCCGGGATATTCCCTCCCCCTCTGGGGGAGGGTCAGGGTGGGGGCCTCAGTGGAACGCCCACGACGTCCTCGCTCACATTGTCGTGCTCTCGAAGTTCTACGGCGTGCTCACCTCGCGGATCGGCTCCGGCAAGCTGTCGGAGCTGGATTTGCTGCCCCAGGTCAAGGCCCGCGACGTGGCCGGTGAGCAACTGAGCTCGCTGCCGCCCGACCAGTTACTCGTCTTCGCACAGCGCGAGCACCAGCGGACCATCGCCTACCTGCGCTCGGCCGACGCCGAAGCGATGCGACGACGGGCAGTCCTCTACGAGGGTTTTTCCATGAGCGCCGAGGAGATCGCGTCGATGCCGCTGTGCGCGCACCTCGAGATCCATCTCGATCAGCTTGAACGGACGTTGCGCCCCTGACTCGCTACTACGAGGACTTCCGTGTCGGCGAGTTCATCGACCTCGGCAGCGTTCAGGTCAGCCAGGCGGACATCATCGGGTTCGCTCACCAGTACGACCCGCAGCCGATGCACCTCGATCCGAATGCGGCGAGCTTCACGATCTACGGCGGGCTGATCGCCAGCGGCTGGCACACGGGCGCCCTCTTCATGCGGTTGCTGGTGCGTAACCTGATCGCCGAAACCAAGAGCCTTGGCTCGCCGGGTATGGAGGAGTTGACCTGGCCGGCCCCGGTGCGGCCGGGCGATACCCTGACCGGGCAGATCGAGGTGCTCACCGCCCGGCTGTCGAATAGCCGGCCGATGGGGATCGTTCGCTGGCGCGGCCAGATGCGTAACCAGAACGGTCAGCTGGTGATGACCGCCATCGGCACCAACTTCTTCGGCCTGAAGCCGGCTTAGGCGGCAATCCGCGAGAAGAACACGTCGGTGAGGCCATTTCGACTCTGTGGCTTCGCCTGGACGAAGGCGGCGGCGAAGCCATCGGGCAAGCCCACCAGGCCCATGTAGTCGCCGATGAAGGGGCCGTAGCGCACAGCGGGCGCTGCGCGCAGGTCGAACGGCCCGGCCGCGCGGCGCTCGATCCAGTGCACGCCGCGATCGCGCGACGTGCTGAACCAGACATCGGTGTCGAGCGTCGGGCTGCCTCGCTGGAAATGCCGGAAGTCGAACCAGAGCAATCCGACGGTGGCATCGCCCGCAACCGCGAGTGTGGGGAGAAACGCCTCGGCCTTCTCGCGCACCACGCGCTGCGGTGGCCGCCAGTGAACCCCGGCGTCTTCGGACCGGGCCACCAGGATCGTCGAGAAATCCGTGTGGTCCTCGAACCAGGCGACGTACACCGCGTTGCCCGCCGACGCGGCGCTAATATCCTGGCCGAAGAAGCGAAGCTGCGCACCGGTGCCCGGGTCGACGGCGTTCGTGTAGGTGAACCTGGCCGCATCAACCGGTGTCGACCAGGTCCTCCCCTGATCGGTCGAGCGGATCAGCCGGATCTTCACCGGCAAGGGCGGCGGATGCGCCGTGCCGGGAAGTGAGGGGGCTTCGGCGAAGACATCGAGCAGAACGCCACCGGCCGTCATCAGCAGCTGGTTCTGCTGGACTTCGTCGTTGCCGCTGTAGATCGCGGCCGGGGTCGACCAGGTGCGGCCACCATCGCCGGTGCGCGCGAACATCACCTGGTTGACCGACGGCTCGACGCCGCTTAAGACTCGATAGTCGACCCACACCGCGTAGGCGGTGGCGGGACGCCGCGGATCGGCGAGGATCGCCTCTTTGTCCGGCTGTAGCGGCGGCGCGGTCGCGGTTTCGACGACGACGGGCGCGTCCCAACTCGTCCCGTGATCGCGCGAGACGCTGACCACGATGTCATGAGCGGTACCGCTGGATGTGGCCGGCTGGGTAGCAAGCGCGGCAACGTAGATGATGCCGTCATGCCCGATCGACACCCAGGGGTCGCTCGTGTGGACGTAGCGGCCGCCGGCGCAGGTGAGCAAACCCGGGAGTGCCGATCGACTCCAGGTCCCGCCGCCGTCCTGGCTGACGGCGACGACGGTGCCCGACGCGCTCTCCAGCCAGCTGGCGACCAGTTGCCGCGGATCACCGGGGTCGGCGGCGAGCGACGGCTCAGCGGGTCGATGTGCGGACGGTGACGGGACGGCACAGTCCCCTGCCACTGGGAACGGGCCGCTGATGATGCGGGGCGGAGGCAAGCTCGGCGCGTTCGGTGGGCCACTGTCGCAACCGGTGAGCACGAGCAGCACCCCCAGTGCGGCCACCCGGCGGGCACGCATAGGCGTGCATGTTAAGTGACGAGGCTACGCGGTCATGCGCCACGCGGGCGGCAGCTGCCGCCCCGTGGCGGACTGGATGCACGACGCCAGCAGCGCATCCATGCCCTCGTACTCCACTGGCTTGGAAAAGTAGAAACCCTGGCCCGCGTTGCATCCCATCGCGTTGAGGGCGGCCAGCTGGTCCTGCCGCTCGATCCCCTCCCCGATCGTCATCAGGCCCAGACTGTTGGCGAGCCCGATGATGGCCCGCAGGATGGCGCCATCGGCCATCCCGCGCCCGATGCCCGCCACGAAGGACGCGTCCATCTTGAGGATGTCGACCGGGAAGTCTCGAAGATGCCCGAGCGACGAGTAGCCCGTGCCGAAGTCGTCGAGCGCCAGGCGGAAGCCCAGGCCGCGGAGTTCCTGCAAGGTGCGAGCCACCGGCTCCGTGTCGGCCAGCAGCACGCTCTCGGTCAGCTCCAGGATCAGTGACTGGGGGTCGAGGCCGGCGGCGTCGACCGCGTCGACCACTTCGTTGATCAACTCGGGGCGCTCCAACTGCCGGCCGGAGAGGTTGACGCTGATCTGCATCGGCGGCACGGAAGGGTGTCGCACCTGCCAGCGACGCCCGTCACGGGTCGCCTGCTGCAGTACCCAGCGCCCCAGGTCGACGATCAGCCCGCTCTGCTCGGCGACGCCGATGAAATCCACCGGAGCCAGCAGGCCCCGTCGCGGATGGTTCCAGCGCACCAGCGCAACGGGCCTTGCCTTTCGCCTTCGCGATGTACATCGCGACATCCGCGTTGCGGATCAGCTCATCCGCCGCCTCCTGGCCCGAGACCAGGCCGGCGATGCCGATGCTGGCCCGGATGGAGATCTCCTTGCCACCGATGGCGAATGGCGACATGAGCTGCCGCGTGATCCGCTCGGCGACACGCCCAGCGATCTGCTCGTCCTCCATCTTCTTCAGCAGGACCGCGAATTCGTCACCGCCCAACCGAGCGACCGTGTCGCCAGGTCGCAGCGTGGACGCGATGCGGGCGCCGACCGCGACCAGCAACTGATCGCCGATGTCGTGGCCCAGCGTGTCATTCACCGCTTTGAAGTCGTCGAGATCCAGGAAGAGAACCGCGATTCGCCCCTCGGAGGCCCCGTGCAGGGCGTGGTCCAGGCCAATTCGGAAGGCAGCCCGGTTTGGCAGGTTCGTGAGCGAGTCGTGGAACGCCTGATGCGTGAGCTTCTCTTCCAACGCTTTCCGCTCGCTGACGTCCCGCGTATTCAGGACGAGACCACGGACCGCCGGCAGCTCTAGCAAGTTTGTGATTGTGACCTCGGTAAGGCAGTAGGAGTCGTCCACGCGCCGCAGCCGGCACTCGGTGGCGATCGGCGGCCCGACGATGTTGATGGCCTCGTCGATCTTCCGGAGCGTCTGCGTGCGGTCGTCCGGATGCACCAGTTCTCCGAAGGGCTTGCCGATGAGCTCGGTCTCCTTGTAACCGAGGATCCGCTCCACCGAGGCGCTCTGATACCGGATCGATCCGTGACGCCCGATGAGCGTGATGACGTCGGACGAGTTTTGGACCAGCGAGTGAAAGTGCTCTTCTCGCTTGGCGAGGTCGACCGCGTTCGCTTCCAGCCGCCGGTTGAGGACCTGGTTGTCCGTCAGCATCAGGTACTGGCGGAGCACAACGCCGACGACCACCGCCATCACCGACCAGAACACCACCGGGTCCAGGGGCCCGGGCAGAGCCTGCTGGTAGATCGCGACGACGGCCGCCGCGGCAATGGGCGCGTAGGGGAGCACCAGCCAGAACCGACCCGTTGTGCCATCGTTCGTTGCCGGAGTGGCCATGCGCGTCGAGGCGGCGAGGAGGGCGGCGATGGCAATCAGCAGGTAGCCGGCGAACCAGCCCGCGTCGGCGGCGTTGCCGGTCCCGTAGGCATGGGTCGTCGTCAGGTAGGCGAACGCGCTGTCTGACAGCAGGCTGGCGATCAGTCCGGCCGCCAGCAGCACGAGGGGAAGCCGGTTTTCCCGAGGCGCCCTGGAGGCCAGGATCAGCACGATGGTGCCGATGACGATGTCGCCGGCCGGGTACGCCAGGCTGATCAGCTGAGCCGTCACCCCGCCGGAACCGGTTCGGTAGACCATGCCCAGGACGGCCACCCAGCTGATGATGAAGAGCGAGCCCGCCGTGAGCAGCGCGTCCAGGACGGTCCGGACCAGGGAGGTGGCCCGGTTAGGCGCCGAGGGGAAGCACAGGACGCCAGCGACCGCCAGCGGCACGGCGCCGAGATAGCCCAGGTCTGCCAGCGACGGGAGTGGGACCAGCTGGCCTCTGACCAGTTCGTAGTAAGACGAGACCGACTGCCCCAAACCCCACGATAGGGCCGAGCTGCCGATCAGCGCCCAGGCGATCCGAGTTCGCCGCTGGTGCCGCCAGGCGGCGACACCGCAGGCTGTGGCGGCAACCAGGGCGGCCACGGTTTCCCCGATGTTGTCGAAGCGCCGGACGGCCGCCGTGCCACCCCAGTGAAAATGCATCCCGGCCGCGAAGAACAGGGAGAGACCAGCCCATCCGATGAGCGCGGCGAAAAGGCGGCGGTTCTCCCGCATCTACAGTGATAAGTCGGCGTGGCGGCCATATCTTTCCCTCCCCTCGCTGGCGTACACCCTCCCCCGCTGGCGGGGGAGGGCCGGGCCCGTCGGCCCACGCGAGCGGCGCTTTAGTGCCAGGCGAGCGTTTGAGACGTTCGGGTGGGGGCCGAGGCCCTTAGCGGCCGGCCTCGCCCACCGTCACGGGGATCTCCTTGAGCTCGCCGGCGCGCACGACCCTGACCGTCTGGGTAGCGCCGACCTTGATCTTCCGAAGCTCCGTATACAGGTCTTCCAGGCTCTTGGTTGCGGTTCCGTCGAGGGCGACCAGGGTGTCACCTTGCATCAAGCCGGCCTTGTCCGCCGGGCTCTGCGGCTCGACCGCCACGATCAGCAAGCCGCTGTCCTGG
>WNEY01006375.1_pt1 | contig 14114 bp, 13 predicted proteins | sample 5400531 | NCBI WGS metagenome assembly WNEY01 (sample SAMN13153338, study PRJNA577476) | soil metagenome | isolation source: 200 cm saprolite under Douglas fir tree site 1 | place: USA:California | collected 2015-04-18
CCGCGGCCAGCGGCGGTCCGGACGCGCCCGGCCGGTCCGGTGGGGCCGCGACGGTGGGAATGCCCATGAAAGAACGGCGGTCGTCGAAAGCCCCCGGATCGGAGCCCGCGGAGCGCCAACACGCAGCCGAGCAACTCGCGATCGCGGCATTGGGCTTCATCGCCGGCGAGCCGGGACGGCTCGAGCGCTTCCTCGCGCTGACCGGGATTGCGCCCGACTCGATCCGGGCAGCGGCGCGCGAGCCGAATTTTCTGCTCGGCGTGCTCGACCACGTGGCCGGCGACGAAGCCTTGCTGCTCGCCTTCGCGCAGCATGCCGAGATCGAGCCCGAGGAGGTTGCCGGCGCCCGCGATGTCTTGGCCCGCGCACCGCCCGAAGTGCCCTGACCGATCGTGTTACAATCGCCCTGCCCCACAGAGTCGCCGGGGTGCGGGGTCGATCGGCCATGCCCAGCTTCTGCCGCGATTGCCGCCGCGACGTGCTCGACGGCGCCGGCCGCTGCCGCAACTGCGGCTCGCCGCGGCTCTTGCGCCATTCCGAGCTCGATGCGCTTGCGATCGCGCATGTGGATTGCGACGCCTTCTACGCCACCATCGAAAAGCGCGACGATCCTTCGCTTGCCGACAAGCCGGTGATCGTCGGCGGCCGCAGGCGCGGCGTGGTGCTCACCGCTTGCTACGTCGCGCGTACCTTCGGCTTACGGTCGGCGATGCCGATGTTCGAGGCGCGGCGGCTGTGCCCGCACGCCAGCGTGGTTCCGCCGGACATGGAGAAATACGCGCGCGTCGGCCGCGAGGTGCGCGCCCTGATGCTCAAGCTCACGCCGCTGGTGGAACCGGTGTCGATCGACGAGGCGTTCATGGATCTGTCCGGCACCGCGCGGCTGCACGGCATGAGCCCGGCCAAGGCGCTCTGCGGTTTCGCCGCGGAGGTCGAGCGCGCGCTGCGCATCACCGTCTCGATCGGGCTCTCCTGCAACAAGTTCCTGGCCAAGATCGCGTCCGATCTCGACAAGCCACGCGGCTTTGCGGTGCTCGGCGGCGCGGAAGCGGCCGCCTTGCTGGCACCGAAGCCGGTCACGCTGATTTTCGGGATCGGCAAGATGGCGCAGCAGCGGCTCGCGCGCGACGGGCTGCGCACCATCGGCGACCTTCAGCGCACCGGGGAGATGGAATTGACACGCCGCTACGGCGCCGAGGGCGGGCGGCTGGCGCGGCTCGCCCACGGCATCGACGCCAGGTCGGTCAGCCCCGAGCGCGAGACCAAGAGCATTTCATCCGAGACCACGTTCGACCACGATATCGCCGAATTCCGCTCGCTGGAGCTCAGACTCTGGCGCCTGTCCGAGAACGTCTCTGCCCACCTCAAGGAGAGCGAGCTCGCCGGCAAGACCGTCACGCTCAAGCTCAAGACCGCCGATTTCCGCATTCGGACGCGGGCCCATTCGCTCGACCATCCGACCCAGCTCGCCGCCCGGATTTTCGCCGCCGGGCGTGATCTGCTCGCGCGCGAGAGCGACGGCACCAAGTTCCGCCTGATCGGCATCGGCGTCTCGGCGCTCGGCGTTGCCGACGGCGCCGACCATGGCGATCTGCTCGACCGGCGCACCGCGGAGGCGGAACAAGCCATGGACCGCCTGCGCGAGAAATTCGGCGACGATGCCGTGATCAAGGGCCTCGCGCTCGACAGGTCGGACGACTGAGACGCTAGTGTGGTGGATTTGAAGTTCCTATCAGAATCGCGGCGAGTCCCGCATAGGAACTTCAAATCCAAAACCACACTAGAATCATAAAGTCGCTAGTGTCCCTTTGATTCCGAAGTTCGCATCAGAGTGTGCCGCAAGGTGTGGCGAACTTCGGAATCGGGACACTAGCGTCTGTCATCCGCAGGGCTTGATGTCCTTGAGGTCGAGCGAGGTCAGCTCGCCGCTGATGGCGAAGTCGTTGTAATCGAGCAGGAGCGCGCGCGAGACGCCGTTCTCGTAGAGCTCGAACTTGATCGAATAGACCGGCGCTTGCTCGCCGGTGGTCTTCGCCGCCTTGTCGAAATAGCTCACCGTGACCGGCCATCGCTTCATGCCGGCGAGCGCCTGTTGGCCCGCCGCGGCGTCGGTCGGAAGACGCTCGCTCGGAGCGATCTCCTGGCCGATGACGGTGAGCGTGTTGTAGACTTTCTCGCCGGTTTCCGAACCGTCGTAGACCGGGAATTCCAGGATGCTCTTGCTCGCGCGCGCCGCGTCGATGATACGGCGCACGTGATCGGTCGGAAACACGATGGCTGCTTCCAGATCGATCTTCCTGCCCTGCGGCTTGGTGAGCGTGACGGCGATCTTGTCGGACTGGCGCTCGGCCTGTCCGTCGACGCTGTCGGCCAGTCTTTCGTTGAGGTAATTTTCCGATTTGAAGATGAGCTTCTTGGCGGCGCCGTCTTCCCAGGTGGTGGTACGCAAATCGCTGAGCGTGACCTTGCCCTCTCCGTTGTCCAGTTCCGACACCTGCCGAAACTGCAACGCGTAGCCTTCGCAGGCATTGCCGGAGAAGTCGTAGAGGATACGCCCCCGCGCGGAAACGGTCGCGTTGCCGCGGGTCTGGGCAAGCTTGAGGTCGTAGATCGCGCGGTGCGGCGCGAGCTCGCCCGCGGGCGGGAGTGCCGTCGCCGGCCGTGGCGCGGAACCGGCCATGAGACCTGCCGCAGCCACGAAGCCCGCGGACGCGCAAAGCATGCGTTTGCCGAAAATCCTCATCGTTCCTCCTCGTCGACCGCTTGCCGCGCAAGATAGGAACGCCGGCATTGCGCCGCAACCGAGCGTTCCGAGTGGCCGACCCTTGCAAGCGCCTCCCCGATCGGCGAAGACAGGGGCCGGCGCGCCGAATGGCGCATGAAGCACGGTCTGCGTAGCATCGGCACGGAGAGCATCATGGCTGGAATGGTTGAAAAGAAACTTGCGGAGCTTGGAATTGTTCTCCCCACGCCGGCAAGTCCGATTGCCAATTACATCCCCTTCGTGCGGGTCGGTGCGCTGCTGTTCGTCTCGGGTCAGATCTGCCTCGACGCGAGCGGTAAGCTCGTCGCCAAGGGCAAGCTCGGCGCTGGCGTATCAGTCGAGGACGGCCAAAAAGCGGCGCGCGCCTGCGCGATCAACCTGCTGGCCCAAGTCAAAGCGGCGGTCGGCGATCTCGACGGGGTCAAGCGGGTGGTCCGGCTCGGCGGCTTCATCAATTCCGACCCCGCCTTTCTCGACGGCCCCAAGGTGATGAACGGGGCCTCGGACCTCGCCGTTGCGGTGTTCGGCGACAAGGGCAAGCATGCGCGCACCACCGTGGGCGTGGCCGTGCTGCCGGCCGACGCCGCGGTCGAGGTCGAAGGCGTGTTCGAGGTCGCCTGACGCGTCCCCCGATGCCGGGCCTGGACTGGCTGATCGAACGACCGGTCGCGCATCGGGGTCTGCACGACGCCCAAAAAGGCATCATCGAGAATACGCCGTCGGCATTCGTGGCCGCGATTGCAGGGCGTTACGGCATCGAATGCGATCTTCAGATCACCGCTGACGGTGAGGCCATGGTGCACCATGACGAGGCGCTCGGTCGGCTCACCGATGGCACTGGCCGCCTCGACGCGATGAGCGCCGCCGACCTCAAGAGGGTTCCGTTCAAGGCCACCACCGACCGCATGATCACGCTCGGCGAATTGTGCGACCTGGTGGCGGGCCGCACTCCGCTCGTGATCGAGCTCAAGAGCCGGTTCGACGGTGACCGGCGGCTCGCTGCCCGCGCCGCCGAGCTGCTCGCCGGCTATCGCGGGCCGGCGGCGGTGATGTCGTTCGATCCCGCCCAGGTCGCTGCGTTGCGCGAGATCGCGCCGGCGTTGGCGCGCGGCATGGTCGCCGAGCGCCGCTATCGGCAGCGCGAATGGGACCGGTTGCCGGCGGCGAGCAAGCGCGCCATGGCCTATTTCAAGCACGTTCTGCGCACGCGGCCGCGATTCCTCGCCTATTCGGTGAAGGACCTGCCGGCGGTGATCCCGCTGGCGGCCCGTAACCTATTCGGCCTGCCGTTGTTGACCTGGACCGTGCGCAGCCCGGAGGATCGCGAGAAGGCCGCCCGCTGGGCCGATCAGATGATCTTCGAAGGATTTCGGCCATAAAACTGCGTTAAAATTCGGCACGAGGATTGCTCAGCGAAGTCCATGGTCTCGATCGAACTCACGCTGCGGCTCGCAAGCTCGATCGGCGACGTCGCCGCCGAAGCCTGGGACGCCTGCGCCAATCCGGCCGCTTGCACGAACGGCGGCGCCGGGGCCGTGCAATCGTCCACGACAGCCCCCGAAACATCCACATCAAAATCGCACTACAATCCATTCATATCACACGACTTTCTGAGCTCGCTCGAAGAGTCCGGATCGGTCCGTGCAAGGGCCGGGTGGCAGCCCATGCACCTGCTCGCTGAGGAGAAAAGCGGCAGGCTGATGGGTGCCGTCCCCTGCTACGTGAAATCCCATTCGCGCGGCGAATACGTGTTCGACCACGGCTGGGCCGAGGCCTATGAGCGCGCCGGCGGCAGCTACTACCCCAAGCTCCTGGTCGCGGTGCCGTTCACCCCGGTGACCGGCGCTCGGCTCCTGGTGCGGCCCGGCGCGCAGGCCGAGGCAGTGCGGGCCGCGCTCGCCGATGCGCTGGTCGATGTCTGCCGCCGCTCCGACACCTCCTCGGTCCACGTCAACTTTTTGACCGAGTCGGAATGGCAGCTTCTGGGCGCACACGGCTATCTCGAGCGCACCCACCAGCAGTTCCATTGGGAGAACGGCGGCTACGACAGCTTCGACGCATTCCTGGCGGCGCTTGCCTCGAGGAAGCGCAAGGCCATCCGCCGCGAGCGGGAAGACGCGGTGGCAAACGGCGTCAGCGTGCATTGGCTGACCGGCTCGGATCTGACCGAGAGCGTGTGGGACGCCTTCTTCGACTTCTACATGGAGACCGGCTCGCGCAAATGGGGCCGCCCCTATCTCACGCGCGAGTTCTACTCGATCGTCAGCGCCAAGATGCGCGACCGCATCCTTCTGGTGATGGCCAAGCGCATCGAGCACCATCCGTTCCTGCACTTCGAGCTCTGCTACTATCAGGCGATCCAATACGCCATCGAGCACAAGCTCGCCCGCGTCGAGGCCGGTGCCCAGGGCGAGCACAAGCTCTCGCGCGGCTACCTGCCGATCATCACCTATTCGGCGCATTACATCCTCGATCCGGGGCTGCGCCGCGCGATCGACGATTTCCTCAAGCGCGAGCGCGCCTATGTGGCGGCAGCCGGCGAGGAGCTGGTGGAAGCGGGCCCGTTCCGGAAGGAGTGAGGCACGGCGCGCGTAGCCCGGATGCAGCGACGCGCACCCAGCCTACCAATAGCCGGGGGTACTGGTCGGCGTGACGACGTGTGCTAGACTTGTTTCCGAAAGATTGGGGGGCAAGTCGCAATGGCCGAATCCGTGACCAGGGACGAGTTCGCGCAACTCGCGGTGCGCGTCGACATTGTTGAGCGCGAGGTCGAGGGCGAGAAGCTGGTGACCCGTCATATCCTCGATCAGACCCGGCACAACGGTGACGATCTGGCCGCCATCAAGACCCGGATGGATCGCCTGGAGCACAAATTCGATGGTTTGGAGCGCAAGGTCGACGGCCTGGACCGGAAGGTCGACGGCGTCGACCTCAAGGTCAATGGCTTGACGCGCGACCTGCCGACCATCGTCGCGGACGTCATGCGCGGGATTCTTCGAGAACGCGACGAAAAGCGCTGAAGCCCGGGCGCTCCGTTCAGCGCCTTGATATCCGGCCTCCTTTGCACGACATTGCGCGCTGATACCTCGCCAGCGGGCGCAACGCGAACGTCGTCGCGCCGAGCCCGCCCATGCGATGTCGCAGCGGAGAGGCGCAATGCCGAGTTACGACCCCAACAACATCTTCGCCAAAATCCTGCGCGGCGAGTTGCCGTGCTACAAGGTCTATGAGGACGACAAGGCGCTCGCCTTTCTCGACATCATGCCGCGCGCGCCCGGTCATACGCTGGTGCTGCCGAAGGCGCCGGCGCGCAACATTCTGGACGTTGCGCCCGACGACCTCGCCCACGTCATCAAGGTCGCGCAGAAGATCGCCAAGGTCAGCGTGCAGGTGTTCGGCGCCGATGGCGTCACCGTGCAGCAGTTCAACGAGAGCGCCGGCGGCCAGGTGGTCTTCCACCTCCATGTCCACATCATCCCGCGCCAGCAGGGCGTCCAGATGAAGCCGCCGGCCAGCGTCAAGGAAGCGCCCGACGTGCTCGCCGACCAGGCAAAAAAGCTCGCGGCGGCGCTCGAGGGAGCCTGATGCCCGCGGCGTCAGCGCCCCAGCAGGAGCCCGCCCACGAACAGCACCGCTTCGCCGACCAGCACGCCGGCCAATACTGAGCGCCGCACCAGCACGAACGCAGCAAGACCGCAAGCGATTGCGGCAAGCCTGACCGCCAGCGGCACCGAGGCGAGCGCGCCCGGCGGCACCATCACCAGCTTGGCAATGACGCCGGCCAGCACCGCAACCGCAACCGCGCGCACCCACACCACCAGCTCGGACCCCTCGTCGAGGCCGCGTGCCACGATCATGCCGAGCATGCGCCAGATTTCGGTCGGCAGGAAACCGACCAGGACCAGCACCAGGTACGGAGAAAGCTCGGAGAGCGCGCTCATCGCAACGCCTCGCGCAACCGGTGCAGCGCATAGGCCGCGGTGCCGGCGATGATCCCCGTCCACATCAGGTCGAGGCCGATCTGCGCCCACCCCAGCACCGATCCGACCACCAAGCCGAAGCCGAGCGCAAGCCGGTCCGCCAGCACGCGCGCGTTACGCGCGGTCGAGACCAGGAAGGTCATCGGCGTCAGGAACAACAGGGCGGCGGTCAGCAGCAGCGGCAGCGAGGCGGCGAGATAAAACCCGGTCAGCGTTCCGACCTGGGCAATCACCATAAAGCCGGCGCCGAGGCCGTTGCAGAAGGCGATGCGCCCCGCGCGCGGCAGGGTTGGCAGCAGGCGGAGCGATTCGACCCACATGCTGGCGGCGGTGAAATGTGCCGGCAACAACAGCTCGCGATCCCGCGTGTCGCGTTCCTTGATCAGCGGCAACAGCGCCACCACCATCGGCAGCAGCCGCACGCTGCTCAGCCCGACCGCCAACGCGACCTCCACATAGGCGGCGCCCGCGCCGAGCGCCGAGATCAGGATCACCTGGCCCGGGCCGGCCCAGATCAGCAAGGTCGAGAGCATCGCCCAGGCAAGACCAAAGCCGTAATCGTGCGCCAGCGCGCCAATTCCGACATAGGTACCGATGATGACAAGGCTGAAGACGGACGTCGCCGACGCGCGCACGCCGCCACGAAAAGTCACCCGCCCCGGGACGCCCGCTGGGATGTACGCCATCAAGCGGAGAAATCAGCGCACGCTGAAGGCGTGGCGGCATCGAGGATCGCGACCGATTATTGCAGCTCCGCCGTTCCGTCGCCCTGAATCGCCGCGACGTAGCGCGCGATCGACCGCTTCACCACATCCTTGCCGCCGTGGACGAGGTCGCGATCGAACCAAGCGCCGTAGATCAGCTCGTAATCGAACGGCTCCAGCATGGCGCCGATGCGCGCGACCGCAGGCGCCGACAGCGGCACCATGTTCGGATAGCTGCGCATAAAGGTCACATACTTGCGGTCCGGGATGACCTGCACGATATCGCCGGCCAGCAGCGCGCCGCGGCCGCCTGCGCCGGCCGCCCAGTGCAGCACGGTGCCGCCGGCGAAGTGGCCGCCGCAGCGGATGAGCGTGAGCCCGCTCGCGAGCTTCAAGGTGTCGCCGTCCCACAGCTTGACGGCAGGATCCGGCCGCATGATCCATTGCTTGTCGCCGGCATGCAGGTGGATCGGCACGTCGCCGAAGGCGCGGCTCCATTCCACCATCGTGGTGTAGTAGTGCGGGTGCGAGATCGCGATCCCAGTGAGGCCGCCGAGCGCCTTGACGATTGAGATCGTCGCCGCGTCGAGGAGCGCGACGCAATCCCACAGCAGGTTGCCTTGCGGCGTGCGCACGAGCAGCGCGCGCTGGCCGATCCCGAATGGCGGAACCGACCCGATCCCGATCAGGCCGGGCTCATACTCGCGGTAGCAGTTGAAGTGCCGCCGCGCGAGCGCGTCGAGCGTGGTCCATTTCTGCCCGGAGGGAAGCACGAACTGGCGCTCGTCGTCGCAGATCGGGCATGCCGGCGGCGGCTGCTCGGAAGGGCTGAACTGGGTTCCGCAGGTTTCGCAGATGAAGGCGGGCATCGGGGTCGTGCGCTTGCGCTTGGTCCGACGAGATTTGTCCCGCATCACGTCGACCGACGCAATGCCCAAAGATGCGGTGACCGGCCTGCGCCTCGCCTATCTGTGCGGCGCCGTGGTCGAGCTTGCCGGCGCGGCGGTCGCACTGGCATTCACGCGTGCGAATTCGATGGAAGGAGGTGAGCCTGAAGCGGCTCACACCTTGACCAGCGGCACCTTCGGCACCGACCCGCGTGGCGACGGCGGGCCTCCATCGCCCCTTGAGCCGGCCGGTTTGTGGCGACGGGGCGCCCGGCGCTTGGGCTTGGCGCCGGCCGGCTGCGGGATCTTCTCGGGCTTCGGCGTCACCGGGCCGTCGAGATATTCGAAGCCGAGCTTGTCGAGGCCGGCCTCGTCCTTCACCAGGATGACGCGGACATGCCCGCCGGTCTTGAGCTTGCCGAACAGCACCTCGTCGGCGAGCGGCTTCTTGATGGTCTCCTGGATCAGCCGCGCCATCGGCCGCGCGCCCATCTGCTCGTCGTAGCCGTGCTCGGTCAGCCACTTGCTGGCCTCTTCCGAGAGCTCGATGGTGACGTCGCGGTCGCCGAGCTGCGCCTCGAGCTGGAGCACGAACTTCTCCACCACCTTGGCGATGATCTCCTGCGAGAGATGCGCGAAGGTGATGATGGCGTCGAGCCGGTTGCGGAACTCGGGCGCGAACATGCGGTTGATCGCCTCGAGGTCGTCGCCCTCGCGCTTGCTGCGGGTGAAGCCATAAGCCTGCTTGGCGAGATCAGCGGCGCCCGCATTGGTGGTCATGACCAGGATCACGTTGCGGAAGTCGACCCGCTTGCCGTTGTGATCGGTGAGCTTGCCGTGATCCATGATCTGGAGGAGCACGTTGAAGAGGTCTGGATGCGCCTTCTCGATCTCGTCGAGCAGCAGCACGCAATGCGGATGCTGGTCGACGCCGTCGGTCAGGAGCCCGCCCTGGTCGAAGCCGACATAACCGGGCGGCGCGCCGATCAGCCGCGAGACGGTGTGCCGCTCCATGTATTCCGACATATCGAAGCGGATCAGCTCGACGCCCATGCTGGCGGCCAGTTGCTTCGCCACCTCGGTCTTGCCGACGCCGGTCGGGCCGGAGAACAGATAGCAGCCGATCGGCTTTTCCGGCTCGCGCAGTCCGGCGCGAGCAAGCTTGATCGACGCCGACAGCGCCAGGATCGCCTTGTCCTGGCCGTAGACGACGGTCTTGAGCGTCTGGTCGAGATGCTGGAGCACCACCGCATCGTCCTTCGACACGGTCTTCGGGGGAATCCGCGCCATGGTGGCGATGGTGGTCTCGATCTCCTTGATGCCGATCGTTTTCTTGCGCCGGCTCTCGGGCAAGAGCATCTGCGCCGCGCCCGACTCGTCGATCACGTCGATCGCCTTGTCGGGCAGCTTGCGGTCGTGGATGTAGCGCGCCGAGAGCTCGACCGCGGCCTTGATCGCCTCGTTGGTGTATTTGAGCTTGTGATAGTCCTCGAAATAGGGCTTGAGCCCTTTCATGATCTCGATCGCGTCCTCGACCGTCGGCTCGTTGATGTCGATCTTCTGGAAGCGGCGCACCAGCGCCCGGTCCTTCTCGAAATATTGGCGATATTCCTTGTAGGTGGTCGAGCCGATGCAGCGCACATTGCCGGCCGCCAGCGCGGGCTTGAGCAGGTTCGAGGCATCCATCGCCCCGCCGGAGGTGGCGCCGGCGCCGATCACCGTGTGGATCTCGTCGATGAACATGATCGCGCCCGGATAGGCCTCGATCTCCTTGATCACCTGCTTGAGCCGCTCCTCGAAGTCGCCGCGATAGCGCGTGCCGGCCAACAGCGTGCCCATATCGAGGGCAAAGACGGTCGCGTTCTTGAGCACGTCCGGCACCTCGCCGTGCACGATGCGGCGGGCGAGGCCCTCCGCGATCGCGGTCTTGCCGACGCCGGCGTCGCCCACGAACAGCGGGTTGTTCTTCTGCCGCCGGCACAGCACCTGGATGCAGCGGTTGATCTCGGCCTCGCGCCCGATCAGCGGGTCGATCTTGCCCTCGCGCGCCTTCTTGTTGAGGTTGATGCAATAGGCGTCGAGCGCATCGCCCTTTTTCTTGGGCTCGTCACCGGGCTTGGCATCGGTGTCCTCGTCGGCGCCGCGCACCGGGCGGGCTTCCGACATGCCCGGCCGTTTGGCGATGCCGTGGCTGATATAGTTGACCGCGTCGTAGCGGGTCATGTCCTGCTCTTGCAGGAAGTAGGCGGCGTGGCTCTCGCGCTCGGCGAAGATGGCGACCAGCACGTTGGCGCCGGTCACCTCCTCGCGGCCGGAGGACTGCACGTGGATGACGGCGCGCTGGATGACCCGCTGGAACCCGGCGGTCGGCTTGGAATCCTCGTTGCCGTCGTTGACCAGGTTCTCAAGCTCGCTCTCGAGATAGGCGGTGAGGCTGCGGCGGAGCTTGTCCAAGTCCACGTTGCACGCCCGCATCACCGCGGCGGCGTCCTGATCGTCGATCAGCGCCAGCAGCAGGTGCTCGAGCGTCGCATATTCATGGTGGCGCTCGTTGGCCAGCGCCAAGGCGCGGTGCAAGGACTGCTCGAGGTTGCGCGAGAACGTGGGCATGTCAGGTCCTTTGGTAATTCATGATATAGCCCCGGCGTTCCCACTTTTCCATCTAGTGCCCCGAACCCGAAGTTCGCACACATCGTGCTGCCAGGGCGCGCGCCGACGAGCCCGGTTCAGGGCGAGTGTCCGGCGCGCGCGCTATAAAGTCGCCGCGCTGGCCGCTCGCTTCGCTCGCCAGCGCGGCCGTTGCGAACTTCGGGTTCAAAAGGGCACTAGAATCATAGAGTTGCCAGTGTCCCTTTGATTCCGAAGTTCGCTCCGGAGTGTGCGGCGAGTCCTGGCGAACTTCGGAATCGGGACACTGGTTCACTTTTTTTCCATCACACATTGGAGAGGATGCTGGTGTTTGCGGGCAAAGTCCATGACCTGCGTCACCTTGGTCTCGGCCACCTCGTAGGTATAGACCCCGCATTCGCCGATGCCGTGCTGGTGCACATGCATCATGATTCGATGGGCAGTCTCCTGGTCCTTGTTGAAAAACCGCTCGAGCACGTGCACCACGAACTCCATGGGGGTGTAGTCGTCATTCAGGAGCAGCACCCGATAAAGGCTCGGCCGCTTGGTCTGCGGCTTGGTCTTGGTGATGACCGCCGTCCCGGGCGAGCCCGGCTCTCGACGCTTGTTGTTGTCGTCGGGACCCAGATGCGGGGCGGGCGCCTTGCCCCCTGCTCTCGGAGCCATTTTGGTCTTTATTGGGCTCATGGTTACTTCACGGATTGCAGCCCCGAAGGCGGGATAGACTGGATCGGTCCCGTGACATCATAAGGTCCGCCCCGGCGCGGTTCCAGATCGTCGTTGTTCCCCCGGGAAATGTTGGGGATTCCCCCGCCAAATTGCAAATCCCGTGCCGCCAACCCACGACTGCCCTGAACGATCACGACTCAATTGCGGACAATTCACGGCGAATTCGCCGGAAATTCGCGGATTTTTCGCTCAAAACTTTCACAGCCCCGCGGCGCCAGATCAAGCGAGGTGCCCCCTCGGATGTTCCCGGCATGCTGTTGGCGCGGTTTTTCAGGGACCCGCAGGGGCACGGCGCCGCAGAAAACGCGCCGGACCGTTGGCCAAGGCTTAATCGATTGCAGACAATTTGCGGCAAATTCATCGCAAATTTTCGGATCGTCTTGCACAAAATTTCAAGTCCAACGGCCCATGATGCGCAGAGCTACGTGGTGAAATTGCCGCAGCGGAGGGCAGCGCAATGCTGTCGCGCTTTTTCAAGGATCGCCGGGGTGGCGTGGCGCCGCTGCTGGCGCTCGGCATCATTCCGCTCGTCGGCACCGTCGGTGCGGCCGTCGATTACAGCCGCGCCAGCGCCGCCCGCGCCGCCATGCAGGGCGCACTCGACGCAGCCGCGCTCATCCTCTCCAAGGAGGCTGGGCAGCTTTCGACCGGTGCACTGGGCGAGAAGGCATCCGCCTATTTCAATGCCAATTTTGCGCGGCCCGAAGTGCAAGACCCACAGGTTAGCGTCGCGGCATCGCCCGCCGCGGGCGGAACATCGCTGAACTTGTCCGCGACCGGCTCGATCAATACCGCATTTATGCGTGTGATGGGCTTTTCGACACTCAATATCTCGGTGAGCTCCGGCGTTTTCGCATCTGCCGATGGGCTCGGATGCGTACTTTCATTGGACAAGAACGCCAGTGGAGCAATTGCCGGTACGGGGAGCACGTCCATTGCTTTGAATGGTTGCAGCCTTTACGACAATTCCCAGAGCCCGTCCGCACTCACGGTGGGGGGATCAGCGACTATATCGGCACTCTCTGTCGGAGTGGTCGGCGGCATTTCGGGAAAGGACGGCATCACGACAACGCAGGGGATCAAGACCGGCGTCGGCCCGGTCGCGGATCCCTACGCGAACGATTCATTTCCCAACTTTTTCGGCTGCGGCCAAAACAATTTCACCGCAAAATCGACCATCACGATCAACCCGGGCGTCTATTGCGGCGGGATGACCATCAATGCCGGCGCCAATGTGACATTGAATCCGGGAATCTATTATCTCGACGGGGGCAGCCTTTCCGTCAACGGGGGCGCCACGATCACCGGCACTGGTGTGACGCTCGTATTCACCAAGAAGACCGGCAGCGACTGGCCCACCGCAACCATCAACGGAAACGCCACGGTCAATTTAACCCCACCGAAATCGGGCCCGACCGCCGGAATCGTGATATTTGGCGACCGCAACATCCCTATCGGAACGAGCTTCAAGTTCAACGGCGGCGCGACACAATATCTTGGCGGCGCGATCTACGTTCCCACCGGGGCAATTACATTTGCCGGAGGAGCCGGCACGGCCACGACCTGCACGCAGATCATCGGAAATACCGTCTCCTTCGTCGGGAATTCCTCTCTCGCGATAAATTGCAGCAGTTACGAAACGAAGCCGTTCAGCCCAATGGTCGTAAAGCTGGCTTCATAGCAGCGCGGCTGGCTTACGCCACGGCAATTCTTCCGGCTCATCGCACACATCCCGCGGCGAACCGGCTCCCGCTTCTCAAAATGACGCTTTAATTCAATCGAATAATCGATGATTTGCGGCTGCGGCCTTGGTGATCCTGTAGGGTGTTGGTGGCGTTGATTGAGCTCCCGACGTTGTCCCGGGAGCCAGCGCCATGCTTTCTCGCAGCCTCCGCGCCCTCGAGCGGCTTGCTCGCGAATTCGGCCTCCGGTCGGAGGGATCGATTGCTTCAACCTTTGCTCTCACGCTGATTCCGATTGTCACCGGCATCGGCGCCGCCATTGACTATTCGCGCGCAAACGCGGCCAAGGCGTTCCTGCAATCGACGCTCGATACCGCCCTGCTGGCAGGCGCCAAGGACGGAAGCTCGAACTGGACGCAAGTCGCACTGAACGTCTTCAATGGCAACGTTGCATCGAAGAACATTTCAGCCTCGACGCCAACCTTCACGTCTGATGCAAATTCCACCTATATCGGCAGCGCGACGGCCTCGATCCCTACGTCTGTTCTCGGCATTGTCAGGATTCAATCGCTGGACGTGAGTGCCAATGCGACGGCCACAGTGGCGGAGGCCGACAATTCCTGCATACTTGCCCTTGACCAAGGACAGGCGCCCTCACACGTTTCGCTTTCGCTCAATGGCGCCCCGATCGTAAACCTGTCCGGCTGCTCGATTCGATCCAATACCAGTCTCGCCTGCAA
>WNEY01002237.1_pt1 | contig 14108 bp, 18 predicted proteins | sample 5400531 | NCBI WGS metagenome assembly WNEY01 (sample SAMN13153338, study PRJNA577476) | soil metagenome | isolation source: 200 cm saprolite under Douglas fir tree site 1 | place: USA:California | collected 2015-04-18
TTCTTCTTCTGGGTGGTCGTGGTAATCCTGGCCATCATCCTGCTGGCGTTCATCGTGCACTGGGCCGGCGGCGGAGTACTCCACCTGAGGCTCGGGCACTTCGACCTGAACGTCGGCTTCACCTGATCAGGCCCGCCGCCGTCGCGCCCGTCACGCTGGTGACGGGCGCGGCAGCGGCTCAACCAGTCGTCGCATGAAGTGGCACATGATGCGGGCCAAGTTGCATAACTATCCGTTGTCACCCGGTATCGCGAACGTCCGCATCTGCCGCATTGACGGTCGTGCGTCGCCTGAGCCGTCGCAGACCGGGACCGTGGTCACAGAGGCCACGCGCCTGCGCCGCGAGTGGCGTCGGGCCGTTATCGGCGCGCGAGCGAGTCGCCTATCGTTGGCGAAGCCACCGCTGCCACCGGAGAAGGCCAGTGCTCGATGACCTAGCGTACGAGGACAGCGAGTCACCCGCGATCGGCGTTGTGCCGGCGGGCGTCTCATGGGAAGAAGTACAGGACCACATCAAGATCGCGCATCACCCGTTGCTGGTGCCATTGGCCGAACGGATCCTGCACCGCCTGCAGGCGCTCATCGGCCGCGGGCAGCGCGCCGGAGTGTTCCGGGCCGACCTGCCCTCACGATGGCTGATCAGCACCTGCTACAGCGTGATGCACGCCGCAGCCGAGGACTGCGCCGCCGGCCGGCTAGACCCCGGCCAGGCCGCCCGCATCATCACCGCAACCCTGCTGGCAGCGTTCACACCGCCCGGCAAGCCCGTGCCCGAAGCCGACGCCTACCCCGCAGGCTGAGCGGCTGGCGCGCCACCCGCGGTCGGAGCGCCGCTCCCGCTCGCGGCCGCCCGGCCGCTTCCCGCCCGGCGCCGCGCCGGTGCGCTTCATCGCCCGTTCCGATCGCGCGGGCGGGTCGTCATCGCGGCCATCATTTCCCGGTGGCGCAGCATGGCGACGTCACGCTTGCGCTGCCCGCGCCGGAACAGCCGGTACGGGACCAGCAGGATTCCGAAGATCAGGTACCAGCAGGCGATCGTCGCCCACCACAGCAGCAGCACCAGGACCAGGCCGGTGACGGCGGAGATCTTCAGGGACATGTTGCCGTGGATGCGTTCCACCACGTTGCGGACGCGGGTCGTGCTGCCAGCGAAGCTCATGGGCGCGGCGATGACCGCGCTCTCGGATGCCAGCTTGACCCGGGCTGCGCGGCGGGAGGCGTCCAGATCGGCCCGCTGGGCCTGCCGCTCGGCGAGGCTCCTATCCAGCACGCTGAGCAACTGTCCGATGTCGAAATCAAAGCGGCTCGGGCTGAGCTCAAGCGCATGCCGACGCACCAGCTTGGCCAGGCTGGGTGGCAGTTGCGCGGCATGGGGCATCTGCGCCCCACCAACCAGGATTGGGATGACGCGAACGTTGCGCGTCAAAGCTGCCTCGATCTCTAGCCGTACGAAGTCGTCTGGGTCATCGAGGCATCGTCCGCTCCCGCCAGTGATTGTCAGCCACTGGCTGCCGATGAGTGCCAACAGCACATCGCACTTCCCGACCGCGGTAGTGATCACCTCGACAAAATCGTCGCCCAGCTGAATCGAGTCCACGTCCTTGAAGACCTGGCCTTGGCCGAAGTGCTCTACCAGCCGGTCGAACAGCCAGCCGGCCGGGTACGCAGTCTCTTCGCGACGGTAGCTGATAAATATGCGGCTGGCGGCTGCCGGGGTAGATACCGTCATGATCCCGACCTCGTTACCTCGCTCGCTAACTCGCTACCTTCGCACCTCCGGACAGCGAGTGTGGTGCCGCTCGGGAGAGGGCGCTTTCTCGATCCGCGGAGAGCACGCGATAATGTGCTACAAATCGTAACGGCCGGACACTCGGCAAGGAAGAGCCCTCAATGGCGTTCCGTGGCCTTTCATGATCGTGGGGCGCTTCCGTTCACTGGCCGAGTCACGCATCACGTGATCGGCCCGAACTGAGGTTGGTGCCCGAACCCGGCCCAGGACAGTTCAAGATCACTTGCGCTGGCTGGTTCCAGGCGTCAGCGCCTGCGGCGGCATCGCCAAGACCTCAGCGCCTGTGGCCACCGCCCAGTCACAGCCAGCAGCCGCGCCAGCTACGGCCGTACCGGCCACGGCTGCTCCGAACCCGTCAAACAGCCTCACCGGCCCGGTCGGCGCCGTGTACACCGTCACCGATGCGAGCGGCAACGAGATGTCTGTCATGCTGACCCGGGTGATCGGCCCCGCCCAGGTGAGCTTCACCCTCACGTCTGCTAATCCCGACAGCACCGTTGAGACCTACCAGGGCGCCGACACCGTGACCGCCGGCAAGATCGTGGCCGCCAACGTCGTGCAGGGCGTGCTCGGCACGGTCTCGGCCGCCGCTTCGGCATCGTCCGCCCCGGTCGTGCAGGCGAACACCAACGGCTGGACCGGCATGAGCGTCCGGCCGCGTCACATCTACATCGGCCAGGGCGGCTCGCCCTACGTCAGCAGGCGGCGGAACTGGACCGTGTGGGGCCCGTACACCGCGTCGCCCTCCGGGCGGCTGCACGAGATCAGCCCCAGCTGCCCGCCGCCGATCTACCTGTGCCAGTACAACTCCCGGCACGTCCGGGTCTACCTGCACCGCGTGCAGGCCGATGACGGCTTCCGCTACTTCACCCGGATGCGCTGGACCCTCCGGAACGGCCACCGCATCCACTGGCGGCTCAACCGGGCCCTCGGCGGCACCGTCCTGGCCTGGAACTGATCCCTGAACGCAGGGGGCGGGCTCCCCAGAGCCTTGCCCCGTGCGCTCTGGAGCGGCGAGTTGCGGCTGTGGGACAACGAGGTTCTGATGGGCTGGTACGCGGCCAACGACGGCTCGATCCGGTTCCAGGCGGAGCCTGTACTCCGCGCACTATTTCCATCAGGCCCGGCCAGGCCTCGTCCTTGAAGGAGTCGGAGCCATCGGGGCTCCAGGCACCTGCGCAGGGCCGGAGCATGTCGTTCATCGTCTGCGCAGCCTGCCCTGCCTGCGTCGCGGTCGCGGGCACTGGACGCAGCACCGGTCCCGCTACAAGCCGGACCTCGCCTCCCAGCACGCCGCCAGGGCCGAGACGCCGGCGATGACGGCCAGAGCCTTCTCTCGGTCCCAGTCGACGGTCACCGTCACCTCGTCCTCGTGGGCGTCCAGGCACGCAATGGAGAACAGGCTGTGCCGCAGCATGGCCAGCCTCTGCTCCAGCGTTCGATCGTGCCGATAAGCAACGTTCATCACCGAGGTCTCGGACGCCCAGCCATCGCCCCGGGCATAGATGGCCTTGCGCGCTGCGCTGACCGCTCCTCGTAATCGCCGTCGTTGACCTTGGCGATCGCATTTCGGAGATGGACGCTGCCGCGGCCGGCCACGCTGGCATTGAGCGGCACTGGCACAACAACCGCCAGCGTCATCCCCGCTGCGGCCTGGCTCAGCAGTCGTGTCCAGGTCTCGCCCAGGACCGGGATGCAGTCCGAGAATGGCTTAAGTCGTGATTCAAGCGTCCGCTCTGGTAGGACCATGGCCTGCTGTCCGCCTTGAGTCCAGCGGTTTGGCGGAAAGGGGCAAAGTTCCACACCCGGCGACTGCATCCATCCCAGGGTGTTCCTGCGCGCCCATGGCCAGTTGCTCGCGGCGTTCGGCGTCTGGCGAGGCGAAGGGGCTCTGGCCTACCGGGAACCGCACGACCTATCGGGGCGGCCCCAGCCGCCGCAGGCTCAGCGCGTAGGCCCGCACCGTGTTCGGCGAGCGCTCCAGCGCGCCCAGGTAGGCCAGGTACCGCTCGACCGGGGCCACAACAGCACCATCGTCGCCGACCACAGTCCACGACTCGGCGCCGGTAACGGGCATCATGACACGCTGAACAAGCACACCTGTTCCCCTTCTGATCCAGCTCCCATGGAAAGAGGAACGGGTGTTCGACAGTAGCAGCCGGCTGCTACATCGGCGACAGTCCGGACACCACTTCAGGGAACGTGTCTACGACGAGACCAAAAACCCTTCGTCAGTTACGTCAGGGACACCCCAGCCGCGACTTGAGATATCGGCGGCTCAGTGTGCGCCCAGCCGGGACTCACCATGGTGTCGCGGCCTTGTCAATGGCCTGGCAGTCCTCCGTATCGACATGACGATCGGGCCTACCCAGGTGCATAACTATGCATGACCCGCCTGGTACCGAGATTGCCCGCTTCTGCCGCGTTCCGCGCGGGCTCGCTCAGACTCGGGACGACCTTCCAAAGGGACGCAGGCAGCGCATCGTCACGAAGCGTAGCCGAACACCGAGGACGGCACGCGCGCATCCCCGCCGATCTGGCGCGCTGGTCGGTTGTTGAGTTCGATGAGCCAGGCCGTCCCGAACTGGGTGATCGGGCTGGGATGCCTACCCATGGCGGGCCTTCTGACAGGAAGGTCATAGCCGTGTTCATTGCTCAGCCGAGCCAGATACAGAACAAGCGCTGTCGTTGAGTTGGGGCGCCTGGCCGAGTCCCTGAGCGAAGATGATACGGCGGCTACCAGGGCAGGAATACCAGCCGCAGGCGCCGGCTCAGGTCATCCAGCGGACGGGCCCTGCCTGTGATGGCCAGCCGCCGGTTGCAGATATCGACGTCGTTGAGGTGGAGTTCCCGGATGGTCTTGGGCCCAGCCGCGTGAATGGTTGCCAGCGCGAGCGCGAGGCGGGCGGCCGGCGTGACGGCGGCGGCCATGGTGGTTTAACCGTGCTGGCAGGTCGTTCGCACCGGGCTGGTCACGCACGTCCGGCTGGCCCGGCCGGTCCCGCGGTGCCGACAACGGCCAGACCCCCTTCGCTGCCACCCGGTGACGCCGCCGTCATCGTAGACAGCAACCGGCGCCATGCGGGAGGCGGGCGGCCCGCACCGTCCAGAGATACAGGCGAGGACTTTAGCCACAAGCCAACTCTAGGGGCCCGCACCTGCGGTAAGACAGCTTCGCCCACCGCGTCACCCTCGGGTGGTCCCCGCGAAATCTGCAAGAAAGAACTCGGAGTACGGGCGGCCTCCCAAGAGCACGGAGACCCTGTCGGCGTGCTTGCGCATCGTCACGCCAAGGGCCTCGATCTTCCAGGTGGGCAGGTCCACCTTGAGGCCGGTTACGCTCAGCGCGCCGGCGCACGCACCACCGTGGCTGAAGAACGCGGCGCCGACGCAGGCGACGCCCTGCACGTCCTCCTCATCGTCCACGGCGAAACCGCGGCTGCGAATAACGGCAAGCTGCTCGAGCAGCATTTCCACATCCGTGATCGTGTGCCGCGTGTGGGCTGGCAGGCCATCAGTCTCGAACATGGCGCGCACCTTGTCTTCAGCCATGGCGGACAGGATGGCCTTCCCGGCGGCTGTGGCGTGGGCGGGCTCACGGCGTCCAAGCGGGGTGTGGAAGCGCACCGTGCCCGGCCCGTCGACGCGATCCGCGAACAGGGGGAAGCCGTCGTCGGCGACGGCGGCGCGCGCCGTGAGCCCGGTCTCCGCAGCGATCTCCCGGAGTATCGGGTTACTGATCTCCGCGATCGGGAACTGGCGGGCGGTCAGATCACCCAGGCGGATCAGGCTCATGCCGAGCCGGTACCGTGGCCCCGGCTCGATCACCCTCAGGTACCCGTGCGCGACCAGGGTGCGCGCGGTCGCCAGGGCGCTGCTCTTCGAGACGCCCAGCATCTTGCTGAGCTCGGCAACGGAAAGGCCCTCTGGCGGCCCGTCGGCAACGAAGGTGATGATGTCAAGCGCGCGCCCGACGCTCTGCACCAGGTACCGCCGGCCCGGCCACGCGCCGTCGGCATGCCCTGATGCAGCACCAGACAGCTGGCGCTTCCCGAGGTTTGACTTCACGGCTTCAACTCAGCCTCTCTAGCGGCGCAGTGCACGCCATAGTAGGACACCGTTCGCTATTACCGTGTAACCGCCGGGCACCGCGATCAGGTGAATCGGCAGGATACCTGCGTCCCACGCGCCCCTGTTCGCCCGTACTTGACAAGATTCCGGGCCTCGCCGTAATGTGCGGCAACGTCGAAATAACTAACGGCGTTCTGTAATACCGAACGACTGATGGAGAGGACCTGCCGGGTACGGCAGGGACGGGAGTGAGCATGGCACCCGTGATCGGAGTGACTCCCGCTTGCATCACGTGCTTCAGGCCGGACGGGAAGATCGACACAGAGCGGTGAGCAGGGCCCGGTCGGCCCAGTTCAGCTTCGGGCGGCGCGGCTGCCGCCGTTGCAGGACCGCGAGCTGGTGGCGCAGGATCAAGATCTCGACGGTCTTCCACGCCTCCTCACGCCGGGACAGCCGCAGCCACGCGGCTAGTCGCGTGATCAGAAGGAATACGAACCGCAAGCACATGATCGGTGATCATCACGGCCGGGTCGCCGGCACCGCAACTCTGCTGCTCACTGCCACGGATGGGATTCTCGGCACGCACAGGTACAGATGTGAGCTCAGTGCCCTGCCGGGGCGTCTCCTCCCGCGGGCCCCGTGGCCAGTGCCCGCGACTTTCTTAACGCGGCGGTGCGGCCTTCGCGCTGCTGATATCCGTGTCTGCCCGTGCGCACCGGGATCCGGCACGCGCTGAGGACCGCGATCTCACCGTGCGGACCGTGATCGGCAAAGCCGAGTCCGAAGCTCAGCGCGGGACATGCCGGGCCGGTCGTTGGCTCTCTTGGCGGTTGCCGCCATGAGCTGGGGCATTCAGCCGGGTTCGTACATCGCTCCCTAACGGCTGATCGCGCTGCTGGACCTGAGCCGCGGGCTGCGGCACGCGAGGCGGCAGACGGGCCATCGGGCGCCGAAGCCGCGCTGCTCTGGGAACACACGATCCGCGTGCTGGCCGAGTGCGGCAGGCCATCAGCTGCACACCGCCGCGCCTTCTGGAAGCGCCGGGCCTGACCGCACGCTGCCGCCCGGTCGGCGCACCAACTGGCGGCACAGGGATCGGCCGGTGCCTGGTTCCACCCGGGCGAGGACGGTCGCCGGCACGGTATCGCCACCGGCGGCCAGGCCGATGAGACACCTGCCGAGGCCTCCCGCCGCGAGGCCGCCGAGGAGCGTGCTGGCCGGCACCCCAGGCCGACGTGACCAGCGACCTTCACTGGCGCCCGGAGGCAGGTCATCCTGTAGCCCGCGCCCCGAGCGTGCCGCCAGGCGGCCGCGCCGGGAACTTTCGGGCGAGACACCGACGGGCGCGGCGCCCGGGACCGCGGTGTGATCATGACGGTGTGGCATTTCCTGGGGGAAGCGGTCGGGGGGCGGCGTCTGGGCGTGGCTGCTCTCCGGCGTGGGCGTCAGGTTCGTTGAGGCTGTCGACCATGACGCAGGCCACCTGGGCGTTCATCTTGATGATTACGGCCGGTTGCCCCGTTGGATCTATGAAGGGGGACACAGTGCAGGACTGGTCCTCGCCGCGGTAGCTGAGCCACCGCTGCATTGCCTTTTGCAGGCGGTCGGCAAGCTGTAATGCTCGCCGGTCTGTATCGTCCAGGTATCGCATGCCCGACCTCCGCCGGTCAGATCAACTCGTGCGGCCGTGGGAGCTTCCTGGTGCCAGCGCAGGGGGTCGCCTGCGGAGCGCAGGTGCTGCGCGGCACCGGGGTGAACGCGGGCGGGGCCGTGCCGATCGAGAGCGAGACGGCGGCCCGGACTGGGGGTCCGGGTTCTGCTCCTGTCCGGCGGCCCTGGACATGGCCGCGTCGGTGTGACCTGCCGTGCCGGTGCTCTGGAACCAGGTCACGGCCACCACGCCTGTGGCGCCGCTGGCCATCGGTGGGGGTGCCGGGCCGCTGGCATCGGGATCTCCGCAGAGTCGGTGACTGGTGACGCGCAGCACCCATCCTGCCGCTGCAGGTCGTGCAGGCGCAAGCGCAGTTGCAAGAACAACCGCAAGAACATGTGATTGAACAGAACAGATGAACGTGCAGGCTGTATCGTGCTGCCAGCGGCAGCGGACACCGTTACAGCGGATTCGAGAGGAATCGGGGAGAGAAGGCCAATGGTTGAGGCGTACAACGGGATGGCCGCCTCCGGGCTGCGCGGGGTCACCTGGCGCAAGAGCGAGCACAGCAACCCGAACGGGAGCTGCCTGGAGGTGGCCGAACTGCCTGACGGGGCAATCGCCGTCCGTAATTCCCGGTACGCCGGCGGTCCCGCGCTGGTCTATACCCCGGCCGAGATCACGGCGTTCATCAGAGGAGTCAAGGATGGCCAGTTCGACTACCTGGTCCGCTGATGCCGCTGATCCGCCCCCGGCGGGCTAGTGCGCATCGCCATGCGACGGCGCCGCATCCTTTGATCGATGACACCCGCGCCGCCGGAGCGCCGGGGCTGGCGAGGCAGCCGCGGGCCGGCTGATGCCGCGTCCGGAGTGACCGGCTATGCAACGAGATCGGGCAGTGGGACACTGGGCCAGTTCATGGTGGCCGGGCGCGATCCCCAGGGAGCATCGATGATCGCGGAACAGGCAGGAAGCAGCACATCCGCGCGCGCGCCTGCCGACGGGGCGCTGGCCGGCGCGCGGTCCGGCCCGACCGCGTTGCGGATCGCGCTGGGCGCGCAGCTGCGCCGGCTGCGGGAGGCCAGGGGCATCACGCGCGAGGAGGCCGCCGACGCGATCCGGGCGACGCATTCCAAGATCAGCCGCTTGGAGCGGGGCCGCAGCGGCGCCAGGCAACGCGATGTGGCCGACCTGCTGAGCCTGTACGGGGTCACCGAAGAGACCGGACGCGAGGAGCTGCTGGCACTCGCCCGCCAGGCCAGCGCCCCGGGGTGGTGGCAGCAGTACAGCGACATCCTGCCCAGATGGTTCGAGCTCTACATCGGACTGGAACGGGCCGCCTCGATCATCCGGACCTATGAGGTGCAGTTCGTGCACGGCCTGATGCAGACCGAAGACTACGCCCGCGCCGTCATCCTGATCGCCAACGCGCACGCGTCCGCTGCGGAGGTCGACCGCCGCGTCAGCGTGCGCATGCGGCGCCAGCGGCTGCTCACCCAGCCCGATGCCCCCGGGCTGTGGGCCGTGCTGGACGAGGCGGCGCTGCGCCGGCCCCCGGACGGCCCCAAGGTGATGCGCGCCCAGCTGGAGCACCTGCTGCAGCTCACCGAATTGCCCAACGTCACCCTCCAGATCGTCCCGTTCCAGGCCGGCCCGCATGCCGCGGCGGGCGGGCCGTTCACCATCTTGCGTTTCCCCGATCCGGATCTGCCCGATCTGGTCTACCTCGAACAGCTCAACAGCGCGCTGTACCTCGACCAGCCCGCCGACGTCATGGACTACGTCACCGTCATGGACCGGTTGTGCGTCCAGGCCGAAACCGGCGCCGCCAGCAAAGACGTGCTCCGCGCGCTGCTCAAGCAGGCCTGAGCCCTGGCCTGCCCCCGCGGGCCCGCGCGGGTCACGCGGCAGGAGCCAGGACCAGTCATTGCAGGCTCCCGGACACCCGCAAGCCGACTATGCTTGCCGCACCCCCCAATCACGGCACAAACTGCAGAAGCCCCCCGTGACCGACAGTTCGTCCGCCCCGGGCCAGAACCCGCCTAAGATCGACACCACAAGGGCGCACACAGCCCGGGTCTGGAATTACTGGCTGGGCGGCAAGGACAACTACCCCGTCGACCGTGAGATCGGTGACCAGATCCGGCAGCTCCACCCCGGCATTGGCGACTACGCGCGCGCTGACCGGGTGTTTCGCAGCCACCTGGTGCCGTCCCACACCATCACCAGCCCGGCAATGCCCGACGTGGACGCCGCCGTGGCGTTCTGGAACGAACATGGCACGCCGAAGCTGACCCAGCGCACTCCGGAACAGATCGCCCGTTTCTTCGACGGGCTGGAACTAGTGGAGCCCGGCGTAGTGTCGTGCTCGCGCTGGCGTCCGGAGGCAACGCCCTGGGGCGAGCCTGACGAGGTGGCTATGTTCGGCGGAGTCGGGCGGAAGCCCTAGCTTCTGGGGTCAGAGCTGGATCGCGGCGGTGCGCAGATCCGACATGCCAAGCAGCGTGTGCTTGCCGCCGATCCGGCCCCAGCCAGTGCCACGCCCGCCGGCGCCGCCGAACGGCATGTTTATGTCCCACCAGCAGGTGCTGGCGTTGACGACTACCTGGCCCACCGCGAGTTCCTCGACGAACCGGTAGGCCTTGCTGATGTCCCGGGTGAACACCGCCGCCTGCAGGCCGAGCGGGTCGCTGTTGGCGATTCGCAGCAACTCTTCTTCGGTATCAGCGATGATGATCGGCACGACCGGGCCGAACGACTCTTCGGTCGCGAACAGGCTGTCCAGCGGGACCTGATCGGCGACGGTGAACTCGTAATACAAGTCCGTCGGCTGCCCGGCCCGGCGCTGGCCGCCTTGGATAAGGTCGGCCCCGCGGCGGTGACCGTCGGCAACGTGCCGGTCCATCTTCGCGGCGACCGCTTCGTTGTTCAGCGGGCCGAGCGTGGTCCGCGCGTCGAACGGGTCACCCAGGCGCACCACGTCGGTTGCGGCGAGCACAGCGTCCACGAAAGCACCGTGCACGTCGCGCTCGACCAGCACTCGCTCGGTAGCACAGCAGACCTGACCGGAGCATAGTGCTGCCCCGTACACGGCGGCCTCGGCCGCGGCCTGGAGATCGGCGTCGGGCAGCACGATCAGCGGGCCGTTGCCAGAACACTCCATGATCGAGCGCTTGAGACCGGCCTTGGCCTGGATCTTCGCGCCGGTGACCGAGGAGCCGATGAAACCGATCGCGTCAATGCCCGGGTGCGTGGTCAGGGCTTCGCCAGTCGCGCCCTCGCCCGGCAGGATGTTCACCAGGCCTTCGGGCAGCCCGGCTTCTCGCAGCACGTCCATCGCCGCCAGCACGGTGAACGCCGTGTGCGCCGGCGGCTTGACGACATGGGCGTTGCCAGTGGCCAGGCCGGGCGCGACGAACTCGGCGAACATCAGCAGCGGGTAGTTCCAGGGAGTGATGATCGCCCAGGTGCCGACTGGCCGGTAGAACGTCCACATCCGCTTGCTGGCGTCGGTAGAGGGGATCGTCTCGCCGGTCAGCCGCACCGCGTCCTCGGCATGCAGGTGGAACAGGGTCGCCGCCTCAGCGATGTCATCACGCGACTCCTGCAGCGGCTTGCCCTGCTCCAGGGTCTGTAGACGGGCAAGCTGCTCGCACCGCGCCGTGAGCGCGTCGCCGATCGCATGGCAGATCTTCGCCCGTTCCCATACTCCGACCCGGCCCCAGCGCCCCTGCGCCGCGTTGGCCGCCGCGACCGCGGCGTCGATATCGGCCTGGCCCGGAACCGGCACCGACCCGATCACGTCGCCGATTACCGGGCTGCGCACCTGCTGGCGCCCTTCGCTCGCGCCGTCCACGTAGGACCCGTTGATGAACAGCTGAACATCGCCCGGATACTCGTCCATCGCGTCTCCACTCGATCCGCAGGAAATACAGCAAGACTTTGCTGACTCGTCACAGCCAGCGCTGGAGACCGGCCTAATGATGGTCAGCGACCCCCGCTCGCCATGGCGCGGGCGCACCCTGCTCGGGGCGCTGGACCGCGTCCACGCCGCAGCGCGGGGCTGTCAGAACTCGTTCTACACCATATGTCCGCCTTTCATGATCAGCATCATATTGTCCCAGCAGATCGTCCCGATGTCTGCGCGGGTCCTCGTCGAGCACCAGTGACGGATGCCTGTGGCAGTGCGGGCTCGGCCAGGCACACGACGGCAGCGCGGCCAACTCGGCACGGGCGAGCCTGAGCACGCCCCTCATGGAAGGCTGGCCCTCCGGCCGGCCCCCGAGAGCTGTCCCGATCGCGCTGTGTCTTGCCAGCCCGGCAGCCCGTACAGTAAGGTGACGATATATCGTGATCGTATCGCGAGCGGTTCGGCTGGGAGAGCGTGATGTCTGCAGCAGGATGGGCGGCCGGGGACTTCGACCGCTGGCAGTCCAGGGTCTTCAGGTGCGCGGGCGGCCTGCTCGGCCAGGCCCGGGGCGCCGCCGACTGGATGTCCGGCGGGCGTGGCCAGGGCCGGCACGGCGGGCCGTGGGCGCGAGGCTTCGGGCGGCCTGGAGGCCCCGGGGGGTGGCCGGGTGGCTTCGGCGGGCCGCCCGGCGGCTGGTGGCCGGGCCCGCCCGGCTTCCCACGCGCGCCGAAGGCCGGCCGCGGCGATGTGCGCGCCGCGATCCTTGCCCTGCTGCGGGAAGGCCCGCGCAACGGGTACCAGATCATGTCCGAGATCGAAGAGCGCAGCGGCGGCGCGTGGCGGCCCAGCCCCGGCGCGGTCTACCCAGCCCTGCAGCAGCTCGCCGATGAGGGCCTGATCGAAGCTGAGGAATCCGGCGGCCGCCGCACGTTCCGCCTCACCGATGCCGGCCGCCGTCATGTCGAGGAGAACCCGCAGATGGCACGCGCGGCGTGGGAGTCGATGGCAGACGGCGAGCCTGGGGAGACCCCTGGCCTGCTCGTCGCGGCCGCGCGCCTAGGCGGCAGCATCGTGCAGATGGCCCACGCCGGCACCCCCGGGCAGATCCGCGCTGCCGAACAGCTGCTCGAGCAAACCCGCAGCAGGTTGTACCAGATCCTGGCCAGCGACGCGAGCAGCGAGCAGGACGAACAGTAGAAGGCAAGGGGACAGGCAATGGACGATCGCATCCGCGTTTCCGACGCCGACCGGGACGGTGTCACCGCCCGGCTGCGCGACCACTTCGCCGAGGGCCGGCTAACACCCGTCGAGCTGGACGAGCGACTCTCGGCTGCGCTGAACGCGAGAACCTTCGGTGATCTGCGCCGCGTCATGGCTGACCTGCCTGGACCCGTTCCGGTCCAGCCGACTGAAGCGCAGCGCCCGCAGCGGGCCGGGCCGCCCTGGATCGCCCGCCGCCACGGCCCGCGACTGCTGCCGGTGATGCTGCTCGCGTTGCTCGCGGCGCTGCTGGTTCCCGGTGGCGGCTGGCTGCTGTTCGCGTTCATCAAGCTGATCCTGATGTTCTGGCTCGTCACCTGCCTCGCCGGGGTCCTCATCGCGGGCAGGCTGCACCGGCGGATACGTCATTACCGGCTGCCCGGATACACCCAGCACAGGTGGGGACACGGGCGCTGGTGACGGCGATGCATCATTTTCTGGCTGTGCGGTAGCCGAGCGCTGCCGCCAGCCCGAGCGCGCTGCGCGGGGCGTACGCGATGCGCCACAGCCCGCCATGCGCGGCCGCGTGCGCCTCGTCCTGCCAGGGATGGGCGTGCGCCGGGCCACCGCCGGTATGCAGGTCATGGACGAGCAGCGCTGCCATCAGCACCTTGGTGGTTGCAGGCTCGAAGACCTCGACGCCGAACCGGTGCGCGCCGGCGTAGGCCGCAGCCAGCGCCCGGTTCTTCATGACCGACCGGGTGCGGGTCGGCGGGGCGACGTTCATCGAAACGGTCACGCCGTCGGCACGGGCGAGCGTGGCGCGCCAGCGCTGCAGCCGCTTCGCGAGCGCATAGTTGGGACCTTGCTGTGGCACCAGGCTGTCGTTGATGCCGGGGTCAGCACCGGGCGGGTAGGCGCGGCGGAGCAGGCGTCCGCCGGACAGCGCCCGCAGCGGCCGGCCGGCCAGCTTCGCCGCTCGCGACCGGCTCGCGTAGGCGCGGGCAGACTGCCCGACCGCTTCAGCCGGGACGGCGAACACGTCGGTCGGCGTCGCGAGGAACGCCAGCGCGACATCCTCGCGCTCGGCCTGCAGGCGCACGGTGACCGCGTCGACGGCGGCGGAGACGCGCATATTGGACGCGCCGTCAGCGTAAACGTAGTTGCCCAGCACCAGCGGGCCGTCAACTGCGGCGAGCCAGCAGGCGACGGCCGGAACGTCCCTGATCAGGTCGAGGCCAGCGCGCTGCGCGATGACCTCGTCGCTTCCCGCTGGCTGGTGCTGGCCCGGCTTCTCGCGGGCGACGGGGACGAGTAGCGTTCCCCCGCTGCGGCGGGCCGTGTCCAGCAGGCGCTCCCAGATAGCAGGACGCGGCAGGTCAACGGCGATCACCCGGGCGCCCCAGCCCAGCAGCACGGGAACAGGACCCACCTCGGCGCCCGCCCCGAGCACGGCGACGGTGCGGCCGGGCAGGCGGAGCCACTCC
>WNEY01002238.1_pt1 | contig 14107 bp, 9 predicted proteins | sample 5400531 | NCBI WGS metagenome assembly WNEY01 (sample SAMN13153338, study PRJNA577476) | soil metagenome | isolation source: 200 cm saprolite under Douglas fir tree site 1 | place: USA:California | collected 2015-04-18
CAAGGCCGTGACTTTTTCATGGCGTGGCGGATCGTACGCAAACACCACCGCCAGACGGCTGAGCAGGCCAAGTCGTTAGATCGGCCGCGCCAAACCGGCCGCCAGAATTCACCGAATGGAATATTTGCGGATCACAAGGGTCATTCCGTGTGTTGGTGCGGCCTCGAGGAAGGGCGGACTCGCCGGCCCGTAGAGATACCCGCCTGGATGTTTGAGCCAGCCGCGTGTGGTCGACTGCGCGTGATGGCCGTGCCGAGTGTCGGCTGCGACGCCTTGCTGGAGTTAAAGGCGTTGCTGCGAAGCGCGCCGCCTCCAGATTCTAGCGGTGTGCTACAAGCCCAGCATCATTCCTTGCTCACAGCAGGAGGTGCTGATGCCACGGTTCGTGAACCGACCACGACTCTCGCAACCCACGCTCTTTCATCCCTCACACCCGCGTCCGTCGCTTCAGACGTTGCCCCCCGAGATTCAAGAGAAGACGATCCGGTTGCTGGCGCGGCTGCTGCGCGTGCACGTCGACCGAGGTCTCGCCTCCGGCCAGGCGCAGGAGGCGGGCAATGAGTGACAAGATCAAACCGCAGCATCTGGCGCGAAAAGCGATTTTGTATATTCGTCAATCGTCGGCGTACCAAGTGGCCCACAACCTCGAAAGCCAGCGGTTGCAATACGCGATGCAGGACCGGTTGCAACAACTGGGCTGGCGCGAGATCGACGTGGTGGATGAAGACCTGGGGCGGTCCGCCGCCGGGATGGTTACGCGAGCGGGATTCGAACGGATGGTGGCGGAGGTCTGTTTAGGCGAGGTCGGTGCGGTCGCGGCCCGTGAGGTGTCGCGCTTCGCTCGCAACAGCCGGGAGTGGCAGCAATTGGTCGAAGTGTGTCGCGTGGTGGATACCGTGTTGATCGATCTGGACACGGCGTATAGCCCGCGACACAGCAATGACCGCTTGCTGTTGGGGCTGAAAGGCAGTTTGAACGAATACGAACTGGACCTCTTGTGATCGGCGGCCTGCGGGACGTGCCCGTCAATCGACGCGGCCGCATGACCACCGAGAGCTGACCGCCTTCCGACCACCGGGACCGGCGGGCTCGTGCGTCTGGAGGCGGCTGCCCGGGAGAAGCGGACCGCGCGGTCGCACGAGTAAACGGGCAGAACTGTGTCCGGGATCAGATCAACGTCGCTCTACCGTAGCCGCCCTGCCTGAATGACGAGAACTCGCGCGCAAAATTGCAGAATGTCCGTGGACATAGCTCGGCATCGTGCGCGAGTACATGGAGCTCGACGTCACGATCCTCGATCCGTGGATGCTGGCCGTCGTTCCGATGCCGCTGATCCTCGCCGGTTTCTGTGCGGGCTTCCTGCCGGCACGCCGCGCCGCGGCGATCGATCCCAACGTCGCCCTGCGACACCTCTGAGCCCTATACTCTCGATCGGGTCGAAACCTGAAAGGATCGAGGCATTCCTCACGCGCACGTTCGGGTTGTCGGCGTCCTGCTGCTCATCGCTGCTGGCGCGGCGGCCGCCACCGCTCCCGCCCGATTCGTCCGTTTTGACGAGGCTCGGCCGATTCTGACCGAGCTGGCGGGCAAGCTTCCTCCCGAGCTCGACACGCTGACCCCGCAGCAGATGGAAGCCGCCTGGCCCGGCTGGATCGAACGCCACGATCGCGACATCCGCGCGCGGCTCGAGCAGGGCGACGAAGACACCATCGTCAACTGGATGCTGTTCGGCACGTCGTTTACGTCGAGGCCACGCGCCGTGCTCGGCGCAGTCGAATCGGGTGCGGTGCGCGATCGGGAGCTGGTGTTGCGCCGGACCATCGAGCTCATCTCGGGCCGCCTCGACGATCTGCTGGAGGCGCTGGCCGCCCCGGGCACCGACGAGCGCCGGCGGTTCGCCCGCACCTTTCTCGAGCGAAGAGGGCTTCGCTTCACGACCCGTGCGGACAAGGATGCTGCGCGGAATTACCTGCTCGCGGCGGTGATTCGCGTGGCCAATGAACAGGATCGGATCGATCAGGAACTTGGCGCGACGAGCGGCGCCGACCCCTTCAGCGAGTTCGTCGAGCGGTCCCAGCTGTTCCGCACGCGCGGCCTGTCGCTCGACACGTCGCTCGGTCCCAACCATTCGGTCGAACGGGCGCTGGTGGCGATGAAGGCGCGCGGGCTGCTCAAGCCCGGCTCCGTGAGACGCGTCGCGATCGTCGGTCCCGGACTCGACTTCACGGACAAGGATGTTGGTCTCGACATCTTTCCTGAGCAGACGCTGCAGCCTTTCGCTGTTCTCGATTCGCTCAAGCGGCTTGGGCTTGCGGCCTCGTCAGGGGATCCGCAGATCGTGCTCCTCGACATCAGCCCGCGGATCATCGATCACGTCACGCTGGCTCGAGCTCGGGCTGCAAAGAACATCGGCTACACGCTGAACCTGCCGCTCCCCAGGCGCACGCCGTGGCTCCCCGAGATGCGCACGTACTGGCAGACGGTCGGCGATCGGATTGGCGCCGCAGCACGGACGCCGACATCGAAGGCTCTCGCGGAAGTCGCCGAGTTGCGGGCCGTCCGCGCGACGCCGTCTGCCGTGCGGCGGATGTCGGTGCTGAATGTGAACATCGTGACCGAGCGCCTGGATGGAGAAGCGTTCGATCTTGCGATTGCCACGAACGTGTTCATCTACTACGACGGGCTCGAGCAGGCGTTGGCGTTGTCGAACGTCGAAGCCATGCTGAAGCCCGGCGCGTTCTTGCTGGCCAACTTCTCGGCGCCGAATCTGACGTCGCTCACGATTCGCGCGGTCGAAACGACGGAGACCCTCTACGCGTACGCCCGCGACGTCAACGAGCGCATCCTCGATTTCATCGTCTGGTACAAAGCGCACGCGAAGTAAACGGGAAGCGCTGATAGGATGAGGTTCATGGTCGGCGCTCTGTCACGTGGCCACGTGACGGGCCTTCTGGCCGTTGCGCTGGCCGCCGCCGCTTGCTCCGATCGGCCTGCCGCGCCGAAGCCTGTGGCGACGTCGATTGGCGAAGAGTGGTTCAGCGACCACGCCCGTGAATCGGGTCTCGACTTCGTCCACTTCAACGGCATGGCGGGCCGGTTCTATTTCCCCGAAGTCATCCCGCCTGGCGTCGCGCTCTTCGACTACGACGGCGACGGCGATCTCGATCTGTTCGTGGCGCAGGGACGGATGCTCGGAAAGCAGCCGCTTACCGAGGCGCAGTACCCGCCAAAAGGCCCCCTGACGAGTCGCCTCTACCGCAATGACCTCGAAATTCACGGGGACGGTACGCGCACGCTGCGCTTTACCGATGTCACCGATGCCAGCGGTCTGGTGGTTCACGGGTATGCCATGGGCGCCGCAACCGGCGACTTCAACAACGACGGCTGCGTCGACCTGTATGTGACCAACCTCGAACGGAGCCAGCTGTTCCGCAACAACTGCGACGGCACCTTTACCGACGTGTCGAGGGAAAGCGGCGCCGAGGATCGCGGGTGGAGCATCTCGGCAGCCTTCGTCGATTACGACCGGGACGGGTGGCTCGATCTGTTCGTCGGCAATTACGTGTACTACAGCGTCGAAGGGGACAAGCCCTGCCTCCACTCGATCGGCAGCCTGCGCGACTACTGTCCACCCAGCGTGTACCGCCCGCAGCCGAGCCACCTCTATCACAACAACCGCGACGGAACGTTCACCGACGTCACGGCCGCCGCAGGTCTGGGACGGGAGTTCGGCCCGGCGCTCGGCGTCTCGACCGCCGACTTCAATGGCGACGGCTGGATCGACATCTTCGTCGCCAACGACGGCCAGCCGAACCAGCTGTGGATCAACCGGCACGACGGTACGTTCATGAATACGGCACTCATCGCGGGCGCGGCCCTCGGCGCTGACGGTGAACCCAAGGGCAGCATGGGCGTCGACGCGGGCGATTTCGACAACGACGGCGACGAAGACCTGTTCATCACCGCGCTCGCCCGCGAGGGACACGATCTTCTCGTGAACGACGGATCCGGCGTCTTCGAAGAACAGGCCGCCCGTGCGGGCATCAGGCTTCCCAGCCTGCCATACACGGGCTTCGGCGCGGCCTGGCTCGACTTCGACAACGATGGCTGGCTGGACATCCTGACCGTCAACGGAGCGGTCAGGCATGCGGCCGACGCGCTCACGCGGAACGAAACGTTTTCACTGCAGCAGCCCAAACAGTTGTTCCGCAATCTTGGCAACGGTCAATTCGCGGACGTCACCGAACACGCCGGCGCGGCGTTGCGGCGTCCCGACGTCAGCCGCGGCGCCGCGTTCGGCGATGTCGACAACGACGGCGATACGGATGTCGTGGTGGCGAACGACAGCGGACCGATCCGGTTGCTGATCAACAACGTCGGCAGCCGCAAGCATTGGGTGGGCGTCCGAGTACTGGGACGCCACCACAGAGACAGCTTCGGCGCGCGCGTCGGTATCGTTCGGGCGGACGGTTCCACGCTCTGGCGCCGGGCCCGAGCGGATGGCAGCTACGCGTCCGCCAACGATCCGAGAGTGCTCGTCGGTCTCGGCGACACGGCGAAGATCACCAAAGTCCGCGTGGAATGGCCTGGCGGGCACGCCGAAGAGTGGACCAATGTGCCTGTCGACCGATACACGACGCTCGCGCAGGGATACGGAAATGCAAAGTGATAATTGCAAATTGCTGATTTACTTTGCAATTTGCACTTTGCAATTGGCACTGCTGGCGAGCGCCTGCGGCCGCAGAGAGCAAACGGCCGCCCACGCGCTGCGCGGCGTCGCGCTGCCGGATCTCTCGCGTGTCGAGGCATCGGTCCAGGGGCAGCTCCGCGAGCGCCACGCGGCTCTGACCACGAAGCGGAACGATCCGAAAACAGCCGCCGCCAACCTCGGTACCGAATTCGGTGAGATGGGCAAGCTGCTGATGGCGGCGGAATTCCGCGATCCGGCGGAAGCCGCGCTCCTCAATGCCCAGGCGCTCGCACCCGGAGACATGCGCTGGCCCTATTATCTCGGGCACCTGTACAGGTCGACAGGGGATATCCCGAACGCGGTGGCCGCCTTCGAGCGGGCGCTGCGGCTGGTGCCCGACGATGTGCCGACGATGATCTGGCTGGCGGAGGCGGCTCTCGATCGGGGACGACCCGACGTCGCCGAACCGCTCTTCACGAAGGCGCTGTCGCTTCAGCCTCGCTCGGTCGCCGCCCATTACGGCCTCGGACGTACGGCGCTGACGAGAAAGGACTACGGACAGGCCGCGCAGCACCTCGAAGAGGCGCTGGCGCTCGACAGCAAGGCATCGGTGATCCACTACCCGCTGGCGATGGCGTACCGTGGCCTGGGCGATCGGCTCAGAGCCGAATCGCACCTGGCGCAACGCGGCACGCTGCAGATTCAGCCCGACCCGTTGAGGAAGGCGCTCGACGAGTTGCTCCACAGCGCGCTGACCTACGAGAAAAACGCCGACGTCGCCGGCAGCAGAGGCGAGTGGGCCGCCGCGGCGGAGTATCTCAGGAAAGCCGTGGTCCTGGCCCCGACCCGGGCGTCGCCGCGTCACAAGCTGGGCACCGCGCTGTTCTACCTGGGCGACCGGCACGGCGCGTTCGAACAATTCCAGGAGGCCCTGCGGCTGTCGCCAACCTTTGCCGCCGCGCATTACGCCCTCGGCGTGCTCCACCAGGACGCTGGCGACTATCAACAGGCGATCGCCTCCTACTCGGCCGCCGTCGAATCCGAGCCTGCCTATGTCGACGCGCGTCTCGGGCTGGCTGACGTGTTGAGACGCAGTGGACAGCTGCAGCGATCCCTGTTGGAATACGAGCGCATCCTGAGGATTGATCCCGGCGCAGTCAGGGCGCGTATCGGCTATGCGGCCGTGAAGAAAGAGTACGGGAGCCCGAGATGACCGTCAGAGCGAACCGCGCCGTCTGGCTCGTCGTCGTCGGCGCGCTGGCGGCTTCCGGGATTCGATCGCACACCCACCAGATCGCCGGAGGACCGGCGCCAGTCACTCCGTCGGATGAAGTGACGCTTCGAGTCATCGTCGTCGACTCGGCCGAGAAGGCACAGGGCATCGTCACCCGGCTGAATGGCGGTGAAGATTTCATCGCCCTGGCGCAGGCCGAATCGATCGATCCGACCCGAGATGCGGGCGGCCTCCTGGGCAGGGTCACGCGTTCGACGTTGCCTCCCGTGTTGAAGGACGCCCTCGTGGGCGTCGCCCCGGGGCGGCTGAGTCCGGTGGTTCGGATCCCCACGGGATTCGCGATCCTGAAGGTGGTCGAAGACACCGATCCGGCGAACACCAACATGAACGCGGCCAATCCCGCCAGCCTGGCCACGGACGCGAGCGTGAAATACGTGATCGATGTGAGCGGGCTCGTCGAAGCAGAGGCGCTCCTGCAGGCATTCCCCAAGCCAGCCGGCTGGAACCTGAATCCCCTCGCGATTTGCCCGGTGCGTCGGCAGTCGCTGGCGGCGTCGCAGCGGTCGCTCGAGGATTTCCTTTCGCCTGAGAAACAGAGCGTCCGCGCCCTGCGGCCGCCCTTCGACGTCATGCAGGCCCAGTTCGCTCTGGCGCAGCTTCATGCCTATCACGGCCGGATGGATCGCGCGCTCGATCAGTATCAACAGGCCTACGAGACTGCCCGTGCTGAAGTACCCGCGGCAACACTGCGGATGGAGGAAGCGCTCGGCGTCGCGTATCTGCACAAGTCCGGAGCGGAGAACGGCGTGCATCGCGCGCCAGGTGAAATCTGCTTGTTTCCGCTGAGGCCGGGTCAGTCGTACGCCAGGACCGGCGACTCGGAGAGAGCCATCGAGCACTTCCTGCGTTTCCTGGAGCAGAAGCCCGGCGATCTCGAAGTGCAATGGCTTCTCAATCTCGCGTACATGACCATCGGCCGGTATCCGGACAAGGTTCCGGCCGCCTACCTGATTCCGCCTGCAGCGTTCGCGTCCGCGGAAGACGTCGGGCGCTTCCGCGATGTGGCTCCCCAGGCCGGCCTGAATATCGTCGGAACGGCGGGAGGCGTCATCGTCGACGATTTCGCCGGCACGGGCCGTTTCGACGTCGTCACCTCCAACTTCGACAGTTGCGGACCGATGCACTACTTCCGCAACAACGGGGACGGCACGTTCGCCGAACGGACGTCGGCAGCGGGGCTCGACGGCCAATCGGGCGGGCTGAACATGATGCAGACCGATTACAACAACGACGGCTGCAAGGACATCCTGGTGCTGCGCGGCGGGTGGGAGGTGCCGCAACGCAACTCGCTGCTGCGGAACAATTGCGACGGGACGTTCTCGGATGTGACCGCTGCCAGCGGCCTGGCGGAGCCCGCGACGAGCACGCAGACCGCGGCGTGGGCCGACATCAACAACGATGGATTGCTCGATCTCTTCATCGGCAACGAAAATCGCGCCTCACAGTTGTTCCTGAACAGGGGCGGTGGTGCCTTCGAAGACATCGCACGCTCTGCCGGCGTCGATCGCATCGCGTTCACCAAGGGTGTGACGGCCGCCGACTATGACAACGACGGATTCGTGGACTTCTACGTCTCGAACTTCAACGGCGACAACTTCCTGTATCGGAACAATCACGACAACACCTTCACCGAGATGGCGCGGGCGGCCGGCGTACCAGGGCCCGGCCACGGTTTTGCGACCTGGTTCTTCGACTACGACAACGACGGATGGCCGGATCTGTTCGCGACGAGCTACTTCACGTCGGTCGACGAATCGCTCCGTACGTATCTCAATCTTCCGCATCACGCGGCGGGCGTGAAGCTGTATCGGAACCTGGGCGACGGGACCTTCCGGGACGCGACGAAGGAAGTCGGCCTCGACAAGGTGTTCATGCCCATGGGTGCGAATTTCGGGGACATCGACAACGACGGCTTCCTCGACATCTATCTCGGCACGGGAAATCCATCCTACGCGTCACTCCTTCCCAATGTGCTCCTTCGCAACAGGGAGGGGAAATCGTTCGTGGACGTCACCGCCTCCTCCGGTACCGGCGAGCTGCACAAGGGGCACGGGATCGCGTTCGCCGATCTGGACAACGACGGCGACGAGGAGATCGTCGCCGAAATAGGAGGCGCGACCCCCGGAGACAGCCATCCTCTGCGACTGTTCGAGAATCCCGGTCAGGGAAACGATTGGATTAGCGTGAGGCTCGTGGGCGTCAAGACCAACCGCGCCGCGATCGGCGCTCGAATCAAACTGACCGTTGAAAACGACGGGCGCGGGACCCGCTCGATCCATCGCTCCGTCGGAAGCGGCGGGTCTTTCGGCGCTTCTCCACTCGAGCAGCACATCGGCCTGGGCAGGTCGGCGCGGATCGTCGAGCTGGAGATCTGGTGGCCTGCCAGCGGCACTCGCCAGCGCTTCGCCGGTCTCGGGACGAATCAAGCTGTCGAAATCACCGAGTTGACGCGAAGCTACACCAGGATCGAACGGCGTCCGCTTCGTTTGGGGGGAACGAGGAGAGCTGAATGAGACGCCGCGTCGCATTCATGGCACTGCTCTTCTTGATGGTCCCGGCATTGATGGTCCGGCTGAAGACGGACCCCACCTACATCGTGGTGGCGGCACAGGACTATCCCGTGACCGGCATCGTGCTGGACGTCGATCGCTCCCGCAATGTGTTCACCGTGTCGATTCAGGCGATCCCCGGCTTCATGCCCGCGATGGCCATGCCGTTCGAGGTTCGTCAGGCGAAAGACCTCGACGGGTTGGTGCCGGGGGCCGCCGTGGAGTTCGTGCTCGTCGTCGACCGGGACGCGTCACATGCCGAGCGCATTCGCATCGTGCGGTATCAAAGCGTGGAGCAGGATCCCCTGGCGGCGAACCGTCTCAAGCTGCTCACCGAGATTGCGGGCGGGGCTCGGCCAAGAGCGCTGGCCCTTGGCGATACGGTGCCGGATTTCAGGTTGACCAATCAGAAGCGCCGGCCGGTCGCGCTCTCCAATCTCCGCGGAAGAGTCGTCGCCATCAATTTCGTCTACACCAGTTGTGCGTTGCCCGATTTCTGCCTGCGCATCGCCAACAACTTCGGCGTCCTCCAGAAGCGTTTCAAGGCGCGGCTCGGACGCGATCTCGTCCTGCTGACAGTCACGTTCGACCCTGTCCACGACACGCCTGAAGTGCTGGCCCAGTATGCCCGCCGGTGGGACGCCGATCCCGCGACCTGGCACTTCCTCACCGGCCCGGTCCGTGACGTGCAGCGCGTGTGTCACCTGTTTGGCGTGGACTCCTTCCCCGATGAAGGACTGATGAGCCACTCGCTCCATACCGCGATTCTCGACCGGCGGGGGAAACTGGTCGCCAATCTCGAAGGCAACCAATTCACCGCGGATCAACTCGGCGATTTGACGGAGGCTGTCCTCGATCCAAGAAACCGGAGGCCTTGATAGCAGACCCTCCGGAATCCTCCCAAATCGCTTGACTTGCCTGGGCGACCAGATTAGCTTGCTGGCACTCGCACAGTCCCGCACGTGGCCGCCGTGCGCCCCAATTCGAGGAGGACGGAGATGCTCAATCCGAGCTCGCGATCCTTGGCGCCCCTCCTGATCCTTTTGGGTTCGTTGCTCTTACCCTCGGCGGCGTACGCACAGGCAGCCATCACCGGCGTCGTCAAAGACGCGTCGGGTGCGGTGCTGCCGGGTGTGACGGTAGAAGCCGCCAGTCCCGCGCTGATTGAAAAAACGCGGTCGGTCGTCACCGATGCCACGGGCCAGTACCGCATCGTCGACTTGCGGCCGGGCACGTACTCGGTGACGTTGTCGCTGACGGGCTTCACGACCGTGAAGCGCGAAGGCATCGAGCTGTCGGGGAATTTCGTAGCAACCGTGAACAGCGAGATGAAAGTCGGTGCCCTCGCGGAAACGATCACTGTGACCGGCGAGTCGCCGATCGTCGATACACAGAGCACGAGGACCCAGCAGATCCTCAATCGGGACGTCCTCGCGGCGATTCCCTCCTCGCGGAACATCAATGGCATCCAGGCGATCATTCCCGGCATGAGTATCGCCGGGGATGACGGCGGGATCGGCGCGACGATGCAGGGCGGCACCGCGATGATCCACGGCGGGCGCGCGAACGACACCCGGATTTACGCGGACGGCGTCAACATGGGATGGGCCGGCACTGGCGGCGGCGGCGGGCAGATGCCGCAGGTGGCCGCCGCGCAGGAAGTGGTGATGACCGTGTCGGGCGGCCTCGCCGAAGCCGAGACGGGCGGCGTGGTCTTCAATGCCGTCCCGCGCGAAGGGTCGAACAACTTCAGCGGTCAGTTCAATTTCAGCGGCTCGAAGGGCGGGCTGCAAGCCAGCAATTACACGCAGGCGCTCACGGATGCGGGCCTGCGGGCGCCGTTCGAGCTCATCAACGTGTACGACACGAGCGGGATGTACGGCGGCCGGATCTTCCGTGACAAGCTGTGGTTCTACTCGGTCTTCCGCCAGGTCGGGGGGGAGCGGACCGTGCCGGGGATGTTCAGGAACAAGAACGCCGGCGACCCGAATTCCTGGACCGTGGACTTCGACAAATCCAGGCAGGCGTTCAACAACAACCTTGAGCGCCAGGCGACGATCAGGCTAACGTGGCAGGCGACGCCGCGCAACAAGTTCAACTTCCACTGGTCCGAGCAGTTCAACGACGCGAACTATGATCAGGGTGGAGGCAGCGGAGTGCCGCCGACGACGCCGGAAGCCTCGAGCCGAGTGCTCTACGTCCCGTCCCGTCAACCCCACGCGAGTTGGCAATCGCCGATCTCGGGCCGGTTGCTGGCCGAGGCCGGCTGGGGGCTGTATCAGGCCCGGTACCGCTTCGGGCCGCGCAACGACGGCACCTCCACGCGACAGATGATCCAGCGCTTGGAGCAGGTCGGCGAGCCAGGTTGCACCGATCGCGGAGACTGCATCCCGGGCCTGTTTTCCCGGATGCCCCGCGCCCCGGGGCAAGGCGGCTTCACGCACTCGCTGATCGGGAACGTTGCCGCCCTGCACGCCTCGCTGTCGTATATCACCGGCGCGCACAACCTGAAGTTCGGCTACCAGGGCGGGTTCGGCAATCCGTCCCAGACCTACCAGAATTACACCCCAGTCGTGCAGATCCGGACGAACAACGGCGTGCCGAACCAGTTGACGCAGACCCTTTCTGTCGGGCCCGATACGACATACGTCCGCAATCTCGTCCCGATGAACTTCTTCGCGCAGGACCAGTGGACGCGCGGCCGGATGACCCTGCAGGGCGGTGTGCGGTACGACCAGCTGACCTCCAGCTATCCCGACCAGGGCATCGGCGGCCCCGGTTGGCCGTTCGCCCCGCAGCAGCTCTTCTTTCCGAGCAGGTCGACTCCCGGGTATGACTGGAGGGACATCACGCCACGGGTGGGCGTCGCCTACGACGTCTTCGGCAACGGGAAGACGGCCGTCAAGTTCAACCTGGGCAGGTACCTGGAAGCGATCACGGCGAGCAACAACGACTTGGATATGAACCCGCTGATTCGCACGGCCACGACCACGACGCGCGGGTTCAACGACCTCTTCTATCCGGTCGGTGACCCGCTTCGCGGAAACTTCGTGCCGGACTGCGATCTCAACAGCCCGCTGGCCAACGGCGAATGCGCGGCGATGGACAACCAGAACCTCGGAAAGGGCGTGTTCACCAGGACGTTCGACCCCAACTACGTCGGCGGCTGGGGCACCCGGCCGTACAACTGGGGACTCGGCCTGTCGGTGCAACAGCAACTGGCGCCGCGCATCTCGCTGACGGTCGCGTACAACCGCAACTGGTGGGGCAACTGGTATGTCGTCGATAACCGCTCGACCAGCGCCTCGGACTACACGCCGTTCAGCATCAATGCACCGCTCGATCCGCGCCTCCCGAACGGCGGTGGCTATACGATTGGCGGCCTCTACAATCTCGTGCCGACCAAGGTCGGACAGGTGGACGAGCTCGCGCAAGCCTCCAGCAATTTCGGGGAGCAGACGGAGAACTGGCATGGCGTGGATGTCTCCGTGAACGCGCGGCTGCGGAATGGGCTCATGCTGCAGACGGGGACGAGCACCGGACGCCGGATCGCGGACGGCTGCGCCGTACGCGCAGTCTTGCCGGAACTTGGTGCTGGCCCGACCGGGGCTACCAATAGCTCCGTGACAGCAAACGTCAATGCCCTCGGGGGCGGCCCGTTCGCGCTCGGCGTGAACAACCCCTATTGCCGCATTGCCGAGCCCTACCGGACGGACTTCCGCGGCCTAGCGTCGTATGTGATCCCGAAAGTGGACGTCCAGGTGGCCGCGACCTGGGTGAGCATCCCCGGAGACTCTCTGCGGGCGGACTACATCGCGACCAACGCATGGATCGCCGGCGGACCGCAGCCGCTCGGCCGGGCGCTGACCGGGGCCGCCACCGTCTCCGTGAACCTGATTCCGCCAGCGACGATGTGGGGCGCGCGGCGCAACAACGTCGACCTGCGCATCGCGAAGATTCTGAAGTACGGGCAGACGCGGACCCAGGTTGGCGTGGACGTCTTCAACGTGACGAACCAGGATACGGTCACGAACTACAACTTTGGGTTCGTACCGGGTGGCGCGTGGCTGACGCCGACGGCCATTGTGCCGGCGCGGTACGCCAGGATCAGCGTGCAGGTCGACTTCTGATCGGGGAAGGCCGGCCCTGCGCAGTCCGGCGTTCGAGCCGTCGTAAGCGGCCGTTGTCCCTACTGAATATTCCGTTCCTGTTATGGCCGTTGCGGTTGCGGGTCAGAGACTGATACCGTTCTCGGGCAGAATGACTGCGCTGTTCATCGCCCTGCTGGCCGCGCTTCGGGCCACGATCCGTGCACGGCTCGAGCTCACGGCAGAAATTCTCGCCCTCCGACATCAACTCGCCGTGCTGCAACGGACCACCCCGAAACGACCGCTGTCATCCGCAAAAACTCACGACAGGCTCCGGTCGACTCATGCCGCCATTGGCTCGAGACAATACTCGTGGTGCAGTCCGCCGAGAACCGGCTTCGCGACCACTCGATGACCAGCACGGATTTGATGGCCGCTGGAGAATGGAGAATGAGGCGAGGCGATCGTTCGGCGGGTCGGGAATGCCGGGTCCCAGGCTCGTGTGCGGGCGGCCGCGATTGTAATGAGCGACCCACTCCCGAAACACACGTCGTAGGTGGCGTTCATTCAACGGAATCACGAAATCCAGACACTCACGGCGGATGGTGCCGATCAACTGTTCGCAGAACGCGTTCGCTTGCGGCGCCCGCACCGGCGTCTTAAGGACTGTCGGCCCCATCGCCGCAATCGTGCGATCGACACCCTCGGAATAAATGCTGTCGTGGTCGTGGACGACAAATCGATGTGACTGATCGCCGGCCGCGACCATCCGGAACTGCTGGGCCGTCCACTCCGCCGTCGGATGTGGTCGGTCACGTTCCAGTGCAGGATCCGGCGCGTGCCCACCTCCAAGACCACGAAGATGTAGAGCACCCGGAACGTCGCCGTGACCGTCACGAAGAAGTCGCAGGCCAGCACTGCCCGCGCATGATTGCGCACGAACGAACTCCATGCCTGAGAGCCTGGCCCGCTCTTGGATCGCGGACCGGAAGGCATGTATCGCCGCACGGTACGCGGCGAGACCCGAATCCCGAGCTTTACCAGCAGTTCCGACGCAATCCGTTCCTCGCCCCACGTGCGATTTGCCGCGGCCATGTCCGCGATCAAGCGCCGCATGTTGGCCGACAATCGGGGTCGGCCCCGCGGCATCGATTTCCACCGCCAGAGCAAGCGGAATCCCTTTCGATGCCATCGAGTGAGCGTCTCCGGCTTCACGACCGTCAGGAGTCGACGCCAGTCGATTAGCCGCGCCAGCGCGACGAGTGCGATGCGGGTCGCGTCATCGGCGCGCCGCGGCTTGACCTGCCGCTCGAGGTACAACGCCAGCTGCTTGCGCAGGAACAGATTCTCGGCGGCGAGCTGCGCGTGCGAGCGCAACGTGGACGAGACGAATCGCAGGACGTCGGCGGCACGCGAAGGATCGTGCGGACGAAGACGTGGGAACGGGACTGGGCCATGCCGCAGGATGGTACGCTGCGGATGCTCC
>WNEY01002466.1_pt1 | contig 14104 bp, 10 predicted proteins | sample 5400531 | NCBI WGS metagenome assembly WNEY01 (sample SAMN13153338, study PRJNA577476) | soil metagenome | isolation source: 200 cm saprolite under Douglas fir tree site 1 | place: USA:California | collected 2015-04-18
GCGTCGCCGAACAACATGATCGTTTTCGGGTCGTACAGAAGATCGTTGTCGATGCCCGCGAAGCCGGGTCGCATCGAGCGCTTCATGAACACGATGTTCTTGGCCTGGTCCGCGTTGAGGATGGGCATGCCGTAGATCGGGCTGCCGGGCGTGTTGCGCGCCGCGGGATTGACGACGTCGTTGGCGCCCACCACGAGCACGACGTCGGCGTCCTTGAAGTCGTCGTTGATCTCGTCCATCTCCTTCAGCTGCTCGTAGGGCACGTTCGCCTCTGCGAGGAGGACGTTCATGTGGCCGGGCATGCGCCCGGCGACGGGATGGATGGCGTAGTTCACCTCGACGCCCTTCTTCTCGAGCAGGTCCGCGAGCTCGCGCACGGCGTGCTGTGCTTGAGCGACCGCGAGTCCATAACCGGGGACGATGATGACCCGCCGCGAGTAGGCGAGCAGCGTAGCGAGGTCTTCGATCGAGCTGGTCCTGACGCTGCGTCCCTCTTTTCCCGCGGCGGCCCCCGCCGTCGCCCGCACCTGGCCGAAGGCCCCGAAGAGGACGTTGCCGAGCGAGCGGCCCATCGCGTCGCTCATGAGCTTGGTCAGCAGGCTGCCGGACGCGCCGACCAGCGTGCCGGCGACGATGAGCGCGAAGTTGTTGAGCAGGAATCCGCTGGCGGCGACGGCCAGCCCAGTGAACGCGTTGAGCAGCGAGATCACCACCGGCATGTCCGCCCCGCCGATGGGCAAGACGAACGCGACGCCAAGGATGAGCGCGAGGACCATCAACGACAGGAACGAGAAAGGAATCGACGCGATCGCGAGCACGGCGATGACGAAGCCGATGATCGCGGCGGCGATGAGGCCGTTGACCAGCTGCTGCCCCGGGTACGTGATCGGCGTGCCGGTCATGAGCTCCTGCAGCTTCGCGAAGGCGATCAGGCTGCCCGAAAACGAGACCGACCCGATGACGATGCTGAACACGCTCGGAAGCGCCTCGTTGATCGGTGGATGAGAACCGAGCTTGAGCAGCTCGGATACAGCCACGAGCGCGGCCGCACCGCCGCCGGCGCCGTTGAACAGCGCCACCATCTGCGGTATCGCGGTCATCTTGACCTGGCGCGCTCCGAAGGTTCCGACCCCCGCACCAACGATCACGCCGATCAGGACGATGATCGCGCCCGCACTCGTGAAGTGCAGCTGCGGCACCGTCGCGCCGAGCGCGATGACCATGCCCACGGCGGCTGTGTAGTTGCCGTTGCGGGCCGTCCTCGGCGAGCTGAGCTGCTTCAAGCCGAGGATGAACAGGACCGCCGCGAGGAGATACGCGAGGGCGTAGAGGGTCGTCATTTGATCCGGGTTGCTTCTGGCGTCTTCGCGGCGGCTTTCCGGCCTTTGAACATCTCCAGCATCCGATCGGTGACGACGAAGCCGCCGACGACGTTCGTCGTCGCCAGGACGACGGCCAGGAATCCGAGGATGACGGTGACCGGGGAGTTGGCGCCCGCCGCAATGAGCAGCGCGCCCACCAGGATGATGCCGTGGATCGCGTTCGTGCCCGACATCAAGGGCGTGTGGAGCATCGTGGGCACCTTGGAGATGACCTCGATGCCGACAAAAACCGCCAGCACGAAGAACGTGAACTCGTTCAGCAGCTCGTTGGTCATTTAGTGTCTCGACCCCGAGGTCCGAAGCATATTCGCGGCATCGGCGGCCGGAGCCAAGGAGGCGACGAGCACGCGAGGGAGCGCATCGCGCAGATGCGTGACCGAGCGCGCGCAGGAGACGACGCCGGCTTCAGCGCCGAAGGCGCCCGGCCGCCTAGGACGCGAAGATGCGAGGAACTTCGGGGGCGGGACACTATCCTCCGGCGGCGACCATTTGCTTGGCGCGCTCGTTCACGATCTCGCCGCCGTGGGTCACGCAGCTCCCCTTCGTGATCTCGTCCTCGAAGTCGAGCACGATCGACCCATCTTTGACGAGGTGAAGCAGGAGGTTGGATACGTTGCGCGCGAAGAGCTGGCTCGCGTGAAGAGGCATGGTCGACGGCACGTTGCGCGTGCCGATGATCGTGACCCCGCCGACCTCGACGTCTTTGCCGGCTTGCGTCAGCTCGACGTTGCCACCCGTGTCGGCCGCAAGGTCGACGATCACCGATCCCGGGCGCATGCCCTTGACCATCTCGCCGGTGACGAGAAGCGGCGCGCGCCGGCCGGGCACCGCCGCTGTGGTGATAACCACGTCTGATTTGGACACGTGCTCGCCGATGAGCTCGCGCTGCTTGCGCAGGAACTCTTCCGACTGCTCGCGGGCGTAGCCGCCCTCTCCCTCCTGCGTTTCGAGCGCCAGCTCGATGAACGTCGCGCCCAACGACTGCACCTCTTCCTTCACCGCGGGACGAACGTCGTAAGCCGAGACAACCGCGCCGAGCCGGCGCGCGGTGGCGATCGCCTGCAGTCCGGCGACGCCCGCGCCCATGACCAGCACTCGCGCCGGCGGAATCGTGCCGGCCGCGGTCATCAGCATCGGGAAGAACTTGCCCAGGCGGCCGGCCGCCATCAGCACCGCTTTGTAACCCGCCGCCGAGGCCTGCGACGACAGCGCGTCCATCGACTGCGCGCGAGAGATGCGCGGTACGAGCTCGAGGCTGAATGCGGTCACCCCATGAGTCGCGAGGGCACGGACGATGTCGCCCTGCGTCGCCGGCTGCAGGAAGCTGATAAGCACGGCGTCCTTTTTCATCAGCTCGACCTCGGCGGCCGAGGGGGCCTGCACCTTCAGCACCGCATCCGCGTCCCGGAGGAGCGCGCCGGCGGTCCTCACGATCTTCGCTCCCGCCTGCTCGTAGGCGGAATCGGGGATATGGGCGGCGGAACCGGCCCCGGACTCCACGTTCACCTCGAGATTGGCAGCGGAAAGCCTGGTGACGGTGTCTGGGACGAGGGCCACCCGGCGTTCGTCGGGGGCGGTTTCCTTAGGGGTTCCGACCTTCACAGACTGAGGACTGTACCCAATTCAACGGTTGAACCACACGAGTTCGAGGTGTGGGTGGGCGTAAAATTCACAATCCCCAAGTAACGAAGTGACCGACCAGATCATCAACGACCTCACAATCCAGGCAGCCACGGTCAATGGCTCGGGGAGCCAGACGGCCAACCTGATCTTGACCCGGGCGATCTTCCACATGGGAATCCCGGTCGCCCCCAAGAACGTCTTCCCCTCGAACATCGAAGGCCTGCCCACCTGGTATCAGCTCCGGGTCACGCCCCAGGGGCACATGGCGCGCCGCGACCAGGTCGACATCCTGATCGCTTTCAACGTCGCCACCTGGCACCAGGACCTGCGCACGGTGCGGCCGGGAGGCGTGGTCGTGCACGAGGAGGCGTTCTCCACCGCCGACGCCCGCACCGACGTGACGTACTACCCGGTGCCGTTCTCCAAGCTCGCGAAGTCGAAGATCCAGAACGACACCCTCCGCAAGCAGCTGGCGAACATGATCTACGTCGGCGTCGTCGCCGGCCTGCTCGGCATTCCGTGGGAAGCGCTGGACCACGCGGTCAAGCGCCAGTTCCTGTCCAAGCCCAGGGCGGTCCAGGTCAACCTCGACGCCATCAAGGTGGGCTTCGACTACTGGCAGGACAATTTCTCGAAACAGGATCCGTACCGGCTCGAGCCGCTGAGCGGCGTCGTCGACGGGAAGGTGCTCGTCGAAGGCAACCAGGCCGCGGCGCTCGGCGCCCTCATGGGCGGTGTGACCGTGGCTGCCTGGTATCCGATCACGCCCTCGTCGTCTCTTTGCGAAAACCTCATCGCCTACTCCGACCGCTTCCGGACCGACCCCGCGAATGGTCAGAAGCGGATCGCGGTCGTGCAGGCGGAGGATGAGCTCGCCGCCCTCGGCATGGCCATCGGCGCCGGCTGGGCCGGCGCGCGCGCGATGACGTCGACCTCCGGGCCCGGCATCTCGCTGATGGCGGAGTTCGCCGGGCTGGGCTACTACGCCGAGGTGCCTGTCGTGATTTTCGACATCCAGCGCATCGGCCCGTCCACGGGCCTGCCCACGCGCACATCGCAGGCCGACGTCGGGTTCGCATACACGCTCTCGCACGGCGACACCAAGCACCTGGTGTTGCTGCCGGGCACGGTCGAGGAGTGCTACGAGTTCGCCCGTGACGCGTTCGATTACGCGGACCGATTCCAAACGCCCGTGTTCGTACTTTCCGACCTCGACCTCGGCATGAACCTCTGGATGACGCCCGAGTTCAAGTACCCGGAGCGGTCCTTCGACCGCGGGAAGGTCTTGACCAAGTCCGACCTCGAGCGCCTTGCCGGCGAATGGGCGAGGTACCGCGACGTCGACGGCGACGGTGTGCCCTACCGGACGCTGCCGGGCACAGATCATCCGGCCGCCGGCTACTTCACGCGCGGCTCCGGTCATGACGAGCACGCCAAGTACACGGAGAGCGCCGAGGCGTACGCGGCCAACATGGACCGGCTGTCGCGCAAGTTCGAAACGGCGCGCGCGGCGCTGCCCGCGCCCGTGATCGACGAGACGGCGAACTCACCGATCGGGCTCATCGCCTTCGGGTCGACGCATGCCGCCGTCGTCGAGGCGCGAGAGGCGCTCGCGGCCGCGCGCCGCCCTGTTGACTACCTGCGAGTGCGCGCCCTACCGCTCTCGGCCGAGGTCGTCGATTTCGTGTCGCGGCACGAACGCGTTTATGTGGTCGAGCAGAACCGTGATGGCCAGGTCTTCGACCTCATCCGGCTGGCGCTCCCCCCGGCGCTCGTCGCCCGCCTGCGCTCGGTCCGACACTACGACGGCCAGCCGATCCCGGCCGACGCGATCATCGAACCGCTGCTCGAGTCGGAGGCCGTACCGGCGTGAGCGCGACCATGAACCACATCGGCCTGCCGCGTGATGCGTACAAGGGGGCGGCGACCACCCTGTGCGCGGGCTGCGGCCACAACTCGATCACCAACCACATGATCAAGGCCCTCTACGAGCTCGGGGTGGAACCGCACCGCCTCGCCAAGATGTCCGGCATCGGCTGCTCTTCGAAGACGCCCGCCTACTTCGTCGAGACGGCCCACGGCCTCAACGGAGTGCACGGACGCATGCCCGCTTTGACGACTGGAGCTCAGCTCGCCAACCGGCAGCTGATCATGCTCGGCGTGTCCGGCGATGGCGACACGGCATCGATCGGCCTCGGCCAGTTCATGCACATGATCCGGCGCAACATCGACTGCACCTACATCATCGAAGACAACGGAACGTATGGCCTCACGAAAGGCCAGTTCTCGGCGACGGCCGACCTAGGTTCGGTCCAGAAGAAGGGTGCCGTCAATACCTTCCAGCCCATCGACCCCTGCGCCGTGGCGCTTACCCTCGGGTGCTCGTTCGTAGCCCGCTCGTTCAGCGGCGACGGCAAGCAGGTGGTGCCGCTGATCAAGGCGGCCATCGCCCACCGCGGCACAGCAGTCCTCGACATCATCTCGCCGTGCGTCACGTTCAACGACCACGATGGTTCGACCAAGAGCTACAGCTGGGTCAAGGACCATGAAGAGTCGATCGCCGACGTCTCGTTCATTCCTTTCTTCGAAGAAGTCCACGTCGACTACGAGCCGGGCACTGTGCGCGACGTCGAGCTGCACGACGGGTCGCACATCGTCCTCAAGAAGCTCGGCGAAGATCACGACCCCACCGACCGCCGCGCGGCGATGAAGGTCATCGAGGAGGGCCGTGCGGCCGGCCAGCTCGTCACCGGCCTGCTCTATCTCGACACCACGATGACCGACTTCGCCACCACGGAGCACATTCCCGACCGTCCGCTGGTGGAACTGGGTGAGGCGGAGCTCCGGCTCACCAAGGACCAGTTCGCCCAGTTCATGTCCGAGTTCGCCTGACCAGCACGGTCGATCCTCAAGCAACGCCGGCCGAGCTGGCGCGCGGCACGCGACTCGTGGCCCGGCGCGACCCGGCAATGGCACGGCTGATCAAGGCGGTCGGCCCGATGACGCTGCGCGGGCCGTCCGAGGACCCGTTCGCCGCGCTCGTGCGCTCGATCATGTATCAGCAGCTGGCAGGCGCGGCCGCCACTGCCATCCATGGCCGTTTCCTCAAGCTTTTCGCTGACGGACTTTCGCCGGCGGGCGTCCTCGCCCTACCCGAAGGAGCGATGCGGACGGCCGGCCTGAGTGGCTCCAAGGCGGCGGCCGTCACCGACCTGGCACGAAAGATAGAGGACGGCACAGTCCCGTTCGCGGGCATGGACTCGCTCTCGGACGACGAGTTGATCGCGCGCCTGGTGCAGGTCCGCGGCATCGGTCCGTGGACGGCCCAGATGTTCCTCATGTTCCAGCTCCGCCGGCTCGACGTCTGGCCGGTGGACGATTACGGAGTGCGCAAGGGCTGGTCGACCGCGCACCGGCTCAAAGAGACGATCAAGCCTCGTGCTCTGCAGGCCGAGGGCGAGAAGTTCCGACCCTACCGCTCCATCGCCGCCTGGTACTGCTGGCGCGTCGTGGATACGGTCCTGCCTACAAAACCCTAGCGACCGTAGCGGCGGCGGAGTCGCTCGATCGATTTGTCGCTCATCGGTGGCCAGCCATATGCGTCGAGGAACTCACGCGCGTGGCCGGGACCGTAGTTGTACTGCAGCGTCCACACCCCCGCCGCGAGGTCGTTCTGCGGATCGCCCAGCCCGGCGCCACCGAGATCGATGAGGCCGCTCAGGCGGCCGTCCTCCACGAGCACGTTGGGTAGGCAGTAGTCGCCGTGGATGAGCACATGGCCCTTTCCCGGCCGCCCGAACGGGCAGCCGAATGAATCGACCGAGTGGATGTCGCGAAGGATCTCCCCAAGGCGCCGCGCGACGGTTGAGGGCTCCCAGCCGATGGATGGATCGTGGAGCGGCACCCCCGGGACCGCCCGAGTGAGCAGCCAGTCATCGCCGAAGGCTTGGAACAGGCCCAAGACCTCAGGGGCCGGCAGCCGGCCCGCCATCCACACAGTTCGGTCGCGCTCGTCCTCGAGGTCCCGGGCCCGCTTCACGAACACCACCCCGGATTGGCCCTCCAGGCGCCAGACGGTCCCGGCCCAGCTCATCCACGCGAGCTCCTTCTGAAGGCGGTTGCCGCCGGTCGCCACAAGAGCGGCGGCGCGGACAGCAGGTGGCAGCCGCATCGGGGATGAGGATTTGCGTTCCATCGTGTATGTAGGATGAAGTCTGGAGCGGGTGCGCAAGCAAGCAAGCGCTTAACGGCAACGGAGGGTGTGCGAATGGCGGCGACAGTGCTTCCGGAGTCCGCGGACGCGTTCAAAAACGCGTCCTGGCAGGAAATCCTGCCGTACTACGACGAACTGGCTTTGCGCCCTCTCGACATCGTGAACGTCGAGGCGTGGCTGGCCGATTGGTCCCGATTCGAATCGCTCCTCTCAGAAGCCGCCGCTCTCGCCAACTTCGCCTACACGTGCGACACCGCCGATCCTGATCGTGAGGCCGCGCAGCTTCGGTTCGGAACCCAGATCTCGCCCCGGGCGCAGGAGCAGAGGGTGCGGTTGCAAAGAAGGCTGGTCGAGCTCGGCTACGTGCGTCCGGGCCTCGAGACGATGCTTCAGCGGTTTCGCAACCAGATGGAGCTCTTCGACGAGGCGAACGTGCCCCTGTTCGCGGAGCTCTCCGAGCTGGGCACACAGTGGAACAAGATCAACGGGGCGATGACCGTCCAGTGGGACGGCGAAGAGAAGACTCCCGCCCAGCTCTTGCCGTTTCTCCACTCACTCGACCGCGACGTGCGCGAGCGCGCCTTCAAGCTGCGGGCGCAGCCGTACGCCGAGCAGCACGACGTCCTGGCCGGCATCTTCGACCGCATGTACGACCTGCGGCAGAAGGTGGCCAAGAATGCCGGCTTCGCCAACTACCGCGATTTTGCGCACCGCGAGAAGAACCGTTTCGACTACACGCCCGAGGACTGCATGCGCTTCCACGTCGCGGTCGAAGAGGCGGTGCTTCCGGCCATCGAACGGATCAATGATCGGCGACGCCGCCGCATGGGACTGGACGTTCTCCGCCCGTGGGACATGACGGCGGATCCTTTGGGCAGGCCACCGCTCAAGCCCTTCGACGACATCCGTGGCTTCATCGATCGGGGCGGGCCCGTTTTCGCCCATGTCGACCCCGACTTTCGCGCCTACTACCAGTTGATGGACGACAACGACCTGCTCGACCTGGACAACCGCAAAGGCAAGGCGCCTGGCGGCTACTGCCAGACCCTCGCCTTCAGGAAGCTGCCCCTGATCTTCATGAACGCGGTCGGCGTGGATGGGGACCTACGCACGCTTCTGCACGAGTCGGGCCATGCATTCCATGCGATCGAGGCCTCGCGGCTTCCGCTCCTTTTCCAGCGCCATCCAGGCTCAGAGATGGCCGAGGTGGCTTCGATGTCGATGGAGCTGCTCGCATCGCCTTACATCGGGAAGGAGAGCGGAGGTTACTACTCCGAGGACGAAGCGCGGCGCTCGCGAGCCGACCTGCTCGAGGGCATCATCCTTTTCTTTCCGCACTGTGCAGCGGTCGACGCCTTTCAGCACTGGATCTACCTCGACGAGGCCGGTCGCGATGTCAACGCACGAGACCAAAAGTGGCTTGACCTCCGCCGGCGCTTTGAAGGCAAGTCGGTCGACTGGACCGGCCTCGACAGCGAGCGCATCGCCCGCTGGTACCAGCAGCCCCACTTCTTCGCGAGCCCGTTCTATTACATCGAGTACGGCATCGCCCAGCTCGGGGCGCTGCAGGTGTGGCGCAACAGCCTTCGCGATCCTCAAGCGGCCATACGCCAGTACCGTGAGGCGCTGGCGCTCGGTGCTACGCGGCCGCTGCCCGAGCTCTTCAAAGCCGCGGGCGCGCGGTTGATCTTCGACGGCGATGGCATGCGCGAGCTGGTGACGCTGGCAGAGGAGGAGCTCGAAAAGCTCGAAAACTGAGTCAGTCGCCGGCGACGTTGCGCAGCGGCATCTTCGGACCGAAGCGTGGAGCGGTGATGCCCGCGACGCCGATGAGCCGGATGACGCGGGCGCGATGCCCGCGATAAGGATCAAGCAGCTCCAGCATCCGCTCGTCGGTTGATCGGGGGACGCCTTCGAGGGCGTATGCGACCGCGTGTGGAAGGTGGTAGTCGCCAAGCTGGACCGCATCTGAGTCGCCAAGCGCCACGAGCGCGACCTTGGCCGCCGTCCAGGGTCCGACGCCTGGAAACGCCTCGAGCCGGCTCCGAGCGCTGGGAAGGTCCATCGAAAGCGTTTCCTCGAGGCGGGTTGCGCTGCGAGCGGCCCGGATGATGACCTCGGCCCGGCGCCGCTCCACGCCGAACTGATGAAACCTCCAGTAGGGCGTGCGCGCAATGACCGCGGCCGGGGGCGGAACGGTGAGGCCCGACGGCCCGGGCGCCGGCTGACCGAGCGCCTGCACGAGCGCCCGGTAGGATCGATGAGCTTCTACGCTCGTGACCTTCTGAGCGAGAACCACGGGCACGAGGGCCTCGAACACCGCCTGGGTCTTGGGCATGCGTAAGCCGGGATTGCGGCGGCGAACATCGGCCAGAAGAGGATGTTCAGGTTGGAAGCCCGAGTCGTCATCCTCTTCCCCGCAGAGTGCGGCGGCACGCGCGGCCGCCCACGCCGCCCCGGGTCCCCACGACTCGACCTCGACAGCGCCATCGGTCTGCCAGATGTGAGTGGTGGCCGGTCCCTCGGGCGTGAGCGTCGCCCGCCAAGCTTCGTGGTCGCGCAGGCGCAGCCACTCGCCCTGGCCGATCGGGGCGAGGGTCAGCGCAAGGTCAAGCGGCCTGCTCGGAACGAAACGCGTGCGTAGAGGCGCATCCACCGGTCACGTGATTATCGGAACCTCGAAGGTGAACTTGCTGCCCTTGCCCTCGGTCGAGTCGACCGTGAGGTCTCCCTCGTGCATGCGCGCGATCTCACGCGACAGCCAGAGACCGAGACCGGTGCCTGCCACGTGCATGGTCGATTCGTGCTCGATGCGGCCGAACTTCGTAAACAACTTTTCTTGGTCGGATTGGGCGATGCCGATGCCCTGGTCGATGACGACGACCTTCGCCGTCTTGCCGTTGCGGTCGACGACGACCGTTATCGGTGTTTCCGCCCCCGAATACTTGATCGCGTTGCTGATCAGGTTCCTGACCACGATCTGGAATCGCTCGGCGTCAACCTGCGCCTGGATCGGCACCTTCGGCAGGTCGACCTCCAGCTGACGATCCGCCAGCATCGGTCGCATGCTGTCGATTGCAAGCTCGGTGAGCTCGACGATGTCGCCAGGCTCCTGGCGAAGACCGAGGCGTCCTTCTTCCAATCGCGCGGCCTCGAGCATCTGCTCGATCATCGAGTTGACCTCATCCGCCTTGGCGATCAGGAGCGGAATCACCGACATGGCCTTCGGCGCCAGCGTGCCGAGCGAGCCGCCTTCCAGCATCGTGAGGTAACCCTTGATCACCGTCATCGGACCGCGCAGCTCGTGCGAAGCGATGTTCATGAATTCGGTCTTGGCCTGCTCAAGGTCATGGATGCGCGCGGTCAATGTCACGCGGTCGAGTGCGGCCGCGATGCTGCTTGCATACTGGCGGAGCCGGGTGACCTCGTCATCGCCGAACATCGGAGTGAACGGACCCGCGACGATGACCATCGCGCCCGGGCCCTGCTGGAAATCGAGCGGGATGACGAGTGTCGTCGGCCCGCGCCGTGGCGAACGCACCTCGCCGCCCGTCGCGTTCGCGGCGGCCGCGGCCGCGACCTCTTTCGCGCGGGTCTCGCTGAGTCCGCGGGATGCCACGATCGACAAGTCCGAATCGACGATCAGAGCGCCCGCGCCGCCGACCAGGCGCGTCCCCCATTCCAGCGCGCGCTGGGCCTGCGTGGCGCGGTCCGAGCTGAAGGCGAGAAGGCTGTGCAGCGCCTGGCGCAGCTCCTCTTCTTCTGGTTGGCTCCACATACGCCGCAACCACGTCGGCGGGTAAAAGCTGAAAAAGAGCATTGGCACGATCGCGAGAGCGACCACGTCGAGCGCCAGCTGCGCCTGATCGTTTTGAATCAGCGAACCGCCCAGCGTTCCGAACATGATCACGGCGACGATGCCCGCGTAGCCGAGGCTGAGAGCGCGCATGCGTGCTCCTTCGACGGCAGGACGGCCGCGCGAGGCCGACCAGAACGTGACGATCGGCTCCGCGACGCACAGGCCCCATGTGGTCAGGATCGCCGCCAGCGCGAAGGTTTGAAGCGGACCGTGGGGCTGCGTTGCATCGGCCGGAAGCCCGGCGACAACGGCCAGCGCCCCCACCCCCACCAGCACCACGGCCACCCAGCCCCGCGTGCGAGCGCCAAGCGGGATGAACGAGTCGCGGAACATGAGCAGAGCCCAACCCGAGAACAGGAACAGAAGCACGCCGGAATCGGTCAGGAGCGGTCCATACGTTCCGTCTTGGGACAGGCTGGGAGCCAGGAGAACAAGTAAGGTGAGAGATCCGAAGGCGAGCGCGAGATAGCCCCGCCGGCGCTCCCGGTGGCCGAGCCAGTCGGCCAGCATGGCGACGGAGAGGAGCACGAAGGCCACTTCGATCGCCAGGGGCATGATCGCGAGCAGTACAGCCACTGGGCGGAGATTCTAGGGTGACGACATTTCGACGACAAGAGGAAAAAGAAAATAGCTAAATGAAGTGGGTAACCCGTAAAAACGCGAGCGTCGACCGAATCGCCTGCCCCTGGTTGATCAAGCGGTTCATCGACCCGGACGCCGAGTTCCTGTATGTGCCCGCGGCCGAGGTGATGGCCGTCGCCGAGAGAGAGGGGGCGCATCCATATGATGTCGGCGGCGCGGAGCTAGGACACGTCGACGGGCGGTGCAGCTTTGAGTCGATCCTCCTCAAGTACGACCTCGAGGACCCCGCGCTGGAGCGGCTCGCTCAGATCGTGCATGGAGCAGACGTCGCGGCCGACGTCGACATCACCCCGGAGGCGGCCGGCCTGAAGGCGATCGCACATGGTTTTGCCATGGTCCATGGCGAGGAGGATCAACGCAAGATAGCTCTGGAGAGCCCGTTATATGACGCGCTCTATGCTTGGTGCCAGCACGACGTGGCGCGCGTCAAGAAGCCAGGCTGATCGGTTCCGTCCCATGGGTTAGCCCGAGGAGGGTGGCCGTGCGGCGTTTCAGCTCATCGATGATCGTGGCGGCAACGATTGCTGTGGTGGGGGCACTGGCGCCAGGGGTCGATGCTGTCGCCATAGGCAGCCCCCCAGGGGGCTTCGTCATCCCGATCGGTTCGACCGCGAGTTTCACGAACATCGTGTTCGGCGCATGCAACAACCTCACCTGGGGTTATCAGCTGAATGGCGGCGCGAACCAGAACCAAGCCACCTTTCCCGGCGGCTGCGGCTCAGGCACGGCACCTGATGTGACGATCGGGCCGTTCACGACAACGCAGACGCTTCGCGTGTTTCTGACGGACAACACCTGCGGAGCCACGTACTACTCCGATGGACTGCCCGTCGACCACGTGATCGTCTCGGGTTCGAACCCATATTCATTGCGATGGGCTGATGCCGGCGGGTTCTGCGAGCGCAAGACGACCACCGCCAACAACTTCGGCGGGTGCAACTTTTGCGTGACCCTTGCGATTTCCGACCAGGCGATCACAGCCACGGGCACGAATTTTTCTTCCACTGAAGGCAAGTCCTTCACAGGCACTGTGGCGACCTTCACCGACGCGGACACCAATGCCACCGCGGCCGACTACTCGGCGAGCATCAGCTGGGGCGACGGCAGCAGCTCGGCCGGCACCGTTACCGGCGCCGCGGGCGCCTTCACGGTCTCCGGCAGCCATACATATGCGGAGGAGGGCGCGGACCAGGTCACGGTGACCATCACCGACACGGACAATCCATCGAACTCGGCGAGCGCGAAGTCCACCGCCACCGTTGCCGACGCCGCGCTCGCCGCCAGCCCGGCTTGCTCAGCGACGTTCGCTCACTCTTACAGCGGCACGACGGCGGCGTTTGTCGATGCCGCCAGCCCCGCCGGGACGGTGTCCGACTTCTCCGCAGCCATCAATTGGGGCGATGGCACCATCACCGCGGGAACGATCACCTTTGGCGGTGGTGGGGCCTACACGGTCAGTGGCTCGCACACCTACGCATCGACCGGGCTGTTCACCATCACAACCACGATCACGGACGTGGGCGGCAAGACCGCGACGGCGTCCTGCACCACGGTTGGATTCTCGTTTGCGCCCGGGGGCGGCACCTTCGTCATCGGCAAGCAGAACGCCGCCGTCGGCAGCTCGGTCACTTTCTGGAGCGCGCAGTGGGCCAAGGACAACACCTCGAGCGGCACGAGTGCGTCCAGTAGCTTCAAGGGCTTCGCAGACAGTCCGCGAACTCCGGCTTGCGGCGTCGATTGGTCCACCGACCCGGGTAACTCGACTCCACCGCCGTCCGGTCCCCTGCCGGCGTTCATGGGGGTGGTCGTGACCGACTCCGTCACCAAGACGGGTTCGGCGATCTCTGGCGATTCCATTCACGTGGTCATCGTCCTTGAGGGCTTGCTTGATGTAGTACTTGAGGGCCGGCACGTTCACGTCGTCCAGGCTCTTCATCCGGACATTCATCGAGTGTTTGGATGGCCGTCCGAGCAGGCCGTATCGGTCTTCGAAATAGACCCCTTCGCGGAATCCGAGCGTGATGCCCGTCTTGCTTGCGTTGATCCATGCGATCGGCTTCCGCAGCCCGTACGTCGGCATCCCATAGCTGATGGCTTCATGAATCTGGGGCGCGTATTCCTTCATGACGCTGCGAATGTTGGCGACGACCGGCCTGAACTCAGGCTGGACCTTCGCCTTTACGAATTCATCGACGGTCATCGGAGTCAATCATCGCTCTTCCTAGCGGCCTCCCAGAGCTCGGTATTGCGCTGCGTCGTAAACGAGCTTGATCGCCTGAATGCGACCGCCGTCCACCTGAAAGAACTCGGCAAATCTCATCGTCCCGCTCGGAAGATCGGCGTCGTACAGAGCCGCCGCCTGATCGTCCGAAGCGACGCGCTGCA